>Ga0079301_1000662_pt1 | contig 16782 bp, 22 predicted proteins | sample Wag4_2014_7_11_3_FD_74797 | JGI IMG/M metagenome (GOLD analysis project Ga0079301, IMG submission 74797) | Fresh water mixed with fracking chemicals microbial communities from Ohio, USA - Utica-2 Time Series FC 2014_7_11 | ecosystem: Engineered > Industrial production > Chemical products > Input... | reverse complement strand
GACCACCGTCGCAGTGCGCTATGGCTACTTGGGCGAAGGCGCGCCGATCGAGACCTGGGGCGCGCATCACATCATCGACCACCCCAGCCAATTGACAGAAATCATGTGACGAAGCGGCCCGCGTGATAGACTTCGCAGTGCTGGGGGCGACCTGGATTCGACGTGGGTTGCAAAGCAGCGCAGTGCATACCGAGGCTCGGATCACCTCGTAAATACAGCCGAAAACAAGATAGTCGCCAACGACGAATCTTACGCTCTGGCCGCCTAAGGGCGCCGGACTCTGCACCAGTTCTCCTGTGGGCTGGGTGGGCAACCGCAGCAGAGTCATATACACAGGATAAGGTTGCGTCCCGCCACGTGGCACAACTCGAAAATTCAGTGGATCGCTCTGAGATAGCCTGCCGGTTGGCGATCGAAGAGTTAAATCAAATAACCAGGCTAAGTATGTAGAACTGCCTGTAGAGGGCTTGCGGACGCGGGTTCAATTCCCGCCGCCTCCACCAATACTCAAAATCCCAACCCTTATCCGGTTGGGATTTTTTTTGCCCGTTCCCCCCTGAAACGCGGTTCTGCCTCGCGAGCGTCACTACCCGGAGGTCGGGGTTTTTGTCGTCATTTAGGGGGCATTATTCTCTGTTATCTCTGGTGGTCTCGCGAGCGTTCGCGAGGCCGTACAAAAAAAATCAACAAGTTATGCGTCTCGGGTTGTAATCAAAGACCGCTATCCAGTTGAGATTTAAAATATGAAACTCTCTGTGCCGACCGGGGAGCAACGCAGGCTGGCGCACCACTCTGCATCGCCTTGGGTCGCGCCGCTCACATCGATATCGGTATAATGCCCCCCTCCAAACACCCAGTCTAAACCCGACTGGCTTGCAACGTTTCAGGCGGCAACGTGAATTAACTTCCATGGTGACACGAGTCGTTGCCCCTCTCCTTCTTAAGAAGGCTGCACTTGGAAACCAAAATCCATGAAATCAGACCGGTGTTTCGCCTTATGAGTCGGGAACGAACTTACATCGTCATCGTGGCTGCTTTGGTAGTCCTTGGCTGGCTGACGGTCATAGCCTCCGGAGCCAGAATCCTGGTGTCAGAAAAACTGATCAAGCCCGGCCAGAGCTACATCGTCGAGGGCTATGGTGACCTGGGGGCCAGCCGAGAGGAGAGTTTGGTTTGCTCCTATTTCACAGGGCGGAAAATGGTCGCACGGGTTTATAGCTACGCCCCAAACAACCTCTTCGGCAAAGATGAATGTCCGTTTTTGGCCAAGGATTGATCGGCTGCGGGGTGTATCAGCAGGGCGTGACCCTACATAGCGCCTTAAACCTTTACCTCCATACGGCAGAAGATCTCAGCACGATGTAATGTTCGCAAGCCTCGATCTCGGCATCGAGCGAGGTCAAGCCGGCGTTCTGCGTATCTGCCACGGACACGCGCGCATAGATGGCGCACCGCAGGGCGGCTGGCATCGGACGGCTGGAAGGGGTTGAATCAAATTGGCTCACAAGGTGCATCATCTCAGAGAGCGGGCCGGGCTTGCCACCCCCCGACAATCCCAGCTGCGCCACGCAAAGCACCCAAAAAATTTCCCAAAAAGACGGGTTGCCGGGCTCGCCTAGCCTGGCGTACAATGTGCGTGAGGCAGGTAAATCCTGAACCAGCCGGGACGCCAACAAAGGTATCCTAAGCGCGCTGCAAGCGCGTCGGCCTCAGGGGCTGCCACCCTATACACAGCTTGCGGCTCCGAGATCGGAGCCTTTTTTATTTCCGGCCATTTTTGGCAATGGCAGCACACATTTACCTCGACGAGAGCGGCGACACCGGCTGGGTGTTTGAGCATCCTTACACCAGGGGTGGATCCAGTCGCTATTTGATCATCGCTGCGTGCCAGCTTTTGCCCGAGGTCGATCACAAGCCCGAACGGATGCTGCGCAACATTTACAAGCATCGGAGCTGGAAACCGGGCGCGGAGAAGAAGTGGGCGCGGATGTCACCTGAAGCCCGCACTGACTTCGCGAAAAACGCCGCCAAGCTAGCGAGCAATACACCCGGCATTGATCTGCTCGCCATCGTTGCCGACAAGCGCAACGTAATGGACCACATCCGGCAGGACTCCAACAAGCTCTACAACTACATGGTCAAGCTCTTGCTGCTGGAGCAGATGGCCCAACATGATCGGGTCACCTTCGTGCCGGACCCCCGCTCGATAAAGGTCGAAAGTGGCAACAGCCTCCACGATTACCTGCAGACCGAGTTATGGTTTGGCGCCGGCGCCAGAACGCAGCTGGAGACCACCCCGCGCGACAGCCGTCACTGCCTGAACCTGCAATTCACCGACATGCTGGCGGGTGTGGTTCAGTCCCATTTTGAATTTGGCGAAACGCGACACTGGGAGCACTTGCGTGAGCATGTCAAAGTCAAGACGCTGTTTTTTCGGTGAATGATTGGCGGGTGAGGCAGAAGGCGAGGCTTGCGACGGGTTTTTGCGGCTGTTTTTCGGGGCTGGAGACAGAAGTTCATATTTCAAGCTGCCACCAGTATTCAAACCCAACCCCTTATCGGGTTGGGTTTTTTTTCGGGTGTTTCCCTCTCTGGAAGGCTGGGTGCGCGCAGGACCAGCCGCAACTGTTCAACCACATTCGCTTCCAGCTGGATCGCCGGCACACGCGGCAGACCGGAGGCACCGGCGTATTCCTTGTTCTCCCGGGTATGGATGTAATACCGGTACAGCTTGCCTCCGCCCTTGCGGGTCCAGGCTGCCGTCATCGCCCGACCATCGGGCCCCTCTGCTCAAGCGTAACCTAGCCCGCTTCGATCCTTACAGTGCTCGTTTCGTCAATTTGGAATTGAGAGCCCCCTTTATTTCCCGATCGGGAATAACATATTGAGTTATTCCTTAACCACATCGAACATTCCCGATCGGGAAATCTCGCTTGCACATCGTCCGGTTGTGGCCGATAATTTCCCGAACGGGAAACAATCAAGCCATGACATCCATTCGATCACCTCAACAACTGGGCGATGCACTACGTGCCGCGCGCAAGCAGCTCGGGCTGACACAGCCCCAGTTGGCGCTGGCAGCTGGGGTCGGTGTGCGCTTCATTGTCGATCTTGAGGCAGGCAAGCCCACCTTGCGACTGGAAAACGTGCTGCGGGTCATTGATGCCCTGGGCGGAGAGCTCCAGTTGCGCGGGTTGCCATTAGCCGTGGCCAACGATCAACGCGAGGGTGGCAACCATGGCGCATGAGCTGGAAGTCTGGCTATTCGCCGATTCCGTCGGCACATTAGCGCTGGTCGATGGGCGACTGAGTTTTTGCTATGCGTCCGGATGGCTGGCGCAATCAGACGCTGTTGCCTTGTCCGCCTCGCTGCCCCTGCAAGCGGCGCCGTTCGACGATCGCAACACGCGCCCCTTCTTTGCTGGCCTTTTACCCGAAGGGCAGATGCGCCGCCTGATTGCGCAGCAGTTTCAGGTGTCCGGCCAGAACGACTTTGCGCTACTGGAGCACATCGGCGGCGAATGCGCCGGGGCCGTCACGTTCCTTGAGCCAGGGCAGGCTTTGCCTGTGCCCACACGCAGCGATGACGTTCAATGGCTGAGCGACGAGGAAGTGGTTGCCATCCTGGAAGAGTTACCGCGTCGACCGATGCTGGCAGGCAAAGACGGCTTGCGGCTTTCCTTGGCGGGTGCCCAAGACAAGTTGCCAGTGGCTTTCGATGGTGCGCGCATCGGGCTGCCCCGGGCCGGCACGCCTAGCTCCCACATCCTGAAACCGGCCATCCACGCCGTCCCCGACAGCGTGATCAACGAAGGATTTTGCATGGCGCTGGCTGAGACCATGCAGCTCAAGCCCGCGAAATCAAAAGTTCACGTTGTGCTGGATCGCTCGTTTCTGTTGGTTGAGCGCTACGACCGACTGATCGATGCACAGGGGCATCGACAACGCCTTCACCAAGAGGACTTCTGCCAGGCACTTGGCGTGGTGCCGGAAATGAAATATCAGAATGAAGGGGGCCCGGATCTGGCCCAGTGCTTTGACCTGGTGCGCAGTGCAACGCGCCCCAGTGCGCCGCAAGTCCTGCGACTGCTCGACTACGTGATCTTCAATGCGCTGATTGGCAATCATGATGCGCACGCCAAGAATTTCGCTCTGCTGTATGTGGGTGGAAAGTCAGGCAAAACCCCCGTTCTGGCACCGTTTTACGACACGCTCTCGACGGCGGTGTATCCAACTCTCGCGCAGAAGATGGCGATGAAAATCGGCAGCAAGTACAAGTTCAGCGAAGTGCAGGCGCGGCATTGGGAGCAGTTCGCCGAAGGCGTTGGCTTTACCAAGGCTCAGGCCAAACGGCGCATTCTGGAATTGGCAAAGTTACTGCCAGCCACAGCGCGCAAGCTCCAGTCCGACCCGGGACACAGCTTTTCGGGCAAGGCCGTGGTTGAGCAAATCATCACCTTGATTGAGCAACGCTGCGCCCTGACGATTCGGCGGCTCACCGACCCCACAGCCGAAAATGATGCAGACGCCGAACCTGCCGTCTGAACCACCATGCGGACGCGGGTTCGATTCCGGATTTGGGAATTGAACCGACACTAAAACGCAGACGAGTTTGATGCCCGTTCCCGGCAACCAGCCTGGCTAGAAAACCTGCTTGCAGGTCTGCAATCCGGTTGGCTTTACGATTGAGTTCGCAATGGTTCGAAACAGCCCAAAGCGCTTCGATTGCGTAGTTTCAATAGTCGTTTGATGCGGGGTGCGCCTCCACCACCAGTATGCAAACCCAACCCCTTATCGGGTTGGGTTTTTTTCGGGCGTTTCCCTCTCTTGAAGGCTGTGTTGCCTCGCGAGCGTCGGGACCATTCACCACGTGCTTTAGACCCCGTTTTGGCGCCTCAGGCCTCTTTTATCTCTGGTGGTCTCGCGAGCTTTCGCGAGGGCAATTCCTGATGGAAAGGGTAATCCGGACGCTGAAGGAGCAATGCGCCCACCGTCAGCGATTCGAGACCCTGCAACACGCCACCCGCGTGATCGGCGACTGGATCGGCTTCTACAACCACCGCAGGCCCCACCAAGCCCTGCGCATGAGAACCCCGCAGCAAACCTACCAGCAGTTCCAATTAGCAGCCTGAACTGAGCAGGTTCCGCTGGGTCAATACATGCCGAGCTCTTTGGTCAATTCCTTGCGAACAACATCGCAGTTGCCTTTGTGCTGCAGGAAACGCTCCCTCAGCCAGGCTTTGTGGGCATTGAGGATGCCCGGCCGCTCAGCCTTGCGGTAAGGAATGGAACCGCCTGCCTTGAGGTATCTGCGTACTGTGTTGCGGGAAATGCCCAAGTGGATCTTCGGTTCCAGATCTGCGTCTCGTTGCGCGCGCGCCGGCCGCAAGCCCGGATTGCGTTGTCGGGCTGCGTGTTGCCGGTAACCCGATGGGGCGATCTGCAATACCCGGCAGATCGGCTCGACCCCATAGGTGTCTCGATGCTGGCAGACGAAGGCTCTCAGGACTTGAGTCGGCGGTCGAGCTCCGCCTGGGCAAAAAAAGCGCTCGCCAGTTTGAGAATTTCGTTGGCCCGACGCAGCTCTTTGACTTCGCGCTCGAGCGCTTTGATGCGATCCCGCTCCTCGCTGGTCACGCCGTCGCGCAGTCCGCTGTCAATCTCATGCTTGCGCACCCATTCGTGCAGGGTATGGGGCACGCAGCCAATCTTCGGGGCGATCGATTCAACGGCCGCCCACTGGGATGTGTAGTCTTTCCGATGCTCCTGCACCATGCGTACCGCACGCTCACGTACTTCCGGGGAAAACTTGTTCGATTTCTTCATGACTCCATTCTCTCAAGAGTTGGAGCCTCCTCAAAATCCGGGGCGATTCACCAACGCTTATGAGTTGGGATTTTTCGGCTGATCGCGACGGGACGACGTGATTCAGGGAGGCACGACGTCAGGACTTACCCAGCATTGCTCAATCTGGGGCAAAATCCCCGCTCGTCTTGCAAAATTTCGCCACATTCGCCATGGAACCCAACGCGCTCAAGGCTGTTGTTCATCAGTTCTACGCGGAGGTATGGAACAAAACCGACAATTCGGTTATTCCCTTGCTGCTTCAGCCAGACTTCACGTTCCGCGGCTCTCTCGGCCAATCTAAAACCGGACATTCCGAATTTGCCGGTTACGTCGATTTCGTTCATCAGGCGCTTGGTGCATACCATTGCGAGGTTCTCGACTTGGTGGCGGAAGGCAATCAGTGTTTTGCGCGAATGTGCTTTTCAGGCACCCACCGTGGGGACTTCTTTGGTTTCAAGCCAACAGGCAAGCGGGTCGAGTGGGCTGGCGCCGCACTCTTTACGTTCCGGGACGCTCGGGTCGCCGACCTCTGGGTTCTCGGCGATGTGCATGGACTTTTACAGCAGCTGGAACGCAATCGCGATTGAGTCCGCGAATCTGCATGAGAGGATCGGAAAGATGCGGAGATCTGTGGCCAATCACGAAGCGGGGGTAGGCTTCAGCGGCTTTCCGCCTGTGTCCGCAGGCGCTGACGCTGATCGCCTGCGAGAAAGCAGGCCGCCGGGCGCGCGGTGAATTTCTGCCTTTAAGGCCGCAATAAATGCGGTGATTGTATTGACGGTGCGGTGCGAGGCGACCACAATCACCGCATGAAAAGCGAAGATAAGCGATACATCTGGCAACGCGACGACTGGCCGCATTGGGACTATGACCGCAAGCGACTGGCGCCACTGCTGGCGCAAGTTCACCATGCACAGGGCCACCTGTTGGGCCGCATGGTCGATTTGGGGTTAGGCTTGCGCGACCAAGCCACTTTGCGCGTTTTGACCGAGGATGTGGTGGGAACCAGCGAAATCGAAGGCGAAAAACTCAACCCCGATTCGGTGCGTTCATCCATCGCCCGCCGGCTCGGCGTCGACATTGGTGCCCTGGCCCCAGCGGATCGTGGCGTTGATGGCGTGGTGGACATGGTGCTGGATGCGACCCAGAGGTACGACGAACCTCTCACAGCCGAGCGCCTGTGTGGTTGGCATGCCGCCCTCTTCCCCACAGGATACAGCGGGCTCTCCAAAATCCGCGTCGCCCAATGGCGTGACGACGCAGAAGGCCCGATGCAGGTGGTCTCGGGGCCTTTGCATCGCCAAACAGTCCACTTTGAGGCCCCCCCGGCGAATCTGCTGGATGCAGAGATGGAAAATTTTTTGCGGTGGTTCAACCTTGATCAGCACGACGACCCGGTCGTCAAAGCGGGTTTGGCCCACCTGTGGTTTGTCACCATCCACCCCTTTGAGGACGGCAATGGCCGCATGGCGCGTGCTGTTGGTGACATGGCGCTGGCGCGTGCGGAGCGATCTGCGCGGCGTTACTACAGCCTGTCTGCCCAGATACAGCGGGAACGCCGCGCTTATTACGACCGCCTCGAAGCCACGCAGAAAGGCAGCTTGGACGTCACCGACTGGCTGGAGTGGTTTCTCACTTGCCTGCAGAGCGCGCTGGATGGGGCTGATGAAACGCTGGCATCGGTATTGGAAAAGGCGCGTTTCTGGCGGCACTGGGCAGGCACCCGGCTGAATGATCGGCAGATCAAGCTGCTCAACAAGTTGCTTGATGGATTTGACGGTAATCTCACCAGCAGCAAGTGGGCGACAATTGCCAAGTGCTCGCAGGACACCGCTCTGCGCGACATTACCGAATTGCTGGAACGGGGGATCCTGAAAAAATCCGGCGCCAGCGGCCGTAGTACGAGCTACGAACTGTCCCCACCGACTTGAATCGATTCAGGCGAACAGTTGTCCCTCGAGCAGCTCGCAGTGAATCACAAAGCCAGTGAGGTAAGGCAGTCCTCGTGGGATGCCGTACTGCCTGCTGGCTTGCCGGTTGATGGTCCAGCCGATCCACCGTTGGGTGGCGGCGTGGATCGCGCCGATGAGCGACTCTCCCCGGTGCAGGCCGTTGCAAACATCATCGGCAAAGTGGCGACCGTGGCCGCTGTCGAGAAAGGCCCGAACGGATTCGAGGGGCTGGTGGGTGGCATCCGAAATCGCAATCATGGCCAGAGGCCACGCGGCGCTGGCGTGTTCGTTCATCGTTCCCCAGAAGCCCCATGCTTCGTTTTGGGTGGCGGGGATTGTGGTGTTGGTCATCACGGTCTCCTTGGTGTTGATCCGCTGTCATTGCGCAGCTTCTTGCGGTACGTCAGCGCCACACAGCCACATAGCGGGCGTAGTCGCCGCCTGATGGATCGACGTACAGGCGCGGGCGCCCCGGCGCGCAGACTTCGACACAAAGGCGCCCGTCTCGGTAGTAGCCTCCCTTGCCGCGCAGCCAGTCGCGCGATGCGAGCAGATTAGAGCCGAAGGCATCGAACGCATCTGGTGTGAGGCTCACCTTGTCGGTGACGTAGATGGTGCAGGCATCCGAAGTCGCCATCTCGGCAAGGCTCTGGGGCTTTCGGGCAAACGGCAGGAGCAGGCTGAGTTGTTCGACCTGCATCGTTTTGCCGTCCCACTGTATTTCGATGGGCTTGCGTTCAACCGTGATCAGGAGAGAGTTCATGGGTGGGCTCCGATTCAGGCGATGCGATAGACGCGGCCGGCACCTTCCACCTTGTCGGAGGTGATGGTCAGGCCGAGCTTCTTTTTGATGGCGCCGGCAAAGGTGCCGCGCACCGTGTGCTGCTGCCAGCCGGTGGCTTCGCAGATCTGATTGATCGTGGCACCCTCGGGGCGTTTGAGCATCGAGATCACCAAGGCCTGCTTGCTGTTGTCGCGAGTGCGTTTCACCTTGGCGTCGTCTTTTGCTTTGGCTTCGATGGCCGACACCGCGGCTTCGATCTCGGCGTCGGCGTCGATGCAATGCGCAGCCTCGGCGTTGGCGATGATGGCGTCGAGCTTTGCCAATGTGATCGGGGCCGGACGCGGCTGGCCCAGCGCGTCGTAGCCCTCGGCGGCCACGAACCAATCATCGCCCAAGGGCGTGATGAGCGCGCGATCGAAGATTGCGTTGAGCACTTTCTTTCTGGCCCCGCCTTTGAGGTTGTCGGGAAACCAGTCGAGCTTACCGTCGTGGTGCTCGATGGCGCGGGCGAGGATGGCGTGTTGGGTGGTGCTGAGTGTTGTGGTCATGATGATCTCCGGATCAAGATTGCTTGAGGGTGGATTGCCGGCCTGCTTCAAAGGCTGCTCGCAGCGCGGCTGTCACGCCCCACACGCTGACAACGTGGAAGTCGAGGCGATCGGAATTGCGTACCTCGAGGGTTTCGATAAACAGATGCTCTGAGGCGATTTCTTCAAACAGTCGTTGCTGCTCGTTGGCGTTCATTTGGGCGTACTCCGCGTGGTTGATCGTGTTCGTATGAACGCTCTGTTTCGGCATGAAGCCAAGTGGAATCTTTGATGCGCTTGGCATATCCCCGCACCTTCTGGAGCTCACCCGCAGATGCCCCGCCGCGCGCCTACGCCGTGTCGTTATCCGGGGTGTGCGGCGGTGCTGGATGTGCCCGGCTACTGTGCTGCGCACGCGGCGCTGCGACATCGGGATTACGGGCGAGCCCGCCGTGGTTTCGATGCGGAGACAGGCTTCTACCAGTCACGCCAATGGCGTGTGGTGCGAGCGGCATTCCTTCGGGAACACCCGCTGTGTGCTGCGTGTGCAGGCCGTGGTGGGCTGGTGCCCGCCAAGGTGGTGGACCACGTGGTGCCGATCAAGGACGGCGGCGCACGCTACGCGACCACCAACCTGCAGGCGTTGTGCATCTCCTGCCACAACCGAAAGACAGCACGCGAGAACGCTGGGCGGCGGGCACCCCCCAGGGGGGGATGAATCTCTACGGTTTGGCAGCAGCGATGCGCGCGCCTGTCCAAATTTTTCCGCGTGCAAATTGAAATGATTTTTTTGGAGGACCGATGGCCGGTCGAAAGCCGCTACCTGTCGCGGTCAAGAAGCTCAAGGGCACGCTGCAGAAATGCCGCGCCAACCCCCATGAGCCGGTACCGCAGGGGATGTTGGGCGAGCCTCCCGACTACATGTCGGACGTTGCAAAAGAGGCCTGGATCTACGCAGTGGCCAACGCCCCGAGTGGCTTGCTGTCCTCGCTTGATGCGGCGGTGCTGGAGCGTTGGGCCAACTGTGCGGGGCTGTACAGGGAGGCCCTCTCCAAGATCAACCGCGCCGGTGTGTCCGGCATGATCGTCAAAACCCCCAGCGGCATCTTGCGGCGCTCGCCGTTGATGGATGTGATCCGGGATTTGGCTCTGGAGATGAAAGGCTACGAGTCGGAGATGGGATTCACACCCGCGTCACGCTCGCGGGTTCAGGTGCTGCAGGAGTCGGTCGACAAGAACGACCCCTGGGCGGAGATCGCTGGCTGATGATCAGCTTGATGCCTGATGGAGGCTTAACATCAGGGTCATGGGATGTGCGGGCGAGGCCTTGAAACCGTAGTGCTCGTAAAACTCTCGAGCCCGATCATTGAGCGCGTGGACCAGCATGGCGCGCACGCCGGTGTTCTGTGACACCAATACGCAGCGCTGCAGCGCGTCTTGCAATAACGCCGCCCCCAGTTTCACACCCTGCGCTTTTGAATCGACAGCCAAGCGGGCAAGGACCATCACCGGAACCGGGTCCGGCATGTTCTGGCGAACAGAGCGCGTCGCCTCCTGGTGTGTGACGGCGCCGGCCGCCAGTGCGTAGTAGCCCATCACTTCACGCTCTGCGTTTGTCACGACAAATGTGCGGCTTGCCCCGCTGGTCTGGTTGCCCAGCGCACGACGCTTGAGCCATTCATCAAGCACGGATTCGCCGCAGGAAAATGAATTGGTTTTGTGGTCCGGGGACAGCGGCTCGGGGGCGTGCAAATTCATGCGCCCGCTTTCCAAGGGGCTTTGACTGCCAGCAAGCGCTCAAGCCCCGGGTTGGGCTGTAACGGGGCATCCAGAATGGCGGTGAATTGCTTGAATTTGGCGTCATCCAGGCTGAAAAACACCTGGTCCAACAACACCGACTGGGCCTTGTCGCAGGCAGCCTCAAGCATGAAGTCAGACCGGTTTTTGCCCAGCAGACTCGCGGCCTGGTCGATCAGGTCACGCTGCTGTGGCAGGGCTCGTAAATTAATGGCGGCGTCGCGCATGGATTCCTCCAAATGAATACACAAAAGATACACAAAGTTTAGGCGCGCGTGTAGCTGATGTCAATACAACACCGCGGCTGATCCCCGGATGAGTTCGCTGACGCCAACGGCCAAAATCGCCAGAGAGTACGCCGAACAGGTCTTGGCCGGAGAGATCTTGGCTTGCCGCTGGGTGCAACTGGCTTGCCAACGCCAACTCAACGACCTCGCCCGCTTCAAGGGCAAGGCAAGCCCCTGGCGCTTCAACCCGAAGCTGACCGACCGCGATGGCCGCAGCTACCACCCGGCCGACAACCTCTGCGCCTTCATCGAGCGCCTGCCCCATGTGAAAGGGCCGCTGGCGGGCGAACCGATCCGGCTTGAACCCTGGCAGGTGTTCATCCTGACCACCGTGTTCGGCTGGGTGAAGGATGACAGCAAGCGTCGCTTTCGGCGCTCGTACATCGAAGTGCCGCGCGGCAACGCCAAGTCGACGCTCTCCTCGGCCGTGGCACTCTACATGCTGGCCGCCGACCGCGAAGGCGGCGCCGAGGTGTATTCGCTGGCCACCACGCGCGATCAGGCGCGTATCGTGTTTGGCGATGCGCAGGCGATGGCACGACGCAGCCCCGGTTTCCGGCGACGCTTCGCGGTGGAGGTCGGCGCCCACAACCTGCATGTGCTGGCCAGCGGCTCCAAATTCGAGGCGCTGTCTGCGGAAGGGTCGACGCTGGATGGGCTTAACATCCACTTCGGCTGTGTCGATGAACTGCACGCCCACAAGACGCGAACGGTTTATGACGTCGTCGAAACCGGCACCGGCAAGCGCGACAACTCGCTGCTCTGGGTGATCACGACCGCAGGCAGCAACCGCGCCGGCATCTGCTTTGAGGTTCGCACCTTCGTCACCAAGCTGCTCGACGGTGTGTTCGAGGACCACACCCAGTTCGGCATCATCTTCGGGCTGGATGATGGCGATGACTGGACCCGTGAATCCTCGTTGATCAAGGCCAACCCGAACTGGGGCATTTCAGTGCGCCCCGAGGTGCTGCTGCCGCTGCAGGCCAAGGCCATGCAACTGCCCAGCGCGGTCAATAACTTCAAGACCAAACACCTCAACGAGTGGGTGAATGCCGACACCGCGTGGATGGACATGCGGGCGTGGGAGGCGTGTGGCGACACCGCGCTCGACCTCGACGCCTTCGCCGGACAGCCCTGCTGGATCGGGCTGGATCTGGCGAGCAAGACTGACATCGCAGCCCTCATGCTGGTGTTCCAGCACCCCGAGATTGCCGATGCCTTTGTGGCGTTCGGAAAGTATTACCTCCCCGAGGACACCGTGAGCGCCGCCGGCAACAGCCAGTACGAAGGCTGGATGCGCACCGGACGGCTCACCGTGACGCCGGGCAATGTGATCGACTTTGGCTGGATCGAAGCCGATCTGTTGGAGATGGCCTCGCGCTTTGGCATTCAGGCGGTGGCGTTCGACCCCTTTCAGGCCACGCAACTCTCGACACGCATGTTGGCCGAGGGCCTGCCGATGATCGAAGTGCGCCCCACGGTGCTCAATTTCAGCGAACCAATGAAAACCCTCGAAGCCCTGGTGCTGCAGAAAAAACTGATCCACGACAGCGACCCGGTACTCACCTGGATGGCCAGCAACGTGGTGGCGCATCTGGACGCCAAGGACAACATTTACCCGCGCAAGGAGCGAGCAGAAAACAAGATCGACGGCATCGTGGCCCTGATCATGGCGCTCTCGCGGGCGATCAAACCGGGGGATGCGGTGGTGCTGGGTGCCGATTACGAATTGATGCTGCTCTGAGCCGATGGGATTGCTGAGTTTCTTCGATCGGTTCCGCGCATCGAGCGACGACCGGTCACCCTGGGGCGACTTCTGGTTCGAGCCGGTTTCCATCCGGTCGGCAACCGGGCTGCGGGTGTCGCCCGATGCGGCACTGCGCCTGTCAGCGGTGTATGCCTGCGTGCGGATTCTGTCGGAAACCATGGCCTCGCTGCCGCTGGTGGTGTATCGCGACCGACCCGATGGCGGCAAAGACCGCGTCACCGACCACTGGCTCCATCAATTGCTGTGCCGCCGCCCGAACCGGTTTCAGAATCCCTTCGAATGGCGCGAGATGTTGCAGGGGCATCTGGCGCTGCGGGGCAATGCGTACAACCAGATCATCACCAATCCGCGCGGCGAAATTATTGAGCTCATCCCGATCCACCCCGATCGGGTTCGCATCGAGCTTCTGCCCTCGGGCGAATACCGCTACCGTGTGACCGATCGGCTGGGCGAGGAAAGCGTACTCCCGCGCGGCAAGGTGTGGCATCTGCGCGGGCTTTCTTCCGATGGCCTCATGGGCATGAGCCCGATCGAACTCGCGCGGGAGAGTCTGGGCATGGCACTCGCCGCGCAGGATTACGGCGCGCGGTTCTTTGCCAACGATGCCAAGCCCACCGGCGGCTGGATCGAGTTTCCAGGGTCTTTCAAAGACGCCGAGGCCAAGAAGATCTTTCGCGAGTCCTACCAAGCCGCCCAATCCGGCGCCAATCGCGGCAAGGTGCTGGTGCTGGAAAACGGCATGAAATTTCACGAGGTAGGCGTGACCAACAAAGACGCCCAGTTTCTCGAGCTGCGGAAGTTTCAGATCACCGATATCGCGCGGCTGTTTCGGGTGCCGCCACACATGATCGCGGATCTGGACCGCGCGACCTTTTCGAATATCGAACAACAGTCCCTCGAATTCGTGATGCACACCATGACGCCGTGGGCGGAGCGATGGGAAGCGTCGATCGAATCCGAACTGCTGCTTGAAGGCGACGCGCTGGAAGTGGAATTCGATTTCGCCAACCTGATGCGTGGCGACGCGGCGAGTCGCTCGGCTTTTTACCAAAGCGGCATCCAGAACGGCTGGCTCACGCGCAATGAAGCGCGTATCGCAGAGAACCTGAATCCGATCGATGGGCTCGACGAACCGCTGCGGCCGTTGAATATGGTCGAGGAAAGCCATTCCGACCGGCTCGATGAGGACGCGAGCGATCCTGCCGATTCCGCGCAGGACGGCGTCGCAAATCCAGACGATGAAACCGCCGCGCGCATGCGCGGCTTGATCGAAGCCAACGCCGAGCGCTGAGCGCGTCGCATCAGCCGCAACGGAAGCATTGAAGAAAAAGACCTCCCCCTCCTCGCCAAAGCGCTGTGCGTCTCTCAGGCGCGCGTAATGCGATGGGCCCAATCCCATCACGGCCAAGCGTTGACCGAAAACCGGCTGCGCCACTCACTGATCAACCTGGGGACAAACCCATGAATCCATCCTTACTCGTCGCCGAATGCCTCACGACACCCTGGGCGCTGATGCCCGATCGTCTTCACGCGCTGGCGTCGATACTCACCCGCTGGTCCAGCGGCATCTCAGCAGACACCGACACCCTCAAGCGCATCGAAGCGGATCGCGCGGCGCGGGACGCCCGCCGACAGACCCGATCCACCCAATCCACCGGCAACATCGCGGTGCTGCCGCTCTACGGCGTCATCACTCAGCGCGGCAACATGGTCAATGACCTGTCCGGCCCTGGCAGCACCAGCACTGAACAATTCTCATCGGTCTTGCGCGAGTTGATAGCGGACGAGAGCGTGAGTCAGATTCTGATCGACATCGACAGCCCGGGCGGGAGTGTCTATGGCGTGGCCGAACTCGCGGAAGAAATCTTCTTTGCCCGGTCCACAAAACCCGTCATCGCAATCGCCAATTCACTTGCCGCATCGGCCGCTTACTGGATAGGTAGCGCCGCCTCCGAGTTCTATATCACTCCGGGGGGCGAAGTGGGTTCGATCGGCGTGTGGCAGGCTCATCAGGATTTCAGTCGCGCGCTGGAAGAAGCCGGCGTCAAGACAACCCTGATATGCGCTGGGAAATTCAAGGTTGAAGGCAATCCCTACCACCCGCTCGACCCTGATGCGCAGGCCTTCATGCAGTCCCGGGTCGATGACTACTATGCCGCCTTCACCAAGGCAGTTGCCCGAGGGCGTGGCGTGCCGATTGGAGAAGTGCGCGACGGCATGGGCCAGGGTCGTGTCTTCGGCGCCGAAGCAGCACTGAGCCAGCGCATGGTCGATGGCATCGCCACCTTTGACGATGTCCTCAAAAAGATGCGGCGCGTTGCCGCACAGCAGTCCAGACCCCCCGCAAGCCGCCTCAAAAAAGCCACCGATTCCCTCGCTTTGCTGTAGCCCCATCCCGGCGCGGCACCAAAGAGTCGCACCGGGTTTTACCGCGACCCGAAGGTCGCAAACCGCCCTACCCCACCCAGCCGCCACACCATCCGGTGTCAGGCGGCTTTTTCATTTCTGGAGACCCCGATGAGTAAGCAACTTCGAGAACTGCAATCCCGCAAAGCCGGCCTGATCAAGGACGCCCGGATGCTCACCGACATTGCAGCCGCTGAGCAGCGCGACATGAACACGGAAGAAATGGCCGCATTCGACGCGCTGAAACAGCGAATCGAAGCCGCCTCCGCCGCGATCGATCGCGAAACCGCCCTGATCGCCGAGGAAGCGCGGATGGCGATGAGCGCGGACTATGCCCCGAGCGCCTTCATCACCGTGACGGAAAACCGTGAATCCGACCCCCGTCACGGCTTCCATAGCGTGGGCGAATTTCTCAAGACCGTCTGCCATGCACAGAAGCCCGGCAACGCGATCGATGAGCGACTGCTGATTGGCTCCAACCGCGGCGCGGCGGTGCCCGCGAATTTTGGTAATGAAGGCTCCGCGCAGGACGGCGGCTTCCTTGTGCCACCCCAATTCGCGCAGGAGATTTTTCAGCTCTCCCTGGGCGAAGATTCGCTGCTGCCGCTGACGGACAACGTCGAAATTACCGGCAACACCATGGCATTCCCCAAGGATGAAACGACGCCTTGGGGTACCAACGGCATCCGCGCCTATTGGCAAGGCGAGGCAACGCCTGCCGTCAATACCAAGCCGGTGCTGGGCCTGTCCACCCTTCGCCTCAAAAAGCTCATGGCGCTGGTCCCCGTCACAGATGAGTTGCTCGACGACACCAACGCGCTCTCAACCTACCTGCCCGACAAGATCGCCACGTCTATCCGCTGGAAGACCAACGAGTCGATTCTGTTCGGCTCGGGCACGGGGGTGCCGCTGGGGTGCATGAATGGCGCCACCACGGTCACGGTGGCCAAGGAAAGCGGCCAGGCCACCCAAACGCTGCTGGCCCAGAACCTCGCCAAGATGATCTCGCGACTGCCGCCCGGCTCGTTTGCCAGCGCGGTGTGGATCGTGAATAACGATGTCTTGCCCGCACTCTTCACGCTGACCTTGGGCAACTATCCCATCTACCTTCCGGTGGGAATCAACGTGGGCGGCATTCAGGTCTCGCCCTACGGCACGCTGCTCGGGCGCCCAGTGTTTGTCTCGCAACACGCCAACAGCTTCTCCGGCCAGGGTGATGTGCTGCTTGCGGACTTGTCGTACTACCAGACGATCACCAAGGCGGGCGGAATGCAGACCGCCACCTCGATGCATCTCTACTTCGACGCCGATCTCACCGCCTTCCGCACCACCTTCCGCATGGATGGCCAGTCCAAGCTCGCCGCGCCGATTGCGCCCGCAAAAGGGAGTGCCACGCTCTCGCCCTTCATCCAGC
>Ga0079301_1000660_pt1 | contig 16789 bp, 13 predicted proteins | sample Wag4_2014_7_11_3_FD_74797 | JGI IMG/M metagenome (GOLD analysis project Ga0079301, IMG submission 74797) | Fresh water mixed with fracking chemicals microbial communities from Ohio, USA - Utica-2 Time Series FC 2014_7_11 | ecosystem: Engineered > Industrial production > Chemical products > Input... | reverse complement strand
GCCCTCTAGAGGGCCTCATCTCCGTAGGAGACTGAAACGCCGAGCTGGTACCCGTTGCGCGCCGCGCGCGCTTCCTCTAGAGGGCCTCATCTCCGTAGGAGACTGAAACGGGAGCCGACGTCAGGGGACATCGTCCGGTGAATCCTCTAGAGGGCCTCATCTCCGTAGGAGACTGAAACGATGATGTAATCCTGGTCGGCGTCGCGGTACACGATCTTCATCCTCTAGAGGGCCTCATCTCCGTAGGAGACTGAAACGAGTTCCAGTTGTGTCCGATACAGGTAGGATCGACCGCCTCTAGAGGGCCTCATCTCCGTAGGAGACTGAAACTCCATCCTGGCAACGAGGTCCCTCTCACGTGCCATCTGGAACCTCTAGAGGGCCTCATCTCCGTAGGAGACTGAAACTACGTGCAAGGTAGGGTAGCGTGCAACTGTTGCGGCCTCTAGAGGGCCTCATCTCCGTAGGAGACTGAAACCCAGTCCGAGGTCGGCGAAGCAGTGGTTAAACGCCTCGCCTCTAGAGGGCCTCATCTCCGTAGGAGACTGAAACAAGACCGTGAGCGGGCGGTCGCTGAGTCGTCCGCCGCCTCTAGAGGGCCTCATCTCCGTAGGAGACTGAAACGCACGCGCCTGGGAGGCGTACCGGAAGTCGGTATCCCCTCTAGAGGGCCTCATCTCCGTAGGAGACTGAAACAACGTAGCCGTGACCGTCGTCCCCGGATCGACAATGGCCTCTAGAGGGCCTCATCTCCGTAGGAGACTGAAACTACGGAACACGATCCTAAACGTGCTGTATCTGTTAACCTCTAGAGGGCCTCATCTCCGTAGGAGACTGAAACAGGGTGCGGGTCTCGCTGACCAGCGTCACGGGGTCCTCTAGAGGGCCTCATCTCCGTAGGAGACTGAAACCTCATCGCGCTTGCTGTACCCATCCTGCAAGTACACCCTCTAGAGGGCCTCATCTCCGTAGGAGACTGAAACTCGACTAGCATTTTGTTTCCTTCCGTAACGCGATCCAAGCCTCTAGAGGGCCTCATCTCCGTAGGAGACTGAAACTCGTCCTTGGTTTCAGGGTTGTACCCGATACCGTACCCCTCTAGAGGGCCTCATCTCCGTAGGAGACTGAAACACAGTATGCTCGCAGACAAGCGGGTAATCGGAGAGCGCCTCTAGAGGGCCTCATCTCCGTAGGAGACTGAAACGGCAACCTCGCGCATTTCGATGACGCGGTCGATCATTCGCCTCTAGAGGGCCTCATCTCCGTAGGAGACTGAAACGTGGAGGTGGACATCGTGACGTGACGGTTTACGCCGCCTCTAGAGGGCCTCATCTCCGTAGGAGACTGAAACCCCGACTCCAGGTCGACCATGATCAGGAATTCGCGGGCCTCTAGAGGGCCTCATCTCCGTAGGAGACTGAAACATAGTCTTCTCCACCTTCTCGACATCCTTAAGGACCTCTAGAGGGCCTCATCTCCGTAGGAGACTGAAACAGCACGTCCTCACCGTGATGCCGTTCAATCTCTCGGCCCTCTAGAGGGCCTCATCTCCGTAGGAGACTGAAACGCATAGAGCGGAAGCGGTTCCGCGCCGAGGGTGCCAGCCTCTAGAGGGCCTCATCTCCGTAGGAGACTGAAACCGCCGCGAACTTCAACACCACATCGACCTTGGCCGCCTCTAGAGGGCCTCATCTCCGTAGGAGACTGAAACCCAGATAGCGTGACGGAACCGATCGAAATCTCCCTCCTCTAGAGGGCCTCATCTCCGTAGGAGACTGAAAGAAGCCGCGATGACGCTGCGGCGCTGAACCCAGAAAATCGGGGTACAGGGAACACGTGAACCTTCCCCTGGCAGTCGCCGGCTGATGCTCATCTCTGCATACGCATCGAGGACACCCCATGGCAGAACGTGAGAACCGCCCCCCGCGCGTGCGCATCCTCGACCTGCTCGAGATCTGGGCCACCGTGGCCGCGGAAGGATGCGTCTCGCGAGAACGCCTCCGCGCGAAGCTGGTGGCCTCGACCTCGCTGCGAGAGCGCCACGGGCTCACCCTCGAGGACGCCGAAGGGCTGAAACGCTTCAATACTCGCCTGCACCGCGATCTCCAGTCCCTCCGGGGTGACGATGTCATGGAAGAGGACCAGCTCGAGGACATCCCGAACGACTGGCCCCTCATCAGTTTCCGGAAACAGGGCGAAGAGTGGATCCGCACCACCGGAGCCTTGCCTGGTCTGTGGATCGGTCTGCAAAACCAGCGCGGCGAGCTGGATCCGGGCCGCGTGCTCGCCTTCCGGGAGTTCCTCGACGAGGTGCGTCTCGCGATCGACCCGCACGGCCCCGCCATGAGCTGGCTCGAAAAGCTCGATCGCCTGGTGAAGGACCTGCCAGCACCGGGGCGCCCGCCTCGCATCCGCGACCGGATGGTCGAGCTCTACACCGTCCCGATGCGTCAGGTATCGAAACCCGGTATCCCCGACCGACGGGCCCTGGACGAGGACAGTTGCCGGGTCCTGTTCGACGCCCTCGACCGGCAACAGACCCGGATCGAGGTGGTCCTGACCCGCAAGCAGGCCGAACGGATCCCCGGGCAGCCGGCGAACCAGCCCGAACGACGGACCATCTCGCCGACCCGGTTGGTGCAGTTCAATGGCCGGCAATGCATCGAAGGCGTCGAGACGAGCGGTGGGCGCGCCCTCGTCATCTTCCCCTTTGCCCGGATTCGCCAGATCGTGAGCACCGACCAGCGGGTGGTCCCCGAAGATCTCGCCTGGGCCCGAGAGCAGGCTCGCGAGGCCCGCAGGGCCTGGGGGCTCGACGGGTACGAGCGCGAGGGGAGGCGCAAGAATCGGCCATCCGAGCGGGTGGTGTTGCGATTCCGGGACTCGTCGATCGGGCTCGTAGAGGAAGAACCTGGCCATCGAGAGGCCACGCTCACGCGGGAGAAGGTCGACGGGCAGCGAACCCTGCGTTACGAGGTTGTGACCGTGGTGGGGCACCACTTCCTGCGCTGGCTGCGGGCCTGGGGGCCGGAGGTCGAGGTCCTCGAGCCGGCCGACCTGCGCGATCGCCTGCGCCGTGAATCCGCGCAGCTGGCGGCGCGGTACGCGTCCCCCCTTCAGGAAGAGACCTGACCGACGAGCAGGCTGGACGGGTCGACCTGAAACAGCGGCCGAGGCAACGCCGACAAGGTCCGCTGGTAGTCCTCGATCGTCCGGCGCACCTTGTCGCCGCCGGCTGCACCCGGATCGCGCCCGAGCCCGCCGTGCATGAGGGTGTTGCGGGTGGCCCGGATCTGGTTCGAGAGGCGGAGCACCGGGGCATGGGCCGGCTCATCGGCGATCGCCCCGACGAGCACGGACATGTCGAGTTCCCGGAGGTGCATGAAGCGGCGGAGCGCCTCCGGTTCGTCGGACTGGACGGTCCGGAAGCCGGGCTTCCGCAGCTCGACCGGGTCGGCCTGACCTTCCCGGATCCGTCGGTAGGTTTCGATCGCCCCGAGCAGGTGGTCGCACCAGGCGTGGACCTCGCGTCCGAGTGGATCGTGCCCCCCGAGGACGCCTTCGAAGCCGAACGCCATCGCCAGGTGCTCGGCGAGATGCTCGTGCAGCAACGACAGATAAGGCAGCCACATCCGGCGCTCGAACAGCCAGGCCAGCATCGCCTCCTGGAGGGCGATCCCGGGAGTTGCCTCGATGAACGGTCGGGCGACCTCCCGGATCCGGGGCTCCATGAGCCGCATGGGTCGGATGAGACCGCCATCCACCCCGTGCTCGAGCGCCTCCCGCAGCGCCGAGTCGAGTCCCGAGGCGGCCGTGGACGCTTGCTGGTGCCGCAAGGTCTCGATCGCGAGCGTGAAGCTCTCGAGGTGATTGGCCAGCCGGTCGAGATGGCGAGGCCGCTCCTCGGGAGCCAGCGGACGCCCCGTCGTGAAGGCCCGTTTCCGCAGGTCGTGGATCAGGGCCGCCAGCGACTTGCCGTCCCCGTGGGTCTCGAAGGCCTCGGTGGCCGAGGTCCACGTGAGCAGGTTGGCCATGGGGGTCAGGTCGTGATACGGGATGAGCCGCTGCCCCTCCCAGAACTCGCTGGCGTCGGCCGCCCCGTAACCGATGCCCCGGATGGTCGCCTTGCGCGCGACCCGGATGAAGGTCACGGCCAGCAACGCCACCAGGGGGATGCTCCGGAAGCCGTTGGTGATGTCGAGGATGACCTCGTCGCCCTCGCGGATGCTGCTCGCGATGACATCGAAAAGCACCCACTGGTCCTGCTCGGTGCGGGTCGGGGGGATGCGCACGAACTCCAGACCGGGCAGCGCGGGATCGTAGCGATGGATCGTCTCGGCCCAGGCAGCCTCGGCCTCTTCCGTGAGCAGCACGACCGTCCGGTCGATGCCATCAGGGGCGAAATGGGCGATCGCGACCTGTTCCGGGTACAGGCCGGCAAGGTCGCGCCCGTCAGGCAAGCGGTAGCGCGAAGGCTGCTGGACCGAGAGGCCCTTCGAGAAGATCAGAACCCGACTCACGCACCGCCTCCTCCGCGATAACCCCAGGCTGATTGACAGATACCCGATTCTTCAGGCCATCATCATGCGAGCAGGCCGTTCCGGAGGCGTCATGTTTCAGCTTCTTCCCTACCATCTGGTCAGCACCGTCGGCACGAGCCTGTGGGGACACCTCGGGGACCTCGTTCCGGCTCTCGGTCGCCCGGGCAGCAGCGAGGCCGACGTCTCCCGCGTGCGGTCCCACCTGCGCGAGGTCGTTCAGGCCCTCGTGGCCCTCGCCCCCACCGACCGGCGGCTCGGTGCAGAACTCGGCAGCATCCATTCTTTGAGGACCCGCGGCGGCATCCAGGACCCTCCCGCGCGCAACCAGCTGCTCGTCTCGGACACCCCTCAGGGGCGCCTGGTCGGCGAGATCCTCGCGGGCGTCTTCGAGGGGTGGAACTGGCCGGGCGAGGTGAACGTCATCCGCAACCTGCAGGACGACGACCCCGATCGCTTCGCCCGCGAAGGGCTGCGGGAGCTCGCGTGTCTCATCGCGCAGGCCTACCGGGAATCGGGGGACCCGTCCCGCGTGCTCATCAACGCGACGGGCGGCTACAAGGCCCAGATCGCCATCGCCACCCTGATGGGCCAGGCGTTCGGTGCGCCGGTCGTCTACAAGCACGAGCGGTTCGACCGGATCATCTCGCTGCCCCCGATGCCCGTCCGGTTCGACCTCGAGCCGCTCGTGCGGCACATGCCCTGGCTCGAGGCGCTCGAAGAGGCCGGCGTGCTGGAGGATCCGGGGGACCTCGATCCGGTCCTGCGCGTGCTGGTCGAGGAGGAGGTCATCGAGGGGCAGGCGTACGTGGCCCTCGCCCCCATCGGCCAGATCGCGCTCGAACGCCTGCGCGCCTCGGAAGCGCCTCGCCTGCCCGGCCCGGCGACCACCCGGAAAAATCCGCATTTCCGCGAGGACCACTTCCCCGTCGGGTTCCGGGAGTACGTCCACAAGATCTTCGAGCGGGAGCCCTTCATCGAGCACACGACGAGCCTCGACTACTCGGGACAGGCGTCGATCCGGCACGGAGACTTCTACCTGCGCCCGGTCGACGAGCCGGCGCAGGAGGGCCGTCAGGCCGAACGGTGGGCGATCATCGGGGAGTATCGCTCGGACTTCGGAGCGCGGTTCCGGATCTTCACGACGGCCCGGACGGGCTCGGAGCGTCAGGCCGTGATCGATCATCTGAAGCGACGGCATGGATCGCCCTGAACGGGGCGGTGACGAGGCGCCCTTCGGACCGCCCGGGTACAAGATCCGGACAGGAGGCCCCCATGTTCATTCCGGAACGTTGCATCGTCGTCCACCGGGAATTCCGCGCCAGTGCCGCCCAGATCCCCCTCCCGGCGCAGGCTGCCCTCCAGGAGCAGATCACGCGGTTCCGCGATCACGGGATGCTGCCCGCCGGCACCACGCTGCTCGCCCCTCCCGGAACCACGTCTTCTCTGGCTTTCCTCGTTCCGCTCGGTGACACCCACCTCGCCCACTTCGTGGCCTCGCCGAAGGGCGACGTACTCGCGCTCGCAAGCATCGTCTCCGCCGCCGCTCCTGCCACGCACCTGCGCGACCTGCGCCTCGGGATCAACCGCGTCACGGGCAGTCTGGAGCTCATCGTTCCCGTCGAGCGCCCGACCGACCGCGCAGATCCAGCCCCGGAAGCATCCCCCGACGTGGATCCGGGCCTCTTCGCCTCGCTCTCTCGCCCCGATCTGGAGGCCCTGGGGGTCCCGTCCGTCCTGATGCCTTCCGTGCTCGCGCTCCAGGACCGCGACGGCCTCTACGAGTTGCTCCCGCACCTCCCGGCACCCGTGGCCGACCGACTCCTGGCGCTGGCCTCCGGTTCGGAGCTCGAGGAAATCCTCGAACCGTCCGACACGGACCCTGTCGACCTGGAAGACCACCGGACCGCCGCGGCTCGCGCCGCTTCCACGGGCGACTTCGCGTTGCTGAAGTCGGACCCCGAGCTCGAGCAGGCCCTCGCCGACGACTTCGAGAGCTGGCAGGTCTTCCTGCGCGAGAAACAGCGCAAGCAGGTCGAGACCGACCACGCCGGCCCTGCCTTGCTGCTGGGGGGCGCCGGCACGGGCAAGACCGTCGTCCTCATGCATCGGGCCGTACACCTGGCTCGCAGGATGTTCCGCGGCGACCGGGACCGGATCTTGATCCTGACCTACACGACCTCGCTGCGCGACGAGATCTCCCGGGGCCTCGATCGCCTGGCCGGTCCCGTGCGGCCGCGGATCGAGGTTCAGGCCATCCACACCTGGGCCCGGAAGTACCTCGAGGGCCTGGGCTTCGACCTGAAGTCCCCTCCGAGTGAGTTGCACGACCGGCTCTGGGACGAGGTTTCGGAGGCGCTCGCGACCCCTGACCTTCCCGCTGCCCTGATCCGTGATGCTCACGAAGCCGTGGTCTGCAGCGAGGGCTACCCGACCCTCGAGGAGTTCCTGAAGGCTCCCACCCGCGCCGGGGATCTCGCGCTGACCCGAGAGCAGAAACAGCGTATCTGGCAGGCTGCCGACCAGGTCCGGGATCGGCTCGCGGAGCAGGCCTTCACGGGTTATCAGGACCAGCTCGTGCTCGCCCTCGAACACGCCAGCCGCATGCCCGGAGGCTTCGCCTACCGGACCGTGCTCGTGGATGAGGCGCAGGACATGGGGGGAATCGAGTTCCGGCTGATCCGGGCGATCGTCCCGCAAGGCCGCAACGACCTGTTCATCGTGGGGGACCCGTACCAGCGCATCTTCCAGCGACGGGGCATCCTCGAGCGGTGCGGGATCGACACCACCGGGCGCGTCATCACGGAGGTGGCCAATTACCGCAACACCCGGGCGATCGCCGATCTCGCCGAAGGCTGGGTGCGCGAACAGGCCGTGACGAACTTCGATGGTCGGCTGTCGAAGGACTTCCGGCGGACGATTCCCAGCCGCAAGGGCCAGGAACCCGAGATCCGCCGGTTCGCCACCTTCGAGGAGGAGCTGGAGTTCCTCGTCGAGCGCCTGGCGGCCCATCCCATCGAGGACCTCGACGGCTTCTGCCTCATGACACCCGATCGCCGCCAGCTGGCCCGATACCGCGATCGCCTCGAGGCCTTCGGCATCCCGTGCCACGTCATGTCACTCAATGCCGAGCGCCAACCGGGCCTCCGGATGTGTTCGATGCGCCGCTCGAAGGGTCTGGAATTCCGGCATGTCATGTTGCTGGGCGTGGACGAGGCGGCCTTTCCGTCGCACGTCGAGCCGCCGGCGGTCACGGAAGCCAGCATCCAGCTCCAGCAGCGCCTCCTGTACGTCGCGGCGACGCGGGCACGGGATACGCTCGTGATCTCCGCCGTGGGGCGCCTCAGTGACCTGGTGCGCAGAGTCGAGGAGGGCCCCCGGAACGTGCGGGAGGCGGTCGAACTCGCGCAGGCACGCTTCGCGGAGCACCTGACGATCCTGCCCTCGGCGCTTTCGAGTGCGATGGACTCCCCCTTCGAGCGGCCAAACGAGGTGCTGGCGGCCCTGGAGGCTATCGCCGGACTCGCCGGCCGTCTGAGGGAACCGGCCAGTGCCGGCAGCTGGGATAGCTGGTTCAAGTCCCGGGGGCTCCGGTATGCCGCCCAGGAGAGCGTCACCACCGGCACGATGTTCCGCGCGGAGCGCACCTTCCAGGTGGGGGACCGGCGCATCTACATGGGCCGGCACATCAAGATGGGTGGGGGGAACGACCCGAAGGGCAACCTCCGCATCCACTTCGAACGCGATGACGAGTCGGGCAAGTTCTGGGTGGGCCACGTCGGGCGACACCTCTCGAACACCTGGACCAGCTAGTTCCCCGCCGCGATGGCTCCCTGCGGTGACGAACCGAGTAGCGGCGTCCTTCAGGGCAGCACGAAGGCGCGACCGTCGCGTGCCGGTACCGGAGCCCGTCGGTTCTCGGGCAACCGGGCCAGGCAGGCCTGACAGGCTCGCCCGTGCTGTCGCGCCTCGTCGAGCGGGACCAGCAGCCCCTTGCCCGAGGTCTCGTAGTACCGGCAGCCCGGCTGGTGGTAGACGCCCGAGGCCAGGTTCAGCCAGACGAGACCATCGGGCTGCCGGGGATCCGGCGTGACGGTCACGAGGTCGGCGGGATGCCCATCGCCTGGACCCGGCGAGAGATGCAACCCTTGCCACGCCTGCCATCCCCCCGTACCGACGAGCGCGGCCAGAGCCCAGCCTGGCCAACGGCGCGCAGCCCCGGCTAGCCTGCCCGGATGAGCGGTCTGGAGGGGGTGATCGCCGCGGGTCAGCGGGGGGCGGCGCCAGACGGTCAGCTTCCACGGGTCGGGTTTCATGGGGGTTCTCCGTGTCGGATGGCTGGATCGAGCTTCCGGGTTCAAGCGGCCAGATGCGGGAGGTACGGGACTCCGGGGAACCGGAGGTGGCGCGCCAGGTGACCGACCTGGGACATCAGGGCCAGGCGGTAGGGGGTCGGGGCCGCCATGCCGGGCAGGGTCACGGCCTCGTCAAGCTTGCGCTCCCAACGATCCAGGAAGAGGCGCCTGGCTGGATCGCTCAGGCGGGTGCCCTCGGAGGTCTCGTGGAAGTCTTCCGGTGACAGGTGGCCGGCGCGGATCATCGCGAGGACGGTGCGATCGACCATGACGGCTCGCCACTCCTCGACCAGGTCGCTGGCGAGGGTGGCGTGCCCCTCCCGGTCGGCGTGAAAGAACCCGACGTGCGCGATGAGCCCGGCGCCCCGGATGGCCCCGAGGACGAGGTTGTAGAGCAGGGTGTAGCCGAAGCTCAGGACGGCATTGAACGGACCGACCGGTGGATGGGCCTGGCGTGCGGTGAACGCCCAGGCCGGGTCGAGGCTGGCGGCGATCGCCCGGAAGTACAGGGCGGCGGCGACACCCTCGTGACCGCGCAGCTCGTCGAGGTCCGATGCCGTGGCCAGGGATCGTTCCTGTTCGAGGAGGGAGTCGAGAAGGGCGGGCGTGTCGAGGTGCCAGCGATGCAGGCAGATCCGGGCATTGTGGAGCTTGGCGTGGACGAGGGTCCGGGCGATTTCGAGGCGACGTTCGGGGTCCTCCGAGGCCCGGAGCTGGGCGCGCTGGAGGTGAGCGACCTCGAGGGTCGGCGCCTCGGTCCGCCCGAGGTAGCGCCCGGTCGCGCCCAGGTGCGCGAGGGGGATGCCACGTTCGAGGCAGCCTTCGAGGCAACCGGGCGTGACCCGGACGGGCCCCTGCAGCACGACGAGGTCGACGAGGTCGATCGGCAGCCGGGTGAGTTCTCGTTCGGCCGTCAGGGCGACGAGTTGACCCTGGTCGAGGCGAAGGGTGGCCTCGGCCTGCACGTAGAGCGTGGGCATGCAACGACTCCTTCGCGTGGGGACGATGGAGCCAGCGTGGCAGGCGAACGCCCGGAAGGGACTGGCCGGAATGGATGGTGATTTTCATCGGAGCTTGGATCGATGCAAGATGGGGTAATATGTCCGCGGCAGTCCCATCCGGAGTGTGACAGAGATGAGTCCGAGGATCACCTTCGACAGTCATCGAATGGCCCGGTTCTGCCGGGACCACGGGGTCGGCAGACTTGCTCTGTTCGGATCCGTCCTCCGCGATGATTTCGACCCCGACCAAATTGACCTTGACGTGCTTGTCGAGTTCGAACCGGGGCGCACCCCGGACCTGTTCACCATGGCTGAGATGCAGCAAGACCTCTCGGAGCTATTCGGCCTGCCCGTGGACCTTCGTACCCCGGGAGACATAAGCCACTACTTCCGACAAGAGGTGCTGGCAAGCGCCGAGGTCCAGTACCTTGCAGGCTGACCTCATCCGGCTTCAGCACATGCGGGATGCCGCGTACGATGCGATTGGCTTCGTGAATGGCCGGGATCGAAAAGACCTCGATTCCGACCGCCTCCTCGCCTACGGTCTTGTGAAGGCGATCGAGGTCATTGGAGAGGCAGCTAACCAGGTCAGCAAAGAGTCGCAAGGCCGATTCCCGGAGATTCCTTGGCGTGGCATTATCGCCATGAGACACCGGACGGTCCACGGTTACATCGATGTGGACCACGATGTGGACCATGATGTGGTCTGGGTGACGGTGACCGAGCGGCTTCCAGAACTCGTTGTAGCCATCGATACGGCCATCATCGACTTGCAAGAATCGTCGTAGCGATCAGAAATGCGATGGCGTGAGAGCCAGCACAAAGCCGACGGCCAAGGTCTGACTGCAGGAACATCTTCACGGCTTGGGGGTATTGCGAAGGCGCCAGGACGCACCTTGGCCACCTCTGCCTCGGCCAGAACTGGTCCTGGTACAAATCGCCAGCGCGGCAATTCCGGGTCACGACAAACAGATGTTGGCTATCCGCGACTGAAAAGGCTGGCCCGGTTTCAGTCTCCCAAGGTGAAGAAACGTCCCGGGACAAGGCCACGAACCAGAGGTTCATCGAGGTCTTCCAGGGGTTTCAGTCTCCTACGGAGAAGAAACGTCCCGGGACTGCCTGGGACAGGATCTTGGCAGCTCGTGAGGTTGGTTTCAGTCTCCTACGGAGAAGAAACGTCCCGGGACCCCGTCAGTGTCGGCCAGTTCCTGCTCAGCGCTAGCGGTTTCAGTCTCCTACGGAGAAGAAACGTCCCGGGACTCGATCGACGAGGGGGATTTCGATGGTGATGGATACTAGTTTCAGTCTCCTACGGAGAAGAAACGTCCCGGGACTTCATCACCTGGATCCGTCTGTTCTTCGTCCGGAGGTTTCAGTCTCCTACGGAGAAGAAACGTCCCGGGACCAGGGAAACCATTTGCGAGCCACATCGTCTTCCGGATGTTTCAGTCTCCTACGGAGAAGAAACGTCCCGGGACTTTAACCCGTGCGCTCAGGCTGGCCGACAGGCCAGAGTTTCAGTCTCCTACGGAGAAGAAACGTCCCGGGACTTCAAGAAGACAAAGCCCGTCCGCGTCGCCGCCAAGCCCGTCGTTTCAGTCTCCTACGGAGAAGAAACGTCCCGGGACGCAATCCAAGCGTTCTTTCAACTTCGGGTAAAGTTTCAGTCTCCTACGGAGAAGAAACGTCCCGGGACGCTCGCTTTGCTGTGGGTGGAGACAAACAGAATACAAGTTTCAGTCTCCTACGGAGAAGAAACGTCCCGGGACTTCATCCAGGCAGCCAAACATTAAGGAGGTTTACTAGTTTCAGTCTCCTACGGAGAAGAAACGTCCCGGGACGAGGCTCGAACTCGCGACTCTTCGATTAAAAGTCGTTTCAGTCTCCTACGGAGAAGAAACGTCCCGGGACAAAACCGTAGTCATTCGTCGCCCTGTCCACGATTCTGGTTTCAGTCTCCTACGGAGAAGAAACGTCCCGGGACGACCGTGCGCAAACCATCGAAGTGACCGAGATCCCGGTGTTTCAGTCTCCTACGGAGAAGAAACGTCCCGGGACGAAGGAAAAGCTCTTGCCATGAATGAGCTCATGGGTTTCAGTCTCCTACGGAGAAGAAACGTCCCGGGACGCCGCCGCATCGATCGGGATCGTCGTCTGGAAGGCCGCGTTTCAGTCTCCTACGGAGAAGAAACGTCCCGGGACTATGATCCCTGGCAGTGTGTTCGTCGAGGGTCAGACGTTTCAGTCTCCTACGGAGAAGAAACGTCCCGGGACTGCAATGTTAACGTGTTCTACCAAGGTACTGATAAAGTTTCAGTCTCCTACGGAGAAGAAACGTCCCGGGACTTCGCCGGGGTCACCGATGCCCTCTCCGCCTTCGCCGTGTGGGGTTTCAGTCTCCTACGGAGAAGAAACGTCCCGGGACTTTACAAAGTCTTTATCAATCGTGTACGGTTTACTTGTTTCAGTCTCCTACGGAGAAGAAACGTCCCGGGACAGGATATTTCCTTGTCGATAATCATAATGAATGTGTCTGTTTCAGTCTCCTACGGAGAAGAAACGTCCCGGGACCTGATGGCCCGGCTGGCGGAGGCGCTCGGGTTGTTTCAGTCTCCTACGGAGAAGAAACGTCCCGGGACCATGTTGAAGCTGATCGCTGACGTCATCGCCTCCCGTTTCAGTCTCCTACGGAGAAGAAACGTCCCGGGACTGTTCTCGATCCGAGGCACTCCGGGCGCGGCTCTCGCGGTTGGTTTCCGCCAGGGTCCCGTCCGACCGGCCTCCTCACCTGCTCATCATACCCGCACGGCCGCCGGAGATAAACGCGCCTTGCCGCCCGCGACGATCGCGCGCGTCGTCCCGTGAACTCGCCTGCCCTGCAGCCTTGCCCCGCAGCGCTTCCCGCCGGTTGAACGGGGCATCCGGTCCCGGATCCGTCGCTTCCATGCCGGGGCATGGCGGGCGGGGCGGCGGGCGTTATCCCGTTCAAATGATGAACGCCTCGCGTTCTGGTAAGGCCCCCAGGGGAGCGCCCCGGCGGTGCACGCCATCCTGGCAGGGATGACACAGCGGGTAGACCGTCAGGCGATCGACTCCGGGCTCCAGGAAGCGCGTCAGGTCCTGGACGAACGCATCCAGCCGGTGGTGCCGCACCAGGCACTCGAAGACGCTGAGTTGTACCCGCGTGCCGTGCCGGAGCAGGTAGCGCCCGAGACGCGATCGCCGCCGATCGTCCCGGACGTCGAACGCGACCACGACGAAGCACCGATCCACCGCGAGGCGCACGGACACGCGAACTCCTCCCTGGAGGGGGGTGAGGGTCCGATCGTGCCTCCGTGGGATGGCCCCGTCGAGTGGAGGGATGACGATCTCCCCTGTTCGGATGCAACGTGGCTCGGGACGCAGTCACCTCGCATGCACATCCGGTCCCGGGAATCCCCGGATATGTCATCTCGTGAAACCACCTCGGAGCCAGGATGGGTCAGGACCGTTTCCCGGACCCGAGGTGACCCCGATGACCCCGATTCCCGACCCACTCGAACGACTGATCCCCGGAATCGCCAGTGCCGCGATCGCCCTCGTCTCGGCGTGCGCAGGGACGGCCACCTCCTCGACCGGATTCTCGCCATTCCAGGTTGGTGGGCCGACACCGGCGGCTAGGACGGCCCCGGCGCCATCTGCCGAGCCCCGCCTGCGGCCCGCCATCAGCCGGATCGAGGTGAAACGCGGCCCCTCGCGCCACTCCGTCGAACTCACGGCCGAGGCCACCGCCCCGGACGGCGGCGTCCTCTCCTACGCCTGGAGCTTCCCCGGTGGCACCTATACCAGCAACCGCGGCCGCACCGTGGTCTGGACGAACACCACCCCCGCGCAGGCGACTCCCGTGAGCGTGACCATTTCCGTCCGGGTCTCGGATGCCTACGGAGAAAGCGACACGGGAACCGTGGGACTCACCCTCGGCACCGATGGCACGATCCTGTCGAGCAACCAACCGCCGGTCGTCACGGGCATCACGGCATCGCGGAACGCGGATGGCCAGCTCGCCCTCGTCGCCCGGGCGACCGATCCCGACCAGGATCCTCTGGAGTTCGCATGGCTTCCCCTGCGCGGGAACGTCAGCGGCGCGGGCCCCGAGGTCGTCTGGACTCCCGTGGACGTCGCCCCGACCTCGGAAGGCGTCGCCGTGACCGTCTCGGACCCCTCGGGAGCCTCGACCCGCGCCGGACTCACCTTTCGCATCGACCGGGAGACGGGCCTCGTGGATCTGGCCCCGGTCACGGTGGGGTGCCCGGTCCAGGAGGCCCCCCCGGTGACGGCCCGCGACCTGGTGCTGCCCGCCGGGATCGGGGTGACGGACCTCTCCATCGTCGCACCGGACGCGAACCCGCTCGTGCTGGATGCCCCCGATCGCGACGGGATGTCCGACCCGCGCTTCACTCCGTCCGCCCCCCTCGAGGCCCTCGCGCGCCTCGCGAACGGTCGGACCAGCCCCCTCGTGCTCTGGTCGTCGTCCCACCCGTCCCTCGCGCGCGTCGGCTGGGACGGCCTCGTCCGGGCTCGACCCGATGCCGCGTCCGGCTCGCTGGTCGTCACGGCCCGCTCTTTCCACGATCCCGACCGGGTGGCCACGCTGAGCGTGACCGTCCGGACGCTCGGAAATCTCGCCCTGGAGGTCAGGTGACATGTCGCATCGAATTCATGGGCTGATGCTCGCCGTGACCGTGGTCGCGTGCACGTCCCCCGGCTTCGGCTCGCTGCCGCGCGCTTCGAGCACGCCCGTGCCGGAGGCTTCGGGCGGCGCCGAGGGCCGCCTCGACGGGGTCTCTGGCTCTGCCCCGGCAAACCCGGACACCCCCGACGAGGTCGGATACCTGTTCCTGAAGGTGCGGTGGCCCGAGCAGGCACGCGCCATCCAGCTCCTGCCCGCGAGCGCCCGGACGGTCCGCGTGACGGTTCGCGATTCCCGCCGCGTCCAGGTCGCCACGCAGGACGTGACGCGCAATCCCCGCAGCAACCTCTCGACGGCCATGATCCCCGTCCCGAGCGGTCAGGACTACTCGGTCTCGGTGACCGCCTACGCCGAGGAAGCGCCCGGCCCCGACGCCGAGAGCCTCGCGAGCGGCGATGCCAGCAACGTCGTCATCCGCAAGAGCAAGACCACCCAGGTCGGCATCACGCTGGCTCCGACCTACGCACCGGCCATCACCTCCCTGAGTCTTTCCAGCGGAGGGGTGGGCACCACCGTCACGCTGACCGGTCGCAATTTCGGCGCCGACCGGAGCCTCGCCTACCAGGTGCTCTTCGGCCAGGCGACGGCGAGCGTCGTGTCACGTCCCGACGACCGCACCATCCGCGCCGAGGTCCCCGGAGGCGCCCGGAGCGGGAACGTCTCGGTCCTCGTGGACGGCATCCCGAGCGTCTCGACCAACCCGTTCAGCGTCATCCACACCCTGACCCTGGACCCTCCCCGCTCGCCCATCCTCACGGGCTCGACTCATTCGATCTCGGTCCAGGCCCTGGACCCGGACGGGGTGGCCATCCCGGACCCGGAGGTGGCGTTCACGACGGATGACCCGGCGATCGCCACGGTCGATCGGACGGGGCTCTTCACCTCGAAAAGCGACCTGGCCGCCACGGTGAGTGTCACCGTGCGCAGCGGGATCGCCTCGGATCAGGGCGCGTGGCCCATCCTGCCGCGTCCGGTCGCCGTGCTCGTGTCCCCGACCGAGGGCATCCTGAACGCTCAGGCCCACGATGGCCTGAATGCCCCGGGGTTCCTGACGTCCCTGCCCATCACGGCGACGGTCATGTATTCGGACCGGTCCACCGACCACGCCGTGCGCTGGTCCACCTCGGATCGCCGCCTGGGTGCGGTCCTCGATGGCCAGGTGCAGAGCGGGATCGATGCCCCGGCCGGACGGCTGGTCGTCACGGCGACGGCCGAGCGCGACGGCCGCACCTCGGGAACGGCCACGTTCTTGATCACCACGTTCGGACAGGCCGATGTGTCGATCGAATGAGGGCGTGTCCCGGGCCATCCGGGGGGGAGTGATCGTCTTGATCGTCGCGGGTTGCGCCTTTCAGCCCGGGGCGGGCGGACCCTCGAACGCGGGATCCCTGGCCTCTGGGGGCAAGGGCATACCTGGGGCCGGTGCGGGCTCGGGCTGGCTCAACGTGCGCGTCCGGTGGCCGGATCGCAGCCTCCCGGGATTCCAGGCGCAGGCCATCCCCGGGCGGACCCGGGCCATCCGGCTCACGACCCTCGATGCCGGCCGGCAGATCGCCGACCTGCGCACCCTGGTGCGCGAGGGCGCCCCGGGCGGGGAATCGACCGCGAGCCTGAAGCTTCTGGCGGGCACCGGGTATGGCCTCACGGCCGAGGCCTTCCAGGAAGCGGATCCAGGGGATGATGCGACGCCGATCGCCGCGGGCAGCGCCGCGAATCTGACGATCCGGGCCAGCAAGATCCTGGCCGTGCCCGTCACGCTGACCTCGGTGAATGCCCCGGCCATCACGGCCCTGTCCGTCACCGCCGGGCCTTACGACACGCCGTTGACCGTGGACGGCAAGAACTTCGGCGCCACACCGGGCCTGCCCTGGGTCGTGACGATCGGCGGGGTACCCGCACCGTCGGAACGGGCGGACGACTCGCGGATCGTGGCCCGGGTGCCCGTGGGCGCCGTGAGCGGTCAGGTCGTCGTCCGGGTGGATGGCATCCCGAGTACGACCGTCGTGGGCTTCACCGTGACGCAGGGGATCGACGCCACGATCGGTGAGCGGGACGCCCCCCCCCTCGACAGCGGACTGGAGCTCGGTCTCGCGGAACGGGACCCCGGCGGGCTCGACATCCGCCTGGAGACGGACCAGGAGGCCCCGTGACGCCCGTCGCCCCCCC
>Ga0079301_1000659_pt1 | contig 16798 bp, 12 predicted proteins | sample Wag4_2014_7_11_3_FD_74797 | JGI IMG/M metagenome (GOLD analysis project Ga0079301, IMG submission 74797) | Fresh water mixed with fracking chemicals microbial communities from Ohio, USA - Utica-2 Time Series FC 2014_7_11 | ecosystem: Engineered > Industrial production > Chemical products > Input... | reverse complement strand
TGAGAGCAAATCGTTGACACGCTGTGGAACCGCTGCGTGGAGTTCGGGCAGCGCCCTGGCGCGGAACGCGCGCAAGGCACCCTCCGCGCGATCCAGGCGCTGCCGGGCCACCCGGACCTGGCCGATGAAGAAGGCCTGATTGGAACGGGCGTCACTGGATTGATGGGATGAGTAGATGTCCAGGAAGACCCGTACCAGCGTGTTTGCGAGATTAGCCGCATCCGCCGCACCTTCGGCTTCCGCGTCAATGCGTAAAAAGCCCGCCTGCCCCAAGCGTGTGATGGTGATGCGTTTTTGCAGGTCTTCGGGCGATCGCGGCCACTTGAGACTTTCGAGGGTTTCTTGCAAAACGCTGCGGCTTTTGAGGAGTTCGGTGATGTTGGCGATCGCCACACCCTGCGTAAACCAGTCACCACCGCCGCTGAGCGGATCGCGCCGCCCCATGCCCGTATTCAGCGTCGTGCTCGCCAGGTAAGTTGGCGGAACCGTCAGGGTCAACGCCGCAATGCCACACTCAAAAACCAGTACCAAGCTCAGAATCAAAGCCCAATATCGCCCCAGCAACATCCGCCAGTGCGTCAGCAAGCCGCCGAGAGACCCCACCTCATCACGAGGGAGTGACAAAGGTTCAGCCAACAGATAAGACGTCTGCCGTGCCAACGCTTGCGTATCGCGCGGTTCCTGCCAAACCGACAAAACAGTCGATTTTTCCGCGATGTTGGCCGATACGCGATCCGCCGCCTGAAAGGCAGCGATCAAGCGCCCCTGCGCGAAATCCACGAAATGTTCCTCACGCACGTCGGCTGTTTGAGCCACCCAGTCTTGTGCCGCCTGATACAACGCGTGCAAGCCCAAAATCCGGTCGTGCACCGCGAGGCCGGAAGCCGCCATGCGCTGCTTGGCAATCCAGTGTTCGAACCAGGGCAAATGGGCCTCATACAGACCAAGGGCGCGGGCTTGGGGGTCAGTGGCGGCAGACATCGCAGGCTTCCTCTCTGGGTGTCATCGGGTTGGGGTGGCCGTTGTCGCGGCACCCAGCAAGGTCTTGAGGGCAATCCAGTTCACTTGCACTGCAAGCTCGGCAGCTGCCTGTTCACCGGATGCGCGTTCGGTCGCAAGTCGCAAACCCAGGATCGTGTTGGCGGTGCCCAAGCCGTTGGCGAATTGACGTTGACCAACATGGAGATCGGCGTGCGCCACCGATACGGTATCTTTGGCGAGGCGTTGGCGTTCACGGGCGATCTGCACGTTCTGGTACGCATTGGCCACCTGGGTCAACACATCCGCGATGGTGCGGTTGAGTTCAGCCTCGGCAATCGTGATTCCCTCCAGCCCCCGTTGTTTGGCACGCGGACCATTCAACAAATCCGCCAGGTTCACGATGAGGCCAATGGCCGCCGTGGGCAACGCCACGCCATCCGCGTTCACCGTTTGACCAACGGGAGCGCCCAGAAAATTGTGATTGATGTTCGCCTTTAACGAGCGCGCCCACCAGTTGTCTTGATCCTGAGCCTCCAAGCGGGCTTGGTTGAGCTTGGCACGCGCCCCCACAATATCCGGGTTGTTCTGCCTGGCCGTCTGCAAGGCGGCGTCGAGCGTCAACGCGGGGTCATAGGCCCACGGGTCAGGCGTGAGCGCGAAAGCCTGGCTGCCTGAGGCTGACACAACACCCGCGATCAGTAGAACAGTCCAAAAATACTGGCGCATGACCTTACTCCTTTGGAGAATGACCTAACGGGCACCGTTCTGCCTAAAAAACACACGCAGGGTCTTCACAAGAATCCACCAGTCACCCAACCAGGTGCGCGTGGCACTGTAGTAGGTGTCCAGAACCAGACGTTCCATCGCGTCGGTATCGCTGCGGCCGCTGATCTGCCACAAGCCCGTGATGCCAGCCGGCGCCAAAAAACGCACCCGTTGCCACGGCTCAAGCAAGGCCGCTGCCTCGTACAACGGCAAGGGCCGATTGCCCACCAGACGCATTTGCCCCTTTAACACATTGATCAGTTGCGGCAATTCATCCAAGGATGTCCGCCTCAAAAAACGCCCCACGCGAGAGATCCTGGGGTCGTCGCGCAACTTGAAAAACGCGCCGTCGGCATACTGGTTGCGCGCCTGCAGCTCAGACAACATCTTCTCCGCATCCGGCACCATCGTTCGAAACTTGATAATAGAAAAAATCTGGCCCTCGATCGGACCATCGGTCAGCGCTGCCTTCGCTGAACCCATGCGCGGCTGGCGAAAAAAAACAGGGCCGGGGGAGTCCAATTTGATGGCCAACGCAATCAGGGTCAACAACGGAAAGAGTGCCACAAGCCCCACGGCCGCAAGGAATTGATCCAAACACGTATGCCACCGATCCAGTCTGTGATGCCACGTCGCGTCGCGCCGGTGCGACGCGACCGGTGGCGTTATACGAAAACCGTCAGCCAGGCGCGTTCTAATCAAAATCTTCACAACCGCCGGAGAGGGGGCTTGAAGGGTTAGATGGCAGTGATGCCGGCTGCACAAGTCACGGAGGTACAGCAAGGCACCGAGACCATGCGCGTCGATGCGTCGCACGGACGCGAGATTGAGAATCAGTTGTTCAGGTGGCGTGTTGTGCGCCAGTTTTTGTCTGAGTGTATGTCGCAACCGGGTGGCCACGGCGGCATCCAGTGCGCCGTGTAATTGCAGGTGATAGGCTTGAGACTCATCCAAGGGCGCGACGTCTGCCGCATGCGGCAATTCGGGCTGTCGTGTGGACTGCGGGTGTTTTTGGAGGATTTGATGTTCCGCGAGCATAGCCAACCTCACTTTCAAATCAACCGTTTTGGGCCATTGGCAGCCTAAGCCGTCGTCCACCACGCTGCATCGGGCAGCATGAACGAAACGCACTGGCGTGAGTCAAGGGTGTGTAACGGGTGCCAACGTGGACACGACGACCAGTATGAATGGCGCAAAGTGAACGTAACGGGCGTGCAGGCAAGCATGTAACGTGTGGTGTGTCGATACGCTGTTGCGTTGGCGATGATGCTTGTTTGAGCCGCCGGCTCAGTTGAGGGGTTCTTTGGAACCCACGAATTTTGCCTGAGGGGTTAGGCGGTCGTTTGCACACAAAACAAGGGTGAACAGCCGTTGTTTCGTGTCGAATGGTTCGTTCGTTTCAAGCAAGGTTTGTCTGTCAAAAACCGACAGGAGAGGGAATAAGGTGCTTGGTTTTCCACGCGCCGATTTTCTCGTTTGGTCTCGGGATTGGTTATCAGCGCGCCAACCCGTTCAGAAGGAAGTCATGTCCAGTCAGCGTTTCGTGCCAGACTACTATGAGATTTTGCAGGTTCACCCCAAGGCGAGTCTGGCGGTGATCAAGAAGGCTTATCGTGCGCTGATGCTGGATCTTGGGCAGCATCCGGATCGTGGCGGCGACGCACAGACGGCTAGTTTGATCACCGAAGCGTATCAGGTGCTCTCCTCCACGGAGCGGCGTGCCGCTTACGATGCGCAGTATTTCAAGCAAAACCTGCCGCCCGGCCGGGCGGCAGGTGAGACAGCCTCTCCGCAGCCACCGCAATCGCCGCCACCCAGGCCCCAGCCGCGTCCGGCTCCCCCGCAACAGGCGTCCAAGACACCACCTGTGCCGCCGCGCGCGCCAACGGGCGCGATTGTGAGTTGCCCGCGTTGTCAGTCAAAGAACCGTGTGCGCAACACCCAACGACTGGATCAGGCGCGGTGTCACGAGTGCAGCCAAACGCTCAAAGGCAGCACACCGAACGCGGACACGGTCCTGGAACGTGTGCAGGAACGTTTGGATGGTTTTGTGGAAATGCTTGAAGCACGTTTTCCGGTGCTGAAGCGTTTCGGTGAGAAGCCGGGCAACGGCAAGGTCGGCTGGGTTTGGGGGGCCGCGATTCCGGTTGCGTTGATGCTGTTGAGCGGGGCTTTGATCACCTATGTACTCAACGACAACAATTTCACGCACGACAATCCCATCGTGCGAGCAGAGCAGTTACAGCAAACCCAGAGTTATCCCCAAGCGGAAGCACTGTTGAACGAAGCGATCGCCAAGGATCGTGCCAACCCACGCCTGCATGAGAAACTCGGCGACATCCTGGTGAAACAGCGCAATCTGGAACGTGCGCTCGAAGAATTCGACAAGGCGATTGTTCTGGGACCGGAAAACGCGTGGGTTCACACCCTCAAGGGTCAAACATGTTTGCAACTGGGACGCGTGCAAGAAGCCGAGTCAGCTTTCAAAAAAGCCTTGGCGTTGGATCGTACCCAAGCCGGTGCTTTGGAGGCGCTTGGACAAATGCGCCTTCGAAACGGCCGATTCCCTGACGCGATTGAATATCTCAAACGCGCAGCCGAAGCCAATCCCAGCGCGGATAACTTTGTTTACCTCGGCACGGCCCATCAAGCGACGCAACGCTACCGTGACGCAGAAGTTGCCTTTTTGCAAGCATTGAGCCTCACGCAAACCCATTTGCTGGGTCTCAAACACTTGGGAGATGTTTACCTCGTTCAAAAAAAATACAAAGATGCGCTGGAGCCGCTAAAAAAGGCGTATGAGCTGACACCCACGGATGGCGACTTGTGTGCCAAACTGGCAAGCTGTTATGCGCAACTGGGCGATCGCACACGCGCGCGCGAAGCGTGGAACCAATGTATCGCCTTAAGCCTCGACAATCCGATTCGCCAACAGCTCGCCAAACAGGCACTTGAAGCCCTCACACGGCCCCCAAACGCTTCAACCAGGCGCCCGTAACTGTTCAACTCCTCACGGACAGCCGCAAAATGACACACAGCCTTTGAGGGCCCCACCGAAAACAACGGATTGGATCGCCGAACCCAATCCGTGCACTCCGTCGGCCAAGCACACCTGAAACAAGCCCCATCGCAGCATGGCAAGGCTGTTTGTCTTTTCGTGGTCACCAACGCAGTCAATCAAGGCACGTTGGTTACCACGTGAGCGCAACGCACCAGAGTGACACCACAAAAGGCTTAACCATCCCTGTGGTGCCTGTTTAAGCGGCGTCCGCAGACATCGCGTAGCCGCCCGTTCGGCAAATTGAATGGTTGACGTCACAAAACCGCGACCTGATGCCCACCATGCCGCGCACCGAATGGCCGAACGCCAGTTTAACCAAAATTTTAAGCAAGCCAGCTTGTCTTCCGTCTACAATTGGTATACAAATAAAGTATACAAAACGAAAACAGCGTGAATTGTTTTTAAAGTATACGGTGGATGGTGCAGGTGATGAGGAGGTGTCCGATGGTCAAGGTTGTGAAACTCGGTGTTTTGGCATTGATGGTGGGGTCGGTGGTGGGGTGTGGCGTGCCTGGGTTGTCGGTTGGTGCGATCAAACCGGTGGCATCAACGGTGAGTGCGGGCAAGGGTTCCTTACAGGTCAAGGTGGCGGCGTTGGGTCAACGGGCGTATGGGGTGTTGTCGCTTGGTGATGATCTCGCGTTTTTGGCTTTGACCTTACGTGGCAACAAGTATGCGATGAAGCGGAGGTTGAGTCGGAACGAGTTAAGCAATGGTGCGGTGCAGACCTTCGATGCGGTGCCTGTGGGCAAGGTGACGCTTGTTGTGCAGGTGTATGATGCCAATGGCGCGCTGATTGGCGAGGGTGAAGCGGCAACACAGGTCAAGGCGGGCCAGGTTGCGGCTTTGCCGGTGCGGGTGCAGGCGTTGAAGCGAACGGGGGCGGTGACGGCAGTCATTACTTTTGATGATACGCCAGGCAAGGGTCTGCGGATGAACCACGACGGCTTTGCGATTGCAGATGCTGATGGGGATAAGCAGTTGCGCTTTGAAGAGTTCGCCACTTACTTTCCTTATCAAGAGATTGCAAGCGGTGAGCGGGTTTTGGATTGTGCCACGGGTGTCGCTCCTGCGCCGGATGTGACCAATGACTTGCCGATGCTGTCGCCCGATGGGACCAACGAATTGCCTCAAGTGACGAGCGCATCGGTTGTGCCGGCGCCTGGATCCTTTGCTGCGGAGACTGTGTCAAATCGTGTCTGGCGCCGTGGCAAGCCGGCTGTGCAGCCGTTTCCTGCACCCATTGAGGTGTCACCAATTGAGTGGTATCCGGTGCCGGATGGGGTATCGCCGCCAGCGATATTGGATGCGCGGCTGTGGTTTGGTTGTTTGGATCGTGATGGCAATGGCATGTTGGGTATCGATGAGTTCATCGGGGTGCAGGTGGTGCCGTTGCCGTGGGTGAGCGATCGCCGTGATGAGGCGTTCAAGCGTCGTGATCGCAACCAGGATGGGGTCTTGAGCTTGCCGGAGTGGTTGGGCTTGCAAGAAGGGCAAATGGGCTTGAGTCAAGCGAATGCTGAACGGTTTCGGGCCTTGGATACAGATGGTGATGGTGTCTTGAACCCCGCTGAGTATGCTGCGTCGTATGATTCATCAGAGTTGCCAGTCTGTAAAATGCCCTTGCCCATCAATGGCGCCACCGTGACATCCGGTGCCAGTGCGACAGTCAACAAGTAAAGATTCCGAAAGCCGCATTTAAAAGCAACTTTACTCGATGTCTCGCAAGTCTGCCCATTACTGGCGCGATATCGGGTAAAGGGTCAGCATTTCGCTGCACATTGCGTCAGGAAGTACCAGTGGACACTGCGAAGCCGCAGAGGGAGGGAGCTACACCGTGAGTCAGTTGTTTGTGATGCCAAAGGGTGTCAAGATTGAACCGTATGTAGGTGGGCGTTCCGTCGTTGGGTCCATGCTGGGTGGCCAACTGGACGAGATGCGGGTCAAAGACGACAAGGGTCAGGTATTCAGTGTTTCCAAACGCGGAATGTCGCGCGACCAGGCGATTATCAATCTCCCCGACGGCAGCCGGGTGGTTATCAAAGGCAAGACCTACGAAAAGACCCAAGGCGTGACGGATTGGGTTGATACCCCCCGCGACTTTATCGACCGGTTGTTTAACCGCCAAGGTTAGCAAGAAATCGTTGAACCATTCAGCATTGAACCGGATGGTATGCTCCTGAGTCGGTGCCTGACGGCGCTGGCTCTTTTCTGTTGATGGTTCCAACGGTCTGCTGGATGTTAGAATAAGTGGAGCATGAACCGTTTGTTGTCTGACTCGCAAAAATGGCTGGAGAAAGCACTCAGCCATCTGGAATACAGTCAGCGTAAACTGGCTGGACAACGCCCACGTGTCGCTGACATGGATGATGAGGCGCTTGAGGTGTGGGAGGGATTCGTTGCTCGGTTTGCGCGCGCGAGTGACCTTTTCTTGCAGAAATACCTTCGTGGCCGAATCCTGCACGAGGACCCGGCCTTTCGGGGCAGCGTGCGCGACCTTTTGAACGCGGCGGCCAAGGCGGGTTACATCGAGGATGTGGAGGCCTGGTTACGGATTCGCGAATTGCGCAATCTGGCCGTGCACGAGTACAACGACGCAGCCATTGATGCGGCACTGCTTGAGATGATGCGCCTGACCCCACTGTTGCTGGATACGCGACGACTGTTTGGCCATGCGCCTGAGTGAGTATGAGGCCGGTGTGCTCGTGAGCTGCGGGCAAGCGTTGTTTGAGGGACCGTGGATCCTCGAACTTTTTGGTAGCCGAATCGATGATCAGCTGCGTGGTGGTGATATTGACCTCTTGTTCACCTTTGTCAATGAGGGTGTGTTTCAGGCAGCGTTGCAGGGTAAAGCGGCATATCTGGCGCGGGTCAAGGGCCTGATCGGTGAGCAGAAGCTTGATGTTGTGATGACCACCCGCGAGCGGGCGATGGCGGATGCGTTTATCCAGTCGCTGGGCGATCGCCGCATCCAACTGGGGATCTGGCCTGCCGATGGTGCGATAGTCCCCCAAGGCCAATGGTCGTAGCGTTGCAAGCGATGGATCGGGCCAATAAGAGAGGAGGAGGAGCTCGTAGCAAGATCTTCCTCCCGGGTTCAAAAACTGTGGTGATGGACAAGTCGTGTCGAGATTGATCTGAGCGACGCCGTCACACACCCGTTCAACACACCTCGAAATAAAAACACTCACGGTCTTTATGTGATACCTGTTTGGAGGACACTCGCATTTAAATCGCAACCGTCCGCTTTGCGGATCAAACATTTTTCGGTCACGAGGCCATTACCTGATCACAAGAATTCCGCTCACTGAAGCATCGGATGCCCGGCAGACACCACCTTCTCCATCACGCCGCGCGATGGTCAAGTCACACGACCGCCATCAGCATCACCAGACGCCGGAAACGTTCCTGGCTCAACCGAATCGCTTAACCAACTTGTCGAGCAGGTCCGGGACCATCCAAGGATACATTTCTCGAGGCGGGGCTGTTACAACTTTAACCAGTCTTTCCCAAATCGGACGTTGCGCATTGGCGTTGAATACATCTGTTGACGTGTTGTCCTTGGCAACGGGTTTATCACCCCGGTAAACATCACCCTTGTAGTCATAGCTTGTTTCGCCATTCGGCAGTTTTCTGTCATCAATCTGACCGATTGCATAAAGACTCTTTTTGCCATCCTGGCTGGTGAGCTTGATGTAATCGACGTTGGCCTCTTTGATGAGTTTCTCCGCCTGAGGTGCCTGGCTAGAATCCCCCAGCTGATAAACCTTCATACCCTCGGGTAGCGATGTTGCTTTCCTGATCTGCATGGTCGGTCAACCTCTTTCTAGACTCCGTGCATCTGTTAATGAACTGTATATAGACAAGTCATTGAGTCAACTTGCGTGAGGGCGTGAAATTTTTTTGACAAAACGTGAGCGGCTTGCCACCGGTGATCAATTCCTCATTCGCGTTAAGCCAATTGATGCGATGGGAATGATGAGGATGCGCGTCAGTGAACGGGTGTGAACCCACCCGGTGGAGGGCTTGCAAAAACGATGATGCCGTTGATGAATGCCCCGATTTCGCGTCGATGCGGGGTTTTGCTGTTTTTGGCGAGCCTGCAGGTGCTGGGGGCTTGCCAGGCGGGAAGTAGTGTTGGTACGGCGCCAAGGGCCAAGGTGGTGGGGTCGGTGCAGCCTTCCAGTGCCGGCTTGGTGACACCTGGTGCGTCAGCGACGGTGGCGGCCGGTCCGGCGGCGGTTGCGATCGCCAAACTGCTCAAACCATCAGCCAACACCATTACCCTGTCCGGTACCGTGCGACTGGACGCCAGCCAATTGGTCGCGCAAGGCGGTGGGACGTTGGCGACGCTTGGCGAGCAAAGCGTTTTCAGCGCCGGGGACACGCGCTTGATTGCCCAAGGCGGAGGAAATTTGATCGCCAACGGTGGTGGTAACCTGATTGCCCAAGGGGGCGGCAATTTGATCGCGAATGGCGGCGGTAACCTCATTGCCCAAGGGGGCGGCAACGTCATCGTGCCGGGCGGCGTGGCGTCGTTGATTGCCCAAGGTGGTGGTAACCTGATTGCCCAAGGGGGCGGCAATTTGATCGCGAATGGCGGTGGTAACCTCATTGCCCAAGGGGGCGGCAACTTGATTGCTCAGGGTGGCGGTAACCTGATTGCCCAGGGGGGCGGCAATTACCGCATCTTGTCAACGCCTTGGGTTGGGACGGGCTCCGTGGCACCGGATGCGGCCGCATTGGCGGGTCTGGTCAGTGGCAGCTTGGTGCCGGCGGCCGGGATGATGCTGGGTGTGATTGATTTGCGGGACAATCGTTTTGTGAGTTTGGGTGTCAATGCCGAAGGCGAGGCGGTCGAAGCGGTGTATTCCAATTTACAGGGTGCGTACACCTTGCACGTTCCGGCTGAACTGAAAGAAAATTTGCGAGTGGTGGCGCTCACACCTGGTTTGCAGGGTCGCACCGGGATTTATGATGCCGTGGTGGTGGGCGAACCAAGCAATGACCCATCTGTTAATGATGACACAACGATTTTGACCAAGTATTTGCGTGTGGCGATGCGGGGCAAGTTGTGGGACATATTGAAAGCGCAGACCGAGGCGGAGAAAAAGGATGCAGCCCAAAATCTGGTCGGGCAACACAATCCAATGCTACCGATGTTAGAAAAGATTGTGCAGAATTATCGCAACACGGTGATTGATGCGGGCGTGCCGCCTTGTCGTTATTTTCAGGCCGCGGTGCTGGCATCCGACACATTGTTGGCTTACGTTAAATTATCGGAGATTAAACCCATCAGCGTGACGAACCGAGTGGGCTGCGGTAACGTGTTTACTGTCGCAGATAAACAAAAAAGCGCGCTTGAGCTGATGCAGCCCCTTTTGCGGGAGACGCGCGAGCGGCTGAGTAGGCGTCTGCAGGAGGATCCGCAATATTTCATCAAGAAGGCGCAGGATCCGACATCTTATGTGGCGATCGCCAACGAGCGCTTTCGCTTCCCTGGCCGCTCCGCTTTTGTGATTACCAAACCGTCGGACTGGTGGGATCTCGTCGTGGAAGGTTTTTTCGCGGGAATTGAAGCTGACCAATGGCTGTATTCCTTTGATGCCTTTGCCGACCTCTATCCGGATGAGGCGCCTGAAAAGGTGCAAGAACGTGTCCTGACCTTTTTCGCCTGCGGCGCGGGTTTTGGTTTGGAAATGGGCAAGGTGTTCGTGTTCAATGCAGACGCGCAGGGATTTTTAAAATCATCCCTGCCACGTTTGGCGGATGGCAACACAACGCCGTGTGGACCACAAACCCCGCTGCCATCCTTTTCGCCGCCCATTCGCACCAGATTTCCCTGTTCGTCGGCTTCTGATTCGGCCGCATCGGCACAGCCATCGCCAAGCACCATTCCGAGTGCGTCATTGTGATGGTGCGTGACGAAATCCTTAGACTGGGCAAGGTGCTTGGCGGCGGTTTTGTGATAGTGTGTGTGCGAAGGGGATTCCATGGTGTCGATTCTGTCCGACTGGCGTAAGAAACAAGCTTGGTAGCCATGCGTGTCTACATGCGCAACACGTGCACAAAGAACCCCAAGTTTCATCGTTGGCTTATATTGTCCGTATGCGAGTTACCGGGATTTGCTCAAGGTTGATTGTTTGGAAAAACCCGGAAACGGGTTCTTAAGTGACCACACATGGTTTGGTAGCAATCCAGTGCTGGTTTTTTAAGTGTTAAAAAAGGGTGGGTTTAATGTCGGATGTCCCCTTCGATACCCAAGTGAGCAGCATGTTCACCAACGTGCGCCACTTTATGTGGAACGATGATTATGTTGAGTTATTGTCGCACCGGTTGGAGTTGCAACACGTGCGCGCGCTCGCGGAGATTGGTAGCGGCTTGGGGTATCTCTCCCGTTTGTTCGGGTTATATATGAAGCCAGGTGGCATCGTATATGGGTATGATGCGAATGAGGAAGCGGTCGAAGCGGCCCGGCAGGCTGCTGCTGCGGCACCTTTTTCGGTTCGCTATGAGTTTGGGGTGGCGAATCCGGCCGCTTTGCCGTTGAGGGATGGCAGTGTTGACCTGGCGATCGCCCACCATGCCTTTATGAGCCTCGCAGACCCGGCAGCAGCCCTTGCCGAAATGGTGCGCGTGGTCAAACCCGGTGGCCGGGTGGTTGTTTTCGAGCCCAACAGCCTCATTCAATCCTTGATTCGCGATCGTCTCGCCGAACCTTTTTCGGTCGAAGAGCGCCTCGACATGGTGCGGTATCAACTTTATTACGAACGGGGCAAGCGCCTCTTGGGCTTGGGGGATGACTCCATTGGCGACCAGTTACCACGGCTTTTTCATCAAGCCGGCCTCACACGGATCGAGGTACGCATCTCGGACAAATCAGCCGCCTTGATTCCACCTTACGACACCCCTGAAGAACAGGCCCGTGTCCACGAACTGCTTGCCTGGCTGGATAACTTTCAACGCAACGAAGATACCATTCGCCGCTGTTTTATCCATGGCGGCGGTACCGAAGCCGAATTCGCTGCCTTCTTTAACTGGGAGTGTCAAGCCTACCAGACCATGTGCGAGCAGATCCAAGCCGAGCGCTTCATTCATCCCGGTGGCGTCCTCACCTACATCGTCGTCGGCACCCGACCCAAACACTAATTTTGTTATCAACCGAATCAAATGTTGAGAAACTGGGCATTAACAAATGACGCAAGCCAACAATCAGTTCCAACGTCAGGGCGACAGTACGATTTTGTGTATCCGGCCATCAGCCACGTAGACATTCCCTGCGCCATCTACCGCAACGCTCTTGGGAAGGTAAAATTCCGTCGGTGTACCTGTGTTATCTAGTTGCCCTCGGTCATCGGAACCCGCGAGGGTGGTTACCACACCGGCTGGGCTTATCTTACGGACGCTGTGATTGCTACTGTCCGCCACGTACACGTTTCCGTCGCTGTCGGTCGCCACGCCGGACGGGGCTCTGAACCGCGCGGCGCCACCCGTGCCATCGGCATACCCTGCGACACCGGAACCCGCGAGAGTGATTACCACACCGGAAGGACTTACCTGACGGATGCGATGAGTATCTGTCACGTAGAGATTCCCGGAATCATCCACGGCCACGCCGTAGGGATACTCGAATCGCGCCTCGGTCCCCGCGCCGTCCGCATATCCCTTTTCTGACCCGGCGAGGGTGGTTACCACACCAGAAGGGCTTATCTTGCGGATACGAACGTTTTCGATGTCAGTCACGTAGACATTCCCGGCACCATCCACTGCCACGCCGGACGGGGCTCTGAACCGCGCGGCGCCACCCGTGCCATCGGCATACCCATACCCAGACCCAGCGAGAGTGGTTACCACCCCAGATGGGCTTATTTTGCGGATGCGATGGTTCTGATTATCAGCCACGTAGACATTTCCGGAACCATCCACTGCCACGTCAGAGGGGTACTTGAACTGCGCTGCTGTTCCCGTGCCGTCCGTATATCCCATTTCGGAACCCGCGAGTGTGATTACCACCCCGGCAGGGCTTATCTTACGGATGCGATGATTGTTTTTGTCCGCCACATAGACATTCCCAGCGCCATCTACTGCCATGCCAGAGGGACGTCTGAACTGCGCCGCTGTACCCGCGCCATCCGCATATCCCTCCCCAGACCCAGCCAATGTCGTTACCACAAAACGCCTGGGTGATGGGGACGATTCAGGCGACAGCGACGGTTCAGTTGTTGTTGAAGGTACGGAAGTGGGCAATTCTGTAATGGCCGCTGAGGGTGCAGGCGTTGGTATAGGGGATTCTGAGGGTGCGTCAGTAGGCGGTTGTGTAAGGGCCGCCGAGGGTGCGGGGGGTGGATTACTCGCGAAGTCCAGGCTGCGGCGAAGTTCCGCGGCGATCGCCTGTGACGCTTGCGATACCTGCCTGATCTGAATCACGAGACTGTCAAGATCGGCCACTAGCTCTGGCCTCAAAGCCTTGATGCGTTGGAACACCTGTTTTTGTCGTTCAGACATTGTGGCTGTGAATGCCAATTGTGCATCTTCGGGTTCTAACGCATGCGCAACGCTCATCGCGACACGCTCAAAAGTGGATTGGTTCAAACTGCCCCACTGCTCATCAACGACACGCCTCAACTCTTCCACAAGCAAGGTGCTGGCGATCGAAACGGTTACCGGCTTTTCCGACGCCACGAGCGACGCCACCCGAATCTCGCCTTTTGGAGTCTGCAATCCTGCTTGCACGGTATAGGTCATGCCCAGCGGTACCTGCTGGATCTCAAACGCACCACTTTGATCACTCAACACAGTGGGAAGACGACGAAACACGTTACCCCGCGCATCCGTCAGCACAACCGAGATGCCAATGACTGGTTGCTCCTCAATGCCCAACAACCTGAACAATCCTTGTAACTGACGAACACCCCCACTTCCACTACCCGATAAACCACCGCCGTTGTTGGAGACCAGTCCACCGCCTTGGGCAACCAAGCCGCCGCCGTTGTTTGAGATCAGTCCACCGCCTTGGGCAACCAAGTTGCCGCCGTTGTTGGAGACTATTGCTCCGCCTGACAGATTGACAAGACTCACAGGCAATAACACTCGACCACGAATGGTCATCATAAGCCTCGGCGCGTTTCGGGCCGAAGACAGGGGGACAGGCACTGACCGACGCAGTGAGTCAGATTGGTTAACACACGCGATACACACGGCAGCAAGTATCATGCTGAAACACAAACGGGCATAAGAATGAACCACGATTGAACCTCTTGTTACACATGCACGCGACTGAAAAGCATTCCCGTGCCTCGGCACCCACCGGCAAACATCCGACGTATTGCACGCCTCTTGTTATACCCGCGTCCTATCAATACCGCACCCATCACCTGACCACGAAAGATAAAACTTGCTGATTGGGCGGAAGAACCATCAATTTCACTGATCGCACAACAACCACAATACGAAAACGCAAACGTAACAAGACTGATTCCAGGTGCAATACGCGGCAGCGCAACAACGAATATTTAACGAACAATCAGTCAATTTGATGGTTGGGTGATACCTGCTAGGCGCCTGTCGTCCTAACAGCCGATCGTAGCCTCCTATCGCAACATGTCGGACAAGTGTGCTTGTTTGTCATGGTGGGTGGCGAGAGGGTCGAAGTGGGACGCGGCGGAAGCATGGGATGGTTCGCTCTGCTCGGGTCGTCAGTACCTCTTCCCAAGAAAACCCCGCTTCGATTTGCGTGCGAGGTACACGAAAAAATCACACCAGCGCTTCGAGTACGATTCGAATTGATAACGTGTCGAACGGGCGTTTAAAGGTCGAGTGCACCGATGGGGCGATCCAGCTGTCGGATCGCGCGTGACGCCGCCCGAATCAGCGACCACAGCGCGTCGGAAGGTTCCAGGACGCGTCGATCCGACACCAAGAACACGACGCCGACAGGTTGTTCTTGCTCGCAAAGCGGCAGTACCAGCACCCGACCGGCGGACTCCCGAACGGCTTGTTGCGAGTTAAGCGATCGCACACACCACTCCCGCTCAATCAGCGCGGACGAATACGGCAAATCCCCGATATCGCGCGCCTGCGCAACCCAAGGCGCCAAATTCGGACCCAACACAAAAATCTGATACGCATCGCACACCTCAAATAACGCCTTGGTGAGCGCACGCGCCGCCATGACAACATCCTCACACACAATGAGCGCTTCCCACAAACGGTTCAGACGCTGCGCCACGGCAAGGGCTGAGGTCAGTTCCAACTGCGCGGCGACAGGCTCACCCACACTCGCAAGCAAGCGTTGTGCCTGCGTCAGGGTCGCTTCCAACTCCTTGAGCCGCTGCACCGTGTCACTGGCGCTTGGCTCGGGCGCTTTAGCCAGCGCATCCAATTGCGTCAATACGTGTGTGATTGTGTCCGCTTCGGCCGCGCGACGGGCCTGTTCATACCAGCCGTGGGCCTCGATCGCACGCCCGTCAAGGCTGGCCAACTGACCCAGTTCGACCATGGCCTTCGCCGCGAGTGTGCGATCCACTTCCCCCACCACCGTCTGCCACGCCAGCCTGGCACTGACGTGATCCCCGCAGCGCCTCGCCCACACACCCCGCAAGTAAGCGGCATGCGCTGTTGCGGCACTGCAGTTCAGCTCGCTTAATGGCCCGTTCAACGTTTGCAAGATACCAGCCGCGATAGGCCCGTGTTCACACAGCAACAAGGCTTCCACACACAGCAACCCCACACGCACCTGCGCCCGGCTTGCCGTTAACCCCTCAGACTGCCTGGCCACCTCACGCAACGCCGGTAACAAACCGGACACCTTGCCTGCGCGAATCCGTTGGAGCACCGCACGCGCCCGCAGTTCCAATTGCTCAACCTCAAAGCCGTGGGTATCCGCCCACTGTATCGCGGCATCCAAGCGCTCGGTATCGTCGGGCATCACCACCAAAGCAAGCTGCAAGGCCCACATATGCATCACCGGTGAACCTGTGTGACGGGTCAGATCCAATAACGCCAACGCGTCTGAGCGCTGCTGCACACAGACGCCGCTCAGGCAATGGGCTTCCAGCAAAGCGAGGCGCAAGCGCAGCAGCTCGGTGCGATCGCCAAGCCCCTCCACAAGCCCACGCGCCTGTTGCAAAAAAATTACCCCTTGCGCATGCTGCTCCCGACTTCCGCGCACCAACGTCAACCCCGCCACACGCAACACACGCGCCCGCAACGCCGTACCCAAGGCACCAAGCCTTGCAAGCGCCCCCAACGCATGGGCTTGCGCCTTCCAGAACTGCCCCAACCACGACGCGTGCGCCGCGATGCCGCATTCAATCAGTGCGCGCGCCGCAGGATTGCGGTGTTCATCCGCCCAAACCAGCGCCGCTTCAAACGCTGCCAGCGCATCGGCAAACGCCCCTTGCGTCTCCGCCACGCGCGCCTTGCAACAATACCACTCCAGCCGCTCTTGCTCCGATACCTCATTCAACAAAACTTCAGCCGCCTGCAAACAGGCGTCAGCCCGCGTCCACGCACCAGACAAACGTTCCAGTTCAGCCAAACACACCAAAAATCCAAACTGTGAAGCTGTCTCAGGAGGCAGCGTCGCAAGCCCCTCCTCCAAAAACCACCGTGCCCGCCCCCAGGCACCCGCGCCCAACGCCTGTCGGGCAGCCGTCAACGCGGCGGCCGCTACCCACTCGGGATGCTCGGCGGTGATTGCAAGCCGCGCCACCGCTGCCACATCCATCTGCAATTGACCTGCCTGATACAACCCGAACAACGCCTCTTGCACAAGTATCGCCTGTTCTTCCGGCATACTCGCCGCATAAATCGCCACGTAATCCGGGCTGCTGAAGTGATACCCCAGCGGCCCTTCATCCAACACCCCCGCCCCAAGCAACGCATCCAGGCCCGTAACCAACATGGCTTTATCCTGAAACATCGCTTCGAGATGCCCAGGTGCTGCGCATGGATGCAAGACCGACACCACAGCCCCCACAGCCCACGCAC
>Ga0079301_1000655_pt1 | contig 16846 bp, 12 predicted proteins | sample Wag4_2014_7_11_3_FD_74797 | JGI IMG/M metagenome (GOLD analysis project Ga0079301, IMG submission 74797) | Fresh water mixed with fracking chemicals microbial communities from Ohio, USA - Utica-2 Time Series FC 2014_7_11 | ecosystem: Engineered > Industrial production > Chemical products > Input... | reverse complement strand
CTCTACACCAAGGTCGTTGCGGGCGAGCGCAGCACGTTCGTGTGGATCCCGGTGTTCTCCGCCTACCAGCTGATCGTGCCCGGGAACTGCGGTCCGGAGCATGCGGGCAGCAAGGTGGGGACCTGGGTCGCCGACGCGCCCAGCCAGGGGATCCAGGAGGTGGACTGGGCCAGGGAGTCGTTCGGTGGCTTTTACGCGGGCCAGTTCGAGGCCTCGCATGCCGATGCCGCGCCTGCGACTCCCGAGGGAGTCGGGGCCACGGAGGGCCAGAGCCAGATGCTCAAGGTGGCCCGTCAGTGCGTCCCCTGGACCCGGGTGACGTGGGCACAGGCCATCGCGGCATGCGAGGCTTACGACTCGCATGCCCACCTCATGGCGGATGACGAGTGGACGGCCCTGGCCGTCTGGGCCACCATCCACCGGATCCCGCTGGGAGGCAATGACCATAACCTGAAAGCCAGCGATCGCGGCGACCTGAGCTTCATCCAGGATCCGACGACGAATAACCCCCGGGCGCTCACGGGTACGGGGCGGGGACTGCCCGGCACGGGGATCGGGTTCGAGGCCACGACTCATACCGGGTTGACCGTGGGCGTGGCCGATTGCATCGGCAACGTGCTCGAGTGGACGAGCACGGTCGGTCGGACCGCGACCGGATCTCGCTGGATGGTCCACGAGACGGTCGACGGCATCTGTCCCCCGAGTGGCCATGTCTTGACCCTGGAGACCTCGCCAGGCCTGCGCCGTTTCGGTCTCCCGGGCTCGACGGGGAGCGATGCCGCCGCTGCTTTCGGGATCGCCTCCGATTACATGGCCTCCATGGGGACCGGTCGATGCCAGACCATGCGGGGGGGGTACTGGCAAAACGGCAAGCAAGCCGGATGGTGGTTCGTCTTCCTGATGGAGAAGGAGACGGCGAACATCAACGTCGGTTTCCGTCCCGTTCTCCGGTACCCGTGAGTCGGGTCAGAGCCCCAGGATTTCCTTGGCGCGGTTCAGGTTCCGGATGAGGTCCGGGCCCAGGTCGGGGTTCCGGTCCGGGTGATAGGCCTTGGTGAGCGACCGGTAACGCAGACGGAGCTGGTCGGCCGTGTCCTCGGGCCTCCCGTGCAGCACCGCGAGCGCCCAGACCCGGTCCGGGTCCGGCCTCGGGGCCCCCAGTCCGGCCCGGCCCTGCCCGGCACCCTCGCGCCAGGCCTCGTCCCAGCCATCCCGGCGACCGCGGTCGTAGGTCGCCGCCAGCTCGCGGTTGACCGCCTCGCGATCGAGCGAGTCGTGGCCCTGTCGCTGGAGCCGGTCGAGTTCGTCCTGCAGCCTCCGGAGCTCGTGTTTCGCCTCGCTCCGGCCTCGCTCCAGGCCTTGCTGGAGCGCCTGCTCGAGGGCCTGGCGCTGCGTGTCCCGGGTGTGATGGTTCGAGGCCTGGGCTCGCTGTTCCCCTTCGAGCACGCCCTGCTGGTAGGCCTCGTTCACCCGCGTTCCCAGCGTGGACAGCGCCTGTTCGCGCCCCTCGGCATGTGCGCGGTCGAGCATGTCCTGCCAGTTGGCCCGCGCGTCGTTCCAGCCGCGCTGGTAGGCGTCTCCCGCCGCGATGCCCGCATCGTCGCGGCTGCTGCGACCGCTGTCTTCACCGCGTCGGAAGGCTTCCGTCGTTTCCTGGAGGGTCTGGGCCTTCAGGGCCAGGAGTTGCTCGATCAGGCTCTCGAAGGTGACGTGGCCGGTCGGGCGGTACAGGTGCTGGCGCAGGTCTTCGAGCGCCGCCTTGCGCCGTTCGAGGCGCTCCCGCCGGTCCTGTTCCGCCTGTTCGATGATGTCCTTGAACGGGGCGAGTTGCTTCGGCGTGAGCCCCGTCAGGCGCTTCACCGCAGCGACCGTGATCGCCTCGTCACCGGCCTCGGCGAGGGTGCCGAGCGCCTCGTGCAGGCGCGCATCGGGGCTCTTCGGGGCCTCCTCTCCCAGGCCGGGAAGGGGAGGGATGATCGTGCGAATTTCCTGCATGGTGAGCTCCTCGAAGGACACCCGACCAGCTTATCGCGTGGGACGTTTGGGAGCCGTCATGGAGGTCACAGCTCTGGCCTCGCGCGGCTCGGGGATCCGGAGTTTCCAGGCAGCCACGCCCATCAGGGTGAAGCCCGTGGCCCCCAGGGCCAGCCAGCCGGTACCGGGCGCGACGCGCTCCACCAGCCGTTCGAGACCCAGCAGGCAAGTGGTCAGTCCCGTGCTGACCATGACGCCGCCGAACAGTCCCTTGGTGAAGATCGAGTTCAGCTCGCGGCGAGCGAGCGACTTGACCATGGCCTCGATGCCGGGGGCACTCGCTGCCCGCACCCGGTCCTCGATGATGCTCCGGACATCGAACATCTGGGCCAGGCGAGGCGCCTCGCGCTGGGCCCAGGTCAGGACCTGGGTCTCGATGAAGCCGTGAAGCCGGGAGGACCGTTCGTGCCCGAGGCGGTCTTCGAGGCGACCGATCGGCTGGTCGAGCAGCAGGCTGGCCCAGCTCGAGAGCCCCCGGGCGAAGGTCCCACGCAGCGTGCCTTCCTGGACGAGATCGAGGGCGTGGTCGACCAGCTCCCGCACGGGGCCCTCGCGACCGGCTCGCTCCGGGTCCGACAGCAGGTCCGATTCCCAGATGGAGGGGAGCAGGTCCTGCAACGTCGCCTCGCGCAGTCGCAGCCACAGCAGGCCGATCCCCCGTCGCAGGGAGGCCTGGGTCGTCTCGTTGCCCCAGGCCTGGTTCACGAAGGCGCGAAGGTCATCCCGGAGGTCCGCCGGGATCGCCCGGATGCGATCGCCGATGGGGCGCATCAGCAGATCGTCCAGGAACTGCGACAGCCGGTTCTCGAGGCCGTCCCGCACGCCGGGGTCGGACAGGCGTTCCCGGAAGCGCTGGACCTGCTCGGGGAGGACCTCGAGGATCTTGCGGCGGTAGAGGGCCTTGTTGTCGCGGTAGGTGGTCCGGATGAACCAGCCGACGATCTCCCCCAGGAACCCCTGGCGGGGCAGGTCTTCGATGAAGTGGTCGACGGCGTCGAGGACGTAGCGGTCCAGGAACTGGACGGTCTCGTCACGGCGAAGCGTCTCTTCGAGGGCCGAGAACCACGACGGGATGCGGCTCCTGGCCTCGACCCGGAGCGTCCTTTCGGCCTCGGGAGTCAGGAGATCCCGGGGCGCCCCGAGCTGTCCGAGCCAGCTCTCGAGCGTGCGCGCCAGCAGGTCGGGCTGCCCCCCCAGGCGCGTCAGCTGCGCGTCCGAGAACCGCTCGAGCGCGACGAAGACGTCGTCCGACACGAGCTCGTCGAGGCGGCGATCGCCGTGCTCCGCGAGGAAACGCGCCAGCCAGCTCGCGAGGGCCGCCCGGATCTCGGGCCGTCGGGCCTGCACCGCGAGGGCTTCACCCAGGCCATTGCCGAGCCCGTCCACCTCGAGGTCGAGCGCCGAGCTGCCGGCCCCGAGTTCCCCGAGCAGGACCCGGATCGAGGGCAGGTCCCGGGTCATGGCCTCGTCCACCGCGGACCGGATGTGGCCGCGCAGCCGACCCGCGAGTTCCTCACCGGTGATGAAGCGGGTCAGGGCTTCCTCGGACAGGAGGCGGTTGCTGATGGCATTTGCGACCTGGTGGGCGAGGGCTTCCTGGCGCGCGGGCAGGACGCCGTGCAGCGTCATCGGGCCGAACTTCACCGGGTGATAGGGCCGGAAGAGCAGCTGGACGGCCCCGTAGTCCACCAGGCGCCCCGTGAGGCCCCCGATGATCACGGCCAGCAGTGCGTCGTGCCAGGGAATTCCGTTCATCATGGTCTACATGGTAGAGCCGCGCGGGGACTCGCGCGAGGGGGTCATCGCGTGAAGGCGACGGGCATCCTCCGTCGCAGTTCCCGTCGGCGGGTAGCCGGACCGCTGCCCTCCTGCTCGAGCAGGGTGACATATTCCCGGTACGCCTCGAGGTGCGGGGCGAACAGGTCCGACATGGCCCCCTCGAGGCGATTGAGGAACGTCCGGCTGGCTTCCGATTCGGCCAGCCGCCGGAACAGGCGCTTGCCCCAGCCCGTCCGGCCGATCTTGGGGCGCCGCGAGAAGATGTTGCGGACGCGTTCCAGGCGGGCCGGCGCATAGAGCAGACCGCAGCGCTGCAGGTACCGCAGGTCGTTCGCCATCTCCCCCGATTCGGCGTACCGCGCAGGCAGGACCTCGGCCAGGAAGGGCTCGAGCGAGGGCTGGCGGATGAGCCCGGCGATCGCCTCGCGGCCGTCCAGGTACAGCCTCGGGTCGCCCACGGCCGCCTCGAGCAGGGCCAGGGCCGAGTAGCAGGTCAGGAAGAGCAGGACGAGGCGCGATCGTCCCCGGGCGACCTGCTCGTCGAGCAGTTCGAGGGCGATCGTCTCGAGGGCCATCAGCAGACCGAAGGTGAGGCGGTCGCCCTCCCAGTGCTGCTCCAGGGCCCGGTAGGCCCGGCTGGGCTCCATGCCGGGATCGACCTTCTGGTACCGCTCCACCCAGCGCGGGAAGCGGGCTTCGTCCGCCTCGAGGTCACAGTCGCTGGGCGCATACACCCGCAGGCCGACGCCTTCCAGCGAGGCGTCCACCAGGCCCTGGATGGGGTTGAGTTCGGTCAGGCGGCCGTGCCAGGGGGCATGCGGTCCGCGCTCGATGGCCAGCGGAGAGACCGGCGGGCTGATCGAGATGCGGTCGATCAGGTATGGCGTGGAGGTCTCCATCGTCAGGCGGTCCTGGAGGCGCTGCGCGAGACTTTCGCCGGGGGCCTGGAGGGACCGCAGGGCGAAGCGGGCCAGCGGGCTCAGCAGCGGGAAGTCGAGGATGGCCAGCTCCCGGTAGGGGCGCTGCCCCGCGACCATCGCGTGAAGGTCTCCCCACCGGCGAGGCGCATGCTGGCGCAGGAACTGCTCGAGGTCGCTGTCCGTCCCCGAGTTGACGATCGTGTCGAAGGTCGCCTTGCGAGCGTCATCGGCCTCCTGGAAGGCCTCGCGGATGCATTCGGCCAGCAACAGGTCGCCGAGGCGCGAGTCGGGGTTGTTCTGGATCTGGGAAATCAGGTGGTACCGCGCGTACAGGATCTGCGTCGCCACGTGCACGTGGCGCTGACCCAGCACCAGGCCCAGGTCCGGATCGGGGACGTAGAGCTCCACGAGTGCCTGGGTGTCGATCCCGTGCGCGAAGCCGCAGTAGTAGTTGTCGCGGAGCACGTAGTCGATGCGGTCGGCATCGATCTCGCCGTGCGTGAAGAGGTTGAGTTCCTGGCGGGGGTGGCGTCCCGTCGCCACCTGCGCGATCTCCTCGAGCGAGAGGTCGTCGTACTCGGGGTGCCGCTCGAGCACGCTCCGGATCTCGGGATCCGTCGTGAGCAGGTGCCAGGTGTGGTCCTCGTGGTCGAGGTACCGCGCCAGGAAATCGTAGCCGGGTTCCGAGGCGAAGCGGCGGGCTGCATCCTCGAGCGAGTGCGAGAACGGGCGGTGGCCGAGATCGTGGGAGAGGGCTCCCAGGCGGATCAGGCGGAGGTCCCGGTCGCTGAAGATGGGCAGGCCGCGCGACAGTTGCCAGGCCGTGTGCATGGCCCCCACGACGTGCTCGTAGCGCGTGTGGTGCGCGCTGGAGTACACCACGTAGGCCATGCCCATCTGCCGGACGCCCCGAAGCCGGCTGAAGCACTTGGTACGCAGCAGATCCCGCTCGCATGCCGTGAGCGGGATCAGGCCGTGGAGCGGGTCGCGGACCCGCTCGACGAACGTCAGGGCCAAATCGCCCCCAGGAGGGCCACGGCGACGCCCACCAGGCTCTCACCGGCGATGAGGCCGGAGCTGACGGGAATCAGATAGGTGCCGGCGCTGATGGCGTACCGCTTCTCCCAGAGGCGGGCGAGGGCGGCGCCCAGGAACATCGAGATCGAGTTCGTTCCCGGGATGACCATCGCGAGGCCGAGGCCCATCGCGGAGGGCATGTAGGCGCGGGCTTTCTTCGGGAGGGCAGCCTCGATGAGCGGCAGCAGGGCGCCCACGAGACCGCCGATCAGGATCGCCGCACGGGCCGTGGGGTGGAGGCTCTCGAGGCCGTTGCTCAGCCGCTTGGCGACGCTGGCCCAGACCATGGCGGCGGGAGCCGGGTACTTGTCCGACCCGAGGATGGTGGCATCGGGGACGAGCAGGTAGAACGCCGGGACGACGACGGCGGTGCCCACGAAGATGCCCGCGAACTGGGCCAGGAACTGCTTGCGCGGGTTGGCGCCCAGCAGGTAGCCGCTCTTGAGGTCCGTGAGCAGGTCGGCTGCCGAACCGGCGGCCCCGGCCGTGATGCAGGCCGTCATGAGGTTGGCGATCGTGTTGGCGGGAGCCAGCAACCCGTAGGTGAGCTGGGTGATCTTGCCCATGGCGCCGATGGGGGTGGTGTCGGTCTCCCCCGTGGCCCGGCAGGCCACGAGCGACAGGAAGAAGGTCATCGCGACGGCGATGAGGCTCATGAGCGGGTTGACGTGGAACGCGAACTGCATGACGGCCATGACGCCCATGGACGCAATGACGGTGCCGCCCCAGAACCAGGTCGTGGGGACCTCGATGGCCTTGAGGGGGTCCTCACCGGCGCCAGCCTCGGCCTTCTTCGGCGTGAGGGCGCGGAGGATGGTCTTCCACTGCAGGGCGAAGCCCACGAGGCCCGACGTGACCATCAGGGCCGAGCCGCCCCAGAGCGTCCACTTGCGGACGGCCTCGGGTTCGGGGATGGCGCCCGGGAAGTGCTGCCAGACGTAGGGCGCGATGAACCCGTAGGTCAGGATGGACCCGAGCAGCATGCTCCAGCCCGTCCGCCAGCCCATGAGCGCGCCGGCGGCGATCATGATGCTCGAGTTCTCGAAGGTGAAGGTCCACTTCTCGACCGGGAGCCCCGCGATCTTGAGGAAGCCGGGGTAATGCAGGTCGGCGGGGATGGCGGGCCACTTCGCCTTGAAGTGGCCGTTGGCCCAGGCCATGCCGTCCTTCAGCGTGGCGATCACGGCCCCGACGCCCATCGCCATGAAGAGCGAGCGCGCCTGCTGGACCGCCTCGGCGCCCTTGGCATGCAGGCTACGCAGCGTGGCGGCGGCTGCGACACCCGAGGGGAAGCGCAGCTGTTCGCGATTGATCATCTGCCGCTTCATCGGGATGGCCATCATGACGCCGAGCATCGCCAGGAAGAAGGTCCAGGCCGCGAGCGTCCAGAAGGGCATGTGATGCCCCGTCACCATCAGGTAGGCGGCGATCGCCGAGACCATCGTCCCGCCCGTCGAGTAGCCCGCTGACGAGGCCGTCGACTGCATGGCGTTGTTCTCGAGGATGGACATCTCGTCCTTCACCAGCCCGACCTTGTGGAGCGTGGTCCAGATGGCATAGCTCAGGATGCAGGCCGTGATGGCGACCCCGAGGCCCCATCCGGTCTTGAGGCCCACGTAAAGATTCGAGAGCGACATGATGGCGCCCAGGATGCTGCCCATCACGACCGAGCGGATCGTCAGCTGGGGCATCGAATCACCCTGGTAGACCTCCCGGAACCAGACCTGTTCCCGTTCTTCGGGGGACAGCTCCGCGGCTTCCGGGCCAGGGCCCTCCTGGGTCAAGGTCGAGGTCGACATGGGGCTCCTTTCGGGCGTCGCAGCGTCAAATTGAGTTCATATAGCTTAGCACGGATGAATCCGCGGTTAACCGAGGTGAATTTCAGGTGAAACCACGCCGAACTTGCGTGGATCCACGCACGCTCCCGGGGCATCGGGGGTATGACTCTCCTTGTCGAGCCCATGCCCGATCAGGAGAACCGCGTGGACTGGCTCACCTCGGCCAGCAGGCACTTGCCGCCCGGATTTCAGCTGTTCTCGCGTTTCCTCCGCCGTGACGCGGAGGAGCGGGGAAGACGGCCTGCGCCAGGCGGCCCCGTCCGAGCCACCGTTCAGGGTGGCCCTTCCGGAACGGCCGCGACGGGTCGTGGTGGGACGGCCTCCGATCCGAGGGGGACCGGCTCCGTCCCGGGCGTCCAGGGGCCGGGGGGTGAACCGGGGACCCTGAAGGGGCCGACCGGTGCGGACGGCAAGCCGACCCGGTCCGAGAAGGATCGCCTGGCGAACTCGCCCGCGTGGACGATGGCCCTGCACCTGGGCACGAACATGGGGACCGAGGCAGGGGCCCAGGCCCAGTTCCAGCAGATTTCCCGGCTGGTCGCCGCCACCCGCGGCAAGCCCGTCGTGTTCGTCGTGCAGGCGCTCAAGCCTCCGAAGACGCTCGATGACCTGCCTGTGCTCGAGCGCTACATCGTGCGCAACGGGCAGATGGACAAGGTCGCCGAACGCCCGGCCCGGTCCTACGCCTCGGAAGTCGAGGAACTCGTGGCGATCGCCGGCAAGGAGGCCGGCACGGGGCGCATGGGAATCGTCCTGCAATCTCACGGGGAGGGGGCTTTCGGCCTCGATGACGACGCGCCGGGCGAGATGACCCTCCAGGAACTTCGCACCGCCATCCGCGGTGGTCTGTCCACGTCGGGCCGCTCCAAGGTCGATACCCTGTCGCTGAATGCCTGCCTGATGGGCCAGGCCGAGGTGCTCAACGCCGTGTCGGGCCTGTCCGACCATCTCCTGGCGTCCGCCGATGTCGAGTGGAGCGAGGTGGGGGCCGATGGTACCCGCGTCGACGGCATGCCCATTCCGACGCTGCTCGAGACGCTGATCCAGCAGCCTGGCCTGACCGCCGAAGGCTTCATGGCCGAGGCCATCCAGCGCGCGGATCGCGGGACCCCCACCCTGTCCTACTTCGACATGGCTCGGTACCCGGGGCTGCAGGCGTCCTTGCATGCCTTTGCCTCGGCCCTCGAACGCGCAGGCCAGGATCCCGTCGCGCGCCCCGTGCTCCGGGACATCATCGAGCGGATGGCCCCGTACGGGGCAGACGTCGTTCCCGAGGCGGAGCGCAGCTCGCCGGACGGCAGTCAGCGGGATCTGGGGCATTTCGTGACCGAGGTGATGCTCCGCGTGAGGGACGGTCGGCTTCCCGATCCGAACGGGGAACTGCTCCGGACCTCGCGGTACATGGCCACGCATATCAGCGATCTCGTCGTCCATCATCGGCAGACGGTCTCGCCGCGGGACAATCAGCGCGACGTCGGGCTGGGGATCTTCCTGCCTGCCCGGGCCTTCTTCGAGGCCGACACCGCCCGGCAGACGCCCCTGTTCGGCGGGCTTCGCACCCAGTTCGACGATCTGCGCGCCGAAGGCGTGCCGCGCGACCATCGCGACCTCCAGTCGCGTCGGGCGCGCCTGGATTCCTTGCGGGATTTCCTCGTCGAGCGCGTGATGCCCGGGGTCCCGGTGGACCAGCGGGCAGCGTTCACGCCCCTGTTCGACACGATCCGCAAGACGCGGATGACTGGTGAGCCGGCAGCCTGGCAGCAGGGTCTCGACCAGGCCATCGTCGAGCTGGACGGCCTCGCCCGGGGACCGCTCGGCGATCGCGTCCGGCAGCTGGCGATCGCCCACCGGGCCACCTTCGTGCACCAGACCCTCGAGAACCTGAGACCTCTCTCTCCCAGCGATGCCTGGATGCGTTTCGTATCCTCGCTCGATCCCGCTCGCGACCCGATCCAGCCGCTGCCGCCCGTGCCCGATTCTGCCCCCGGGGCCCGTTGAAGGGGGAATCCAGATCGCGTAACATGCTTCGATAACCTTTTCTTTAACCAAGGAGGATCGAGGCATGCATCGTTCGCTCGGATGGCTCGGGGTCCTGCTGCTGCAGGCAGGGTGCGCGGTGGCTCACCCCGTGTCCCTCTCTCCGTCCACCGGATCCCTCGCACCTGCCTCGACGGCCTCGCTCCGGACGACTGCCGTCCTGACCGTCTCCGTGGAGCAGGCGCGGCAGCGCCTCCAGGCCGACCCCGCCCTGCGCCTCGTCGACGTCCGGAATCTGGACGAGTTTGCCGAGAGCCGCATCGCCCGCGCCGAGTTGCTGCCCCTGCCGGAACTCGAGAAGTGGGCTCCGAAGCTCGATCCGCGCAAGCCTCTCGTGCTGATCTGCCGGAGCGGTCGTCGGAGCGGTGCTGCCGCCGAGGCCCTCGCCAAGCGCGGATTCGCCTCCGTCGTCTCGGTCGACGGGGGGATGCTGGCCTGGGAAGCGGCGGGTTACCCCGTCATCCGGCCCTGAAGACCGGGAGAGGAGCTGCTCTTGACCTTGCCTACCACTACCTCGACCCCGAGCGTGCCCGCGGCGCTGGAGGAGAGCTTCTACCAGCTCGTCGTCGAGACTTCCACGAACCTTCCCTCCGACGTGCGGACGGCTATCCATGCGGCCCAGGCGCGTGAAGATGCGTCCACGCGCTCGGCCCTGGCCCTGACGACCATCGGTCACAATGTCGACATGGCTGCAGATGCGACGTTGCCCATCTGTCAGGATACGGGCATGCCGACGTTCTTCGTGAAGACCCCCGTCGGGGTCAACCAGCTCGTCCTCCGCGAAGCCATCCGTCAGGCCGTGGCCCGCGCCACCCGCGACGGCAAGCTGCGCCCCAATTCGGTCGACAGCCTCACGGGCGCCAATGCCGGGGACAACCTCGGCCCGGGGATGCCCGTCATCCACTTCGAGCAGTGGGAGCACGCCCATGTCGAGGCAAAGCTGATTCTCAAGGGCGGCGGGTGCGAGAACAAGAACATCCAGTATTCGTTGCCCTGCGAGCTTCCTGGCCTGGGCAAGGCCAATCGCGACCTCGACGGCGTGCGCAAGTGCATCCTGCATGCGGTGCACCAGGCGCAGGGTCAGGGCTGTTCGGCCGGATTCATCGGCGTGGCCGTGGGCGGAGATCGGACGACGGGTTACGAGGAAGCCAAGCACCAGCTCCTGCGGGCCTGTGACGACGAGCATCCCGATCCCCGTCTCGCGGCGCTCGAAGCCTACGTCATGGAGAAGGCCAATCAGCTCGGCGTGGGCACCATGGGCTTCGGCGGCGACGTCACGCTTCTGGGTTGCAAGGTGGGCGTCCTGAACCGCCTGCCTGCGAGCTTCTTCGTCTCCGTCGCTTACAACTGCTGGGCCTTCCGCCGGCTGGGCATCGAGCTCGACCCGGAATCGGGCCGGATCCTGGCCTGGCAGTACCGCCAGCCACCGGCCGAGGCCCTGCGTCTCTCGCCCGGAGGTGTCGGCGGCTTCGCGACGGGTCGCGAGGTCCATCTGCAGGCGCCCATCACCGAGGAACAGGTCCGGGCGCTGAGGGTCGGTGACGTCGTGGTCCTGAACGGTCGCATGGTGACGGGCCGTGATGCCATCCACAAGCACCTCATGGACCACGAACCACCCGTCTCCCTCGAGGGGGCGGCGCTTTACCACTGCGGTCCCGTCGTGCGCAAGGTCGGTGAGACCGGCTACGAGGTCCTGGCTGCCGGTCCGACCACCAGCATCCGCGAGGAGCCCTACCAGCACGAGGTGATCCGTCGCTATGGCGTGCGGGCCGTCATCGGCAAGGGGGGCATGGGCGACAGGACCCTCAAGGCGCTCCAGGAGCACGGAGCCGTCTATCTGAACGCGATCGGCGGAGCTGCCCAGTACTATGCGCGCTGCGTGAAGCGTGTGGCCGGGGTCGAGTTGCTCGAGTTCGGGACGCCCGAGGCGATGTGGCAGCTCGATGTCGAGGGCTTCGCTGCGATCGTCACCATGGACAGCCATGGCAACAGCCTGCACCGGGACGTCGAGGCGACCTCGGAAGAGCGCCTCGCCGCACTCGCTGCTCCGGTGTTCTAGCGCGTCGTGACCTGAGCTGTTTCAGAGCGCTGCCGGGGTATCCGGCAGCGCTACGGCACCGAGCCGCGTCGCGGCGTGTGGTCGGTTCTCGGCCTGCCCGGCCCCCGTCACCCGCACGAACTCGATGGTCTGGGCGTGCAGGTCGGGGATGCTGCGCGCATTCACGTAGCTGAGGCCCGAACGGATCCCGCCCTCGAGTTCACGGACCAGGGCCGCGACGGGCCCCTTGGTCGGGATCAGGGTCGAGATGCCCTCGGGCGTTCGCTCGATCCCGACCTTGCGCTGGGCTCCGGCCGAGGCCATCCCCCGGTAGACCTTGTAGGCGCGATCATGCTCCACCAGCGTGTCACCCGGGGCCTCGTCCGTGCCGGCGAACAGGCTGCCGATCATGACGCTGTCCGCGCCGGCAGCCAGGGCCTTCACGATGTCTCCCGAATTGCGGATCCCGCCGTCGGCGATGAGCGTCGGTCGATGGGCGGCACGCGGCCGCGCCTTGCGGGCCTCGACCTCGTACCAGCGATCGAGCGCCGCGCGACAGCGCATGATGGCCGTGAGTTGAGGCATGCCGGCGCCGGTGACGATCCGCGTCGTGCAGACCGCGCCTGGCCCCACGCCGACCTTGATGGCGTGGGCACCGGCTTCGAGGAGGTCCCAGGTTCCTTCGGGCGTCGCCACGTTCCCGGCGATGATCCCGAGGTCGGGGAAGCGCTCCCGTACGGCCAGGATCGTCTCGATGACCCGGTCGGAGTGGCCGTGGGCCACGTCGATGAGCACGCCGTGAGCTGCTTCGGTGGCTGCGATGCGGTCCATGTCTTCCGGTTTCACCCCGATCGTCACGATCCGGATGCCGGGTACCGAAGCGACCAGGTGTCCGTGCGCGATCGGATCGGCCACGAAGCGGTGGATGATGCCCAGACCGCCAAGGGCATGCATGGCCCTGGCCATCTCGCCTTCGGTCACCGTGTCCATGTTGGCACTGATGAGCGGCAGTTCGAGCGTGAGATCGGCGAAGAGACGCGTCCGGAGACTCACGTCTCGCCGGGAGTGAACGCTGGAACGTTTCGGGACGATCAGGACATCATCGAAGGTCAAACCTTCGTGCTCGAGAATCTTGATGGCCACGCGCGAGTTCGCTGAGGGAGGTGGTTCAGGCCTGGGTTGCCTTGCGGGCCAGCGAAGCGACCGGGACAACCCGAGGCTGTCCGTCGTCGCTTTCCCACTCGATGGTGAAGAAACTGGTCGAACCCGACTTGCTGCTGCGTCCGCCGGAGCGCTCGTAGACCATCACCGCGCAGGCCACGTCCGTGCTTTCTACCAGCGTGTATTCCCCGTTTCGTGGAACCAGGCCCAGCGAGATCGCTTCCTGCACCTTGCTCCGTGCCATCGTGGACCACTTTGCACCCAGTAGCATCGCCATCGCGTCAGAGGCTCCCTTCGGGGCTAAAGCAGGCAAGCATCCTCGCCAGACGAGGATTCGCCGAACCGTCGAGGCAGGCTCGAGCCCCCTCTCCAAAGCTTCGTTAACAGCATACCATGAAAGGTGAATTTGCGTTGATGACGATCACGGCCAGAATGCATCCGGTTCGTCCGGTGACCGGTGAACCTGACACACCGGGCGCTGGCCGTGTAGACTGGACGCGTTCGCCTGTCTTCGACCCGGAGGTCTCGTGAAACTGACCCGTTCAGCCGGTATCCTGCTCCATCCGACCTCGCTTCCTGCGCCGCATGGCGTCGGGAACATCGGCCAAGCCTCCCGCGCGTGCATCGACTTCCTGGCGCGAGCCGGGCAGACCTACTGGCAGATGTTGCCGCTGGGTCCCATCACGTACGGGGATTCGCCCTACCAGGCGCTTTCGGCCTTCGCCGGATGTCCGCTCCTCGTCGACCTCGAGGACCTCGTGGAGGCGGGCTGGCTCGACCGATCGGATCTCGAGGGGGCTCCCGATCACGCGCACGCCGTCCGGTACAGCGAGGTCATTCCCTTCCACGACCGGATGCTCGCGCTGGCCTGGGAGCGCTTCCAGGCGCGGTCCGAGGCGTCCGCCCGCGAGGCCATGGCCGCCTTTGCGGCCGGGCAGGCCGAGTGGCTCGAGGAGTTTGCCCTGTTCATGGCCCTCAAGCTCTCCCTCGGCGGCGCCGCCTGGACCTCGTGGCCCGAGGAGCTTCGGCGTCGTGACGATGGCGCCCTTGCCCGGGCTCGCGAGGAACTCGCGGACGGTATCGCCTACCAGGTCTTCGTGCAGTGGCTCTTCCACGAACAGATGCTGGCCCTGCGTGCCCATGCAGCCGACCGTGGCATCCGCCTGATCGGCGACCTTCCCATCTTCGTCTCGATGGATAGCGCGGATGCCTGGGCGCATCCCGAGCTGTTTCACTTCGACGAGAAGGGTCATGCCACCGTCGTGGCGGGTGTGCCTCCCGATTACTTCAGCGAGACCGGTCAGCTCTGGGGCAATCCACTCTACCGCTGGGAAGCCAGCCGCGCGACCGGACATGCCTGGTGGATCGCCCGCATGCGGCAGGCGCTCGCCCAGTTCGACCTCGTCCGCATCGATCACTTCCGGGGCTTCGAGGCGTACTGGGAGATTCCCGCAGGGGCCCTGAATGCCATCGGCGGACGCTGGGTGCCGGGGCCGGGGCTCGAGCTCTTCGAGGCCCTGGGGCGCGAACTCGGTGATCTGCCGGTCATCGCAGAGGACCTGGGACTCATCACGCCCGAGGTCGAGGCCCTGCGGGATGGTGCCGGATTGCCCGGCATGAAGATCCTCCAGTTCGCGTTCGGCGGGGATGACGACAATGCCTACCTGCCGCACCGTCACGTCGAGCACGGCGTCGTCTATACCGGGACCCACGACAACGACACCACCGTCGGGTGGTGGCAGTCGGCCGAGGCGCCCGTGCGCGACCATGCGTGCCGGGTGCTCGGGGTCGCTCCCGAGCATGTTCCGGGTGCCCTCATCGAGGCCGCTCTCGGTTCCCGGGCCAACCTGGCCGTGATCCCGTTGCAGGACTGGCTCGGTCTCGGTGCGGAAGCCCGCATGAACACGCCGGGCCTCCCGGAGGGCAACTGGGCCTGGAGGGTGGCGCCTGGAGCCCTGTTCGAGGGGCTCGCCGAGCACATCGCCGCCCGGACGCGGGCCCACGGGCGATAGCGGACTTGCCGGGATCGATCCCATCCTCCGGGACCGATCCCGTGCTCGCCCGGTCACGGCCAGGGCGGGGCGGCTCGCGGAGGAAGGTGGGCCATGAAGGTCCTGATCGTCGATGATGAAGTCCTCGGAGTCGAGGCCCTCTCGCTCATCCTGCAGCGGGAAGGTCATGACATCCTGGTGGCCTACGACGCCCCCGAGGGGGTGTCGCTCGCGCTCGCCGAACGGCCTGACCTGGTGATCATGGATGTCACCATGCCGGGCGCCTACGACGGACTCGAAGGAGTTCGCCGCCTGCGGGCGCACCCCGGGTTCACGGGGCTACTCGTCTGTCAGACGGCCCTGCCCGAGATGGAAGCGCTGGCCCGCGTCGGCCATGAGGGCCCTCATCACTGGCTCCAGAAGCCTTTCAGGCGAGCCGAGCTGCTGGCTCTGCTGTCGCGGCTGCAATCAGGGCGCCACGCGCAGTCGAGCCAGGAGACGTAGCCGACCTTCACCGGGTGCGAAACCCACGAGCGACCAGTCCGGCGTGAGGCCGGGTGTCGCCGGTGCCGGCCCGCTGGCGGCCAGCTGCCGGAGATCGAGGGTGGCGTCCGGCATCAAGCTCTGCAGCAGGGTGCTCGGCACGGGGAACGTCCGACCAGCCAGGGACAGTTCCAGCTGCGATACGCTCAGGCGGTCGGGTGCAACCAGTTGCGGGTGTACGCTCACGGCCACGGGCCAGGCACTGCCACTGACCTCCAGGCGGCCTTCGATGCCGAGACGGTCCGAGGTGATGCGGACGCGTTCCGGGATGACGTCCACCGTTCTCTGGATGGGCGGGAGGCCGGGGAAGATCGGTAGCTGGATGGGGATGCCCCGGAGCTTCGACCGGATCTCGGGCCTTTCCAGCACCGCCAGGATGCCTGCTTCCGGAATGTCGACGGAGCCCGTCGCGTCGGCGCCGGCGGCCAGCTGGGGGCGTCCCGACCAGATCGTGTCGAGCATCTTCAGCTGAAAGGGGGCCGTTTCCAGGGAGGCCGAGGCGATCGCCACGCCTTCGAGCTTGAAGTCTTCCATCCGGATGTCCAGGCGATCGATGTGGCCTGCGAGCATGTGCAGCGGGGGCGCGGATTCGACCCGTACTTCCACCTTTCGAGCCCCCCCGACCTGCTGCCGGAGGCTGTCGGCGATCGAACCCGAAACCAGTCCAGGTGCAGCTCCAAGGCCGGCATACAGGGCCGTCAGGACGCACGCCAGGATGAGGGTCAGCATCACCAGCCTCCTCTCGCGCTCGCGAGCATCGCGAAGACGATCTGCCCGCCCGTGCCGTCGAACATCGTGCTGGCCCAAACGTTGCCCTCGAGGGCTCCTCCCAGTCTCATCGGCCCGACCTGCCAGGGCGTCGTCTCGAGACCTCCCTGGAGATCCAGTCCCCACCGCATGGCCTGGAAACTGCGATTTCCGAGAGTATGCGATTGAAGCATCACGGGTAGCGCGGCATCGAGACGCGCTTGCAACCCCGGTACTCCGAGCATCCAGGTGAGCTTGCCGGAGGGTCCCAGGCCCACCAGGGTCCGTCCCGCGGTCTGGTAGCCGTTTCCGGTGCCACTCAGGGGCGTCGTGACCCGCGAGACGAGGGCAAGTCCCGCTTCCGGTCGAAGTCCCGTCTCGGCCAGCCGGTAACGCCCGTCCACGCGCAGCCGGACATCGGCCATCGACACCTGCCCCGAGGTCGTCCCCGAACTCGAGGCCTTCACGTCGAAGGGGAGGATGGTCCCCACGCGCCCGGCCAGCACCCACGGGGCCATGACATGTTCGGCGGAAATCGTCAGGTTCGCGAGTCCCGGGACGGAGACGACGAGGTCGTTGGTGTCCTCCGTGCCGACCAGGCTCCTGTCCCCGGGCAGCCCCTCGAAGTAATGCAGGACCGACTGGATGCCCAGCGCAACCTGCCAGGGCAACGAGGACTTC
>Ga0079301_1000654_pt1 | contig 16848 bp, 15 predicted proteins | sample Wag4_2014_7_11_3_FD_74797 | JGI IMG/M metagenome (GOLD analysis project Ga0079301, IMG submission 74797) | Fresh water mixed with fracking chemicals microbial communities from Ohio, USA - Utica-2 Time Series FC 2014_7_11 | ecosystem: Engineered > Industrial production > Chemical products > Input... | reverse complement strand
CCATTAATATGCGTTTAATAATTAAATAACGATATATTTACGTTCCACAAAACAGAGAAAAATGAGATCAAACCAAACGATGAGGACGGCTGCTCTTGCCACGCTGTTCCTAGCCAGTCAGCTGCTCAGTACAGCACAAAACCGCAGGCCGGTTCCGCCTCCGGCACCCGCGCCGACCAAAACAGACTCCGTAAAAACTGCTGCACCAGCCCCTGGAATGGGTGCTACGCGTGCTGCTGCAAACGGACCGAAAGCCTACAAAGATGTGATCACGGCAAAAGCCAAGACTACAAAAGGTTTGTTTACCGTACACAAAGTAGATGAAAAATATTATTTCGAAATTGATGAAAAGTTGTTCGGAAGGGAAATCATGGCAGTTACACGTTACTCAAAAGTAGCCGGTGGTGGTGGCGTTTATGGTGGTGAACTTGCCAATCAGCAGGTTGTGAAGTTTGAAAAAGGTCCGGATAACAAGATTTTCATGCGCGTTGTTACCATCATCAGCGTTGCAGATTCCAGTCAGCCTATTTACAAAGCAGTTAGAAATTCAAACCTCGATCCGATAGCAGCATCCTTCCCAGTTGCATCTCTCGGTAAAGATTCAACAGGTGCAGTTATTGATGTAACAGACTTTCTCAAAGGAGATAACCAGGCTGTTTCATTGAATGCTTTATCCAAAAGAAGGCTGAATCTTACCATGTTGCAGTCAGACCGCTCTTACATTGAAACAATCAAAAGTTTTCCCATCAATACCGAAGTGAGAACGGTAAAAACATTCTCTTCATCAGCTGGTGGTGGTCTTGGAGCTCCTTCTCCTTTTCCTTCTTCCAGCCTTCCTGCTGCATCAGCCGCTGGTGCTATTACCATCGAAACCAACACTTCCTTCATCATTCTGCCTGAAAAACCAATGCAGAAAAGAACCAATGATGTGCGTGTAGGTTACTTTGCAGACGATTATACCGTTTACTCTGATAATCAGCAAAAAGTTGAAACAGAAAACTTCATCGTTCGCTGGAAACTGCAGCCGCGCAAGGAAGACATGGAAAAATGGAAAAAAGGTGAACTTGTTGAGCCTGAAAAGCCTATCATTTACTACATCGATCCTGCAACCCCTAAAAAATGGAGGCCTTACCTGATCAAAGGCATTGACGACTGGCAGGTAGCCTTTGAAAAAGCGGGCTTCAAAAATGCCATCATGGGTAAAGAGTGGCCTGAGAATGATAGCACCATGAGTTTGGAAGACGCCCGTTTTTCAGTTATACGTTACTTTGCATCTGATATCGCAAACGCATACGGCCCAAATGTTCATGACCCACGCAGCGGTGAAATCCTCGAAAGCCATATTGGTTGGTATCACAATGTAATGAGCCTGGTACACGACTGGTATTTTGTTCAAACTGCAGCAGTTGATCCTGATGCCCGTAAGATGACATTTGACGACGATCTGATGGGCAACCTGATTCGTTTTGTATCTTCACATGAAGTTGGTCACACCCTGGGGCTGCGGCACAACATGGGTTCAAGCAGCAAGACACCAGTTGAGAAACTGCGCGACAAAAATTGGGTAGAAGCAAATGGTCATACGGCGTCCATCATGGACTATGCGCGTTTTAACTATGTTGCTCAGCCAGAAGATAACATCAGCAAATCCGGACTCTTCCCCAGAATTGGTGATTATGATAAATGGGCAATTGAATGGGGCTATGGATATGGCGCTGAAGATGTAGAAGCTGATAGCAAGCAACGAAATAAACTATACAATGAACGTATGGTTTCAAACCCACGTGTATGGTTTGGTACTTATGAATATGGCAACATAGCTGATCCCAGAACACAAAGTGAAGACCTGGGAGACAACGCTATGAAAGCCAGTGAATACGGCATCAAAAACCTGAAGCGTATTGTTGCAAATCTGCCTGAATGGACCAAAGAAGAAGGTAACAGGTACGAAAATCTATCACAGATGTATCGCCAGGTAGTTGGACAGTACAACAGGTATATCGGTCATGTTTCCAGAAACATTGGCGGATATTATGAAACGCCAAAGAGTGTAGAGCAAGATGGTGCTGTGTTTGAGGTTACCCCAAAAGCAATGCAGAAAGAAGCTGTAGCCTTCCTCAACACCCAGCTTTTCAATACACCTACATGGATGCTTGATAATAAAATCCTTGATAAAATCAATAGTCCTGCTGGTGATCAGCTAGGTTCTCTTCAAGACAATACACTTGCAAGTCTCCTTTCTGCTTCCAGGCTTACCAGAATGGCTACTTCTTCCAATCGCTTTGCCAATGCTTATGGCGTTGACGAATTGCTTACAGACCTTAAAAAAGGAATCTGGAGTGAATTGCCTGCGAGAAAAAAGATAGATGGTTACAGAAGAAACCTGCAAAAGAGCTATGTTGAAAGAATGATTTCACTCCTTGGCGGTGGTGGTGCATCCTTGACCATCAGCATGGGTGGTGCAATTTCTTCCGGACCTGATCCTAAGAAAACAGATGTCACCTCAGTAGTGCGTGCACAGTTGACTTCCCTGCGTGCTGAAGCCCTTGCAGCTGCAGCTATTAGCACAGACAAAATGAGCAAATATCACCTGCAAGATGTTGCTGAGCGTATCAAAAGAGCACTCGATCCTAAATAAACAGGTTAAATAAAAGGGCTCAAGTCCCTAAACGCGAGACGCCTTCCAAATGGAAGGCGTCTCGCGTTTTAATACATGCGCAAATAAAGCAATCAAATAATTTTACTCATAACGGAGGGCTACAATTGGATCAAGCTTTGCAGCTTTCATAGCAGGATAAAGTCCTGCCACCAATCCAACAATTGAACAAATAATTATTCCAATACTTACTATATTCCAGGGAACAAAAAATGGTGTATCCATGAGGCTACCTACCAGATTGCCAATCAGCACGCCCAGAATGATGCCAATTATTGCACCCAGTAAGCTGATTAAAGTAGATTCAAAAAGAAACTGTGACCTGATTGAACCGCGTTTGCCCCCAAGTGCCTTGATCAATCCAACCTCTTTGGTGCGTTCAGTTACCGCAACAAGCATGATGTTCATCAGCCCGATTGCTGCACCAATCAATGTAATAAACCCGATGGCTCCTGCTGCTGCTGCAATGGTACCCAGCAAGTTGATGAATGTCTCTGCAATACTATCGCTTTTATCCACGTAAAAGTTGTTTTCTTCTGTCACAACCAAGCCCCTTACTGTTCTGAAAACACCTTCAGCTTCGCCAATGGCCGACTCCATCTGATTTACATCATCAACTTTTATGGCAATACTAAAAGACTGGTTTCTATTGGCATAGCGTTGCCTGACATTTGTGTAAGTTGCAAAAATGATGTTATCAGCCTGGAGAAAAGAACTTGATCCTTTTTCCTTCGTCACACCAATTACCCTGTATTTGTTACCGCCAACACGAATAACTTGATCAAGAGCGCGGTCGAATCTGGATCCAAAGAGTTTAAAAGCTACATCTTTACCTATTATGCAGATATCCTGACCACTTTCCACATCTCGTCTGTTAAAATTTCGACCATAAGCAATTTCATACCCATTGAGGAGCAGGTAGTTTTCATCACCCCCACTCATCGTTACCGTAGGATTGGTTTTCTTGTTTTCAAAATTAACCACAAGGTTACGCGGACCATTCAGTCCGATACTTACTGCAGAGGGAAATTGGTATAACTGCTTAAATAGCTGAGCCTGGTGGTAAGTAATGATCTTTCCTGTATTTGATTTTCTTTCCCTTCGTTGATTTTTTGTATTGGTTTTTGAGACCTCTGCACCTCTGCCAAATCCAATTCTTCTTTCTTTAAACCGGAGGCTAAAGGCATTTGCCCCCATCGTTGAAAAACTGTCTCGCAGGCTTTCATTCATTGCCTCAATGGCTGTAAATATGCCTACCAAGGCCATGATGCCAAAAGCAATAATGGCTACAGTTATGCCTGTCCTCAGCTTGTTGGCGCGAACTGTTCTCCAGGCCAGCACCAGGTTATCCAATGGTTTCATTTCCTAAAATTAGGCAAACAATGGGTCAGTCGTCAAAAAGTTTGATGAACGGAGTAAATTAAGCCCTGAAAACTATCATAACAGGTTTGTCAGCCAGTCTGGATGAATACCCAAAGCAATAATCAACAATGAATTGAACAATATGATTAATTTAAATGACCTACTGAATTCTGGCAACTGCTGCTGATCCTGTTCTGAAGTAACTTCTTTAAAATACATAGCCTGAATAACCCTGAAATAATAATACACACTTACTGTGGCACACAGGATTGCAATTACTACAAGCCAAAGCATGGTTGCATCTTTTAAGACTGCCAAAAGCATGAAATATTTCGCAAAAAAACCGGCTGTGAGGGGAATACCTGCTAAAGATAAAAATGAAATCAACAATGATATGGCAACCAAAGGCTGTTTCCTGGCAAATCCGTTGAATGATTCTATGGAATCGTCTTTGAATCTGGCAAGAACAGCAAAAATTGCAATAGTTGCGAGGCTGTATGCTGCAAAATATAGTATCATACCCTGCTTGGCAAAAACATTAAGGGCAAAAACACCAAGCAACATAAATCCGGCCTGTGCGATGGAAGAATAGCTGAGCATCCGCTTCACACTTTGCTGGAAAACTGCAGTAACATTGCCAATGACCAGGGTCAAAAATACAATTACGGCCATCAATACTTGCCACTCACGATGTATGTTACCAAATGCAGATTCAAAAAGTTTAAGGAAAGCAAAAAATCCTGCTGATTTCACAATGGTTGCCATAAATGATGTAAAAACGGTGGGACTCCCATCATATACATCGGGTGTCCAGAAATGGAAAGGGGCAGCAGAGACTTTAAAGGACATGGAAGCAAGTAACAGTACTAACCCGATGGCTTTCATCGGAGAGATAATACCCATTCCTGCATTGATCCCTTCAACGAAAAAAGTACCTGCATCGCCATATAAAAATGCAATACCCATCAGCATGAGTCCTGTTGAAAAAGAACCCATCAGGAAATATTTCAACGCAGCTTCGTTTGATTTAAGGTTTGTTTTGGCACTGCCGGCAAGTACATAAAGGGGGATCGATACAATTTCGATACCTATGAACAACATAAGCAAAGACTTGAAGCCTGCAATTATGGCGATTCCTGCGAGTATAAAAAATATCAACGCATATAAATCAGAAGGTGTCTTGTTGCTCTTGCCCAATTCCTTACCTGAAAGCAGGAAATACATCAGTGTGGCGAACAAAATGATTTCATTGAACAGTAGCCCAAAGCTGTTGTAAACAAGCATGCCTTTTGTATCAATATTGAAAATTGAAAGGCCGAGGTATTCAAGCCAATTCACCACAAGCAAAATAATAACACCTGTTACTGCAAGCAGGTTGGCTGACCTGCCTTTGGCTACGAATCCGGCGTACATCATCAGTACACCCCACAAAGCTGCTACAATTATTGCATTCATAAACCAAAGAATATTTTAGATGGTAACATATTTATTTACAATCAATCCAACCGTTTCATGGATTAATTTAAAGAAAGGATCGGGATAAACACCTACTACAAAAATCAAAACAGTAAGCACCGTAAGTGCGAGACCTTGAATCCTGTTGATGTCTGTGAAGGTGGAGGTTGCCACTACTGGCTCTCCGTAGAAAACATTTTTAACCATGTTTAATGTATATACTGCAGAAAGGATAATGCTCAATCCAGCAAGTGCTGCGATCCAGGGTTTAAACTGGAACAAACCATTGAAGATCATCAATTCACCCACAAATGCATTAGTAAGCGGCAATGCAATATTGGCAAAAGCTGCTATTACAAGAAAAATTGTAAGGATTGGCGCTTTGCGGGCAATACCCCCAAGTTGAGATATACGGGTGACCCCTGTCTGGCGATCCACAAGATCAGCCACAACCCACAATGCCACAATGTTGATTCCATGGTTAAACATTTGCAAAGTGAGTCCGTGAATAGCACTGTCTTTCAGAGTAAAAGCACCCGCTGCCATAAGTCCAATATGTGCAATAGATGAGTAGGCAATAAGTCGCTTAATGCTGTCCTGGTAAATTGCAATGAAGGATGCATATACCATTCCTGCTACAATGACAATTACAATTACCGTATTAAACTCTTTGACAGCAAGAGGGAACATCGGTAACAACCACCTTAAAACACCAAAAAGTCCCATTTTAACCATTACGCCGCTCAAAATCATTGTAACAGGAGTAGGCGCCTCTTCATATGCCTCTGGCTGCCAGGTATGGAAAGGGAAAACAGGCATTTTGATGGCAAATGCGATGAAAAATAACCCAAACATCCAAAATTGTTCTGTTTGGCTAAGCTGAGCATTGTAAAATGCAACTAATCCGAATGATCCTGTACCAGTTTTGAGATACATATATAGAATACCTATCAGCAGAAACAGTGATCCCAGGAATGTGTAAATAAAAAACTTAAACGTTGCCCTGATTCGTTTCTCCCCACCCCATACAGATGAAAGAAAATAAACAGGTATCAATGCAAGTTCCCAGAACAAATAGAATACCAGCGCATCGGTTGCCATAAATACACCAAGTAGGCCACACTGTGTCAGAAGCATCAAGCCATAAAACCTATTGGCATGGATATACCTGTTTGCAGGCACCATCAGAAATACAATGGGAAAAATAATGACCGTAAGTAAACTGAGTATCCTGGTCAGACCGTCAAGGATTAGTCCGAAACTGCTGCCAATCCCGGGTAGCCATACATAACTTACCTGATTAAGCATAAAGTGTTTTGACGCTGTAAAAAACAGGGCAGTAAGCATTACGACCAGACTGAGCAGGGAGAATATCATGGCATTTGCCTTGGCCCCTTTTTCTGATTTGATAAAAAATGAAAGAAGACCTCCAGCCAATGGCAACCAGATCAGTAAAGCGGGAAAATTATCAAAAGCTGCGAACATATTCAATGCGTTTGATTAGGCTTTCCAGAGCAACTGGAAAATGAAAAATAATATAATGGAAACTGTCATTATCAGCACGTAAGAGCCCGTCTGTCCACTTTGTAACCACCTCAACTGCCTGGCGCTGAATTGGACACCTTTTCCTACACCGTTAACCAGTCCGTCAATGATTTTTTGTTCCACTACCCTGCTGAAAAATGAAGCAAGCTGGCTTACAGGCTTAACAACAATCAGATTGTAAAATTCATCTACGTACCACTTGTTGGCAAGGAATTTGCTGAGTCCTGAAAGCTGCTTTTCGTCAAAAGATTTATGACTGGCAAACTTTTTACCCGCAATCAGAATTGTTATGACTATCAACAAAACCACTGCGCCCATCATCATGAGCTCCATGCTATGTGAAAAGTGATGATGCTGATGTCTTTCAGGTAATACTGGTAACAGGAAAGTTGATAATTTATGTGCTTGTGGGGCGAAAACTGCAGGGATTCCAACCCAACCAGCTGCTATTGAGAAAATCGCAAGAATAATCAGGGGGAAAGTCATCGAAAAAGGTGATTCATGAAGATGCTCAGCCTGTGTTTCGGTTCCCCTAAAAGCTCCGGAAAAGGTCAAAAAATACAACCTGAACATATAGAAAGCAGTCATGAGTGAAGTGATGACGCCTAGCGCATAATAAACAGGACTCATATCATGCGCAGCAGCAAGAATTTCATCTTTGGAGAAAAAACCTGAAAAAGGAGGGATACCCGCAATTGCAAGACAACCTGTCAGGAAGGTGATATGGGTGATGGGAAGCTTTTTACGCAAACCACCCATTTTCATGATATCCTGCTCATGATGCATGGCGTGAATCACACTACCAGCACCGAGAAAAAGCAAAGCCTTGAAAAAAGCATGTGTCATGACATGGAAAACACCGCCGGTATATGCTCCTACGCCGAGTGCCATGAACATGAGTCCGAGCTGACTTACCGTAGAATAAGCCAGGATTTTTTTAATGTCGTTTTGTTTGAGGGCGATTGTTGCTGCAAGCAATGCCGTGGCAATACCAACAATTGCAACAAGGTGTTGTGTTGTTGGTGCAAGGGTATAAAGCACATTGCTTCTTGCAATCATGTATATTCCAGCTGTTACCATGGTAGCTGCATGGATAAGTGCAGAAACCGGGGTTGGTCCGGCCATTGCATCTGGCAGCCATGTGTAAAGTGGAATCTGAGCAGACTTACCCATTGCACCTATAAAAAGAAGTATGGTGATGCCTGTAAGTACATTAACCGGTGCCGTTGAAGCTTTTGCAAAAACTTCTGCATAGGTAATTGATCCGAACTGAGAAAGCATCCAGAAAATAGCAAGCAGGAATCCCAAATCTCCTATGCGGTTCATGATGAACGCCTTCTTTGCGGCATTGTTGTAGTTATTATTCCCAAACCAGTATCCAATCAATAAGTATGAGCAAAGGCCTACGCCTTCCCATCCTATGAACATGACAATGAAGTTAGCCCCCATGACAAGTAATAACATGGAAAAAACGAACAAATTGAGGTATGCAAAATAACGTGCAAAATGTGCAGGAGTCTCTTCATGCATGTAGGCAGTAGAGTAAATATGAATCAGAGAACCGATACCTGTTATAATCAAAAGGAAAAGAGCACTAAGCTGGTCTATCTGAAACGCAAATGGAATATTCAATCCTGCCACTTTGATAAAGTCAAAGAGGTTAATAACTTGAACAGTAAACCCTGGTTCAGAAACTTCAGAAAAAACAAGCAAGCTCAACACGAATGATGCAATAAGCACACCAGTTCCAATAATACCTGCAAGTGTTTTGGAAAGAAAATTTCTTCCCAACCCGTTGATCAAAAAACCAACAAAAGGGAGGAGCGGGATCAGAAAAACGAATTTACTCATATCAGTTTTTATAACTTGTCAGTCAATTGAAAAATCAGTGTTTAAGCCTGTTGAGGAAATTGATATCAACAGAATGGATATTTCGGTACAACATCACAATAATTGCCAGCCCAACAGTCACCTCCGCCGCAGCAACAACCATAATAAAAAACACGAACAGCTGAGCTTCTGTTCCTACAGTTGTTGTTTTATCAAGTGCATACGCAGCAACATGGTGCATTTTGGAAAAGGCAACCAACAGTATATTAACTGCATTCAACATGAGTTCTATACACATGAAGATAATGATCGCATTCCTGCGTGTCAAGACACCAACTATGCCAATGGCAAAAAGTGCCAGAGAAAAAAATATGTAATAATTAACGGGGATAATCGGCATATAAATTTGTTTAAGCTGCAGGTATTGAAGTTTCTTTTTTTCCAAGTACCACAGCTCCTACCATGGCACTTAGGAAGAGGATACTACTGATCTCAAAGGGCACAACATATTCAGTAAACAGGGTATTTCCAAGATTTTTTATAAGTCCTATACTTCCCTCTCCTTTCATGCTGTTGATATATCCGGCATTGTCTTTCAGTGCTGCAACAAGAATAAGTAACAAACTTCCTCCAGAAACAACCGCTGCCAGCCTGAGCCACACGCTTTTCTGTGGTTCACTTTCCTTGTTGAGGTTCATAAACATGATTACAAAAAGAAAGAGTACCATAATGGCACCGGCATACACAATCATGTTCACGATTGCCAGAAATTGTGCATTCATCAAAATATAATGACCCGTAATGGCTATGAACACAAGTATCAGCCACAAGACACTGTGCACCGGATTATCGCTGGAAACTACCATCAATGCACTGAACAGCGCCAATGCAGTTAGTATCCAAAAAAGAATTTCAGTAATGTGCATGGTTATTTATTTTTTAATTGCTGCTCACGTTGTCCTTTAGCTGCCTCAAAGCTTTCCTTGCTTGTTACAGGATTTGGAATCAGTAACTCCTCTTTTGAATAGATGAATCCTTTTCTTGTAAAGTTAGAAGGGGCAAAGGTTTCAGAGAGGTATATTGCATCTTTGGGACAGGCTTCTTCACATAATCCGCAGAATATGCAACGAAGCATGTTGATTTCATATTTGGCCGCATATTTTTCTTCCCTGTAAAGATGCTCCTCGTTGGGCAAACGTTCAGCCGCTTCCATGGTGATTGCTTCTGCAGGACAAGCCACTGCACATAACCCACAGGCTGTGCAATTTTCTCTGCCTTCCTCATCCCTATTTAACACATGCAAACCCCTGAACACAGGACTGAATGGACGTTTTTCTTCGGGATAATGAATGGTAGCTTTCTTTTGGAACATGTGCTTGAGGGTTATGCCCATGCCTTTGAGTATTGCCGGGAGGTATAACCTTTCGATGAAGCTCATTGGCTTCTGCTCCAGTACTTTAGCCCTATTCGTTAATGTAGCCATAGATTTATTTATTTAGCCATAAAACAACAACTGCAGTTATCAGCATATTGGCCAGTGCCAGCGGAATCAGTTTCTTCCATCCCAGATCCATGAGCTGGTCGTACCTGAAACGGGGTATAGTCCACCGTACCCAAATGAATAGAAAAAGAAAGAATAGTATTTTGCTGAACAATGCTGCAAATCCAAGAGCTGCAACTGCATTAACCCCAATATTGGCAGCGAGTGCCGCTTCATCTACAAAAGGAATATCATATCCACCAAAAAACAGGGTTGCTACAACTGCGCTGGAGATGAACATGTTTACATATTCTGCAAACAGGTAAAGTCCGAGCTTCATAGATGAATACTCTTGGTGGTAACCGAAATTCAGCTCATTCTCTGCTTCCGGCAGGTCAAAGGGAGTTCTGTTACATTCTGCAAAAACACAGATAAGAAAAATAAGGAAGCCCAGTGGCTGGTAGATGATATTCCAACCTCCGGTCATCTGCTGTTCCACTATGGATTTAAGGCTGAGCGTTCCGGTAAGCATCAGCAGTGCTATCAATGATAGGCCCATAGCTAGCTCATAGGAGATAATCTGTGAGGCACCACGCACAGCCGCCATCAGTGAAAACTTATTATTAGAAGCCCAACCTCCAATCATAATGCCATAAACACCCATACTCACGACTCCGAAAACATACAAGATCCCAATATTCACATCTGCAATTTGCAGACTAACCTGTCGTCCGAAAACCTCAATGGTTGGTCCCCATGGAATGACTGCACTGGTGAGCATCGCTGTTATCATCGCCAAAGCAGGTCCCAAAACAAACAACATCCTGTTGGATGTAAGGGGTATAATTTCTTCTTTGAAAAATAATTTCAATCCGTCTGCTGCAGGTTGCAACAGTCCGAATGGACCAGCCCTGTTCGGACCTCTTCTGTCCTGCATCCAGGCAGCAATCTTGCGTTCACCATAGGTTGTATACATGGCTACCAACAGTGAAAAAGATATGATTCCACCGATCAGCAAAAGCTTCTCCAGTCCCAGTGAAAGATCTATCGCCAGCATTTCCATATCGATCAATGTTTTTTATCTGTTTTAGCATAGAGCGCACTAGTAGCGGGTCCGTTTACCTGGCTTAAGTCAATTGCAGGATCATTTACCTCACTAACGGTATGAATATCCATCAGCAGTTGTGGCTTTCTGCCATCCATTACAGCAGAAAAAGTTTCAACTGGTTTAATAGAATGCTCGTAATGTCCCTGAGATATTACTGAATGCCTGTTTACAGGAGCTGCGCCCTCAATGATCCAGTCGCTTGTTTTTTTCTTTTCAAACCTGCATTCATTACATATCCATTCTTCCACTTCGCCCCATTGGTCCTTTCGGGCAGTTACACGCAAGACCTCTTCACCACGCTGCCAAAGGGTAACTTTTCCGCTGCAGCAGCCGCATTCCCTATGCGCCAAAACAGGCTTTGTAAACCACACCCTATTTTTGAAACGGAAGGTTTTATCGGTAAGTGCACCAACCGGACAAACATCAATCACGTTACCTATAAAGTTATTATCCAGTGATTTTTCAATGTAGGTGGCAATTTCTGCATGGTCGCCCCTGCTCAGTACCCCATGAACGCGTTTTTCTGTAAGCTGGTCTGCCGTAAACACACAACGGTAGCAAAGAATGCAACGGGTCATATGCAGCTGAATATATGGCCCGAGATCATGTTTTTCAAAAGTCCTTCGTTTGAACTCGTAACGCGTTCCCTGTTTACCATGCTCATAACCAAGATCTTGCAGGTGACATTCCCCGGCCTGATCACACACAGGGCAATCGAGCGGATGGTTGAGGAGTAAAAACTCCACAACACCATTCCTGGCATCGGCAACGCGATTACTGGTTATATTCTTCACTTCCATCCCATCCATGACACCCGTGCGGCAACTTGCTACAAGTTTAGGCATGGGACGAGGATCAGCTTCGCTTCCTTTGCTTACTTCCACTAAACAGGTTCGGCATTTGCCACCACTGCCCTGCAGTTTGCTGTAGTAGCACATTGCAGGGGGCACCACATCACCACCAATCATCCTTGCCGCCTGCAGTACAGTTGTACCTGCCGGAACATCAATCGTGATGTTGTCGATCGTTACTTTCAGTGTTTTAACTGCTTCGGTCATATAATCCTTTTAACAGGTTTTTGGCCTGAGTTTATGCTGGAACATGTATTTCATCGGCATAATGTGCCATTCCGTAATTTTTTTCAAGACACAATTGCGGATTGTTGATATGCCACTCAAATTCGTCTCTGAAATGCCTGATTGCAGCAGCTACCGGCCAAGCGGCAGCATCTCCAAGCGGACAAATCGTATTTCCCTCGATTTTTCGCTGAATATCCCACAACAGATCTATATCACTCATTTCTCCTTTTCCACCATCAATCTTCTTGAGGATTTTCTCCATCCATCCTGTCCCTTCCCGACAGGGCGAGCATTGTCCGCAACTTTCATGTCTGTAGAACCTTGCCAAAGTGAGTGTATTTTTTACAATACATTGATCTTCATCCAGCACAATAAATCCACCTGACCCCATCATGGATCCTGTAGCAAAGCCTCCATCAGAAAGGCTTTCATAATTCATATACCTGGTTTCACCCTTTGCCGTTTTCAGCAGCAAATTTGCAGGGAGGATGGGAACGGATGATCCACCAGGAATGCATGCTTTAAGACGTTTACCGTTGGGGATTCCACCACAGTACTCGTCGCTGAAGATAAACTCCTCCACGGAGATGGTCATGTCAATTTCATAAACCCCTGGCTTATTGATGTTACCGCAAGCAGAAATCAACTTGGTACCTGTTGACCGTCCCACTCCGATTTTTGCATACTCTTCGCCACCCATATTCATGATGGGAACAACAGCAGCAAGGGTTTCAACATTATTCACCACCGTTGGACAATCCCACAAGCCCTTGATTGCCGGAAAAGGTGGCTTGATACGTGGATTACCACGTTTGCCCTCGAGTGATTCTATCAATGCTGTTTCTTCACCGCAGATGTAGGCGCCAGCACCACGCTGAACGTATATCTCACAATCAAATCCTGAACCGAGGATGTTTTTCCCAAGAAAGCCATGCTGTTTTGCTTCAGCGATTGCCTGTTCAAGGATACCAACAATCCAGGCATATTCTCCGCGGATATAAATGTAAGTTCTGTTGCTGCCTAATGCAAATGATGAGATAATCAATCCTTCTATAAGCAAATGAGGGAGGAACTCCATCAGGTACCTGTCTTTGAACGTACCTGGCTCAGACTCATCTGCATTGCATACCAGGTAGCGTGGAACACCTTCAGGCTTCGCGAGAAAACTCCATTTCATCCCTGAAGGGAAACCTGCACCACCTCTCCCGCGCAAACCACTCTTCTTCACTTCCTCCACAATTGCACCAGGCTCCATTTTCAATGCCTTTTCCACAGCAGCATAACCACCCTCCCTTCTGTAAACATCGAAGTGACGAATCCCTTCTATGTGTGCCTTTTCAAGTAACAGTTTTTTTGACATGTTTTATTGTGCTTTTCCGTTCTTGTTATTAATTGTTGCGACATGCATTAATTATTGCATCCACTTTTTCTGGTGTAAGGTGCTCTTTGTAATGCATACCCAATTGCATCATAGGAGCATAACCACAAGCACCCAGGCATTCTACTGTCTTTAAAGTAAACATCCCATCCGCAGTAGTCTCGCCAACATTGATGTCAAGTTTTTTCTTGATGTAGGTGATGATGTCATCGCTACCCTTTAGCATACAAGGACCTGTATGGCAAACTTCAAACACATGTTTCCCAACGGGTTGGAGGTTATACATGCTGTAGAATGTTGCTACTTCATACACTTCTATCGGCTCTATATCCAGTAGTGATCCTACATAGTCCATTGTCTCGGGACTCAGCCACCCCCCAAACTCATCCTGAGCGAGATGCAACAAAGGTATCAGTGCGCTCTTTTGCTTTCCTTCAGGATAGCGGTCAATCATGGCCTGTACCTCTTTTAATTTATCTTCTGAAAACTTGATCATTTGCTATTGATTTAAGCGTCCATTTCACCGGCAATCAGATTAAGACTACTCAATGTTACAATTGCATCACTGAGCATGGTATCTTTAACAATCTCTGAATAGGCCTGGTAATATATAAAGCAGGGCCTCCTGAAATGCAGCCTGAATGGTGCACGACCGCCATCACTGATGAGGTAAAAGCCCAATTCTCCGTTTCCACCTTCTACTGCGTGATAAACCTCTCCCGAGGGTATCTCTGTTTCCCCCATGACAATTTTGAAATGGTAGATGAGTGCTTCCATTTTTGTGTAAACATCAGCCTTCTCCGGAAGATAATATGCCGGGGCGTCAGCGTGGTACACATCAGCTTCAGTGCCCTTGAAGTCCTGAACCTTTTGGTATGCCTGGCGGATGATGCTGAGTGATTGCCAGATTTCCTCGTTACGCACCATGAAACGGTCGTAATTGTCGCCCGTAGTTCCTACAGGGATGATGAAATCAAAATCCTCGTAAGACGAATAAGGTGCGTGAACACGCACATCATAGTCAATACCCGCAGCGCGCAAATTTGGACCAGTAAAACTATAATTGAGTGCCCTTTCAGCAGAAATGGCGCCCGTTCCTTGAGTCCGTTCGATGAAAATCCTATTTCGAGTGAAAAGATTTTCAAATTCTTTCCATACACCAGGGAATTCTTCCAGGAATTTTTCCAGCTTGCGGAATGCTGTATCAGAAAAATTACGTTCAAAGCCCCCTATCCTACCCATGTTTGTGGTAAGGCGGGAACCACAAACCTCCTCATAAATTTCATAAACGAGCTCCCTGTACTGCATTACATAGAGAAACCCAGTATAAGCCCCCGTATCCACACCCACAATAGAGTTACAGATGAGATGATCGCTTATCCGCGCCAATTCCATGATGATTACCCTGAGGTAATCGACACGCTTAGGCGTTTTTACACCGAGCAGTTTCTCACAAGTCATGTGCCACCCCATATTATTAAGAGGAGCAGAACAATAATTGAGGCGGTCGGTGAGTGTCGTGATTTGGTATAAAGGTCTGCGTTCTGCCAGCTTCTCAAAAGCCCTGTGGATATAACCAACTGTAGATTCAGCCTTGACTATACGCTCACCATCCATTTCGAGAATGTTCTGAAAAACACCATGGGTGGCTGGGTGAGTAGGACCCAGATTCAGCCTTGTCGTTTGCTTTTCTATTGAGCCTTCCGGCAAATTGATATTGACTTGTTCAGGCATATTCTGTTGTTTTATCTGCCAAACATTTCATCGTCCTTGTCGATCCTGGTTTGGTCTTCCAGGGGAAATTCCTTGCGCAATGGGAAATAATCCATTTCATCAACGTTCAGCACACGCCGGAGATCCGGATGTCCAATGAAATTGACGCCGAAAAAATCATAGGTCTCTCTCTCCATCCAGTTTGCTCCACTGAATAACCCGGTTGCTGTATAGACATCTGGCTTGGCAACGGGCACATAAATTTTCATCCGAATACGCACGTTCTTGGCCAGGTTATGGAGGTGATAAACCACGGCCAGTTCTTGTCCTTCTCTTTCCGGATAATGAACTCCGGTTATATCCGTCAAAAACTGAAAACCCAGATCGGGGTCATCATATAGAAGGGTAAGTGCTTTCAGGTTAAATTCAGGTTGAATGGTAAAAGAAAGCATCCCATAGGGAAACTCCCAGGCCAGTATTCTGTCACCGAACTGCTTCGAAAGTATTTCCCTGATTGTATCGTAATGTGTTGACATGTTATCCGGTTTTGGAATTATTGGATGCCGTATCCTTCCAGCAATGCCTTGTATTGATCACCATTTCTGCGGCGCAGAGACTCGTCCTGAACAAGATCTTGGATTTTCAGTACGCCATCGATGATAGCTTCAGGTCTGGGCGGACAACCCGGGACGTACACATCAACCGGAATAACCTGGTCAATTCCCTGCAAAACGGAATAGGTATCGAAAATCCCGCCACTTGACGCACAAGCACCAACAGCCATTACCCAACGTGGTTCAGCCATTTGGAGGTAAACCTGCCTAAGCACCGGAGCCATCTTTTTGGCAATGGTACCCATAACCATAAGCAGGTCGCACTGACGTGGAGAGAACCCTACACGCTCTGAGCCAAACCTCGACAAATCATAATGCGAACCCATGGTTGCCATGAATTCAATTCCACAGCATGATGTTGCGAAAGGAAGCGGCCACATGGAATTTTTTCTTGCAAGTCCCACTACTTTATCCAGCGACGTGGCAAAGAACCCTTCCCCCATATGACCTTCAGGCATCATGACCTGGTTGATGCCACGGTCTGATGTGTCTTTTTCTATCAAGTTAAAACGAACCGGACGAGCCATATACTTTGATTTGTTATAAAAAACAACAAAAGCCTGCAGTGTTTCTGCAGACATGAACTTCTATTCTTCCCAGTGAAGTGCGCCTTTTTTTATAATATAAA
>Ga0079301_1000653_pt1 | contig 16870 bp, 9 predicted proteins | sample Wag4_2014_7_11_3_FD_74797 | JGI IMG/M metagenome (GOLD analysis project Ga0079301, IMG submission 74797) | Fresh water mixed with fracking chemicals microbial communities from Ohio, USA - Utica-2 Time Series FC 2014_7_11 | ecosystem: Engineered > Industrial production > Chemical products > Input... | reverse complement strand
TGCACGGATCATCTCGACAATCGACGAGGCTCACCGCCTAGTGAAAGGCGACATTCTGGTAGCCCGGTTCACTGATCCTGGTTGGACGCCGCTGTTCAACCTGATTGACGGGGTCATCACGGAAACCGGCGGACTGTTGTCGCACGCGGCTGTGATCTCGCGTGAGTACGGCATCCCCGCTGTGCTGGCAGTGCCTCAGGCCACGCAACGGATAAAAGATGGTAGCACCATCGTACTGGATGGCGACACGGGGCATATTGAGATTGGTCAAGCGGATGATGCTTGAAGTGCCTGCCGATGTGACACCGGACGGAGCCAGTTACGCCTGTCATGCGCGTCCGGGGCTGGCCGCTCGGTTGGCTGCCATTCGACTCGACAAGACCTACGTGTGGGCACAAGGGGATCGGATGGTCTATGTTGAAAATGGTTGTCGCCGCGAGGTGATTGATTGTGTCGGGGGCTTTGGGTCGACGCTTCATGGGCACAACCATCCGGAACTGCTCGTACACGCCCAGCACTTGTTTGCAGCGCGGGTTCCCATACACGCCCAGGCCTCATTGCGCAGCGCCGCGGGAGAACTGGCACACGCACTGTCCAAGCGATTGAGCAAGGATTCTAACCAACGCTTTATCGTCACGTTTGCCAGTACCGGCGCCGAAGCGATGGAGGCCGCCATCAAGCATGCGGCGCTAGAATACAACCACCGTGTGGACGCGTGGCAACGACGGGTCAGGCAGGAGCCGAAACCATTCGTTGCCACTGTTCCAGAAGCCATCCGCGGTCAACTTGCCGCGTATCTGGCTTATCCGGTGCCCGAAGAACCGGAGGCTCTCCTGCGCGCATTGGAAGCCCACAATGCCGCGATGATCGCGGCACCGGGAAGGTACATAACCTTGTTCAATGGTTTTCATGGCAAGACACGAGGTGCTTTGGCGCTGAGTGCCAACGCGCATTATCGTGAACCCTTCGGTCCCGATGCGCTACCAACTAGCCGGGTACACGCGGCGGACCCCGAGGCCCTCCGGCAGATAGTCTCAAAACTGACGCTGCCGTTGTTGCGTTTGCGAACATCTGGTGCGGGTGAAGTCGAATTGATCATCGATCGATGGTGTCAGGTGGAGGCGCTGGTGTTGGAACCTGTGCAGGGGGAAGGTGGGGTGCATCAGATTGACCGGGCGTTTGCCGAGTGTGCCCGATACCTGGCGGATCAGCACGGGTTTCCGCTGATTATCGATGAGATTCAGTGTGGTGTGGGTCGCACCGGGTGCTTTACGGCGGCCGAACACTTGGGTATCAGTGGTGATTACTACACTTTTGGCAAGAGTCTCGGTGGTGGCATTGCCAAAATCTCCGCCTTGGCGATTCAGGCTGGGCGATATCTGCCGGCCTTCGGCAATTTGCACACGTCTACTTTCGCTGAGGATGACTGGAGTTGTCGGATGGCGCTGAAGGCGCTGGAAGTACTGGACCGGGAAAAACTGGTTTCGCGATGTGCTGAGCTTGGGCATGTGCTCAAGACGCGCCTTGAATCGCTGAAGCAGCGATTTGGTGACGTCATCGCGGCGGTGCGGGGTGTCGGTCTGATGGTTGGGATTGAGTTTGCGTCGCTTGACGATTCGCCGTCGGCTCTGTTGCGTTCGGTATCACAGGGTGACATGCTGGCGAGTCTGGTGGCGGGCTATCTCCTCAACGAGGAGGGCATACGTGTCGCGCCGACACTTTCGGCCAGACACACGCTGCGTGTGCAGCCGTCGGCAAACTTCTCGGTTCGGGATATCGACTGTTTGCTCTTTGCGTTGGAACGGGTTTGTCTGATGCTACGACATGCGAATGCTGGTCGTTTGGTGCGTTTCCTTGGTGAGGAGGCGCGCTCGGAGACCCACGCGCCCATCGCTGATTATGTGAGCGCGCATGCCCCGCGTGGCCCCGAACCGGGGAAGGGCGAGGTCAGGGTTGCGTTTCTTGGGCATTTGATTGAGGCGCGCCACGCGCGATTGTGGGATCCTTCGCTGGCTGAGTTATCCGATGCCGGCATTGAGCGCATGTTTGGCCGGATTCATCGACACATGGCGCCGTGCGTGACGCACACGGCCAGGGTGACTGGCGCGGACGGCGAAACCGTTCATTTGAGCTTCTATGGCGCGTTCATGGTAAGCGCGCAAATTGAAGCGGCCATTCGCCAGCAGGACCTTGGATGGTTACAGGTCCAGATTGAGGAGACTGTGAAAGACGCCCACGAAAGCGGTTGCGTGGCGATCGGGCTCGGAGGGTACACTTCCATCGTTACCAACAACTGTAAAACGGTCGTTTCACACGGCCTGACCGTGACGAGCGGGAATGCACTGACTGTGGGGATGGGGATCGAAGGGTTGAAGGAAGCCTGTCGGCAACTGGGCATCACGCTGGATCGCGCCCGTTTGGGCATCATCGGTGCCGGTGGTAACATCGCTTCCACCTACGCGCGTTTGCTGGCCCGGCACGTGTCCGCGCTGGTGTTGGTGGGACGTCGCGAATCGCGGTCCAAACTCGATCAGGTGGCGATGATGCTGTTGAAAGACGCGGTGGATGATCTCCGTCATGGCCAATTGACTGGCCTGGCCGGGCAATTGCAGCGTGCTGGCGGCATCGCTGGCATTGATGGGGGGGAGCTCAGTGCCGCGGACTGTGCGCATTTGATCGCAACGTTTGAGAGCACGGGCGTGTTGCAGTTGCGTGATCAGCTTGACGCGCTGAAAGACTGCGATTTGATTGTGGCGGCGTCCAATTCAGCGGCACCATTAATTTTCCCGAAGCATCTTAAAAATGGGCCGGTTGCTATCTGTGACATTTCCGTACCGCCCGATGCCGCGCTTGAGATTGCGGAGGAGCGCGGCGACGTGTTGGTCTTTCAGGGCGGCGTCGTGCGCCTGCCGCACAACCCGGAACTTTGCATCCCGGGTATCCCGCTCCCTGCCGGTGCCATTTTTGCCTGTATGGCAGAAACCACTTTGTTGGGTCTGGCACAGAATGAGTTACAACCTTCCGTCGGCGCCATTACCCCTGGAAAGGTGACTCAGGCGCTGGCGATCGCCCGGCGCCACGGCTACGCCTTGGGTGAGCTCAAAACCATGCGTTCGTTTTAGCGTCGGCTTTGTCCATCAAGTCGATTGACGCCCTCTTCGCCTAGACTGACTCAGCCGGGTTTGCCAGGATACGTGGGCGCTCTACGAGCTGTTGTTGTAACTGGGTTGCGGGACGCTCAAGATGTTTTAGTGACGGCTGGCCCTTCGGTCGACATTGTGCGAACATGGCGTGATGTTGCCAGGGTTTGAGCGATTAACTTTAGACATTCAGATCGAATATGCGCCCATTCGGCATGCGCGTGCGCGTTTCAAAGGTAATGTGCTCGAGGTTCGTTTGCCGATTGCGTGGAGTCCGCGCGAACAGCAGTTGACGCTGGACCGGTTGCGAAAGTGGGGACTCAAGCGCCAGCGTTCCTTGGCACGGCTTGCGCCTGAATTGGCTTTGACAGGCCCCGTCTGGACAGCTGAGGCCTTCGAAAGGTACGTGCATCAGTTGAATGCCCAGACTTTTCGGGTGTTGGTCAATGGGGTTCGCATTGGGCAGGCGCGCTTGTCGCGTCTGGCGCAAGTTAACGTCAAGACGCGCGTGTTGACTTTTTCTTGCTATGCGATCGATGGCATGCCACCCCGTGCCTTGCGCTATCTTGTGTTGCACGAACTGGCGCATTTGATTGAAGCCAATCACTCGCGGCGCTTTTGGGCACTTGTTGAACGTCACGAGCCTGATTACCGGTTTTACCGGGCAGTCGCGCAAGCCCATCATGCCCGGGCGGTGCATTCGGGAGAAGAACAGGTGCGCGGAACGCCGGGGGCGGTGCCAGAGGACCAGTCACCTGACGAGCCCTATTTCGGATACGTTGAGCTTGATGACCCGTGCGCGCTGACGTGACGAAAAATGCTGTCACACGAAACCGGTGCGCCAATCCTGTTTTGACCTAGACTTGCTTCCGTTCGGATATCATGGGTATACGAGGCAAGATGTCGTGCTGCAAATTGTTTTTTGGTTCGCCATTGGTTTAATTGTATACACCCACGGGCTGTATGGGGTGATCACCCACCTGGTGGCGCGTCATCGTTGGCGCTCACATTTCTCGGGTGACGATTGGCCACCGCTGACGATTGTGATAGCAGCGTATAACGAAGCCCTGGTCATTGGTGAAACGATTCATCACCTTTGCGCACTGGATTACCCGCGTGAGCGCCTGTCGATCGTTGTCGTAGCTGATGGCAGCAGTGATGCCACGCCGACGGTCTTGCGTGATCTTTCACTTGATTGCCTCACGGTCCTGTGTGATCCAACGAGACGCGGCAAGGCACACGCCATCAACCGAGGTGTTGCGCACTCAAACGACCCGGTGCTTGTCTTTACCGATGCCAACACACGGCTTCATCGTGGTTCGTTGAAGGCATTGATTCGCCATTTTGCAGACCCGGCAGTCGGGTTGGTGGCCGGAGCCAAAAGTGTGTCCAATGATGCCGAATCTGCGGTTGTGACCGAGTCGCTTTATTGGCGTTATGAATCCTGGTTAAAGCAAAACGATTCACGGGTGCAGTCAGTCGTTGGTGCAGCCGGTGAAATTTTCGCGATGCGTCGCAGCCTGTTCAATCCATTGGCAGAAGGAACCATTTTAGATGACTTTGTCTTGAGTATTCAGGTGTTGCAGGCTGGTTATCGTGCGCTGTATGAAGCGACCGCCAAAAGCGTTGAAACCGGTTCTGCCAGCCTTGCCGATGAATTCGAACGCAAAACCCGTATCGTGGCAGGCGCGTATCAAGCGTTTGGGATGCTGTGGCCCAAGCGCAATTGTCTGGATGCCTGGTCTGTTTGGCAACTTGTTTCTCACCGTTTGTTGCGATGGATGGTGGTACCCTTTTTGTTTCCTGTTGTACTGGTGTGCAACGTTTACCTCGCGAACAGCCCATTGTACCAGCTGATGTTGTTGGGTCAGTGTCTCTTTTATTTTGCCGCCTGGCGGGGTTTATGCGGGTCACGAGGGCGTGGTGCCAAGCTCGCGTTTTATTACTGTTTTTTTCAGGTGGCGGCGATCGCCGGGGCGTGGCGCTCACTCACCAGGAAACAGTCCGGCACCTGGGAACGGGTCAGACGTGCGGATGCCGCGTGAGACCTTTAAGTCCCTTGCCGCAGCAGTGCTCCGTCCCGGGGCGTCTTGAGCGGATGACCAAACCACGCACCATGGTCTCGCGGTTGTCATATGCTCGGCGAATCGGATGGTTTGCCCGGTGATTGTTTCGTTTTAAAGTAGCAGGCCGGGGCATAAATCCGTAACGCGCGATGTGATTGGAATGCCCATGCCCCGTTTAACCAGTTGCAATTGGTTCGATGCTCAAGTGGCCTTGCACGATCGTTCCCAGTTTGAGATTCAGCTGTCTTATGATGTCTCTGCGCGGCACGTATCCCAATCCAAAACCTTCGAACAATATCGTGTCGAAGCGTTCTTTTTCTTCCCATTGAACCTGGGTGTGTCACCCCTGAATTTTCCACGTGAGGATTTTTATCGTTGTTTGCGCGGTTACCTGCGTTACCGCACGCCGGCTTTGACCGAGGTGGCGTTGTTGGATCCGCTTAATCAGCACTCACCCCTCAATGTGGTTTCTTTTGAGTTAAAACAATTGATTGAGGGACGAACAGAGAATGCGTCAGGCGTCTGGAATGCCGCGCGTTTGTTTGCCTGCGTTGTCAGTGGGCAACTGAGGCGTCGGGTTCGGGCCATTCAATCCGCCGTGATGCCGCAGGCAGCTTTCGGGCGGTATGACCCATCGCGTGACACCGTCGATGCAATTATGGCATTTTGCCGGGAGATGCCAGAGATTTTAGAAAAATATCGCGGCCTGTTGGCAGACGTTCGATTACTCCAGAGCCAAACCGAGGTCACCCGTGAGTGGTGCGATCGCCTACGGCACGTCGATGAGTTTCTCACGTACCGATTTGACCACTCGTTGGCGGCCATTCATCACGCTTTGCAAGATGGCCTGCATTTGGATGCGCAAGGCATTGCAGCCCTCAACGCCTTGGAAATCTGTGCCGCGCGTGAAAGTGAACACAGGCGTGTGATGGGATACCTGAGTTTGGACACGGCAGACCCGCGTGGGCTGGCACTGTACACTTACCGCGCAGGGGCCTTGAAGAAGATCATGGAACAGGTGTTGTATCTGGATGTTAAAACCACGCAAGAGACGACGCGTTGGCGCAATTTGGCTGCTGTCGTTGGCGCAATGGTTGCCGCCTTGTTCGCTGGCTTTAGCGACCGCACCTACATTTTGCCGTTGTATCAGAGCAATTTGTGGACTGCCTTGGCCTTGTTTGCTGTGATCTATGTGCTCAAGGACCGAATGAAAGAGGTGTTTCGGGAATATGTCTGGGAAAAGGTATCACATCATTTTCCAGATAACAAATTGATCATCACGGATCCCCTTCGACGCTTGCGGCTCGGGCGCTGCCGTGAAAAGATTCGTTATCGTTCCAAAGCAGAGGTTCCTCAAGATGTTTTGGCGGTGCGCAATGCCAATCATGTGGTTGATCTCGACCAGGAACGGCAAGAAACGGTGATCACCTACACGAGTGATACCCGACTCGATGCGCGTCGGATGATTGCCTTACAGTCTCAGCAGACGAACATCAAGCACATCTTGCGCTTCAGTGTGCAGGATCTCCTGGGCAGTTTGGATGATCCCACTGCGCGGGTTCAATTTTATGAATCGTCAACGCGGCGCTTCATACGATTGCGGGCGCCCAAAGTGTATCATCTGAATGTCGTGTTTCGCATGACCCAATGGGATGATCAAAATCGGGTTCAGAAACCTGCTTATCAACGCATTCGCGTGGTTATCGACAAAAACGGCATCCAACATATCGATGCCGTTGACGCGCAATTGCCCAGTCAAGTCGCACCGCTCAACAACACCCAAGCGACCGAAACGGCGCGTACGGAATCTGAGGGGTTGTTCTGAGTCAGTGCAAGGCGCCATTCAGTGCAATGAGGCGATAGGCGACGTGGTTAGCGTGATCGACGGCGTCTTCGACCCAATCGTAAAGGTCTTTCCATTTGAGGAGCGCAATGAGGTCTTGCGGGTGGTCGAACAATTCGGTGAGTCCGCGGTGATGGATGTCATCAGCGGCGCCTTGCAGATCAACAACCTCCAGGCACAGTTGATTCACTTCTGCACGCCGCTTGCGTTCCGGCAACAGTGTGAGTGCCCGTTGAAGCCTGCTTGCGCATTGTTTCAGGATGGCCGCCAGTTCGCCAAACGCCTGTGGCGGCACGTCAACTTTGTATAGCAGCATGTAATCAGAGATTTTCAAGGCGCGATCGACAATGTCATCCAGTTCGTTGGTGACTGCATAGACGGCTGCGCGATCGCCCGGCACGAAAAATGTATCTTTCAGATAGTCGCGCAAATCACGCAACAGGCGATCGCCTTCCAGTTCGCTGGCCTGAATCGCCTGCATATGGACCCTTCGCTGATCCCAATCCTGCACCATCGACTCAAACTGCGTCACTGACAGCACTAAATTGTTGCCCAGCAAATTTAAATGTCGATACAACTCATCCGCGTTCCGCGATTTGAACATGGCTTTTATAACCCCTCTTGACGCCGCTCGCTCTGCCCAGCGGGCTTACTCGTCTTCTGGTAACTTGACATTCACACGCCGAATGCAATGCCGATCACGATCCAGCACATAAACCGTATCATTCCAGACAGTCAAGGGTCCAACGGTACCGAACCGCGCAAATATGCCCGTCCCGTCATAACGTGTACCGCCACCGTCAAAACCACCCGCCAAGGTTACGACCTGTTCATCGGGCGTTATCAGGCGCAAGGCATGATTGCCGTCATCTGCCACATAAATGGCCTGCTTCCTGTCATCGTAAAAAGCCGCCGTGAATGCGCTGAAATGAGCCGCCGCAAGCGGGCCATCCAAGTATCCGTTTTTACCGCAGGCACTGAAGTGCTTTACCTTTCCGCTGGTTGTTTCCAGTTCTGATACCCGTCGGTGTATCGAATCAAACAATAGCAAATGATTGGGGTCTTTAAAACTCATCGCCGTGATATGACCAAAACGGGCCTGCAAGCCAGGGCCGTCCTGGTTACCACCCGTTTCGAGGCTGCCAGCTACCAGCCGCACATCACCTTGCGGATTGACCAAGCGAATCGCGGTTCCGTTGTCCGCCAGCCACACGTTACCAAATGCGTCGATGGCAATCGTTTCCGGGTTTGACAATCGGGCAGTGCGGTAGTCACCGTCTTCCACTCCGGCTTGGGCTGCTCCCGTTAACGTCCCCACCTTGCCACCCGGGGTTACAAAGCGTATACGATAGCCGTCAATGAAAAAACAGTTTCCCGCCCGGTCTACGCAGACACTGCGAGGACTATCAAGGCTTGCAGCCAGCGCCAGACCATCTTTGTACCCTTTCCGACCTGATCCAGCCACAGTCACCACCCGACCGTCAGTTTCGACTCTGCGGATGCGACAGTTACCGGTATCGGCAACGTAGAGTCGCCCCAGCCTGTCAATCGTGAGTCCGGTCGGGTTGCGAAACTGCGCCACGTCCAAGGTGCCGTCACGAAAACCTGCAGCTTGTCCAACGTAGGTGGTAACAGTGGGCGCTGCGGCGCGCTGATCATACTCTTTCAACCAGTTATACGCCTCTTGACCCAAGCGGTCAGACTGTTCCTGGCGTAACAGAATCTCCCATTCCCTGCGCGCAGCCACCCACTGATTGTCACGCCAATATGTATTGGCCAGGAAATAACGGGGCCTGCGCAACTGCGGATTGGCGTCTAAAACCTGTTTGAGATCCGCGATCGCCAACTGAAACTCGCCTTGTCGATCCTGCTCCACCGCACGATTGGTCAACTTGTCAACATCCACCATCACTGACGAAGGCGATGTACAGGCCTCAGAGGGAATACCACCCGCCAGCAGTACACCCAGGGCAAGCGATGCAAACCCCACCAGTCGCTGGGTCCGTTTCAATCTGTCACGCATCCGATCCACCTTGCCAACCCGTTGTGTCACGCCTTTATGTATACACGATTTTTCCAGTTTTGTTAGTGCATGACGCACCAGCCATCCCGATCGCGCTTCTTTATCCAGACCCAATCATTCGTCCCGCACGCCCCTGTAGCTGGTACAGTCGACCCATTTCAGAGCAAACCGTTGCTCATCTGCCCCCCGTTCATCATGTCACGGGATCGAAAAGTGTTGAGATGATTGTTTGAGTGACCTTCGTCGCTCAACCGAAATCGCCCGTTCTGTGGCTCGGATGCTTTCATTGACAAAGCCCAGACCCGATGACCAGGAGGACTCTCGGTGAACTGACAGCGTTTGCTTGACCACCTGCTTCACCTGTACTGAGACCGGTATTGGTTATCCGGCGTGCGAGCGCACAGAGGGCCCCTGATCAAAGCGCACAAACCAGCACTCAGCAAGCGGCTCATCGTGTGGATGCAATCCGTTTGACGCGCATCCAGAGCGCGAGGCGATCGTCTAGTGACAACTGCTCCCAACGATCGCCCTCTGCCTGACAAACCGACTCCATTTGTTCAAATCGCGAGACGAAACGACGAACGGCTGCCCGCAAAGAGACTTCGGGATCCAACTTGAGCATCGCCGCCACACCCACAATCGCAAACAGAAAGTCCCCCAACTCCGCAGCCATGGCAGTTTTGTCAGCGGTCGCGATCGCAAGCTCAAACTCTTGCCACTCCTCTTGCAACTTGGCCTGCGCCGCCGCCACATCCGGCCACGCAAACCCAACCTTCATCGCGCGCTTGACCGTCTTTTCCGCAAAACCCAACGCAGCCATCGCAGGCAGTTGCCCCAACAAGGACGCTGACTCAACGCCTTTTTGATGTTTCTCAACCTGCTTCAAAACTTCCCAATTGGCCAGAACCTCATCCGTGTTCGCAACCTGTGCGTCGCCAAACACGTGGGGATGTCTGAAAATCAACTTGTCCGAAATCGCATCTGCAACCTCGCGCAAATCAAACCCTTCATCGGACTCTTCCGCAATCCTCGCGTGCAGCACCACCTGTAACAACACATCGCCGAGTTCCTCAATCAGTGCGGCTGTGTCACCCGACTCAATGGCATCAATGGCTTCGTAAGCTTCTTCGAGCATATACCGCGTCAAGCTTTGATGGGTTTGCTCCTGATCCCACGGGCAGCCGCCCGGTCCGCGCAGGCGATCGACAATCTGCCGCAGACGCTCCACACCAATTGCCGGCGCAGATGGCACATACAGGCTGCTCAAATGATTGACGTCAGCGACACGATCCAACTCAAACAATGGCAACGTGCGCACCACCTCTTCCCCACTGACCGACGCTGCCGTTACCAGACGCACGGGATGTTCGTCAGGATAAAAACGCATCAAATGCAGCTTGACCTGACCAGCCACCCGGCGGTTGTAAACCTGCAGGACCAAACACGCCATCTCCGGATTGGGTTGCAGCCCCTCGATCCCCAAAGCGTCCAAAATCTGCAAACCCTCTGCGGGATTGATACCGAGCGCTGTGTAAGTCGCTTCAAGACCGGATAAACCGGCGATCACCCGCACCGGAATCTCCTTTTGTGCAAGCAGCGCAAGGACGGTTCGCTCTGCCACGAGAGGATGACCAGGCACCGCATAGACAACCGGTTGCGTAGCACCCGCACGGAGCAACTCAGCAACGATTGACTGATACAAGGTATCGAAGTCGCTGCCGCGCTCATAGAGGTGATCGAAGGACGCAAACGTTTTGCCCTCCGCTTGCAGCGCCACAACCGTTGGATGGCGCTCCGTGCGTACGTACAATGCTGTGGCTTCATCGATCGCACGACGCGCCGACACCGTTAACAACTCAAGGTCCCCCGGCCCCAAGCCCACAACGGTGATGCCAGTTTGAGCGGCATCGGGTCCGCCTCCCGTCATCGCAGGCATCACGGCCGTGTGCCTGTACCCGGTTTGGCCGGTGCCGCCGTCACTGGCGCAGATTTGCCTTTCGGTGACGCAATCGATGTGGGCAACGCGCCGGGTGTTGGCGCTGAGGTCTCAAGCACGGCAGGTTTGAAAGCCTGGCCGTAGCTGATATCGGCTTTCGCGCGCCGCTCGGTCAGCCAACGCTGGTAAGCCTGCTGCGAGTTTTCGCGCAAGATACGCTCCTTGATGTCCTCGCGCACGTTGTTCAACGGCAAAATGCGAGCCGGTCGAAGTTCCCCCCCTTGAATGATATGGTATCCAAACTGCGTTTTAACCGGCTTGCTCACCGCGCGATACTTCAACGCGAAAGCCACCTTCTCAAACTCCGGCACCATCTGACCACGGGTAAAGTAACCCAATTCCCCCCCCCGCGATTTGGAACCCGGGTCAAGAGAATACACCATGGCAAGGCCTGTAAATGGCTCGTTAGCCTTTAACTTACGTAAAATGTCCTTGGCCGATTTTTCATCCTTGACCAAAATATGACGTGCATTAACCTCTTCAGGCCGGCGGAACAGTTCCTTGTTTTTCTCGTAATAGCGCTGGATGGCCGTTTCGGATATCTGAGACTCCTTGTTGACTGCTTTGGATACCGTTTCAACCAGCAAGGTTTCCCTGATACGTTCCTTGAAAGCATCCACAGTCATTTGATTGTTTTGAAGGGCTTGTTCGAAAGCCCCTTTTTCCTTGAAGTCGCGTTTGATGGTGGTGATGCGATCTTCAACCATGGCATCGCCAACCACAATTTTGCGCCGCGTGGCCTCTTGCCTGACCAGTTCCCGATCAATCAACTGCTTGACCAGCGTCTCTTTGATGTCCGCTGCGATCCGTTTGCCGTTTTCGGAGTCAAAATCAACGCCGAAACGGGCGGAATAGTCTTTTTTCATCCGTTCGGCCAGTGTCTCATAGTCCGCACGGGAAATATACGTGCCATCCACGATGGCCGCATAGTTGCGATAAGTTTCCGCATACCAGGCGATGAGCGTGGCCACCAAACCAATGCCCACCGCGGCAGCGATTCCCTGTAATGCCCGTAATGTTGACTCTTGCAAGAATGGAATCCTCGGTTACAAATGAAGCATCAAAGCGCATCAAACGGCGCTAAGTATACTGTCCGCCAATGGTTTGAGCAAGCGTTCAAGCGCCGTCAGTTCGTCTTCAGGACGAAGATTTCCCCGTCCCAGCGTGATCTCTTGTGCCGTATAATTCCAGGCACTTAAGCCCCTGTCGGCTGCACGCACTTTGAAAAATGCCTGCGCGGTCACGTTGCCGCCTTGAATGCGAATGAACTTGCTATCCGTCCTGATGGCTTGAATACCCAGTTCGGTCGCGAGCAACTTGACCCCAACAATGCGGAAAAGATTGATGACGGAGGTGGGGAACTTGCCAAAACGCTCCTGCCATTCCGCTTGCAGCAACGCCAATTCGCGTTCCCCGGTGACACTCGCCAGGCGCCGGTACTGCGCCATCTTGTCGGCACCCTCACCCAAATAATCTTCTGGAATAAAGGCGCTGACGTGAAGATCCACCACGGTCGACTCCAAAGGTTTGGTGACCTCGCTGCCGCGCGCAGATTCGATGGCCTCCTCCAGTAGTTGGGTGTAAAGGTCGAAACCAATTGACACCATATGCCCGTGCTGTTCAGCACCGAGCAAATTGCCAACGCCTCTGATTTCAAGATCGCGCATCGCAATCTGGTAGCCGGAACCAAGCGCCGTGAATTGACTCAGGGCCTGCAGGCGATCGCGTGCCTCATCCGTCAATTCCTTTCCGGCCCGGTAGTAGCAGTGACAGTAAGCCTTGGTCTCAGAACGTCCCACCCGGCCCCGCAGTTGGTATAGCTGCGCCAGGCCCAGACCATCCGCATTGTCGATGATCATCGTATTGGCCCGTGGAATATCCAGGCCCGACTCGATGATGGTGGTGCAGAGCAGAATGTCAAACTCATGGTCTTTAAAGGCCAGCATGATATCTTCGAGTTCGGCTTCGTTCATCTGCCCGTGTGCCACCCTTACACGTGCCTCCGGCACCAGTTGCGCCAGTTGCTGCGCCACCGCGCCAATCGATTCGATGCGGTTGTGCAAGAAGAATACCTGACCCTCGCGACCGATTTCATGCAAAATGGCCTGACGAACGGCCTCTGGATCATAAGGACCGACAATTGTTTTCACCGGCTGCCGGTTGAGGGGCGGCGTGGCAATCAGACTCATATCCCGCGCCCCGGATAACGCCATGTAAAGTGTCCTTGGAATGGGTGTCGCACTCATGGTCAACACATCCACCATGGACTTCACCTGCTTGAGGCGTTCCTTATTGGCCACCCCGAAGCGATGTTCCTCGTCAATCACCACCAGGCCCAGTGCATTGAACCCCATGTCCTTGCTTAACAGGCGGTGGGTGCCAATGACCACATCCATTTCGCCCGAACGCAACTTCGACACGACCTCTTTTTGCTCCTTGGCCGTTCGAAAACGCGACAGCAAGCCCACTCGAATCGGGTAAGGCGCAAAACGCTCGCGAAACACCATGTAATGCTGCTGCGCGAGTACCGTTGTTGGCGCGAGTATCGCGACTTGTCTGCCAGCCATGACGGCTTTGAAAGTGGCACGAATGGCCACTTCCGTTTTGCCGAATCCCACATCCCCGCACACCAGGCGGTCCATGGGACGCGGCTTTTCCATGTCCGCTTTGGTCTCTTGAATGGCTTTTAGCTGATCCAAGGTCTCCTGATACGGAAATGCTTCTTCCATCTCGCGCTGCCACGGTGTGTCAGGCGGGCAGGCAAAACCCTCCAAACTGGCACGTTCGGCATACAGTTTGACCAGGTCATCCGCCAGATCGAGCAAGCCCTTTTTCACCCGTTTCTTGGTGTTTTCCCATTCCACACCCCCCATTTTGTGCAGACGCGGTGCCGCACCTTCTCCGCTGGCCCGATAGCGATGGAGCAAATTCACCTGCTCCACGGGCACAAACAACTTGTCATCGTTCAGATACACCAGCGACAGGTATTCGCGTTCCTGGTTGTCCACAGCCATGCGCGTCAAGCCCACGTAGCGCCCGATGCCATGCTTGGCGTGAACGACGTAGTCCCCGGGCTTCAGTTCCGCAACTGAGGACACACTGGCACCTTGGTTGGTGAATTTGCGATACCGCTTCCCTGAACTGCGGCGGTGTTGACCAAATAACTCCAAGTCCGTCAGGACCACCAATTTTAAATCCGGGAACGCACACCCCTGCGCAAGCCCTTCACGCACGACCCAGATGCCACCCGTCTCACCACCGTAGGCTTCGGGCGGCGCCGCGAGCGATGCGTTCACGCCGCGTTCATCCAAAATGGCGAAGGCCCGTTGTGGCTGCTGGGTGACCACAAGCACCCGTTGCCCGGCGTGCTGCCACTGATTGAGCTGGATCGCAAGCTTGTCGAAATCACTGTGAAAGCGTTGCGCCTCAGGCCCGTCGATATGCCGTTCGGACGCACTGTCGACGCTAAAATCGACTTGATGGCGCACCGCGGCCAGATTCAGGCATTCGTCTCCCGAGAGATGCAATAAATACGGCAAAGGCAACAGGCGGCCGTCACTCACGCCTTTGAGGTAAGCATCGTCTTGCTTCGCGCCCCATTTTTTTAATTCCGACGCAATCGCTGTACGTTCTTCCCAGTACAGAGCCGTGCTCACTGGCAAATAGTCGAGCAAGGTGCCCATCCGTTCGTGAATGAACGGGGCGTAGTAACCGCAGCCTTCAAAGTAGTTGAAAGCGGCAAGCCGGGCGATCGCCTGTTCACTCTCCGCTTTGAGCCGATTGGCAATAAAGTTCAGCTTTTTCTGCGCCCTGACAAACGCCTCTCGTACATGTCGCTCAAAATCACCGGGTCCGTCCGTGGGCAGCAGCAGTTCACCCACTGGAATCAGGGTGAGACCTGGCACGCTGTCGCCCGAACGCTGACTTTCCGGTTCGAACGCGCGCATAGAATCAATCTCATCCCCGAACCACTCAAGGCGCACCGGCGTATCCGTGGCCGGCGAGAACACATCCACGATGCCACCACGCCTGGCAAAGTCACCAATCTGGTTGACCTGTGGCACCGCGCGATACCCAAGGCGGACGAGTTCTTGAACCAGTTTGGCGGGCGCCGTGCGATCGCCCACCCGTAATGCCTGACACGCTGCACGGTAGTCATCTGGGGTCACCAAGCGCTTGGCCAGTCCCCGCGGCGTGGTGATGACCCATTTCACCTCGCCATTCAACACTCGGGCCAACACGCGTTGCTGCTCAACGTGCGTGTCGGAATCACTTGCCCCGCTTTCATAGAGGGATGCCTCGGCACCAGGAAAATAGGCGGCATCCAGACTAAAAGACTCAAACAGGCTCAGGTACGCTTGGGCCTGGTCATGGTTTCGCGCGATGAAGAGACCCATCTGACCGGATTGGGCGAGAGCTGCGATAACGGCTGCCCTGGAAGTGGTTGCGAGGCCGCCCACGCGGGTGAGTGTGGGCGATGTGCCTGCAAGCGCTTGGATGAGCGGGGTGACAGCCCCTGCTTCTTTCAGATAATATGCAACGCGTGCCAGACTCATAACGGTATCCTGCCAGACTTGTGTCCCGGGGAGTGATTGTAATGGCCCCACTTCTTTAAAGGTATCACAGACGCACATCCCGCAACGGAAATTCACGCCTCACGGTGCAAACCCGGTTTTGAACACGACATTAACCGACATCAAGCACAAGTGGCGACTTCTTTAAGGCACGAAGCGACCGGCACAAGGGGACGTCGCTCCGGATGCCAAGACTGGTTGCACCCGCTCTGAGCCGGTGTCAAAACAAGCTGGTGGTTCCGCGCACCTGAATGGTCTAAACGGGGCTTGCGTGAGGTGGGCGGCATCCTGGTGTATAGTGGCGGTATGGATACCGATTGCGGAGGCGCAGGGGGGCAGCGTTTGAAGCGCACAATGACAGATGTACAGGGGCCGTGCCTCGTCTCGACCAACCCTGCTACAAAGGCGGTCGTAGGCACCGTTGTGATTGCTTCACCTGAACAGGTGGATACAGCGATCGCGTCTGCGCGCTCCGCCCAGGCGGCCTGGTGGGAACTTGGTTACCGTGAACGGGCGCGACGCCTGCGGGCCTGGAAAGCTGCGATCGTGCGGGACCGTGAGGCGTTAGCGCGCTTGCTGACGCAAGAAAACGGCAAGCCATTGTCTGATGCGTATAGTGAGTGGTTTTCGGTGTGTGAGTTTCTTGAGCACTATGCCCGTCACAGCGAACGGCTGCTGCGCGATCGCCCCCTACGTGGCGGCAACTGGCTCCTGGCTTCGCGCAAGACGTACCTGCAATACCGTCCGAAAGGGGTCATCGGGGTCATCGCGCCGTGGAATTATCCGGTTTTGCTTGCGATCGCCGATATTGCGCCAGCGCTTGCGAGCGGCAACACGGTGGTGTTCAAGCCTTCCGAGTTGACGCCTTTGGTCTCACAGGCACTGGTTCGCCTCGCGCACCAGAGTGGTATTCCAGATGAGGTGCTAGCCATCGTGACAGGCGATCGCACGACCGGCGAGGCGCTCACCAACGGGGCGATCGACCACCTCTGCTTCACTGGCTCCGTTGCAACCGGCCGCGCCGTAGGCATCGCCTCAGCCACACGCCTGCGCAGCGCGACCTTGGAATTGGGCGGCAAGGACCCTGCACTGGTGCTCGAGGACGTGAACATCCCTCTCGCCGTTCGCGGCATCGTCTGGGGGGCCTTCGCCAATACAGGTCAGGTTTGCGCCTCGATTGAGCGTCTTTACGTGCATGCGCGCATCGCGGACCCATTCTTGTCAGAAC
>Ga0079301_1000652_pt1 | contig 16874 bp, 14 predicted proteins | sample Wag4_2014_7_11_3_FD_74797 | JGI IMG/M metagenome (GOLD analysis project Ga0079301, IMG submission 74797) | Fresh water mixed with fracking chemicals microbial communities from Ohio, USA - Utica-2 Time Series FC 2014_7_11 | ecosystem: Engineered > Industrial production > Chemical products > Input... | reverse complement strand
TACGGGAATCGTCGGTAATTGTGCATACGTATCAATTCGCTCTTGAATTCGAGATGCCAAAGAACTCTTATTCTCCAAGGCTCTTGCAATCTCTTGATACAACTTTTCTTGGGTTAATCCAGGAGCGTAAGGGTCAGGAATAACTATCCACTCCATAACGGCAACTTGCTCCACTGATTTCGTTCTTGCAGATCTCACATCGAGTCGCAGAACGTTAAGGACTCCAGCAACTACCGAGAGCAGCCCCGTGCTATCTGGAACAACTATCTCGATCGCATATACGTCCTTGCGATCTTCAATACTGACGGAGAGCGCTCCAGATTCGGCTCTAGTGCGTTGGGCATCTGTAAGTTCGGGCTGTTGCGCAATGGTGTTATCGGTAATCGCCAGCTCTACTCTCTTTACTAGTTCTGCTACGAGTGATGCTTTCCAATCGGTCCACGCAGCACGCCCGGTGGCCTCACCGTCTGCGATGCTCAGCGCATGCAAAAGCTCGAGGGTCTGTAAATCTGGAATTAACTCGGCAACAAGTGCAATCGTCGCTGGATCATCTAAGTCTCGACGCGTAGCGGTTGCCGATAGTAGGAGGTGATGTTTAACCAAGAGTTGAATAGTTGAAATATCCTCTGAAGAAAAACCAATTCGGGCGGCTAAAGGCGCAATCAGTCTTGCTCCTCTCTCTGAATGGTCCTCGTCAGTTCCTTTGCCAATATCGTGAAAGAGCGCGCTAAAGAGCAGAAGATCTGGTCGATGAACTTTTCGAGTAAGTGCAGCAGCATGAACTGCGGTTTCAACCATATGTCTATCGACTGTATGGCGATGCAAAACATTTCGCTGCGGAAGAGAGCGAACTGATCGCCACTCCGGAATCCAGGTAAAAAGAACTTCTTCTTGATCTAGCGCTTCAAATACTTGCACCATCGAAGTTCCAGCTCCAATGAGCGAGATCAGATTCTCGCGAGCTTCGCGCGGCCATGGCGATGGCAGATGACCGGTTCCAGCACGAAGTGTTGCCGAAAGTCGCTCGAGTGAACCCATGGATAAAGGGAGCCCTAACTGAGCTGCAGCGGCGGCGGCACGTAAACCGATTCCAGCATCTGCAGCAAAATCCGCATCGTGATCAATAACAACTTCCTTATTTCTTACGCTGATATCGCGCGAGATTGTTGTGGTCCGAACGCGACGCAAGAATCGACCGGCTCCATCTTTACCTTTGTGTGCATAGCGATACCAAGTTGAATCCAATAGATAATCAACGGCACGCGCCGACTGCGCCACTTCACTCATAAGAATATCTGCATTGGCGTAACCTAAAAGTTCGGCAACTTTATCTTGCTCTTGAAAAAGTAATTTGTCTTTATCGCGTCCGCTCACTACATGAAGCGCTTCTCTCACATTGGCGAGAATTGATTCGGCAACACTTATTCTCTCTATCGGGATAGAGATAGCTCCACTTTTATGAATAGCGCGCAGCGCCGTAATATCTCTCAATCCACCGCGGGCTTCCTTCAAGTCAGGTTCAAGCAAATATGCCAACTCACCGAAACGTTGATGTCGTTCAGTCAAGGATTTCTCCAGCTCAATGAGCCTGCCCTTAGAGTTTCTACGCCATTCATCTAAGGCATCTACTTGAATATCGGCAACGAGATCAGCGTTTCCGCAGACCAACCTGACATCGAGTAGTCCAAGAATGACCTTGAGATCTTCAACTGCCGCCGCACGAACTTCCGACCTGGTGCGGACTGAATAATCTACTTTTATCTTCTTATCCCAGATCGGATAGAGAATTTTATTTACCAGTTCGCCTAATTCATCTTCAGACGAAGAACCGTTATGCACAATAACAATATCTAGATCTGAACCGGGAGATAGTTCGCCGCGGCCGAAACCTCCGACCGCGGCGATAGCTACCTCTTTAGGATTTGCGCCACTTTCCTGAAACAGTGATGTAAGAAGCAGATCTCCCTCGTTAGATCTATTCCTACGCTCTCGTGTTCCCATGACCCAATCCTACGTTGCACTTAATGGATAAGGACTTCTCTAGATAGCGTCAGGTCCGCGCTCTCCTGTTCGAACTCGCACAACCTGTTCCACTGGAGTTGTCCAAACCTTTCCATCACCGATCGAACCCGTTGATGCAGCTTTGACAATGACATCCACGGTTGATGCCGCATCTTTGTCATCAACAAGAACTTCGAGACGGACTTTAGGAACGAGATCAACGGTGTATTCGGCACCCCGATAAACCTCAGTATGTCCGCGCTGACGTCCGAAGCCACTGGCCTCAGAGACAGTCATTCCATTAATGCCTGCAGCTTGCAGTGCATCCTTTACTTCATCGAGCTTGAACGGTTTGAGAATTGCGGTAATCAACTTCATAGTGATGCACCTCCACGTGATGAGCTAGCTAGTTCGTAGGCAGATTCAGCATGTTCCTTCAGGTCAATGCCTTCGATTTCGACTTCACGTGAAACACGGAAGCCGATAGTTTTTTCAATTGCGTATCCGATAATCAGAGTTGCAATGAATGAGTAAGCAAAAACGAGCCCGACACCCAGTGCTTGCTTACCGAGGAGAGCGGTTCCACCACCATAGAGAATTCCATCTAGTCCAATGCTATTTACAACACTAGATCCAAATAGACCGATGGATAGGGAGCCCCATACGCCACCCACTAGGTGCACACCTACGACATCGAGCGAATCATCGAAACCGAACTTATATTTTAGGCTTACTGCAAGTGAGCAGAGGATTCCAGCGATAAATCCAATTACGACTGCCGCCCAAGGAGCAACGAATGCGCACGCTGGTGTAATTGCTACCAGGCCTGAAACAGCACCTGATGCAGCGCCCAATGAAGTTGCATGGCCATTGCGAATCTTTTCAACTAATAACCAGCCAATTACTGCGCCAGCAGTTGCAACTTGAGTATTCATCAATGCAAGTCCTGCAATTCCATTTGCGGCAAGGGATGACCCTGCGTTAAAGCCAAACCAGCCAAACCAGAGGAGACCAGCGCCAAGCATTACAAGTGGAAGCGAGTGCGGACGCATTGATTCCTTACGCCACCCAATGCGCTTTCCAAGAACAATTGCAAGTGCCAAACCTGCGGCGCCGGCATTGATGTGAACCGCAGTTCCACCAGCAAAATCTTGAACTCCCTTACCAGCAAGATAACCGGTACTTGTGATTGTGTCCCCAACCTTGTTTCCAAATGCAAAGACCCAGTGAGCCACTGGGAAGTAGACAACAGTTGACCAGATAGCGACAAAGACTGCCCACGCTGTGAATTTTGCACGATCAGCAATGGCACCTGAGATAAGCGCTGGAGTGATAATTGCAAACATCAATTGGAAAGCTGCAAAGACGAGAACAGGAATCGGATAAATGCCACCGTTATTGGTAAGTTCATTTACCTGGCTACCAAGACCGCTTAAACCGAAACCACCATACCAAGGTGAATCAGATGTATATCCAAAGGCTAATTCGAAACCATAAATAACCCAGAGAACACTCACGATTCCGATTGTCACCATAGACATCATCATCATGTTAAGAACACTTTTTGTACGAACCATTCCGCCGTAGAAGAATGCCAAACCAGGAGTCATTAAAAGTACAAGAGCTGTACTTGCGAGCATCCATGCGGTATCACCGCTATTGAGAACTACTTGATCCATTTCGAGTCCATTTCCGAATTTATTCAAGAGGTTGAAATACTCATCGTTGAGATGGGGTAAAGATGCCTCTGAATCGTTACGGGTGATGGCTAGGCAGGTTAAGGGGGTGTCACAAATCGGCCCCAATTGTTACAAGTGGGTTACGTGAGCAGCCCTTCGAGGTACTTCTCGGGGTCAAAGGGGGCAAAATCTGCCGCCGCTTCGCCGGTTCCAATAAATTTGATTGGGATATCGAGTGCGCTCTCAATGGCGAGGGCGACTCCCCCACGAGCACTCCCGTCGAGCTTGGTAACAATTAATCCAGAAACTTCTACCGCTTCACTGAAGATTTTCGCTTGCGCAAGTCCATTCTGACCCGTGGTTGCATCAATGACTAAGAGCACTTCAGATACTGGAGCCACCTTCTCCACCACGCGTTTTACCTTACCGAGTTCATCCATGAGCGCACTCTTATTGTGTAGGCGACCAGCTGTGTCAATCAATAAATATTCAGCATTCACATCCAAGGCGCGCTTAGCACTATCGAATGCAACCGAAGCCGGCTCGGCGCCCTCTTTGCCCGAAATAGTTTCTACACCTATTCGTTCGCCCCACGTAGTTAACTGCGCAACGGCGGCTGCACGAAATGTATCGGCGGCGCCTAACACGACTGAACGCTTATCTGCATGCAAGTAGGTTGCCAGCTTTGCAACCGAAGTGGTCTTGCCAGTTCCATTGACACCAACAACAAGCACAATGTGAAGTCCACTGCCCTGGGTCAGTGCGCGAGATTTTTGTGAAAACTTGGTTCGAAGGATCTCTCGAATCGCTTCCTCGGCGTCATCACCCCGCATCTTCTTCGCAGCTATGATCAATTCTGAAACTAGTGATGGCCCTAAATCTGATGCAAGTAGTTCAGCTTCAATCTCTGACCAGTCGAGCGCCGATGCCGTAGATGTTCCGCGCACCTTGGCAACTAACCGATTAAAAAGGCCCATCGTTAATCCAGCAGAAAACTATGCGGTTTCGGATTCACGTAAGCGCTGTGAGATGACCTCAGTAACGCCGTCACCACGCATCGTGACACCGTACAGTGCATCAGCAATCTCCATAGTGCGCTTTTGGTGAGTGATGATTATTAACTGTGAGCTCTCGCGCAGCTCTTCCAAAATGGTCAGCAATCGACCCAAGTTCACATCATCAAGTGCTGCTTCAACTTCATCAAGAACATAGAACGGGCTTGGTCGTGCTTTAAAGATCGCAACCAACATGGCAACGGCTGTCAGAGATTTTTCACCACCAGATAAGAGTGAGAGTCGCTTAACACGTTTACCAGGTGGACGAGCCTCAACATCCACGCCAGTGTTGAGCAAGTCATCTGGATTTGTCAGGAAGAGGCGACCATCTCCGCCAGGGAACAATCGGGCGAAGATATCTTTAAAATGCTCGGCAACTTCTTCATAGGCCTGCATAAATATTTCCTGAACGCGATCATCAACTTCTTTAATGATATCCAGAAGATCTTTCTTTGTATTCTTCAAATCTTCTAGTTGTTCTGCCAAAAACTTAAGTCGCTCTTCTAGGGCGTTGTATTCCTCAAGGGCAAGCGGGTTGATTTTGCCCAGCAGCGCGAGTGAACGCTCTGTCGCTGCCAGCCGTTTCTCTTGCTGGTCACGGCGATAAGGAATTAACTCGGTAGCAACAATCTCACCAGATTCAGTTTCAATAAATGTAGGAACATCTTTATCTGGTCCGTACTCGCTTATAAGAGTAGGAACATCAATGCCCAGTTCTTCCACGGCCTTGTTCTCAAGTACCTCGACCCGCATTCGCTGCTCCGCACGAGCGATTTCATCGCGATGGACGCTAGAAGTTAATTTATCGAGTTCGGTTGTAAGTTCACGATTGCGCGCACGCACAGTAAGGGTTTCACCTTCGCGATCTGCACGGTTAGCCTCCAAGCGAGATCGTTCGGTCTGCGCCTTTGCGATCGAACGTTCAATTTTTATGAGGACTTCGTAGGCAGCTTCTGCAATCGCCTGAGAAATAATGGCTCCGCGTGCTCGTGCTCCGCGCCGCGAAACGGCCCGCTCTGATGCATCACGCTCTGCCTGCGCTGATTCTTCTAGCGCCAACGCGCGTGCAGCGATGGAAGTTACGCGCTCTTCCGAAGTTCGCACCGCAAGACGCGCCTCAACTTCAGTGGTTCGGGCTTGCGAGACGGTATTGCGAAGGAGTTCAGCGCGCGAGTGATCTGGTTCAGATATTTCACCGTGGTGCTGCATCTGATTACGCGCAATCGTCAGTTCATTCTCATCCCGAGACTTTGCCGAGGTAGCTTCATTGATTGCAAGAGTAAGGCGATCAACTTCTGCACCCGCTGACTTTATATTCTGTCCGGAAACGGCTAATTGCTCAGTTAGTGCGGCAATCCGAGCATCTGATTCATTGAGTTTTGCAAGTGCAGAATCAAAGTTTGCTTGCTTATTTTCTACCTCAGTGGCAACAGTTGAGATCTCAAATTTCAAGCGATCGCTCTTGTGGTTTATCTCCTCTAGCTTCGCACTCAAATCAGCAACGAGGGCGTTGATCTCAATCAGCGAACGAGAAGATGATGAACCTCCTCGCGCGCGGTGAGATGAAAAGACGTCACCATCTTGAGTCACAACCGTAACTGATTTATGTTGGCGCAAGATGCCTTCGGCTTCAGCAGCGCTTTGAGCCACAACTGTCGAGGACAAAAGCGAGGCTAAGAGTTCAGAAATTTGATGTGAGCGAACGTGGCTGAGTAACGTGGTGAGTCCTGCAGGTGCAGATGTATTTACCTCGGCTCCAGCTTCGTAGACCAAGACATCCGCTTGGCCAAGATTTTCACGACGTAGCGTTGTCAGAGCGCTCACTGCTGAAGATAAATCTTTCACGACGACAGCGTCTGATAATCCGCCAAGCGCGGCAGCTGTTGCAGCTTCCCATCCCTTATCAATTTCAATCAGCGATGCGATGCTTCCGAGAATCTGAACGCCGCGCGAATCACGAACTAGTGCAGCGGCACCATCGCGCGATTCTGAAGTAAGGCGAATCGCCTCAAGCTTTGATTCCAGTGCATTTCGTTCGCGATCAGCAGCGCGTTCGGCATCAATGAGCTCTTCGTAAGATTTTTTTGCACCATCGAGTGCGCTCTTGGCTGATTCAAATTGCGAATCTAGGCCTTGCTCACCAGCGTCGGCGTTTCCAATCTCCATCTCAAATTTTGCGTAATCACCCTTGGCAATATCCAGCCGTGACTGCGCTTCAGTACGTGCAGACTCAAGTCGTGCAATCTCTTCTGTTATCGCTTCTAAGCGTGCTGCCAATGATTTGATGTGTCCTTCTTGGCGCGCTGTACCTTCGCGCTGATCGGCAATCGCGCGCATCGCTGCTGCAATTGTGTCTTCCTCTGCCTTTAGCGCAGCTTCTGCGTTAGTCAAGGATGTGGTTGCAGCTGCAAGAGTGTCTTTTGCTTGCAGAACTTCTGAGCGAAGACGATTCTCTTCTGCTCGCAGCGATGCGGCTTCTTCATCAAGGGCTTGTGGATCGCGCCCTGCACTGCGTGCTTCTTCTGCTTCTTCGGCCAAGAAACGAGAGCGCTCTTGCGCCAGGGATTGGGTTCCTCTAAATTTTTCACGGAGCGCACTCAGCGAGTAGAAATTTTCTTGCGCCTTAATCAAGAGTGGGCTTTCAGCAGCCGATGTCGAATCTAGTTCTTCCTCGCGCCGACGAACTGTCTCAAGCTCTGCTTCCACAATTGAACGTCGTTCACGTAACGCATTCTCATCGGCAACTTCAGCATCTAGCGTCTTTGAAAGCGAGATGTAGTCATCGGCAAGTAGTCGCAGCTTTGCATCACGGAGATCTGCCTGAATGGTGGCAGCCTTCTTAGCCACCTCTGCCTGTTTTCCAAGCGGGCGCAATTGTCGTCGGAGTTCAACGGTGAGATCGTTGACTCGCGCGAGATTTGCTTGCATTGAATCAAGTTTGCGAATCGCCTTCTCTTTACGCTTGCGATGTTTGAGCACGCCGGCAGCTTCTTCAATAAATCCCCGACGCTCTTCCGGAGTGGCCATCAAAATCGCATCGAGTTGTCCCTGTCCGACAATGACGTGCATTTCACGGCCGATACCCGAGTCGCTTAAGAGTTCTTGGATATCGAGAAGTCGCGATGCTTCGCCGTTGATTTGGTACTCACTCTGTCCGTTACGAAAGAGAATTCGAGAAATCGTTACTTCGGTGTAATCAATTGGTAGAGCGCCATCGGTGTTATCAATGGTGACGGCTACCTCAGCGCGACCAAGAGGTGCTCGCCCAGAAGTTCCTGCGAAAATTACATCTTCCATCTTTCCGCCGCGCAGGGATTTTGCACCCTGCTCACCCATTACCCAAGTGAGGGCGTCAACAACATTTGATTTTCCGGAGCCGTTGGGACCAACGACGCATGTGATTCCGGGTTCGAGTCGAAGAGTGGTCGCAGATGCAAAGGATTTAAATCCTTTAAGTGTCAGGCTCTTCAAATACACGCGGTAAACCTACCGGTGTGTGTGCGTTTGGTATAAAAGCGACTCGGTTCAAGTTGAACTTGAGGGTTTATGGCTCTAGTAGCGAAAGTATTTCTAAAGCGGTGCGCGCTGCTGATTGTTCTGCTTCGCGCTTGCTCTTTCCACTTCCTTGCGCAACGGCTGCACCTGCAACAAGTGCAATTGCGGTAAAACTTTTATCGTGATCCGGGCCGGTTTCGGTGACTTGATATTCAGGAGATCCCTTGCCCTGAGAGGCTAACAATTCTTGCAGTGCAGTCTTGCCATCAAGACCTGAGCCCTTTTCCATCGCACTTTCGAGAGTCTCTTTGATTAACTGGCGAATAACGTGAGTAGATTTTTCAAACCCACATTCGAGGTAGATAGCACCAATAAGTGCTTCGAGGGCATCGGCTAAGAGAGAGTTTTTATCACGACCATTTGTTACCTCTTCGCCTTTACCCAGACGAATGTATTTGCCCAATTCTAGAGTTCGCGCGATATTTGCTAGAGCACGCATATTGACGATGCCTGAACGCAGCGGCGATAAACGACTTTCATCGAGATCTGGATATTTGAGGTAGAGCTCGTCGGTGACAACAAGGCCTAAAACGGAATCGCCTAAGAATTCAAGGCGCTCATTTGTGGTGGAGATTCCAGTCTCGTATGCAAACGAGCGATGGGTAAAAGCTAACTCGAGCAGTTGTGGCGAAAGTTCTACCCCTAATTGCTCAAGAAGTTTTGAGTACAGATCAGACCTCTAGAACCTGACGGCGGTTATAAGTGCCACATGTAGGGCAGGCAACGTGATTGAGCTTTGGTTGCTGACACTGTGGGCATGTTGAAAGAGCCGCTGCAGTTGTCTTCCACATGCTTCGACGTGAACGTGTCTTTGAACGAGACATTTTTCGCTTTGGTACTGGCACGGTAATCGTCCTTAATCTTGATGAAATCCAGCGCTTAGTATCGCCTATTTGTCAGAATTGCCAAAATCCACGCCTCCGAGGCCAGACCAGCGGGCATCGATGACTTCGTGGGCATGGTCTTCGGGAAGGGATTCCCACTTCTCCCCGCAGTCGGGGCAGAGGCCCAGGCACTCTTCGGAACAGAGCGGATTCACCGGCAGCGTCAAAATAATTGCATCAATAATCGGAATCTCAAGGTTCATGAGATCACCTTCCATCTGCAACTCTTCCACATCATCTAAATCAATCTCGTCGTCATCGCGCTTCTTCTTGCGTCCTTTTTCATTTGTCGCTTCGTAACGGTAGAGCTCTTGAATCTTGCGATCGATGACCATTTCAACCGGATCTAGGCAACGAATGCATTCACCCTGAGCAACTGTATAAATTTCGGCGCTGACAAGAATTCCTTCTGTAACTGATTCCAGGCGCGCATCGACTTCAATGAGATCGCCTTCTGGAACTGCAATGAGCGGTACACCGATGCGCACGTGCGCTGGGATATCGAGTTGATACTCCTTCATCTCTCCCGCGCGACGACCCAACTCGTAGGTATTGAGCAGAAACGGATTGGAGTGCTTTGTCATCTGAATGAGTAACTGTGAAATCTAGCGCTCTGAATTGAGTTGAGACAGAACATCTTTGTCATCGGCGCCTTCCAGGCGCTCACGGCCACGTGCGACGGCATCTAAAGTCTTATTCAGAATTACTTCTAGCGTCGCAAGTCGACCATCGATATATGTCTCTACTTCCGCTCGCTCCTCGGCTGCAACTGAGCGAGCATCGTCAAGAATACGCTGAGCTTCATCTCGTGCGGCTTGCACAATCGAAGTTTGTTCAATCATTCGAGCGACTTCCTCGCGGGCTGTGGCAATCATCGCTTCAGCGCTGATACGTCCTTCTTCAATAATCTGATCACGATCTTCCAGGATTCCTTCTGCGGTAATAAAATCGACTGGCAAATAGTCGCGTGCGTGATTAAGAATCTCCAGCATCTCTCCGCGATGAACAACACATGAGGCAGAAAGTGGAACACCACGCGCCTCCTCAACCATTGCAATCGCGGTGTTGAGCTTTTCAGTTGAATCCATCGTCATTCTGATACCCCTACTCGTGCCTTGAGTGCTTCATTAACATTACCCGGAACCATCGACGATACATCGCCGCCAAAGTGAGCGAGCTCCTTAACAATTGAAGACGACAAAAATGAATGTGTGGGCGATGTAGCCATGAACATCGTTTCTACACCCGACGCTTGTGTGTGGACCTGAGCCATCTGCAACTCATAATCAAAATCTGTGACTGCGCGTAAACCCTTAACTATCGCCTGCACATTGTTGTTTTTGCAATATTCAACTAGTAGCCCATCGCCGGTATCTACGCGAACGTTCTTAAACTTGGCCACATTCTCTTCAATCATTTTCATCCGCTCTGCAATAGTAAATAGACCGGATTTCTTACGATTAACGAAGACCGCAACAATAACCTCATCAAATTGGTGGCTTGCTCGTTCGATGATATCTAGGTGCCCGAAGGTGATGGGATCAAATGACCCAGGACAGACGGCACGCTTCATAGTGCAAACGCTAGCAATGAATCGATTTGTTATCCATTCTCCGCTGCAATAGGCGTGGGAGAACCATAGAAAATTGTTGCTTGGCCATAATTCTTTTCCCGAACTTGCTCGAGTCCATCTGGCCAGGAAATCTCGCGAACTCTACTGTTTCTCTCGACTGCAATGAGCGCCTGGGGATGCAAGAATCCACCAGAGACAAGAGCAATCAGTGTTTCAACAACGTCAAGGTCATCAAGATCATAAGGCGGATCTACATAGATAAAGTGATATTGAATCTGCGCCCTATCTTGTAAGAATCGATGCACTCCCATTGCGTACAAGTGAAATGTTCCAGAGCACTGGGCGCTCTTAATGTTTTCGTAGTTCTTCTCAATCGCCTGCGCTGCGGATTCATCTTTCTCAACTGCGTGAACGATTGATGCCCCACGCGAAAGCGCCTCTAGTGCGATTGCGCCCGTTCCTGCATATAAATCCAACACGTGCAATCCATCAAAATCTCCAAATTCAGAGGCGAGTGTTGAGAAGAGCGCTTCCCGAGCTCGGTCTGAAGTTGGGCGGGTGGCAGATGCAACGGCATCAATATTTCGACCTTTGGCCCGACCGGCGATGATTCTCATAGTTAAGCCTTATCTATAAATTCAGCAGCTGCATCTGCCTGTATCTGTGACAGTTCTGCTTCAAGGAGTGAATACTGTTTGATATCTGCGCTGAGAATTCTAGTTGCATCTTCACGTGCCCGCTCAATCATTGATTCATCACGCAATACTCGTAGCAATCGAAGGTGTGAACGCGATCCCGATTGACTTGCTCCTAGTACATCTCCTTCGCGGCGCTGTTCTAGATCTATCCGTGAGAGTTCAAAACCATCGGTCGTACCTGCAACAGCATCTAACCTCTCCCGCGCTGAAGTTTCGGGCAGTGCTGAAGTAACGAGTAAGCACAATCCAGGCGAAGTTCCGCGGCCCACACGCCCGCGTAACTGGTGAAGTTGCGAAACTCCAAATCGATCGGCATCCATAATCACCATCACCGTAGCGTTGGGTACATCGACACCAACTTCAATCACTGTAGTTGAAATCAAGACATCAATTTCTTTATTGCTAAATGCTCTCATCGTTGCATCTTTTAGCTCCGCACTCTGTTTCCCATGTAATGGCGCTACTCGTAACCCTTGCAGCGCACCACCGGCAAGCAACGGGCCAAGATCTTCCACGGATGCAATACTGGAAGAGCTCTCTCCCATCAGAAAATCGATATCCGCATCTTCGGAAGTTCCGGCAGCAATTCGTGGAGCGACAACATACGCCTGGTGCCCCTGTGAGACCTCTTCCCGAATTCGCTCCCAGGCACGTTCTAAAAATCCTGGCTTTTCTAAGACGGGCACAACGTGAGTTGTTATTGCTTGTCTTCCTAATGGAAGCTCACGCAAAGTTGATACATCAAGATCTCCAAAAACAGTCATCGCCACGGTTCGCGGAATAGGTGTTGCGGTCATCACCAACAAATGCGGTGGAGTTACCGCTTTAGTTTTCAACGCATCGCGTTGCTCAACACCGAATCGGTGTTGCTCGTCAACGACAATCAGACCTAAATCTTTAAACTCGACACTTTCGCCTAGCAGTGCATGTGTGCCAATAACTATTCCGGCCGAACCGGTTGCGGCTTGCGATAACGCTTCTTTACGTGATGCCGCATTTTGTGATCCAGTAATAAGAGTCACTTGCGTGGCCTTCTCTGCTCCACCCAACATTCCCCCAGCTGCAAGTTCGCCAAGTAACTTCTCAAAGGTGCGCAGATGTTGTGCTGCGAGAACTTCAGTTGGGGCAAGAAGTGCCGCCTGTCCGCCGTTATCAATCACAGTCAACATTGCACGCAGCGCAACAATCGTCTTTCCAGAACCAACCTCACCTTGGAGTAACCGATTCATGGGATGCGGTTGAGCAAGATCATTTTCAATTTCTTCCGATACCGCTCGCTGCCCAGCGGTAAGTTCGAAAGGAAGAGATTGATCGAACTCAGCCAATAAGCCACCTTCGCGCACTGGCCTCGCGACAGCATCGAGATTTTTTAACTCTTTGCGCCTAGTGAGTAGTAAAAGCTGCAATAGAAAAGCTTCGTCATAAGTAAGTCGCTCTCGCGCCTTCTCTGCTGCATCAAGATCGACTGGATTGTGTAGCTGCACCAGCGCTTGCTGCAAAGTCGGGTATCCATATTGCTCACGGATTGATTCCGGTAGGAAATCTGGGACTTCATCCAGAGCGCCAATGGCAAGTTCAATACATTGCGCAATCTTCCACGAAGGCATCTTCGAACTTGCGGGATACATAGGAAGGTACTTGCCCGCGAAGCCTTCGACAGCGGCATCGACATCATTACCATCTGCGATTAGTTCATAATCAGGATGAGCGAGCTGACGTTTGCCGTTGAAAACACCAACTTTTCCCGCAAAGAGTCCTTGTTTGCCAACCTTCAAATCTTTTTCGCGCCATGCTTGATTGAAGAAGGTTAGAGATAACTTGGCAGTTCCATCTGTAACTATCACTTCCAGGATGTTGCCTTTTCTTCCTTGCAAACGACGGCTACTGGCGCTAAATACTTCAGCAAGGATTGTTACTTCGTCACCTTCATTGAGTTCTGAAATATCTGAAAGCTCGCCGCGTACCAAATATCGTCGAGGGTAGTGATGTAGTAAATCGCCCACGGTGACGTAGCCGTAAAGGTCTCGTAATACTTTTGTTGTGCGATCCCCGAGCACTCCAACAAGTTTTGAGTCCAGGGTTGCCATGGCCACATTCTCTCGCCTTGGTTGCAATACGCCTTGCTTTGAGAGTGCGTGCTTTGAGCATAAATTTCACCGGATTCGCCCAAAGCGGCCCCTCTTGCTACCCTTACGCCCTGTTCGATTACGAGCGTTTAATCTAGAAGGAGAACCACCCATGGCATCTTCATGCGACATCTGTGGCAAGGGACCAAGCTTTGGCAATAACGTTTCACACTCACAGGTGAAGACACGTCGCCGTTGGAATCCAAATATTCAGCGCGTTAAGACTTTGGTAGGCGGATCATCAAAGCGTCAGAACGTATGTACTTCATGCCTCAAGGCAGGCAAAGTCACCCGCTAGTCGGTCACCCGCTAGTCGGTTACTCGCTAACTATTCTTAATTGAAATGGCTCCAGGAAACTGGGGCCTTTTTCATTTCTACCCCGGAAATACCCGAACCAGCGACCACTTTCCCAATCTTTATTCCCGGTAAATCTTTTCCAGTGGCGAGAAATACATGATCTTCACCGCCGCCTAGCACCCAGCTCCAGATATCAGTATCAGTCAATGTGGCTAGTGAGAGTAACTCGGCAAACTCAGGTACCGATTCAATGAGCGCGGTATCGAGGTTGAGGCAGATGCCCGATGCTGCGGCCAACTGCTGACCTTGAACGAGTAATGAATCGCTGATGTCACACATCGCAGTTGCGCTACTAAAATCTAGATTGTAATCAAGAGTAGGTGCGGAGAATTCTGCGACCGCCTTTTTTGCTACTTCCCCTGAGACAGGCAACTCTTTCGAAAGTAGTGCAAGACCTGCAGCAGACCATCCTGGAAGAGATGAGATGAAAAGATCATCTCCGGAGCGGGCGCCACTTCGCAAAATAGGAGTATCGCAATGACCGACTGCGGTCATAGCAATTGCGATTACTGATGATCGAGTGATGTCTCCGCCAACAATAAGTGCACCAACTCGGTCTGCCTCAGATTTCATGCCGAGCGCTAGCTGTTCAATCCACAGTAAATCTTCGGAGCCGGTGAGCGTGACCGCGGCTACTAGATAGTCACATCTGGCTCCCATCGAGAGAACATCAGCAAGATTTGCTGCCGTAATTTTTCGGCCAATATCAAAAGCTGATGACCATTCGGTTCGAAAGTGCACTCCGGCCACAGCAACATCGGTGGTGATCACTTGCTTTGGGGCGCCCTGGATAACTGCAGCATCGTCGCCAATTCCGACAATCAGACGAGAATCTGAGGTTGCGAAAACTTTCTGTAAGAGAGCAATCACTTCTGCTTCGCTAAACCCCATAGCCATAAGCCTATGACATGAGATAACGTTAGGGCGAAGCGAAAGGAACTCACATGTCAGTACAGGCTTACATTTTGATTCAAACTGAGGTTGGCAAGGCATCTTCTGTTGCTAACGCCATCAAGGCGATTTCAGGAGTTTCACTGGCTGAAGGCGTTACTGGCCCTTATGACGTGATTATGCGTGCCGAAGCGCCATCAATGGAAGATTTTGGTCGTGCAATTTTGTCCAAGGTGCAAGCGGTGCCAGGAATTACTCGCACACTGACCTGCCCAGTGACGAATTAAGCTAGAACTAATTAATTACCGAGTACTCCGTTTGTGCGCTTTTCTGCGCCCTGCAATAAATGAGTAATTACCTCTGAATAACTAATCCCTGTGGCTGCCCACATCTTTGGAAATACCGAGGTCGCGGTAAATCCAGGCATTGTGTTGAGTTCGTTGATTATCACTTCACCCGACTCGGTGAGGAAGAAATCAACTCTTGCCAGCCCAGAACAACCAAGTGCTCTAAATGCCTGGATTGCAGATACGCGAATTTTATCTGCAGCCGACTGATTGATAGCCGCAGGCAGTTCAATCGATGTCGCGCCATCTAGATACTTCGCTTCAAAATCATAGAATTCAAATTTAGAATCAATCAGAATTTTGCCGACAACTGAGGCTTGTGGAACTCCAGCAATTTCCAAAATTGCGCACTCGATTTCAGAACCCACAATTGCTTTTTCCACCATCGCTTTAGAATCAAAGCTATGCGCTTCAGCAATCGCCGCAGCTAGCTGGGCTTCGGTCTTGACCTTTGTTGTTCCGCGAGAAGATCCACCACGTGCAGGCTTTACAAACACTGGATAGCCGAGCGCTGATATCGCCTTAGTAATTGCGCCGCTTTCACTCTTCCACTCTGCTGCTTTAACCACTAAACCTGGCGCAGTTGCGATACCGTGCGCTTCAAAAATCGGCTTTGCAAAAGATTTATCCATTGCAACGGCTGAGGCAAGAACTCCAGAACCTACATAGGCAATATCTGCCATCTCAAGAAGTCCCTGAATCGTTCCATCTTCACCATATGGCCCGTGCAACAACGGAAAGACAATGTCAATCTTGAGATCTTTTCCTTCACATGAAAATCCCGCAACATCAGCGATGACAGCTGGCGCATCCGTTGGAACGGTAGGCAGAACTCCATTTTCGATTGTCATGGTGTGATCTGTGGGAATAAGAACCCATGCACCAGTTTTGGTAATTCCAATTAAGACGGGTTCGTAGGCACTGCGATCGATTGCGGCCAGGACTCCCCCAGCGGAGATGCAAGAGATTTCGTGCTCGCTACTGCGCCCTCCGCAGATGACTGCTACACGTTGTGTCATCGAATGAAGTTCTCAGCTTTAGTGGTGATCTCCATCAGTCTTTGTAAGGCATCTTCAGGTGAGAGTTTTTCGCTGACAATGTCAGCTACCGCTTCAATCACGGGAACTTCGATACCCACTCTGTGTGCAATTTCCAATACCGCACTCGAAGAAGCAACGCCCTCAACCGTTTTAATCATCTGGGTGCGAGCAGCGCTCATTGATCCGGTGCGACCAATTACCTCACCGAAGGTTCTGTTTCGAGAAAGCGGCGAGCCACAACTAGCAACGAGATCTCCCATACCCGCCAATCCTGCTGCAGATAATGGATCTGAACCATGTGCTGCGCATAGCCGAGCAACTTCATTAAGCCCGCGAGTAATAAGCATTGCTTGAGTGTTTTCGCCATAACCCATACCGATTGAAAGCCCAACAGCAAGTGCGATAACACTCTTGATTGCGCCAGCAAGCTCGCAACCCATGACATCAGTAGATGTATAGACGCGATAGTACGGAGTACGAAATAAATCTCTAATTTGATCAGCTAGCCCTTGCGTCGCTGCTGCCGCTACCGCACCAGCTGGTTGGCGCAAGACAAGTTCATCGGCCAAATTCGGGCCGGTGATAATTGCAATTTTATGTACGCCAATGACATCTTCGATTACTTCGGTCATGCGAAGTTGCGTGCTTATTTCAATACCTTTAAGCG
>Ga0079301_1000645_pt1 | contig 16980 bp, 19 predicted proteins | sample Wag4_2014_7_11_3_FD_74797 | JGI IMG/M metagenome (GOLD analysis project Ga0079301, IMG submission 74797) | Fresh water mixed with fracking chemicals microbial communities from Ohio, USA - Utica-2 Time Series FC 2014_7_11 | ecosystem: Engineered > Industrial production > Chemical products > Input... | reverse complement strand
GCCCAGTAGCACCTGTCGCGCCCACACCGCCCGTCAACCCCGTAGGGCCTGTTGCACCCGTGGCACCAATGGAACCCTGCGCTCCGCTGGCTCCGCTAGGGCCTGTTGCGCCAGTGACGCCCGTTATGCCAGTGGGGCCTGTTGGGCCAGACGCGCCACTTGGGCCTGTTGGGCCTGTAGAACCAGTGGAACCAGACAAACCCGTTGGGCCTGCATCACCAGTTGGCCCTGTCGGTCCAGTAGCGCCAGTCGCGCCAGCAACGCCCGTTGCACCCGTGGCACCAGTTACTCCCTTCGCTACCCACAAATCCCACTCCGGGTCTGTACCCGGAATTTTGTTGGTATTGGCGGTATTGGCGATCCACGAAGAGCCTAGATACTGGACGCCATCATTGACAGAATAGGATGTAACCGAACTCCAAGCGCCCTTCCAAGTAATACCTGTTCCTGCCGCGCCAGACGGACCTGTGGCACCAGTGGGTCCAGTTGGACCTGTTACACCTGATGGACCCGTGGCACCTGTAACACCAGCACCCGTAGCACCTGTAGGGCCTGTAGGGCCTGTCGGTCCAGTTGCGCCCGTAACACCCGTGACGCCCTGTGGACCTGTTGCGCCCGTAACGCCAGCCCCTGTTGGCCCCGTAGGCCCCGTAGAGCCAGTGGGTCCGGTCGCGCCCGTGACACCAGAGGCCCCCAAGCCAGTCGGGCCAGTGACGCCCGTTATGCCCTGCGGACCAGTTGCCCCGCTGGGGCCTGTTGGGCCAGTAGCGCCTGTCGCGCCGTTTGATCCGGCTGATCCGCTTGGGCCTGTTGCGCCAGAAGCGCCCGTGGCCCCTGATGCGCCTGCGGTGCCGGATGCTCCAGTAGCACCCGTGGGTCCAACCAAGCCGGATGGTCCGGTGACGCCAGTTACACCTGTGACGCCAGTAGCACCAGTCGGTCCAGACGCGCCCTGCGGGCCAGTAGCGCCCGTAGCACCAGCCTGAAGACCAGCAATCTGCTGCGTTGTTGCCCTGCGCGAAGTGCCGCTCTGAACAACCTCAACCTCTTCTGTGCCATTAAGCGAGATTGCTACAGGCAAATTGGGAATTTGGACGTTCGCCATCAGAGCGTACCTGTCTTTGGAATTTCAGTGAAACCATAGGGCAAGGCGGGGTTGTTGACAACATAACCGCCAGATGAATAGGCGTTTGTAAATGCGGAACTCTGAAGATCAATTTCAGTCAAGCTGATGACTGTGATGGTCCAGTTGCCGTTCGCCTCAGTTGTCCCCACAACATCGCCAATGGTCACCTTCTGTCCCGTGATCATGCCGCTTGTCGTGTTGACAGTCAGGCGGATAAGGCCAGAGCCATTGTTAACAGCATTGCTGATGACGCGGTAGGTGACCGCATTCGGGTCTGTACCGGGAAGCGTGTTTGTGCCGCCGGGAGGTTCGCCCGTCTGTTGAGTGACGCGGAAATCGTCGTTCTCAGTGATGCGCAGCGTGTTACCGGGTATCGGGATGCCCGTGGTCGGGTTGACCGTGTTCTGGCCGGATGTGGCACGGTAATCAGTGGATGCCGCCTGATAGTTTTGAACGCGCGGGTTCATGATCGGCATCGGATCGGCGGGCAGCACAATAGCGCGAAGCTGAGTTTGAGGAATGTCATTGCAGCGGCGGCACACAAGCTGGCGAAGGTTGACAAGCTTGTTGCCTGACCACTGAAGCTGGAAACGCAATTCTGAATGGTTGTAAAGAAAACCACAACCATCACAGATAGCAAATGGATCGGGCGATCTTGTGCTTACCTTTGCCCTACCGTGCGGACGCATTTTTATTCTCCGCTTCGCGCTCCCGCCTCATTTTTTGAGCAAGACGCATTTTAGCTTTTGTTTCCTCGGAAAGCTTTGAGCCTCTTTTCTTAGCTGCAATTCTTTCCAAAACTTCAGGCGAATGCTTTTTGCCGTAAAATGGGTTATTCTCCCCCAAAAGTATCTCTGTCATGTATGGACGCTTACGCCCCTTTAACGCCGCAGAGATTTTCTGCCCAATTTCCACTGGCATTTTCTTGCCTGTGTTATTTGCGCACTTTGCTCTATTCTCTGGGTTCTCCATTAACCTTTTGGTCGTTTGAGAAGCTTTTTCCCTGTTTTCTGGTTTTTGCCACCTTTTTTGAGAAGACACCCTCATTTTTGAAAGGGTTTCTTTGTTTATCCCACGTATGCCATCACCGCCAATGGTTAAATTGCAAAGCGTTACGCCCTGCTCTCTCCAAAAAGCAATACGCTCCATTTCCATGCCAAAAGCCTCATCTTCTTCAAGGCTGTCACGGTAAATGATAATTTTTACTTCATGCCCACTCTCAGTGAGTTTTCCCAGAATACGTTTGTAATGTTCATTGCGATCTTTTTTCTTGTCAAAGGCGCGCATCCCACATCCTTTGCCAACGTAAAAGCATTGGTTTGTATCAGTGCGCCAATGTTCGTAAACGTAAAATTTCCCCATGGCTAACTATCGGAAGTAGGACGAAAGCATTGGCGAAATATACACGCTTACGTTTTCAACGTCCTGAGACGATGCAATCGTGTAAGCCTCGTCTGCCTCCGTCTTGAGTTGGGCGGTCAACTGCGGCTGCCAAATGCGCGACAGGTAGTAGGCCAGACCATTGGCGAACGCATCAAGCCAGCGGTACGGGACATCCAGTGTTTCGCCGCCGGGAAGGTTGGCGTCCTGCACCTGCGTCACGCGGTAGTATGTGATGCTCGCAGGGCTACCATTGCCATCCGGCACGGGCCAGATGGTCACAGTCGGATTGATCAGGCGGTCAAACCAGAAGACCGTGGGAAAGCCCTGCTGGGTCTTGTTGGGGTAGCTCGCATACTCAGTGCGGCTGATGGGCATCATGATGCGGTCTGTGTTGGACGTTCCCGATGGCGTGCGGGCATACATATCCAAGATCATCACAGTGTCGGCGGGAACGGGGTATGTAGACTGACCCGCTACCAGCGTGATGGTCTCAGTATCTACCCGCCAGAGGTTCACGCCCATGTTGCTCCAGCGGGAGAGCATCATGTTCATTGCCTGACGCGCGGAGTTCAGGTGTTCAGCCGCCAGTGATGTTGACCTGATCTGGCAGAGATTGAAGGCGTAGAGGATCACTTCCCCGATTGAGGGATTGTAGCTGTATGTTCCGCTAGATGTCATTCACGCCCCCACGCCGCAATTAGAGCGGTACGTTACCGTACTGAACGGCAGTAAGCCTTGCAGAGCCATCTCCGCTGTTTGCTGTGATCTTGATAAAGGTCGGCGCATAAGCATAGAAACTCTGCGCATCAACCGCCTTGGCAACCACCGCGCTATCAGAACTATTAACCCAGATCACATTGGCGGGAGACACAGGGTTCGTCGCATCATTTGGATCGTCAAATGTCTGCTGAACGGTGTAGTTAATGGTCCCAGACACATCAACCTGAATTCCAACCTGAGCAAATGCCCAGCTATCAAGCCGCATCCACCGCGAGGAAGCAACACCGTTGGTGCCAACTGTAATGGCTCCAGCAGCCGCCGCACTGATGACCACTGATGTCACTGTTTTATAATCCAGAACAGACTGGGCAGTAGTTGCGTTTGGTCCTGTAATTGTTTCTGACTGGGTTTGTCCGTTGTAAGACGTTCCGGTAATAGTGAAGGTCTTGGCGCTCTCGTTGCCAGCAGCAGTAATCAAAACGCGGCGGGCAGCATCAAGTACGGCAACGCCGCCACTAACAAGCGCCCCGTTTAGGGTTAATGCGCCAGCGGCACCGGGCGTTTGGGAGAGGCAAATGCCGTCAGCATCGGCTGCGGCAAGAGGACCAACTGTGGCGGAAATCGGCTGCATAAGTTAACCCTTCTTGCTTGCGCGGGACGCTGCAATATTGTCTACCGCATTTGGGTAAGGCCGTCCAGCAGCGCGTGCCATTGCTTTGGCCTGCTTGATCTGGTGCGCCTTCATTGGCTTGGACTTGTGGTCCTTCGGGAGCTTCTTTTCCCATACAGGCTTCACGGGCATTTCCATCTCCGCAGTGATGCAGCGGCACGGCTATCCGGTCCCGCCTTCTTTGCAATTGGTTTCATTCTAGCGCAGAAACTGTCCTTGCGAGGTCCGCCTTCGGGCTGAGGACGCTTCAGATTGGACCCGGTTTCACGATTATACTTAGCGCGACCCTTTTCAGTCAGACCAGCGCCCTTTGACTTGGGAAGCTTTTCACCGCGACCGACAGACAGGTTAACCATCAAAGTCTCCTAAGAAAAAGGACGGGGTGCCATGACAACACCCCGCCCAGATTAGCCCCAACCACAGGAGCTTCCTATACGGCTCAGGGGAGGTTCCGAACCGCACAGAACTTTTAGCCGCGCGGCTTCTGGCCTTCGCCCTGAGCAGCCGTCCAGTCAGACGAACACACGCCGCCAGACTTGCGGGGCTTGCGGTCAGCGCGCATGGCGGCCATCTTGCCAGCCATCTTGCCCATTTCCTTCTTGGCCTTCATGGCCTTGCCGCCAGACTTGCGCATCTTGCGAGCGGCCTCAACAACGTCCTTGTTGCCAGAGACCAGTTCAGGCGATGTCTTTCCGGGCTGCACGCCCTTCATCTTTTCCATTTTGTCTGCTCCTTACAGATTAGGTTGCGTCACGGTTCTGGAGGTAAGACACCACAATGGTGGCCGTACCAGTTCCGGTGTTGGTGGGGGTGACAGCAATTTTGCGGTCAGTCGTGCCAACATCAATCCAGTTGCCGTTGCGCGTGGCATCAGTGCCGGGTGTGGCCGTCAAAGGGCCAACCGCAGCAGCGTCAAGCGCGCCAGCCGCCGTAAGGAACGTGGCAGATGCAGTCGTGCCAATACCAAAAGTGGTTGCAGCACCGCTGAATATGGCGGTTACAAACACCTTGATGTCAACAATCTGGCTGTTTGCAGGAATAACGATGTCGGTAGCACCGCTGGCCTGCGTAATATTCGCAGACTGGGCCATCAGCACCCAGCCCGTGTTCTTGACATCGCTCCCCAGCGTAGTGCCGCTGGTGTTGATGATCGGGCCTGCCTTAATTGGCCCGGTAAACGTAGTAGTCCCCACAGGAACCTCCTTGCACATGCACTGTACCGTCTGTGCAAAGTCCGCTGGTACGGTCGGTACAGCAAGTTAACACCAGAAAAGGAGACGGGATTAGCCGCCAACTAATTCGTATCATTAATGTTATGCGTCCGCAAGTATTCAATGGCGGAACTTAGTATGTTAACGTCCTCATTTAGCAGACCAATTGCCTGATTGCACCGCGCGCAAAGCAAGCCGCGTATCTTCTCGCTGTTGTGACAGTGATCTACCGCCAAAGGTTTGATCTTGCCGTTAACAACACTGGTTTCAGGCTTCTTGCAAATGCCGCACACGCCGTTCTGCGCGAGAAGCATTTCTTGGTACTTGGCGAGGTCAATGCCGTAGTAACGCTTGAGGCCATAGTGGCGCTGCGCTTCAGGCGTCATTTTGTAAGTGCGCCTGCCTTCTGTGATGACTTTTACGGGCCTGAACTTCCCTTCTTTCAAATTGGAAATCTTCAGGTTCTCAGTATTACCGTCATCAAAAAGAACATTAAAGTCAGGCCACTGCTTATAGGTCAATAGCCATGCCACGCGAGCCGCAGGGAACTCATGGTCATCAAGCCTGACATATAGATAACGTGTGTGCTTGCCAGTTTTTACGCTTGCGCGCCCGCCCTTAAAGCATCCAGCGAGTGTTCCGGCTTTTACGTTCTTGGAAATATCTACCTTCCAAGTTAGCGCGCCAGTATCTGGGTTGTAATCCAGAACCTCAGAAACGCGCTCATAGGTGAGTTCAATAGGTTTTACATAAGCCATCAGGGCCTCCATTTGTTTACGCCAGAAGGTATACCCTCTTTTGCAACAAACGGAAGCCCTGATTCTACCCTTTGTGGATAAAAGGCCAGCCTATATCTTAGGTTGGGAGACTACCCCAAATTGAGCGCCAGTTATAATACCCAAAGCTGTAGCGCTCGTACCCTTTAACCAGGAGGTTGTCAGTCACAAAATCTACCTGCATGTCCGTCTCAAACTTGACGCGCTCCATGTAGGAGAGGCCGTCAATGTTGGTGAGAAGGAACCAAGCGGTTGCCGATGTGAGGTAGTCGTTGGTCATGTAGCCTTCCGGCAGACCGCCAGAAGTGCTGATGATCGCGTTCACATCGTTGTCAGCCGTACCCGGACGAAGTTCCGACTTGGTGAGGCGGATCGCGACAGGCTCAAGCTGCGGGGGAACCAGCAGCTTACGGGCGCGCGCGAAGACCTTCAGACCAGCCTGATCCTTGAAGGCTGTACGGATGGCGATCATGCCAGCGAGCAGGGTGGCCTCATTGAGTTCCACATCTGTCGCAGGACGGTTCGCAACCGTGCCGCCATCAATCGGATGGTTGGTGGCTACAAGAGCAACACCGTCACCGCCAACGGACGCATTGTAGGTCGTGGAGGTGTTGATGACGTTCGCGCCGTAGATTTCCTTGGTCTGGTTGAAGCTTTCAACAAGGCCGAGGTTGGAGGGCTGGAACTGCGTCTTGTAGAGGTTATCATCAATCGCCTTGCGGGTGATCGCGTAACCCAGAGCAATTTCCGTATGCTCCTGATTGTAGACAAAGCGTTCGCCAGCGCCGTTATCAAAGGCGGTCTGGCCGCCTTCGGTCTTAAGCTGCGCGAGGCCGAGGTAACGCATTTCAGCGGTACGCTCAAGCGCCATGCGGCTCTCGTGCTTGGTGAAAATCTTGTCGTACTGAGACGGGATTTGCTCGTATTTGCCTTCAATGCCGCGAAGTCCCGGCAAGAGAAGGTCTTTGATGGCACTAAGATTAACAGCCATTGGTCCTTACTCCTTAGATGCCTGTCGGACCAGCGCCGTTGTTGCGGCTGGTGACATTGTTGAAGCCGACGATCACATAGTTGTAGGCAGATGCGATGTCAGTGCCATTGGAACCCGGCGGGTCCACATCAAAACCAACAATGCGGAACGGAAGGGTTGCGGTGACGGCGGGGCTTTCAATGAAGGCACCAGAGATGCCCGTGTTGGCATTGCCCGTGCCGAGGTTGAACTGGACATAAAGACCCACATCCGCCAGACCGATAGCGGTGCCGCCAGCCTGAACAAGGAACTGAGCATTCGGGTCATCAATCAGGTACGCCTCAACGTCAGCAGAGGCGTCAGCACCCGGCCAATAGTTGGACCAGACAATGCGCTTCTGTGAGGTAGAGAGATACTTGCAGCCAGCAAAGATGCCAGCGATCTGAGCCGTGCCAGCCGTGGCGCGGGCGATGTAGCCCGTGTTCAGGTTAGATACGGGGTCGCCAAAGTAGATGGCGGTGGTGTTGTCCGACTTAACAAGACGAACGGACTGTTCGTATGTCGGAGCAGAGCCAAGCCCGCGATACTGGCGGAAACCAAAGGGAGCGTTTGTATTAGCCATCCCGGTTCTCCTAAAGGACGATCATCACAAATCAGCACCGAGCCGCAGGACAATCAAACAAAGGTTTATCCTTCACCGGGAAGGAATGAGGTGTTTATAAACCTTAAAATGCAACTTGACAATATGCAAAAACAAACGCCGCCCAAGTTAATGGACAATCAAAAATCATGGTGGTAACTTATAGCCTCAAGGAGATAAAAATGACAAAACCATATATTCGCCACTCCATGTCTGCCGCCGAAAGATTGGAGCATTACAGTGCGCCCGGTAATAATGGCTGCATTGTTTTCACAGGCTCAAGGCAAGCAAGTGGGCATGGGGAAATAGCGTACAAAGGACGGAAGTTTCGCGCCCACAGGCTATCATATATAACCCATGTTGGGCCAATTCCCCAAGGGATGGTTATTTGCCACAAGTGCGACAACCCACCCTGCATCAATCCAGAGCATTTATTTCTTGGGACGCAAGCAGACAACCTAAAAGACGCGCGCCAAAAGGGGAGAATGAAAGCCCCCAATCCCAGAGGCGAGAGGCATGGCCTCGCCAAGCTTAATGCAGAAAAGGTTGCCGCAATCCGCAGCGATCAAAGAACCCAAAGAGAAATTGCAAAAGAATACGGCGTACATCAAACAACAATTAAAAACATCAAGCTTAACAGAACATGGAAGCATGTGGGGGCTTAACGCCCCCACACAAACTGTCGTTTAATCGCTGTCAATCTTCATCGCCTCAAAGCTCTTCTTGATTGAAGGCTTCACGCGCGGATCATCGCGGTCAAATGTGCCGTCAGGAGCCTGATTAAGCTGGGCCTCCTTGGCCTTGACCTGAAGGCGGGCCTTTCTGAGGTTCTCCCGGTGAACGTCATCCGTCAGAACCTTCGGGCGTTCCATCAGGATCATGCCATCGCGCTCAATGGTCTGCCAGTTGCCTTTCGGCATCATCTGCGGGTGGCGCGAGGCGGGTACAGTCTCCCAGCCCTGCCGCGCAAGCTCAACCTCATGGGCCGGGTCTTCCTTGCCCCAGATGGTCTTGCGCTTCCACTCGTATGACCAGCCGTCAGGGACGATAGCCGGGTCAACCCAGAAGCGGTCAGCACCATCGCTGGTGTCACCCTTCAGGTGCTTGCGGATTTCAGCCGCACGGCGTTCAGCGCGGGCGCGGGGATCGTCCTCACGCTGATCTGCGCGCATATCCTCACGGGTTTCCGCCACGGGATCGTCGCGCATGACCTTTGGCGGCCTTCCGGGCGACTTCTTAGCAATTTCCGGCATGTTTTCATCACTCATCACTGCAATTTCCCTTCTTTTTTCAGCGCAACCTTGTTCTTGGCGTACTCTTCAGGGGTCATGCCCATGATGCCAGCCATTTCGCGCTCTTCGCGGGTCAGGGTGACGGCATTCCTGCCGCCAGAACCATTGGAAGCAGCCCTTGAGGACGGCGCTGCGGGCGGAGGAGCCTTCCGGGCCATGGGTTTTGCCGCCATGGATGTCGGCTCTTCCTCATAATCCTGCTGAACAGCCGTCTGGGGCTTGCGGTAGCCCATCTGGCGCTCAATTTCCGCGAAATACTCATCGGTATCCGCCTGAAAACCGTCAGCAACCGCGATATTGTGCGCGCCGACCATCTTCATGTAGAGCCGCTTGTCACGGACACACTCAGGATGCGACCTTACCCATGCCGCAGAGCGCGGAGAAAGCTGCGAAGCAACAGCCTCAACCGGGTCAGCGGGCATTTCTGGCTGCTGCTGAGGCGGGGTCTTGAGCCTTTCGGTCAGAGCCGCCTTGCCGTTCTCCAACTGGAGCAGTTTTGCCCCGTTGATTGACATGTGCGACTGGATTTCAGCCGCCTGATCAAATGCGCCAGCCTGCATAGCCGCCGCATAGTCGCGCTTCAGCATGGTGTTGGTGCGGTTTACGCTGTCAATCGCGCTGACGATAAGCTGGAGATTGCTGTCCTGCACCTCGTAAGAGGCCTTGGAGGCGGAGTTCTCAGCCATGCGGGCGCGCTTTTCCGCCTCAGCACGGGCATTGCGCTCCATATCAAGCTGCTGCCTCAGCGCCTCAATACCAAGCTCAGGAGAAATCTCATCCCCCTTGGCCTTCGGAGCTTCAGCAGGTGCTTCTACGGCATCGCTGACAATGATCTCATCGTCTTTTGTCTCAATGTTTTCGTCTGCCATAAGTTTTTCCTTTACCAGACTGCATCCGGGGCGGGGATGCGCCCACGGACATCCGTGTCATCAAGTATACGGCAAAGCTGGCCGTGGACCGTGATCTGCCAACCATCGCTGGGACGGAAGTAAATCCAGTCACCAACGTCAAGATTGACACCCTTGAACCACTTGCCGCTGTCATCCACGAAGGCATCAGCGCCCTTCTTGATGATCAAGCCGACCTTGCCCTGATACTTGTCTTCCTCGCGGGTTTGCGCGGAAAGGTACAGGCCGCTCTTGGTCTTCTCCGGGCGGACGTAGATGGCAACCAGCACCTGATTGTGAAAAATCTCAATGTCGCTGATGTTGCCCATCTCCTTGCGGATCGTCTCCGCCGGATCAATGTCGTGTTCCATACGCATGTATGGCATTTACTTCTCTCCCTGTTCTGCCTTTGCAATCTCAGTGTTAACTTCGCCAATCAATTCATGAGCGATGTTAAGACCTCGTATGATGCCCGCCTGAAACTTGTAATCGGCAAAATCCTGAGCGTTGCCAGCAACAATGCGCTCGCTTTCACGCTCCGCAGCCTCGTTGAGGCGCTTGGCATACAGCTTCTGCCAGAAAGTATCGTAGGTTTGCACCATGCCGCAGATGTAAAGATTGGCAGAAAGTAAATCCATTTACATAGGCAATTATGTAAACGTCCATGCACCAAAAGTTAAAGGGCCAGCGTTAGCCAGCCCTTCGTTAACTTGGTGCTACAGAGGGAGGCAAGGCTTCTTACCCACTTCCGTCCGGCAGGGATGGCCCCCTGTAGCGGCGTCTCAGTATGCTTTCTTCCCGTAGGCGTCAATCTTCTCCAGACGGCCAACGCCAGAGCCAGCGCCAGCGGTCATGCCAAGGCCACCGCCATCAGCACGGCCCGGACGCGCGCCATACCACTCACCCTTCTGGAGCCTGCCCTCACCGGAGCCAGCGCCAGCGGTCATGTGCTTGGTGCGGCCACCGTCACGGCGGGGCATCGGGCCTTCAGGGCCATTGGCACCCATGGCACCAATCATCGCGCCCAGATCAGGGGGCGCACCCATCGGGCCAGCGCCCGGAGGCATCGGAGGCGGCATCGGCGGGCCGCCCATCGGCATCGGCATGCCCGGAGGCATCGGAGGCAGCATCGGAGCGCCGGGGACAGGCATCGCAGGGGCCTTCGGCTCAGAGTTGATGGTGATGTTAATCACCGGAACCTTGCCGCCGCCCTTGGACGGCTTGTCAGCCTTGGCCTTGGGGTTGTTCATCTCTTCCCCGAAACCGCCGCCAGCGGCCTTCCCAATGCGTCCGCCAGCCTTGCGGGCCTTGCGCTCACCTTCGTCTTCTTCCGCCTCTTCCTGCTCATGGTTGAGGTAGGCCTTCATGGCAGCGCCAACAGCGTGACCAATGGCCTTGTGGGCGTCATGATCCACCTTGCCGCCCCTCTTGTAGGCAGGCTCAACAAGCGGGCGATCCTCGTAAGGGTCAGAGGCCATATTTTTCCGCATAGCATTCTCAGCCGCGCGCCTTACAGACGGCGTAAGCAGCGGCTTGGGGCGGGGCTTGGGCGGCATGGTTTCAACCATGTTTGTCTCGCCATAAGGATCGCGGCCACCCATGAGCGCAGCAGCTTCCTTGGCAGACAGTCCGCCGTCAGCCTTGGCAGCGCGGCCACCCTTCTTGAGGCCCTTGGCGGACTGCTGCTTGTCGTGCTTCTCATCCAGCTTGGACTTCTCCCAAGCCGCCATGGACATGCCGTGCTTCTTGGCAAGCTTCTTGTCCTGCTTCAGGTCGGACTTGGAATGTTCCCAAGCCTCCTTGGAAACCTTGCCGCCAGACTTGCGGCCAGTGCGGCCACCGTCCTTCTTGGTCAGAAGCGCACCCAGAGCAGCCGGGAGGACGCCGCCGCCCATGCCGACAATGCTGGCAGCGTTGGCAAGCTTGCTGTTGCCGCCTTCCTTCTTAGCCATCTCGCCCAGAACGCCACCGTTCATCTTCTTGGCGCGGCCACCCTTTTTCATACCGCCAACGTGCTTGATGCCATCACGTTCCTGATTGGCTTCCTTCACGTTACGGTTAACAAGGCTGTTGGCGGTGATAGCCTTGCCGCCGCTCTGGCGCTTCTTGCGGTCAGCACGGCCACCGCACATCTTGCCTTCCGGCTTGGCGTCAACCTTGCCGCCCTTCTTGTAGGCGCGGCGGCTGATCGGCCTCAAGCCAGTCTTAACATCGGCGTTCAGCGGATCGTAGACTTCCCACCCAGAAGCATCAACCGAACCCTTCAGAGGGGCGGTCATGCGAGTGATCTTGTCGTTCATGGCCTTCTTGGCCTGCTTGCGATATTCCATGCCCGTCTCCTTGGGGTTTAAGAGAGATTACAGTTTTTCCGTCATTCTGCCAATCATTCTCGCAAGCCTGATGGCGGCCTTAATGTCCTCCTCAAGACTGGCGTCAACGTCATCGTCTATTGATCCGCCAGATGCGTATTTGGAGGAGAAGAATTGCATCATGGCGTCAAATGGCATTGCAGACCTTCCAGCACCCTGCGGTTGCGGGGAACGGAAGCCTGCAAAGCCGTCCGGGTACTCGCCCCTGCTACCCTTCATACGGGGGGTAGAAATCATGTTGAACAGATTGAATAACTGAGGACGGGACTGCATAAAGGAACTAAATCCCCCGCCGTCCTGTGACCCGGTGTTCTGAGGGCCAGTATTCTGAATACCAGCGTTCATAGAACCCGTGCTTCCGCCGCCTTTTGTGCCGCCCATGTTAGTAGTCTCTCGTTAGTTGCAAAGCTTTGTTAACAACGCCACCGCTGGCGAAGGTCGGAAACTTGGCTTCACGCAGATCATCATCAATCCTGAAGCCAAGGCGCGGGACAATGCCCTCTGATGTCTCAGCAGGCAGAACCTCCCACTGGACCTTTTTGCCTGTGAGGTCTTTGACCACCTTTTCCACGCGCTTTTTGTAGATGTTGTTGTAGTAGTCAATCATGCCTTCGCCGCCAACTTTTAGATCAAGACCGGAAAGTTCAGCCGGGTTTTCTGCAAGGTCGTTTGCCACCATTTCATTCAAATAGTCTCTCGCATCCCTCTTGCTTGAGAATGTTTCACCAGAGGGTTCCCCGTAAAGGTATACGCCCCACTCACCAGTCTCTTCGTCTTTTGCAATTTCATATTCGTCAATCACAGAGCGGCGGCTGTATGCCTCAATCCGCATCTTGTCCGCCAATTCCTTGCCAAGATATTCGTCAAGGTCTGACGGGTCATTGACGCTTTCATTAACAACCATCTTCCCCTTCGGATCGTATGCCAGCAAGCTTCCATCATCGGGGTTGTACTGAACCTTGCTGATGTGCTTGCTCAAACTGTAGCGTTCTGCCTGCACTTCACCCGGCGTGAACGTGAAATAGTCCGCCCCGCTGTCAATGGCCTGATCCAGTGACTTCTTGATGGACAGGTCGGTCCAGTTCTGCGTGTTGGTGACGTAAGGGGCCGAGGACACACCCTTATCGGCATCCATGAGTTTTGTTTTTTGATTGTAAAGTTCTGAAGTGGTTTTTGCGTTTTCCTGCTGAAGCAACGCAAAAGCCCTGTCGCGCTCTGCAAAAAGAGGGGCAGTGAATGGGCGGTACTTTTCAGTGATAGCCATAGAGGCTTCTTCAAATTCGCGCGGCTTCATCTCTCCGCGCTGCAAAGCTTCACGAAGGATTTCCTCTTCCGCCTCTCTGGCTTTCGCAATTGGACTGTAGGCATCATCAAACTGCTTCTTTGCCGCTGCACCAGCGGTTGAAAACTTTTCATTTGCGGCACGAATTTGCGCCTCCAAATCTGCAATTTTCTTCCTTGCGCCCGGAACCTTGAAGCCCCTATCCCGCCCAGCCTTACCCCAGTCACTCTGCGCCTCATCCACGTTGAACAGCTTCATTGGACGGTTTGCGCCGGGAGGGTTGGCGGTAAGCATTTGAGTGCGGATATGGCCGACTATATCGGGGATGCCCTCCCAGTGTCCGCTCTTAAAAAGAGGTTCTTTTGAAGGAAGCGTCACCAATGTCTCGCGGTAGTCTTCGCCGCCTAAAGTATTGTACTTCTCATAAATGGTTCCGGGGCCATAGCGAACAGGTTGCCCAAGACCGCCCATCTCTGTGATGGTTTCGTTCCTCATTTTTTCATTTATATCGTCCGCCTCGTACTGCAAATCGTTGCGAATACGATTGTATTCAGCAGGAGAAATGTAATTTGGATCATCAATTGGAAGCGTAGACAATTCAGCGTAATCGCGATCAAGTTCGCTCAATTTTATGTTGAGCTTGTTAAGATCGCCAACGTATTTGTTGTAGACTGTCTCTGACGGTTTCACCTGATATATATTTGTGGGCTTGTTGCCGCCAAGCACTACATCCTGCGTCTGCACCTGATTGCGCCTCAGGAAGTCCAACAGCGCCTTCTTGGTGGTCACGGGGTTTTCGGACGCAAAGCCCTCTAACCCGGTCCACTTGATTTCTTCCTGCGGTGCCGTCTTGCGGAGCATTGCCAGAGCCTGCTCGCCCGTCATCTTCTCCATGGGGAGAGCTTCAGCAGAACGGTACAGCTTGGAGAACCAACGCTCAGGTCCAGCCTGTGCTTCAGCGGGGTCCATGAAGTAGTTGACTGCACCAACGCCAGCAGCCTTGGCGTACTTGCCGCCGGGGCCAAAGCCGACCGCGAGACTGGCGGTCAGCGGGTCATTTGTAGCGATGCCCTCCGCCAAGTCCATTCCGGCGGCGATGGGAGCGGTGAACGGATTGAAATAGAACGGGGCAGTCTTCAGGTCATAAGCCGTCTGAGCCGCGCCCTGCATACCGCTGGCAACGTCATACGGGGCGGTTCCCATGCTGTATTCACCGCCAAAGAGCGGCATGTCTACAGCCACCTCACGGCGCGGCCTGTCGCCCACATGGGTCATCTGCCGGATGTCCTGCGGCTGCTGGCCTACGGTGGCCTTCAGGGCCTCATATTCCGCAATATCGCGGTCAGGGACGGCGTAACGCTCCATGAGGGCGTCATAGGTAGCCGGATCATTGACGGCCTTTGCCGCCACGCTCTGTGGCGTTGCATCGGTGCGGGCAGGATTAGGTCCGGGGTTCTGCGGCGGGATGATGTTGCCCTTGGCATCGTACTTGTTGCCCTTGGCGTCTTCCATGAGAACGGGAGTTGAGCCGCCAACGTCCTTGGCAATGCGGAGAGCGTCATCAACGACACCTCCGTCAGCCTTCTCGTATGTCCACGGCGGCATGATGCCCGTCTTCTGGTCGGCGTAAATCGTCTCAGCCGCATTGGCTCCACGGTTGTAGCTGCCATACGGGCCAAAGTTCAGCCAACTATTCTGACCGCGTGTTTCGCTTGCCATGGCGGGGCGGGCCTCTGGTGAGTACATGCGGCTGTGCAGCTTGAATGCCCTCTCCTCACCCGGCGCGCGGAAGAACGGATTGCCGGGGCCGTAGTGGCCGTACAGGTCATGCACGATGCGGAAGGCATCATTGACCGTTGCGTTCTCAAGGTCACCCAGAGGTCCGATGCGCTTCAGCAACGGGTTGTTAACGGGGTCAAAGGCTACATCAGAACCAAAGCCCTGTTCAGTCGGGAAGACATACAGGTGGCCGCGCTCCGCCAGATCAGCGTAGCCCATGCCGGGAGAGGACTTGTAGGGGTCTTCGCCACGGATGAAGCTGAAGTCTATGCCCGCCTGCTTCGCAGCCTCAAGCTGGTCTAGCGTCTCCTGAGCCAGCGCATCATAGGTGCGCTTGACCTCCGGGTCCGTAGGCGCGTGCTTCATCTCACCGTATGCGCCAGCAATACGGCGGGCAAAGTCCTCATCCAACGGCGGGAAAGCGTCAATGGTATGCTCACCGGGCCTGCCAAGGCGCTTCATATAGCCCTCAGCCGCGCTCTCAAGAGATGGCAGGGGCTTGGCCTCAACCTCACCGATGCCGGGAAGCTTGACCGTTGCAGGTTTGCCGGGAACGCCTTTGTAGCCAGACCCTGCCTTGGTCAGGGCTTCCAGACCCTCCCTTTCAGACGGGCCAAAAAAAGACTTCACGATCTTGGTAAATGCGCCGCCACCGCCTTTGGCGATGCGAATGGCGTCATCAACATCATCGTTTACTTCGCCGCCACCCGCCTTGGTGATGTCGGGGTTTGTAAAGTCATACTCACCAGTGTTGCTGACAGCCGACTTCACGCGCTTGGGGTCAAACACAAGGAACTCCTCATCACGCGCTTCCTGAAACCCAAGGCGCGCATCCATGGCCCTGTCGCCGTAGGGAATGGGGCTGTCACCGCCAAACACAACACCATCATAGCCCTCTGCCTCCATGGCAGCGCGAGCTTCAGGCGTCATGATGCGGGGGAAGTTCCTGTCGCCACCCTGATACTTGGCGGCTGCTTCCTTGATCTTTCTGGGGTGATCCAGAACCAAGGGGTTACGAACGTCAGCGTAAACAGGCATGACGTTAGCACCTTCTTTGAACTGACTAGTCAATTCGCCAGAAGGGTCCAACTCTGCTGACTGGTGATAGGCGGGCTGAAAGTCGGGATACGGGCTGAGGAATACAGCAGGACCACTGCGGTTCTCAGGTGACGCACGGAACTCAAAGATGTCCTCAGGCGTCATGTGATAGAGGCGCATGGGATCGCCCTGCGGCGTCTTCAGGCGAGTATTGGCAAAGGCTTTCTTGGCGGCATCATTACCGCCACCCATGATCAGCTTCAGCGCCTGCTCAACAATATCGCCCTTACCCGCCATCACATGCCTCCTTGCAGCCCGCGCGCTACATTCAGCGCGCCTGAAACTGAATTGTTGTCGGCGCTTCCGCCGCGATTATATTTTTTCTTGATGTCAATCAAACTGTCATCAGTGATGACGTAATTGCTTGTTGCCTGAGGATTTTTAATTACGCGGCCAAACCTTTCATCCAAGCTTGATAAATCCCGTCCGGGCCAAACACTAGACAAATACTGCCTAGCTTCATGCTCGCTAGGAAACGCATCTGTTGTCCACCTAGCCTCTGGGTCAGTCCTCCACTGGCTAAGGAATGGATCATTACGCGAATTACCGTCCCAAAATTGTATGCCCGGTACACCTTGCTCGCGTAAAGACAAGCTAATATTTTCAGGTCTTTCTGAGTTCTTCTTGTAAAATTTGCCAGCAGTAATGTCTGGAATGTCTTTTCCAGCGTTGGAGAGTTCTTTGTTAATTTTCATAAGTCGGTTGTAATCTTCGGAATTTTCAGAAACCGAATTGTTAACTTCTTTCCAAAAATCATCAAAATTTGTACTCTGAGGA
>Ga0079301_1000644_pt1 | contig 16983 bp, 12 predicted proteins | sample Wag4_2014_7_11_3_FD_74797 | JGI IMG/M metagenome (GOLD analysis project Ga0079301, IMG submission 74797) | Fresh water mixed with fracking chemicals microbial communities from Ohio, USA - Utica-2 Time Series FC 2014_7_11 | ecosystem: Engineered > Industrial production > Chemical products > Input... | reverse complement strand
CTGATGGGCTCGGGCGGTTCCATTCTGACGGTGCCGGTGCTGACCTACTTGGTGGGTCAGCACGAGAAGGTGGCGATCGCTGGATCGTTGGCGATCGTCGGTGGCATCAGCCTCGTGGCGGCGTTGCCGTACGCGCGACGCGCGTTGGTCGACTGGCGTAGTGTCGTTTGGTTTGGACTGCCGGGTATGGCGGGCGCGTGGATGGGCGCAGCTTTGTCCAAGCATGTGTCAGGCGCTGTACAGCTGGGTGCGTTCGCGGCGTTGATGCTGGTCGCGGGTGTCTTGATGTTGCGCTCCGCACCGACCGAAGCCCCTCAAGGAGTTGTGGCTCGATCTGTCATCAAGATCGGCGCAGAAGGACTCGTCGTCGGCATCGTCACCGGCTTTGTAGGTGTAGGCGGTGGGTTCCTGATCGTGCCGGCGCTGGTGCTGCTGGGTGGGTTGCCCATGAACCGCGCCGTAGGCACGAGTCTCGTGATCATCGCTGCCAAGTCCTGGGCCGGTTTCGCCAAGTATGTGCAGGTGTTGGACGAGCTGCACCTTGAACTCGACTGGCAGGTGATCGGCCTATTCGTGTCCGCAGGCATTGCGGGCAGCTTTGGCGGCGCTGCGTTGTCGTCACGCGTGCCGCAGGTCGCGTTGAAGAAGATCTTCGCTGTGTTCTTGTTCGTGGTCGCCGGCTACATCGTGCTGCAATTGCGATAGGCGTACGATCTCTACTGAGCAAGGGGCGCGATCGGCAATACCCCTAGCAACGGAACCAAGGACCATGGAGACGAGAGTTCCCTTGCCATGTGCCCCGAGCACAATCAAGTCGGCACGCCATGCAAGAGCCTCCTCAAGAATGCACTCGACAGGGTCACCTTCCCGTACAGCAGTTGACACCGAGAAATCAGATGCAAGTGCAAGTAAGGCAAGTTGACACTCCTTAACCTCTGCCTCTGCACGATGCTCCTCTTGAATCAAGTGGTCTACATAAATCGCGGCGCCTGTAAACATAGGATCACCAATCAGGGGCCAAGGACGTGCGACAGATATCACACGCACCGAGGTATGTTTGGGCCACGGGCGCTGGATTAGCGTTCGAAGCGCAGCCTTGGCATGCAGAGAACCATCAGTAGCAAAGAGGATACGCATGACTACAGTTTACGAAATGCAGGCCACGCATGAGCGACTCTACGAACTAATCTCTCTCCGCGCAGAGTAGCTGAGCATAGTTCCGGATAGAGAACCGCTCATCAGGCGTAGTCGAGCAACTGGTGATTCGGGTGCTTGCGCGCGGCGGCTTGTTTGTCCCACTGATCCATGAACAAGACCACGGTGCGGCCGAGGTCGTCCTTGGCCACCATCGAGGTGGTCGGTGCAAGGAACGACTCGCGATCGCCCACCAACCACGCGCTGCACTCGTACGGCATAGGCGTCAGTGTCGTCGTCACGCCGTACTCGTCTTCTAGGCGGTACTGCAGCACTTCGAACTGCAGCTTGCCCACCGCAGCCACCATCGGATCCGCGGTCGGGCTGTACTCGGGCCACAGCATCTGGACTGTGCCCTCGGCGATGAGTTGATCCATGCCCTTCTGGAAGGCCTTGCGCTTGCCGAGTTCCTTGGGCGCGATGCGCGCGAAGACTTCTGGTTGGAAGCGCGGCAAAGGCTTGTGTTCAAAGCCGCCGTCGATGCTGATCGTGTCGCCGATGCGGAAGGTGTCGCGGCTGATGAGACCGACCACATCACCGGGATAGGCCTCATCGAGTGTGCTGCGCTCTTGCGCGACCATCGTGTGCGGGCGCGCGAGACGAATCTCCTTGTCGAGGCGATGATGATGCACGACGAGATCGCGCTCGAACTTGCCCGAGCAAATGCGCACGAACGCCAAGCAGTCACGGTGACGCTTGTCCATGTTCGCTTGCAGCTTGAACACATACGCGCTGAACGGCTCTTGCACCGGATCGAGTTGGCGTTCACCACCGCCTGTCAAGTCCACACGACGCGCACCCGGCGAAGGTGCCAGGTCGACGAACGCATCGTAGAACGGCTCAACACCAAAGTTGTTCATCGCCGAGCCAAAGAACACCGGCGTGACCTCACCAGCAAGGAAGGCTTCGGGCGTGAAGGGATTGCCGGCGACTTCAAGGAGCTCAAGCTCGCTCTTCACTTGCTCGACCTTGGCGGCACCAATACGCTCGACCAAGGCCGGATCATTCAACGGAAAGCGATCGAGACCCGCCTTCTGTGAGCCGCCACTTGCAAGCTTGGTGAAGATCAACGCTTCGCGCGTGCGCACATCGACGACACCGCAGAACTCTTGACCGCTGCCAATAGGCCAGTTGAGCGCGCTGGCGTGAATGCCCAGCACTTCTTCGACTTCTTGCATCAAGGCCAGGGGATCGCGCCCGGGCAAGTCGTACTTGTTGATGAAGGTCAGCACCGGGATCTTGCGCAGGCGACAGACCTGGAACAGCTTGCGCGTTTGCGTTTCGACGCCCTTGCTGCAGTCGAGCACCATGATCGCCGAGTCGGCCGCAGTCAGCGTGCGGTAGGTGTCCTCGCTGAAGTCCTGGTGCCCCGGCGTGTCGAGCACATTGATGACAGCATCCTTGTAGGCGAACTGCATCGCCGACGAGGTGATCGAGATGCCGCGCTCTTGCTCCATCCCCATCCAGTCGGATGTCGCGAGCTTACCCTTGCGGTTCTTCACCATGCCAGCCGTGTGGATCATGCCGCTGTACAGCAGCAACTTCTCCGTCAGCGTGGTCTTGCCGGCGTCAGGGTGCGAGATGATCGCGAACGTGCGCCGACGCGCCGTCTCGCGGGCCAACACCGGATCATGAGTCTTCGTCGTCATGGTGCTATCCGCTCAGAGTACCATGCGCGCATGACGGCAACGAGCGCAGTACAACGCGTGGTGCGCGACTTGCGCGCTATGGGCTCCGAGAAGGTGCGCAGCGGGATGCTGCGCTATGGCATCGTAGAGCCCAAGGCGTTTGGGATCCCGATGGCCAAGATCCAAGCCTATTCCAAGCGTTTGGGGCGCGATCATGCCCGCGCACAGGCCTTGTGGGCGACCGGTTGGTACGAGGCGCGCATGGTCGCGATCTACACCGCGGATCCAGCCGCCTTGACCGTCAAGGAGATGGAGGCGTGGCGTAGCGACTTTGACAGCTGGGCGATGTGCGACACAGCATGCTGGGTCCTGTACGACAAGTCGCCGCTCGCTTGGAAGCGGATTGGGCCGTGGAGCAAGGCAACTGGCGAGTTCCAGAAGCGCGCGGCCTTTGCCTTGTTGGCGGGGCTCGCCTTGCATGACAAGCTGGCTGCGGACGAGGCCTTTGTGCCGTTCCTACCGCTGATGGCCAAAGCGGCTGACGATGAGCGCAACTTCGTCAAGAAAGGTGTCAACTGGGCTTTACGCTCGATCGGCATCCGCAGTCCCGTGCTGTACGCAAGCTGTATGCACTTGGCCAACGAGCTAGCCGCACGCGAGGAAGCGAGCGCACGCTGGATTGGCAAGGACGCGCTGCGCTACTTCGCCACAGCTGCGGCTAAGAAGCGCGTGGCCAGCAACGCACAAAGGCGCCTCAAACTACGCCAAGCGAAGTAGGGACACGCGGCCCAGTGCCCCGCAAACTTGCGAGCACTTCCTGTGTCGGCTACTCGTTCCGCATCTCGACGCCATACGCGGCTATGGCTCACGCTAGGCCCTATCGGTCTCGGCTTGCTTGTTGTCCTTGCCTTTCAAGGCTCGCGTGGACTCGCTGAGACCAGTGAGACACGCTACGCCGAAGTCGCGCGCGAGATGCTGGTGACAGGCAACTGGCTGGAACCCAGCCTGCGCTTTGAGCCCCATTGGACCAAGCCACCGTTCGCGTACTGGTGCATGGCCCTGGGCATGGAGATCTTTGGCACGAACGAGTGGGGTGCACGCTTGCCCGGAGCGCTTGCCTACCTCATTGCCGTGTGGGCTGTCCAAAAGAGTGGACAAGTGCTGTGGGGTGCGCGCGCAGGATGCTATGCAGGCCTTGCTTTCGCGCTGGGTTTCCCGGTGGTGGGCGCGGCGTTCGTCACGACGGACATCTATGTGACCGCCACGGCGGCTGTGAGCATGCTGGCCTTCGTGCAAGCCCGCCACTCATCCGAAGTGTCCACACAACGTTGGTGGATACGATGGATGTGGTGTGCCTTGGGCGTGGGCTTCCTCATCAAAGGCCCGCCCGTCGTGCTGCCGTTGCTGGCCATGAGCGCGTGGACCTACCTGCAGCCACGCGCAGCACGCCTACCACTGTGGGATGGCCTCGGCGTCTCGATGTTCCTTGGGATCGCTTTGTCGTGGTTCGTGTGGGTGGTGCTGCGTCATCCGTACTTGCTGGACTACTACCTTGGGCGCGAGATCGTGGCGCGCGTGACTTCGGACCTCGGCCACAACCGCCAGTGGTGGAAGGCCTTCCCTGTGTACTTGCCGCCGATGATCTTCGCAGTGGGCGCGTTTGGTCCGTGGGCCGCGATCGTCGCGTGGCGCGCGGGATGGAACCGATCGGCGCGCTGGAAGGAGCTATGGCAAGTGCGTGATGAGCGCTTGCTACTTGTCGCGTGGATCACCCTGCCGCTCGCGGTGTTCAGCGTCTCAAGCAGCAAGCTCCCCTTCTATGTGTTGCCGCTGGCGGTGCCGATGGCGCTCCTGGTGGGTCACATCTTGGCGACGCGAGCGCGGTGGCGCACTGTGCGGCTCACTGCGCTGATGTCCGCGCTGTTGGTCGTGAGTCTCAAAGCCACTGCAGCGTATCTACCACATCCGAATGACATGCGTAGCGCGGCCCAAGCGGCCAGCGCAGAGTTGCAACAGATGGCACCAGAAGCCGCGCTGGTCGTGTGGGGCGAGCCCAACAACCAGGGCTTGGAGTTCTATCTACAACTAGGCCCCGATGCACTGCCAGAGCATGTGCTCTCCACCACCGCGGAGCCGTTTCTAGAGCGTTGGGACGCAGGTGGCTACCCGCAGGGTGTGTTGCTGGTCGTGTCGGAACGCAAGCGCCATAGCGCGGCTTTTGCCGCCTTCGCAGCGCGTTTGCCCATCGAGTCCGAGCGCAGCGGCAGCCCCCGGAGACTGTTGCGCGTGCGGCACACCGTCGCAGGCGGCTAATCGCGCGGGAGCCGCGCTTGTGCGGCCTGCAACACTTCTTTCAGTGACAGCGGGTGATAGCCGTGGCCTTCGCGCCAACCAAAGCGGATCTCGCCCTCAAAGGGTGGCTGAGCCTCATCGAGGAAGCTCTTGAGTCGCGCAACAGCGTTGTTGAGGAAGTAGTTGTCAGCGTCACCCACATACACGTGCAGCTTGCCGGCGAGCTTGGGCGCAAGCTGCTTCCAGTTCGTCTGGAGCTGATGGCGCAGGTCATGCGTGCGCCACGCTGTGCGCAGCTCGTCGTCGATCACGCCCGTGCGCGGATCCCACAGTGCCGAGGGTAGACCGTCTGCACCGCGCGGGCCATAGGTCGCGTTCCACGCGCCCCACTGTCCGCCGGAGAGAGCCCAACTGTTGCCGACCCCAAGCACATTCTCGAGCTGGCACTCGTGTCGCACTGTGAAGGCCACATCGCCATCCAGTGTGCGCATCGACGGGCGTTCAAAGCCCGCGGCATTCACATACGCATTCGCGTCCTTGTAGACATCCATCAGTTGGAGGTGGCGGAAATCGACGCCATCGGGTGCAAAGGACCAACAACCGTTGAATACGTCCGCGTAGTGGACCTGCAAAGCCAGAGACACCCAGCCACCTGTGGAGTGACCGGTTGTAAAGCGTGCTTGACCACTGGCCCGCAGGCGATAGGTGCGCTCGAGGTGCGGGATCAACTCCTCCACCAGCGCAGCTCCCCACGGTCCATGGTTGGCGGAATCGACTTGGTACGGATCTCCCAACGGGCCCGCGCCGTCGAGATGCACCAACACAAAGCGCGGCATGTCCGCTGCATTCCATTCACGCAAAGCACGCGAACCATCGGCGTAGCGGCGCGCCAAGCCACGACAGCGCGAGCCGTACCCTCCGATCTCGAACAGCGTCGGATAGGTGCGAGTAGGCTCGGCTTCAAAGCCCTGCGGCAGCAAGACCGCGGCCCGCACATACATAGCGCGTCCCCAGAAGGTACTCAAACGCGCGGAGCGCACCTTCACAAAGCGCACCTGCTGGGTGTCCTTCGGCAAGTCTTCTTGGCTAATCGGCTCCTGCAACTGGAGCGTCAAGGCACCTTCGGCCTGCGGATTCCAAGTCACGCGCTGCACGGCACTTTGCAGATTGCCCGGAGCGTCTAGCACCAACAGATCCGGGTTGCAGCGCCAGTAGGCTTGCACTTGGTACGCACCCGCTGGCAAGTCACGCACACTTGACAGCGGAAAGGCGGCCGAACTTCCATCGATGCGTGCGACCGGTTCGCTAGGCCAATCAGGTGCATCTACACCAAAGAGCGGCGCTGCATCCATGCCGGTATCGCCGACCAGGCGCCGAGGTTCGCGGGCGTTCTCGGGCGCGAAGACCACCAACACGCGCCCTCCCGTATAAGTGGCCTTGACACCGTCAGCCAACTGCACATCGATACGCTGCTGGGCATAAGCCGAGCTGAGACACAGCAGCACAAGCAAGGCACGCGTAGTGCGCAGCAACCAACGCTCAAACCACAGAGTCGTAAAGGGCGGGAAGGCCGCCGCGAGTCCCAACACTAGCGTCCCCCAGCCCCTGCGCAAGCGCCGCACGACATCGAGTGTGCACAGCAGATAGGCCACGAAGAGAGCCCCGTGGATCGGTCCCATAATCTTGACACCGATCGGATTGGCGGCAGCGGAGTACTTGAACCACATGCCGACCAACAAGCCCGCCCACGAAGCGGCTTCAGCAAGAGCAACGAAACGGAAGCGAGCGATGGGATCAGATAGGAGTTGGCGCACGGAACCAGTGTAGCCCCGTGCGCCTTCTTCTCCCTCGGCTACCTAATCAGGTGCCGATTAGCCCACCATCGATGCGCTGGATCGCAACGGTGGCGGGACGCGGACGACCGCCGAACGGCCACGAGCTGACCGAAGACGGGTTCGTCACGCTGGGCGCGCCGAACTGACCGTTCCAGAAGTTCGTCGACTCGCCAGGGTGCTGGACATTGACGAAGATCGTGCGCTTGTCCGGGCTCATGGCAACGCCCGTGATCTCGCAACCACGCGGACCTGTCAAGAAGCGCTTGATCTCCCCCGTAGCAGGATTCGCGCACAACATCATGTTGTTGGCAATGCGGTCGTACCCGCGATCCTGGCGATTCTGCGACGAGTTCGAAATGTCGGTCTGGATCCACAGGCGACCATCGGGATCAGTCCAGATGCCATCAGGTGAACCAAACAGCGGCTGAGTAGCAGGAACCAACGGATCGTACTGGTTGTCGCCAGCGAGCAGGTAGATGCTCCAATCAAAGTTGGTCAAGCGGTGGTCACCACCCGTCTCACGCAAACGCACGATGTGACCGTAAGGGTTGGGATCGCGGTTGCTGTTGACGGCGGCGTTGTTACCGGTACCGTTCGTGAAGGTGACATAGACATCCTGCGTTTGCGGAATCTCTGCGACCCATTCCGGACGGTGGCAGCGGGTTGCACCGACTGCATCCGCGGCTTGACGCGTGCGGATCAACACATCGGCCTGGTCCGCCCAGCCGTTCGCAACGGTCAAGGGGCCGCTGCCATGCTCGAGCAACAGCCATTCGCCGGTGCCGTTCGCATTGAACTTGGCGACATAGAGCTTGCCGAAGTCGAGCGGGCTCTGTCCGTTCGAGATCATCTGCTGCCACGGAGCATCCGACACATACTTGTAGACATACTCGCCGTTCTCATCGTCGCCGCTGTAGATGATGGCGTGACCGGCCGACTCGGCAAAGGTCGCACCCTCGTGCTTGAAGCGACCCAGCGCGGTGCGCTTGATCGGGGCTGACTGCGGGCTGAACGGATCGATCTCCACCACCCAACCAAAGCGGTTGGGCTCGTTGGGGTTCGCGTTCAGGTCGAAACGCGGTTCAGCGAGGTGCCAGCTGTAACCGAAACCAGAAGCAGTCAGACCATAGCGAGCCTGAAGCGAGGTTGCGCTGTACGCACCATTGGCGCCAAAGTAACCGTTGAAGTTCTCTTCGGCCGTCAGGTAGGTGCCCCACGGCGTGTAGCCGTTACCGCAGTTGTTCAGGGTGCCCAAAGGCTGAGGCGTGACCGTCGACTGCAACAACGGATGGTTCGCCGGCACGGGACCGGAGAAAGCCACCGGCGTGTTGCCGGTGATACGACGGTTGAACGGCGAACCCTGCAAGTGCTTCCAGCTACCTTGCGTGTCGCGGCGCAACTCCACCACGGTGACACCGTGACCAGCCAGCGCCTTGGCGACCTTTTCACGACCGGCCGCATCATTCGTGATGGTCGTGCCCTGGGCCGCCGTGTAGATCTGCGAAGCATCTGTGTACTCGTGGTTCAACACGAGCAAGCCACGACGATTCGGATTCGTCGGGAAGCGGAAGTAGTGCATGCCGTCATGGTTGAAGCCAACTTGCTTCTCCTGATCGGCGGCCGAGTTCGAGGCATCTTCTTGGAAGTTGGGCGCACCGGCGAGAAGCGGCGTACCCCAGGGGATGATGACCTTGGCGGTGTAGCCTGTCGGCACGACGAAGGTGTCGGCACTGCTCGGCGGCACTTCGGTGAAGGTCAAAGTCGGTGCGCCGCCGCTGGCGCCGAAGCTCGACAAAGCCGAAGCCTTGCGCGTGATCGCGCTACCGGCGAGGAACTGAACGGCGGCGAGGCCGAGCGCACCACCCAACATGGTGCGGCGATCAAGTTGGCTGGCAATCAAGTCATTGAGCGTGGGGCCTTGCGTCGGGTTGGAGCCCATCGGGTTCTCGTCACCCAGCACAGTGGTGTCGCGGTCGATCATGGAGCTAGATCCGTGAGGGAGTAAGTTGCTGCGTGCGACGCGAAGTGCCTCGCACGCGCAACAAGAGACTCCTCACGTGCAAGGCTTCGCTTGCTGCTCGATGAAGCGTCGATGAATCCGAGTGGACTCTGGCATCGGTGATTCTTTGTAAAGCAGGAAGTCGCCGGGCAGATCGGCCACGCACGCCATGACATGCGTGATGGCCTCACGCTCATAGCCGTTGCCTGCGCCGTGCGTCTCGAAGTGTTGCTTCAAGCGGGTGACGCGACTGAGTTGCTCGCCCACACTCTGCAAGCCGAGTGCGATTCCATAATTCGTGAACGCAATCTTTGTCTCGCGTTCATCCGGCGAGCGACAGAAGCAGTCTTCGTCTTCAAGCCACAAGTGCTCCAGCGTGGCAAGACAACGACGACGCTGGAGCTTGGCCCATTCCTCGCGCGGGAAGAGGTGCGTCAACCAGAGCATCATGCCGCAGCCCAAGTCCTGCAGCACATCCAAGTCGCGGTAGCTGCTCTCAATGAGCCGGCGCATCTCCGCGATCTCGATAGCCAGAGATGGCTCCTCAAGCAGCGTGTAGACAGCGTAGCCTTCGTAGGGATCCAGGGCGCCATAGCCAAAGCCAGGGTATGGGCCACTCAGGTCTTCCTTCATCTTCCACCACACACCACGATTCGGCAGCGTGAATGGACGATGAATCTCCTTAGCTAGCTCGACTGCACGCTCGCGATAGCCTGGGATGATGCGCCCCAGCCGCGACAACGCGAAGATCCACATGGCTAAGTAGTGGTAGTACTGACCATCGCGATCAGGGGCTTCGCCAATACGTAAGCCACGCTCGCGTCCCAGCACGCGCTCGACTTCACCCACAAGCCACTGAGCGCGCTCCAAGTAGGTGTCATCACCCGTGCGCTTGTACAGCGAGACATACAGCACCAACCCAAACGCATCGGTCCAAAGGTAACGCTGGCCGTTCGGCCAGATGCCTTCGGCTCGCATCCACGACATTCGTTCGATCACTGTGCGCATAGGTCACCTCAGACTCCAAATGGCCATGTATCCGGTGCACTATCCCTTTGCCGTGTCTCCAACGGTGTGATCGCCGTGGTGCTGTCCATCCAGATCCACTCATCAAACTGCTCGGGCAAGGTGGCGTAGTGGTAGTGACTGGCACGCTCGGTCTCTGGGCGATAGATGACACCGATCGCGCGTTGCAAGCGGGCCTTCATCAACTGCTGGCGCAACGGATCGTGGTCCTGTGCGCGCAAAGGCAAGAGGAAGTTCGGCGTGTTGGTCTCATGGAACAGATGGTCATAACTGTCAGGTAACGACGGACGGACACGCTTGAACTCTACTGGTCCATCCCAGTGCGACGCCGCAGCCACCGTGCCGTGATCCGTTCCGAATCCGATGGCGTAGCAACCTTCTGTAAAGCGATTGCGACAGAGTTGACCCAAGTTGATTTCGCCCCGCGCAGCCATGTCAGTCGCTGTGGCGTCACCAAGGTGCGAGTTGTGGGCCCACACCACGACTTTGGTGTCCTTGCCGTGGAACTCCATCAAGCGCAGCAAGGTGTGGAACATGTGCCGGTCACGCAGGTTCCAACTGTCTGCAGCGCCGTAGTACATGACGCGGTAGTACAGCTCGGCATCAGCGATGAGCCGCGCGTTTTGCTCGGCCTCGAACCACTGCTCGTCGACCTGTCGATTCTGTTCTAAACGACGGCGCAACAAGTCGCGCAGCATCGCAACGGCCTCACCTTCGCAGCTGCGATACGCACCGGTCAAGGCCGCACGACCATAGGCCGCGGGATCACGCTGCCACGGTGTCAGGCAACCGTACCGCTCACGCGCCAGCCCCGCGATCTCGGGATCCTTGCGATCCAGGAACTGCAGCACAGCCGCGATCGAGTTGCTCATCGCGTACAAGTCCAGCCCGGCAAAGCGCACGCGACGCAAGGGACTGCGACTCAAGTTGTGCACGCGCAACCACTCGACGAAGCGATGCATCTCTTGGTTGCGCCACATCCATGTGGGGAAGCGCGCAAAGGCCTCCCACGCCGCCATGGGCACACGCCGATCACGCACATGATGGTCAATGCGCGACGCATCCGGCCAGTCCGCCTCCACAGCAACCAAGTCAAAGCCCTTGGTCTCAATCAGCTCGCGCGTGATGCGGGCACGCATGGAGTAGAACTCACTTGTGCCGTGCGTGGACTCACCCAACAGCACCACACGCGCGTCGCCGATGCGCTTCATGAGGGGCGCAAGGTCCACCTCCTCCAGGTCGGTGAACGGCTCGCTGCGGCGCATGATGAGAGTGCGCAGTTCCAGTTCATCGGCCTTGGGTGCCGGCGCCACGGCACCAACCGGTTCGCGAAAGCCCTGCACACCGATCAGAGGAACGAAGCGCACATCGGCAAGTTCCTCTGTCATCCACCTGTCCGGCGCGGTCCGCACCACGCGCACCAGTCTCTGCAGGCCTACATCCTCGCCCACAGGCATCACCAAGCGACCACCAACGGCTAACTGAGCTTTCAGAGCATCGGGCACACGAGGTCCACCAGCCGACACGACAATGGCATCGAAAGGCGCGTACTCGGACCAACCAATCGTGCCGTCGCCGTGCTTGACGCGCACATTGGTGTAGCCATCACGCTTCAAGCGTTCTGTCGCGCTACGCGCCAGACTGGCGTGACGCTCGATGGTGTATACCTCGCCTGCAATCTCGCCCATCACTGCGGCTGCATAGCCGGAGCCAGTACCTACTTCGAGCACTCGACACCCAGGGCGCAACTGCAGCGCATCAATCATGAAGGCCACGATGTAAGGCTGTGAGATCGTTTGCTCTTCCTCGATAGGCAAGGGCGCGTCTTCGTAGGCGAATTCCCCTAAGTACGAAGGCAAGTACCCTTCACGATGGACTTTGCCCATTGCATCCAACACGGCGCGTGAACGGATCCCACGCGCAGCCACTTGGCGCCGAACCATGTCGCTGCGTAGACGGTCGTAATCAATGTCGATGCTCATGGACGCATCGTCGCAGGTGCCGCGCTCCGCCGCCGTGGACTGCTGTCCGTAGAGAAAGGGGCTTCGAGAGCGTGGTACCGCAAGCACGCGGGCCTACGCCGACCTGAGCATGGTCACGCGCCGCGCGGAACACGAGAACCGAACCCAGGAGGCCAACTAACTATGGCACTTAGGACGACATTGAGTGTGATTAAGGCAGATGTGGGTTCGATTGGTGGTCACTTGCGTCCTTCGCGACGCATGCTGGATTGCGTGCGTTTGGAAGTTGCGTCAGCAGGCCGCAGCGTGTTGCTGGATCACTTTGTCTCCACGACCGGTGATGACATCGCGATCCTGATGACGCACCGCCATGGAGTCGGAGATGCGCGTGTGCACGAGATTGCCTGGCATGCCTTCCGCAAGGCCACCGAGACGGCGCGCGAACAAGGCTTGTATGCGGCCGGACAAGATCTTTTGACAAGCTCCTTTGCCGGCAATGTGCGCGGCATGGGCCCGGCGGTGGCGGAGATGGAGTTCGATGAACGCGAGAGCGAGCCGTTCCTGTTGTTTGCAGCCGACAAGACCGACCCGGGAGCCTACAACCTGCCGCTGTACCTGGCCTTCGCTGACCCCATGCATTCGCCCGGTTTGCTGCTGTCGCCCGAAGTCGGCCGCGGCTTTCGTTTCAGCGTGATGGATGTGGCCCACGATGCTGCAGATGCGATGGTCGAGCTGGAGGCTCCCCAGGACCTGTACGACCTGGCTACTTTGCTGCGCGATACGGAGCGTTATGTGGTCGAGAGCGTGCGTTCACGAGCCACCGGCGACATCGCTGCCGTAGTTTCGACCACGCGCCTGCACAACATCGCGGGCAAGTACACCGGCAAAGATGATCCAGTGATGCTGGTGCGCGTGCAGAAGCAGTTCCCCGCCACGGGCGAGGTACTCGGCCCCTTCTCGATGGGCCACTATGTGTCAGGCGGCATGCGCGGATCCCACACTCTGCCGCTCATGCCGGTGGCTCAAGGTGCTGAGGTGAGTTGGTTCGATGGTCCGCCCATGGTCAGTTGTGCTGCCTTTTGTGTGCACGACGGCAAGCTGACTGAACCCGTAGATGCCTTCGCCCATCCGTTCTGGGACGAGGTGCGCTATCGGGTCGCGAAGAAGGCCATCGACATGCGGCAGCAAGGCTTCTTTGGTGCAGCGATGCTTCCGATGAGCGAGTTGGAGTACACCGGCATTCGAGAGCGTCTGGACCGTTTGCAGCCGCGGTTCCACACGCGCACAGCCAAGCCGCGAACGCAAAAGGTTTAGAGATAGTCACTTAGGAAGACCCGCGCCTATTGCCTAGGTGCGGGTCTCTTACTGCGACTGAGACTCAGTCTCAAAATTATCTTGAGTTCCGCCCCGCACGCCTTAGCTTCGTTGGCATGTACTTCTGCCCCCAAGCTCCGGCGGATACCGAACCGCAGATCGATCGCACCAGCCTCGCGTGGTACGAGCGCGTGTCACTCGGTGGTTATGCAGAAGTCCACTTCAACCAAGAGGAAGGCAGCGGCAAGGAGCAGCTCGACATCCATCGCTTCGTCCTCTACCTCGGGTACGACTTCGCGGATTGGATCCAACTGCACTCCGAGACCGAGTTCGAGCATGGCTACCTCAAGGAAACCGGTGGCGAGAACGGCGATGGCGAGCTGAAGCTCGAGCAGCTCTACCTCGACTTCGCTTACGGCGAGGCATGGGGTGTGCGCGCGGGGCGCTACTTGCAGCCGTTGGGCATCGTCAACCAACGCCACGAGCCCGAGACCTTCTATGGTGTCGAGCGTTCCTTGTTCGATACGACTGTGATCCCTACGACATGGTTCGCCGATGGTGTCGGTGCGTACGGTGCTATCGCTGAGGACCTGCGTTGGGAGGCCTACTTGGGCTCCAGCCTCGATGGCAGCGAGTTCAGCGCCACGAAAGGCATCCGTGATGGTCGCATGCAGGAACGCTCCGGCCTGAACCAACCGGCGGTGAGTGGGCGCTTGTCGTGGCAGCCCTCCCCCACTTGGGCGGTGGGAGTGTCGGGCTTTCATGGTGGCCTGAACAACGGTGATGAAGGCACCTTGCCGGATGTCGACGCGAACTTGACGATCGCGTGCCTCGATGTGGAAGGACGCGTTGGGCGCTTTGAGTTCAAGGGTGCCGCCGCCAGCGAGTGGATCGATGGTGCGGAGACCTTGGCCGCCGGTGTGGGTGATCGGATTGATGGTTGGCAACTGCAAGCTGCGCACCGCGTGTTCCCGGACTCGTGGCGCACCGGTGTACACGCCGCCTCCGATGCGGCCTTTTTCGTGCGCTACGACTGGGTAGACACGCAGGCACAACTGGCCGATGCGAGCGAGGCCGACGACGCGGCCAAGCGCGATGAGTGGACCTTCGGCGTGTCGTATTGGCCTGTACCCACGGTCGTGATCAAAGCCGACTACCAACTGCGCGACGATGAAAGCGCGGAGGGCTTACCAGAGCGCTTCAACATGGGCTTGGGCTGGAGCTTCTAAGCACACGCACCATGTCCATCCCGCGCTACCTGCCTGTTTGCTTGACACTCGCGCTGCTCGGTGCGGGCCAGCCTGTGGTGGCTTCTACGCTGGCGTCCTCCACGCAAGCGTGCGGCGTCGATGTTTCGGATGCACTCCTGCGCACCTTCTACCCCGCGATGACTGGACGCAGCCCGATCGTGTTGCCACGCACCACCGCCAAGCGCGGGCGCACGGTCACCACGGAGGTGCACGGTTGGCAAGTCGTGCAGGCTGACCAAACACTGGGATTTGTGCTGGTAGACGAGGCCATGGGCAAGAGCCGACCGATCACATGGCTGTTGGCTGTGGACGCCGACTTGAAGGTCTTGGGCATCGAGATCCTTGCCTACCGCGAGTCGCATGGTGGTGAGGTCAAGCGCAGAGACTGGCGGGCCCAGTTCCGCGGCGCCCACAGTGCCAGCCCGTTACAGCATGGACGCGACATCGACAACATCGCAGGCGCCACCATCTCCTGCCGCAGCATCACGTCCGGTGTGCGCGCCAACTTGGCTTTGCTGGCCCAGGCCAAGCAAACCGGACAACTCTCAAGCGTCATCCCCGCTGTGACCGCGCCGCCAGACCTTGATGTGGACGAGGGCAGCTACGCCTTCCGTAGCCAAGTCGTCATGGGCACCTTGCTGACGGTGCTTGTCGACGACGAGCCACAACAGGCCTTGCAAGCCAGCACTATCGTCTTCGAGGAAGTCCGCCGCTGGGAACGCATCCTGAGCGAGCGCGATCCCACCAGTGAGCTGTCGCAGTGGCTACAGTCGGCGAAGGGCGCGGCCACCAACTCGGCGACAGCGGACCTCCTCAGCATGCTGCGCGCAGCGCGGCGCTTGCACCTCGAAACAGAGGGCGCGTGTGATGCCACCATCGGACCGTTGGTGCGCGCTTGGCGCGAAGCCGATGCACGCGCAGAAGCACCCACGGTGCAGGCACTCGACCAAGCACGCCAAGCCTGCGGCTGGCAGTGGTACGAAGAAGACACCGCCGCTGGCACATGGCGCGTTTTACAGCCAGCAGCGTCCTTGGATTTCGGTGGCTTAGCCAAGGGCTGGGCCTTGGACCGTGCCGCCGAGAAACTGCGTCAAGCGGGCTTGACGCGCGTGCTGCTCGATTTCGGCGGGCAAATGCTGGCTTTGGATCCGCCCCGCGGTCAAGCCGGCTGGACAGTCACTCCGGCGAGTGGTGTCGCGGATGGCCAGCCGTTCACCCTAGCGCATGGCTCGGTGGCCGTCAGCGGCGATGACGAACGCGGTCTACGGATTGATGGTCAGCGGATCTCGCACATCCTCGATCCGCGCACAGGCACACCTGTCGAGCCGCGCGCGCCGGTCCTGATCTGGGCACGCAGCGCGCTGGACGCCGATGCTTGGTCCACGGCCCTGTACATCATGGGACCTGCCGCCATCCCGCTGCTCGAAGCACGCGGCCATCGCGCCCAACAGCCACGCCCATGAGCCGGGTGCGATGAAGGAGTTCCTGATTCCGAAGGGTGGACTCGCTGCCTTGCAGCCGAGCACACGCTTTGCCTTGTTGCTGTTCTTGGTGTTCACCCTCGCGAGCTATGCCGTGATGGTGGCGCTAGGCCTCAGCCGCTCGGGCCTGACTCCGGACTCCATCGCGCTGTACTACGGCGGTGTACACCCGGACGAAGGAAAGACCACCGGCGAACTGCTCGACACCACGCACTTTCACTTGTTCGCGATGCCGCTGCAGCTGTTCGTCGTTGGCCATGTGTTCCTCTTGGGTCGCGCCCAAGCACGCTGGCGGCAGCTGGTGGTGTTGGTCTGCTTCCTGGGTGCTGGTCTGGACCTACTAGCGCCATGGACGATCCAATGGTTCGGAGCCGAATGGGCTTGGACCAAGATCGCCGCACGCGTCTGCCTTGCCCCTACACTGCTGACCATGACCCTGCTGCCACTGCAGGAACTGCTCTTCGGTAAGACGCTCAAATAAACAAGCCTTGGCACCGCAGTAGTCCCAAGGCTTGAGCCGTCCTGCTGCTCAGATGCAAGAGCGACCAACGAGCGTAGTCAACCTAGCGTCAGCAGTCACAACCGACGCCACCATGGTCTTTGCCGGGGATTGATCGAAACCGTTAACGATCCTCGCAAGCGTTTGTTCGAACGGTGCTTGTCTTATGACACGCGCCCAAACCGTCAAGGTCGACTTCCATCTCCATAGCTACGCGTCCAACGTCACGGACTACTACGCGGCTAACTCCTTCGCGATTCCAGAGTCGTACTCGGATCCGCTCAAGCTGTACTCGGATCTCAAGTCCCGCGGGATGAGTTTGATCACAATCACCGATCACAACTCGATCGATGGGGTCAAGGTACTGCTAGACAAGGGTCTGCCTGATGTGTTCATCAGCTCGGAACTGACTGCGACTTTCCCCGAGGACGGCTGCAACATCCATGTGACTGTGACCAATGTCACAGAAGCTCAATTCCGTGAGGCGGAACGCTTGCGTGGCAA
>Ga0079301_1000643_pt1 | contig 17017 bp, 12 predicted proteins | sample Wag4_2014_7_11_3_FD_74797 | JGI IMG/M metagenome (GOLD analysis project Ga0079301, IMG submission 74797) | Fresh water mixed with fracking chemicals microbial communities from Ohio, USA - Utica-2 Time Series FC 2014_7_11 | ecosystem: Engineered > Industrial production > Chemical products > Input... | reverse complement strand
GCCCACGGTGCGCAAACCATGCCGGCGTGCGCGCGCAAAGGCATCGCGCACCGCTTGCACCTTGTAGCCCTTGCGGTACTCGGCCAACTGGCTGTCATCGGCGCTTTCCACGCCCATGATGACCGTGTGGCACCCGGCGCGCTTCATGGCGGCGAGCCGTTCGTCATCGGCGGCATCCGGCCGCGTGAAGGCCGTCCATGACAGACCGCGCGTCTCCAAGGCGCGACACAGCTCGAGTCCACGCTGCTTGACGACGCCAAAGGTCTGATCCAAGAAGAACAGCTCGCGAATGCCCAGCGCGCGCACATGATCGATCTCGGCCAGCGCGTCCTCGACGCTGCGCGTCTTGAAGCCCAGCGTGCCGATGACGCAGAAGGTGCAGGGGTACGGACAGCCATAGTCCGTCAGCACCGTGGCAAAGCGCTCGTGGCGCGCGAACGAAAAGCGGTAGTGGCCGCGTTGGAACAGCTCGTGCCGCGGAGTAGGCACGCGGAAGGTGCCATGCTTCTTGCCCACACGGCGCTCTTCGATCGCTTCGCCGTGGCGCACCGTGGCATCCACCACACGCGCCACATCGCCCGCGAGCCAGTGCAGTACATCGTCGCTGGCAAAGTCATGCAGCGCACACTCGAGCCATGGCAGTTCTGCCAGGCGTTGGGCGCTGTGCTCATGCAGCACATCGCCAATCGCGGCGATGCGGCGTCCGCGTGCTGCTTGGGCCGCGAGGAAGGCCGTGTCTTCGGGCCACGACACAGACCCGACCAACGACACGATGGCTTGCGGTCCAAAGGCATCAATGCGCTCTTCGGCCTCGGCTGGACTAAGCTCCTCAGCGATGCAGTCGAGGGCTTGCACCTCGTGCTGGGCTGCGATTGTGCCGGACAACACCACCAAGTCGATGGGGTGGAACAAGTAGTTCGACTTGGTGGTCTTCGAACAAAAGTAGTCGCGAATGTAGGTGCGCGTTCCCGGGGGATTGAGCAGGAGTACCTTCACAGCGCGCTGACTCGGTGACCGGGTAGCACACGCAACCCGCTGCGGCGCGGCAAGGCAATGGCCGGTTGCAACACGCCTCCGGCCAGCAACACGCGCGTCTCGGCGAGGACTTCGTCGGTGCTGATGCCTGTCAAGCATTCTGGCGTGCCACGCCAGCAGGTGACTTGCTTGTTGTTGTGGACGTTGATGCAGGGGCTGCACACCACCGGCTTCCACAAGGCGTGGGCGCGCGGACCCAAAGGTCCGTACAGCACCGGTGTTTCCGGGCCGAACAAGCCGATCGTGGGTGTGCCCATGCCAGCCGCCAGGTGCATCGGGCCGGAATCGTTGGAGACGACGGCGTCGGCTTGCGCAAGCAACGCAAGGAACTCATCGAAGGGCAGCCGGCCACTCCAATCCAGCACGCGCCCGTGCCGCACATCACCGACCATGGCGCGTACTGAGGCTACATACTCGCGCTCTGCAGCGGCGCCGATGAGAATCACCGTCGCGCCGTCCTCGTCGGCCAAACGGCGAGCCAGTTCGGCATGGCGCGCTGCCGGCCAGCGGCGTTCGAGTGACAGGCGTCCAGCGTTGGCATTCACGACGACAAGCGGACTTGACACGTGCGCTGCATCGAGACGGGCCTGCAAGCGCTTTAGCGCCGCATCGTCGATCGGGCAAGGCGTGAGCTCTTCGACGCGCACATCCGAGCCGGTTTCACCTCCTGCTAAGGCGCGGAAGTTGCGGGCCACATGCCAGTAGCGATTGAACGGCGTCGTGCGCTGGTGGAAGCCCCCGCGCCAGACTCCCGGAGCCGAGAATCCATGCGAATCGGGAGCTCCACAGACAAGCGTGACGAAGGCTGAGAAACGCGTGAAGAACTCACAGTCATAGACGGATGCGTAGCGCGCGGCCCGCAGCTCGCGCACCAAGCGCAGAATGCGCCAAGCCAACCGCGCCCACCCGCTAGGCCCGCTGTTGACCTTGACATCCAAGGTCCGGACTTCGTCAAAGACCCCCAAAGCACGCGCAAAGGCCTCGTTTTCGGCCAAGGTGACGAACACAAGTCGTTGTGTCGGATGACGCCGGCGCAACGCGCTCACAGCCGGGGTCAGCAGCTGCAATGAGCCGATACCCCAGAACTTGAGCACCAACACATCCCCGTTGCTACGCGGGCTGCCGCGCAACGCCCGCCACCAACGCCACGGTTGCAACAGGGCAAACATGGCCGCCCCTAACCACCTATCGGCGACTTGGAGGCGTCGCATGGGGAGGGCGTTGTCTGCTGGTTCGACCGCTGCGTCCAGAGTCATCCCTGACATAGTACGCCCAGAGGGAGGAATCTGCGGAACTGGCCTTCCTTTACGATGTTCAGGAACAGACACCATGAAGTGGATCACGACGATTGTGTTGGTGGGGGCCTGCGCTGCTGGGTTGGCTGTGGGCTTTGCCCAAGCGCAAGAACGCGATGCGCTGCAGGTCTGGCGCGGCTTGCGCCAGCGCTTTGACACCGATTTGGATGGCCGCATCAGCCGCGCCGAGTACACACGCGCGCCTGCCGTCTTCCGTCGTCTCGACAAGAATCGCGATGGGTACCTGACGGAGGCGGATTTTCAAGAGTCGGTAGCGGCCACCCAGCCTGTCGCTGATGCGTCGGCCACCATCACCGCCGAGCAGATCGAGTTCTTTGAGAGCAAGGTGCGCCCCGTGCTGGCGCAGAACTGCTTTGAGTGTCACAACCCGGACCAAGGCCGTGTCAAGGGCAGTTTCCGCGCGGACAGTCGTCAAGCCCTTTTGACGGGTGGTCCGTCAGGCCCAGCGCTCGTACCCGGAGATGTAGAGGCCAGCTTGTTGATCAAGGCCGTGCGCTATGGCGACGAGGACTACGCCATGCCGCCCAAACAGAAGCTGCCGGATGAGCAGATCAAGGTCTTGGAAGACTGGGTGCGCATGGGTGCACCGTGGCCTTCCACTCCGGCATCGGCGAGTGGTGCTGAGGGCATGGAGCCCGAGGCTCCCGTACAGAGCTACAAGATTGAGTACGACTACGAAGCCGCGCGGCGGGATCACTGGGCCTTTCAGCCGCTGAAGACCACCGAGCCTCCGCAACCGAAGGAATCCAAGTGGTCGCAGAACCCTATCGATCGCTTTCTCTACACGGCGATGGCGGCCAAGGGCGTGCAGCCGGTTCAGGATGCTGACAAGCGCACTTGGCTGCGCCGCGTAACGCTGGATGTGACGGGGTTGCCACCGAGTCCCGAGGACTACGCAGCCTTTGAAGCGGATCGCTCGCCCCAAGCGTACGAGACCGTGGTCGACCGCCTCTTGGCATCCCCTGCGTATGGCGAGCGCTTTGGTCGCCATTGGCTGGATGTGGCGCGCTATGCCGAGAGTTCAGGCAAAGAGACCAATGTCGCCTACCCGCATGCGTGGCGCTATCGCGACTGGGTGGTGCAAGCGTTCCAAGAGGATAAGCCCTACAACGAGTTCGTGACCGAGCAGTTGGCTGGCGACCTGTTGCCTGCGACGGATCCCACCGAACAAGCGCTCAATGTGATTGCGACGGGTTACCTAGCGCTCGGCCCGAAGAGCCACAATGCGCGCGATCGGCGGCAGTTCCAACTGGATGTAGCGGATGAGCAGATCGACACCATCTCGCAAGGCATGTTGGGCCTGACGATCTCGTGCGCGCGCTGTCACGACCACAAGTTCGATCCCATTCCGATTGAGGACTACTACGCGCTAGCAGGCATCTTCCTGAGCACGGACACGCGCTATGGCACGCCGCGCACGCAAGGCAACAACCATCCGAGCGAGCTAGTCGAGCTTCCCAAGGAGGCCCAAGTACCGAATGGCCCGACGATGACGCCTGTGGTGCAAGCTGCATTGGAGCGTGTGCGCGGGACAGTCGAGCGCCAGGCGGAACGCGCGGCCGAAGAGAACATGAAGGCACGCACGGGTGTGGATGCACAACCCGAGGCTGTCAATCGAGTGCGCCAACGCGCTCTCGAACAACAGACGGCGGTGCTCGAGCAGCTGTTACGTCGTTTTGACGACAACGGCCGTGCCAACGAGAAGAACCGCACGGCTATGGGTGTGGCTGAAGGCCAAGCACGCAACATCGCGGTGCTGCAACGCGGTGAGTTGGATAGGCCGGGTGCCGTTGTCGAGCGCGGATTCTTGACCGTGCTGCAACCCTACGGCGAGCACACGATCGAGACGGGCAGCGGGCGGCGTGAACTAGCCCAGTGGATCACCAGCGAGTCGAATCCTCTGACAGCGCGTGTATGGGTGAACCGCGTATGGTCGCACTTGTTTGGCGATGGTTTGGTGTCCACTCTCGACAACTTCGGCCTCTCGGGCCAGAAGCCCGACCATCCCGAGTTGTTGGACTACCTTGCGCGTACCTTCATGGCGGAAGGCTGGTCCACGAAGGCTTTGGTGCGTCGCATTGTGTTGACACGCGCCTATCGGCTGGCTTCCAGCGACGATCCGCGTGCAGTGGCGTTGGATCCCGAAGTGGTCACGCTGTGGCGGTACCCCGAACGGCGTCTAGAGGCCGAAGCGATTCGCGACTCGATGCTGTATGCCGCGGGTCTGTTGGAGACAGCGCCTCCCACAGGTTCCAACAGTGCGTTCCTGGAAGGTGTGTTGCGTAACGAGCAAGTGACGGCCTTGGTGCAGGATCGTCGCCCGGTGCGTTCGATGTACCTGCCGATGCTGCGCGACCAGATGCCCGAGGCGTTAGCTGTGTTTGACATGGCTGATCCCTCCTTTGTCGTTGGACGCCGGGAAGAGACGAATGTGGCCACACAAGCACTCTTCATGATGAATGATCCCACCGTGTTGGATGCGAGTGATGCGCTTGCGCAGAAGTTGCTTGCCGTTGCTGGGAACGATGCACAACGCATTGTGATCGCTTTCGAGCGCGTGCTGGGCCGCCATCCTTCGTCGAGCGAAGCACAAGCCGTCGAGCGCTTCTTGGCGGACTTTGATGCGCCGAGCTCATCGCCGCAGGGCGCAAGTCAGCCGCGGCGTGCGCGCGCAGCCCGTTTGGGAACTGCAGGCTCAGCCGCGCCTGCGGATCCACGCCTCGTGGCGTGGTCGGCGTTTGTCCAAACACTGTTCCAAAGTGCGGAGTTCCGCTTCCTCGGCTGACGCGATCCCTCAGGAGCATCTTCTATGACACAGCATGACTTTCTGGGTTGCAGCCGCCGCGACGCCTTGCGCTTGGGCACTCTGGGCTTTGGCTTCTTGGCCTTGCAGGGCATCTTGTCCAGTCACGCGCGTGCGCAGCAAGTGACGGACCCCATGGCTGCGCGCGCCGGCCATCATGCCGCGCGTGCCCAGCGCGTGATCTTCTTGAACATGTCGGGTGCGCCTTCGCATGTGGACACCTTCGACTACAAGCCGGACTTGGCGAAGAACAACGGCAAGTCCATCTCAGGCCAGTTCCGCCAAGGTGCCAAGTTGTTGGCCAGCCCGTGGGAGTTCCTGCCCAGTGGCAAGAGCGGTCTGTGGATCAGTTCGCTGTTCCCCAACTTGCAGAAGCAAGCGGACAAGCTGTGTTTGGTGCGCGGCATGCAAACGGATGTGCCGGCGCATGCGCAAGCCCAGCTCAAGATGCACACCGGTTCGTTCCAGTTCGTGCGCCCATCGTTGGGTGCGTGGACGATCTATGGATTGGGCACGACGAATCGCAACCTGCCGGGCTTTGTGACGATCAACCCGCCGGGTGGTACGGCCCAGCAATACGGCAGCGCTTTCTTGCCTGCGACCTTTCAAGGCATGCCGGTGGCGGGGCGTAATCGCGACCTGCGTGGCCTGAACGAGCCGGTGGCCAATGTGTCCAACGCGCGCCTGGACCGCGAAGCGCAACGCGAGCAACTGGATCTGCTGCAAAAGCTCAACAAAGAACGCCTGCGCGCCGAGCGCGGCAACGATGAGATCGAAGCGGTGATCGAAAGCTACGAGCTGGCCTTCCGCATGCAAAGCGAGCTGCCTAGTTTGCTTGACATCAGTAAAGAGCCCAAAGCCGTGCAGGCCGCTTATGGAGTCGGCGGCGAAGACACGGATGCCTTTGCCAAGCAATGCTTGATGGCGCGCCACCTGTCCGAAGCCGGCGTGCGCTTCGTAGAGATCAATCAAGGTGGTTGGGACCATCACCGCAACTTGCGCAACGACTTGGCCGAAAGCTGTCGCAAGATTGACCAACCCATTGCAGCCTTGTTGGCCGACTTGGAGCAACGCGGCCTGTTGGCTGACACGCTGGTGGTATGGAGCGGCGAGTTCGGCCGCACACCGTATGCGCAAGGCACCGATGGTCGTGACCACAATCACAAGGGCTTCACCAGCTGGCTGGCCGGTGGTGGTGTGAAGGGTGGTTTCAGCTATGGAGCCACGGATGAGCACGGCATCGAAGCCGTCGAGGGTCGCGTGCAGGTTCATGACTTCCACGCGACGCTCCTGCACCTGTTGGGCCTCGATCACGAGCGCCTGACCTTCAACCATGCGGGTCGTGACTTCCGTTTGACGGATGTGCACGGTCGTGTGGTGACCGATCTTCTCGCCTAAGACCTGCGCTTTCTGGCGTAGAGGCGCGGACGCTGCGCGAGGTCATGCTGGCCTCATCGTGAAAGTCATCGCGCTCGTCTTCCTCGGCGCCTGTGCCAGCGTGAAGGAGAGCCTTTCGAGTCCTGACTCGACAGGTTCGTGGACTTTGGCCGTGGGGCCTTACCCGCTCGATGGCGAGGGCTGGGATGCGTATGAAGGCCGCGTGCAAGTGTTAGCGGGCGCTAGAGTCCAGCCGCTAGAAGCCTTTGTTGGCTACGCCCAACTGAAGCCCGTACAGCCTGATGATCCGTTGGGCGAACTTGCCGACACGCGCACCGTAGATGTCGTGGACTTGCGCGTGGGGCTTGCTGGTGCCTGGCGCCCTTGGGAGCGCGTGGAGTTCGTTGCCGGCGCGGGCCCACGCTTGGCCTTTGCCAGCACGACGCGGCCCGGCATGTTCAATGAAATCTCCGAGCGTGCTGTCAGCGTGGGTGTCTACGCCCACGGCGGCGCGTTCGTGCGCATCGTCGATGGCTGGTGGTTCGGTGTGGATGCGCAGGCTGCACTTGGCACCGGCTATGAACTCAACGACCGTGATCGCGCCGATGAGGTGTATGCCGGCCTGCTCGTGTTGCGTTGGGACTGGTAGCTGACAGCAGCTTGCTACAAGGCTGCTCGTGCGCGCGTGGCCAAGCGCGCACCAAGCCAAGCCATCGGCAAGTACGCACCTGCAAGATCCAGCACATCGAACCACAACGGCGCTGCAGGAATCATCGCCACAGCGCCGATTCCTCCCGCCAAGAACAGCAAGGCAATTGCACCCGCCGCGACACGCACTGTGCCAACACGCCGCGCCACTAGGGCCGCGATCCACGCACCCGCCAAGGTCCCCAGCGCATGCGCCACGAACGGCACAAGAAGTTGCGCAACGGAGTACTGCTCGATGGAAGCATTGATGCTGGCGACATCGTTGACATTCACACCCGCGGGCGGCGGCAACAGGCTGGATCCCAGCACAATCGTGCCCATGTTCAGCAGGGAGCCCACCACCACACCCGCGACGATGGCACCAAGGGTGTACCCCACACGCTGGAGGGTGCTGGGACGGTTCAACTGGCTGGTCATGGAGTTAGCTCTAGTCGTTCCGTATCCTGCTTGTCAATGGAAGTTGTCATCGCAGTGCTGATGCATCCCTTGTTGTGGGTGGCGCTGATCTACCTTGCGTGCGTGTGCTATGTGCACTTCCGCGGCAAGGAGCGCCTGAAGTTTGAGCGCCAGCTCACCGAGCACTCCGGCCTCTTCTCGCCTTTCAATGTGGTGATGTACCTGTTCTCGGCCGTGCCCAAGGACCCGATCCTGCCGGCAGCGAACTTTCCTCAACTGCGCAAGTTGAAGGACAACTGGACCACCATCCGCGATGAAGCTGTGGCGCTCTACACGGACGGCAAGATCGACTACAACGCCGATCAACAAGACCTGACCTTCTTGTCGTTCAAGAAGCTTGGTTGGAAGCGCTTCCACATGAAGTGGTACGGCGACTTCTTGCCTTCAGCTGTTCAGCGTTGCCCCAAGACCGTCGAGCTGTTGCGCTCGGTGCCCGGCTTGAACTCGGCCGCGTTCACCTTGTTGCCGCCGGGCACAAAACTCGGCCGGCACCGCGATCCGTTCGCCAGCTCGCTGCGCTATCACCTTGGCTTGATGTGCCCGCAACAACCCGGGTGCCGCATTTGGGTCGATGGTCACGAGCACACCTGGAAGGATGGCGAGGACCTCGTCTTTGACGAGACCTATGTGCACTGGGCCGCGAACGACACCACGCAGCCGCGCTTGATCCTGTTCGTGGACTTCACGCGGCCGCTGCACACGCGTGTGTTGCGTGCGCTCAACCAGTTCTTGATCGACAAGGTCTACGGCATCACCGCCAGCCACAACGAGAAGAACGAAGGACGCGGCGCGCTCAATCGCGTGACCCCAGTCTTCTTCTGGTGCAAGGGTTTCTTCCGCGGAATCAAGCGGCGCATGAATCGCCAGCTGTACTACGCCTGCAAGTACGCCTTGGCAGGGGCGGCGCTTTGGTTCCTAGTGTTGCGACCGCTTCTGCACTAGGCCTGTACGCGCCTCCTGTGGAACCAGTTGCCCCTGCCGCGTAGACTCGTCAACCCTCCATGTGCGGCTTCATCGGCATCTACGGGCCTGACGGCGTCGACGTCGCAGGCGAGATCTACGAAGGGCTCCTCGCGGTTCAACACCGGGGACAGGATGCAGCGGGCATCATCACCTTCACCGACTCCTTCCATGTGAAGAAGGGTCTGGGCCTCGTGCTCGAGATCTTCAACGAGAAGAATATGCCGCGTTTGCGCGGTCATCTCGGTGTGGGTCATGTGCGCTACCCGACTGTGGGGCGCGGCAGCAAAGACGATGCGCAGCCCTTTCACTTGACCTTCCCGTTGGGCGTGGCGATGGCCCACAACGGCAACGTCACGAACTTCATCGAGCTGCATGAGAAGCACTTCAAGAACAGCGGCACGCGCCTCAACAGCTCGTGCGATGTTGAGGTGATTCTGTTCGCGTTTGCGACAGCGTTGAACGAGCGCATGCGCCCCGGCCACCTCGTGGATGCCGAGGATGTGTTCTACGCCGTCGAGCGCGTCTATCGCGAAGTGAAGGGCGCGTACTCGGTCGTCGCGATGCTCCCTGATGTGGGCATGGTGGCCTTCCGCGATCCGTTCGGCATCAAGCCGTGCGTCTTTGGTCAGAAGCAGACCGCGGAAGGTCCGTGGTTCGCATGCGCGTCCGAGTCGACGGTGTTGGATGTCAACGGCTACCAGCGCAGCTTTGACTTGCAGGCTGGCGAGGCTGTGTTCGTCGGCGCCGACCGCAAAGTTGTGCGCCGCAAGTTGTCGGACAAGCCGCACCGCCCCTGCATCTTTGAGCTGGTGTACTTCGCGCGGCCTGACTCGATGCTCGACGATGTCTCGGTCTACAAGACGCGCCGCCGCTTTGGCGAAGCCATCGCGCGCCAATGGAAGGCATCCGGCGCGCCTGTGCCCGATGTGGTCATCCCGATCCCGGACAGCTCGCGCGATGCCGCGCTGGCGATGGCGATGGAGTTGGGTGTGCCGTACCGCGAGGGGTTCGTGAAGAACCGCTACATCGGCCGCACCTTCATCATGCCGAGCCAGGCCAGCCGCCAGAACTCGATCCGCCGCAAGCTGAACCCGATTCCGCTCGAGTTCGAAGGCAAGAATGTCGTGTTGGTCGATGACTCGATCGTGCGCGGCAACACCGCCGCGCGCATCGTGCGCATGGCGCGCGAAGCCGGTGCGAAGAACGTGTACTTCGCGTCGACCTCGCCGCCCTTGGTCGCGCCGTGCCCGTACGGCATCGATATGGCGACGAAGACGGAGTTCGTCGCCACAGGCCGCGACAACGACGGCATCGCCAAGGTGTTGGGCGTCGATCACCTCGTGTACTTGGAACGCGCGGCGATGAACGAAGCCGCGCGCGCCGGCAACCCGAAGATCGAGAAGTTCTGCAATGCGTGCTTCACCGGTGAGTACCCGACTGGCGACATCACCTTGGAGCGCATGAACTTGATTGCGAGCGAGCGCGAAACAGCGCAGCTGTCAACGCGCGGTACATGAAGGTGCTGATTACTTCGCCGGTGTTTCCGCCCGATCTCGGCGGGCCGGCGACGTATGTGCCTTCGTTGGGCCGCTTCTTGGTGGAGCGCGGTCACCAAGTGCATGTGGTGGCCTTCTGCTCGGACCCCGATCCGCAGGGCTATCCCTTTCGCGTGACCAGCATCGCGCGCGGTTCGTTGCCGGTGCGCTACCTCAAGGCCTTTGCCGCCGTGTGGAAGGCGGCACCGCAAGCCGATGTGGTCTATGTGAACGAGCACTTGGCCTTGCTGCATGTGCTGGCGGCCAAGCTGCGCGCCAAGCCCACCATGATCCGCATCATGGTCGACGGGTCGTGGGAGATCGCGCATCGCAAGGGTTGGATCGGCGGGGACGGCATCGATGTGTACCAAGGCAAGTCGTATGGCTTGAAGGTCGCGTTCGTGCGTGCGCTGCAGCGTTTGTGGTGGGCGTGGTGCGACCACATCATCAGTTGCTCGGACTACCTGCGCGGCATCCTGATTCACAGCTACGGTGTGCCGCCGACCAAAGTCCAGCGCGTGTGGAATGCACACCATGGCCCCAAGGACTTGGCTTTGTCGCGCGAGGAGGCCCGCGCCAAGCTAGGGGTTGCGCCGTCAAGTAAACTTGTCTTGACCATCTGTCGCTTGATGGGCTGGAAGCGCGTCGACAACATCTTGCGTGCGCTGGCTGCGTTGCCGGCGGATGTGACTCTGGCCGTTGCGGGCGATGGCGACATGGAGCAGGAGTGGAAGCAACTGGCGACCGAGCTCGGCCTCGGCGCGCGGGTGCTGTGGCTCGGCAATGTGCCGCACAAGGACATCCCGCTCTGGATCCGGGCGGCGGATGTCTTCGTCCTGAACAGCGAGTACGAGGGTCTGTCGCACACTTTGGTCGAGGTGTTGCATTTGGGCACACCCATCGTCGCCAGTCGCGTGTGCGGGAACCCCGAGGTGGTCGTTGATGGGGTAAATGGCCTTTTGGTCGACCCGCAGGACTGGCGCACGACCCGCGACGCTATCTCTAAGCTGTTGTTTGACAAGGATTTAGCGCAAAAGCTAGCTGCCGCCGGCTTGGCCCGCCGCGAGGACTTTGACCGCGAACGCACCTTCACCCAAGTCGAACAAGCTCTCCTTCGCGCAACCGGCCAAATCTGACGCGCACTGCGGATTTTGGCTCCGGCAAACGCTCTGTTCAAAAAACGCCGATAGCATCCTTCTAGGGTTTTACAGACCCACGCACCCATGAAGGTCCTGTTCATCGACGAGTACCTCCCCCAAGAGATGCTCGGAATCATGTACGTCTCGCGCGCCATCAAGGACGCGGGACACGAGTGCAAGTGCTTGTTCATCCCGGACAAGGACTGGCTGGCCAAGGTGCAAGAGTACGCACCCGATGTCGTCTGCTATTCGCTCACGACAGGCATGCACCTCTACTTTGCGGACATCAACCGCAAGGTGAAGGCGGTGCTGCCCAATGTCGTCTCGGTCTTCGGTGGGCCGCACCCGACCTTCGTGCCTGAGTATGTCGAGACCGACGGTGTGGACGCGATTTGTCGCGGCGAGGGCGAACGCGCCATTGTCGAGTTGCTGGACCGTCTGCGCGATGGCCAGCCGTACTACGATGTCAAGAACTTCTGGTTCAAGGACAAGCAAACCGGACAGATCCACAAGAACGAGCAGCGACCGCTCGTGGATCGCCTCGAGGACCTGGGCTTCCCCGACCGCGATGTGGTCTACGAGGCCGGCGCCATCTACAAGAACACCGACCGTAAAGTGTTCGTGACACAGCGTGGTTGCCCCATGCCGTGCACCTTCTGCTTCCACCACGCGATGAAGAAGAAGGTCTATGGCGCCCGCAACAGCGAATACGTGCGCAAGCGCTCCGTCAGCCATGTGATCGACGAGATCAACGATGTGCGCAAGCGCTACAACTTGAAGTTCGTCCACTTTGTCGACGACATCTTCAACCTGCGCAACGACTGGCTGGAAGAGTTCTGCGAACGCTTCCCCAAAGAGGTCGGTCTGCCCTTCGACGTCATCTTGATGGCGAACATGACCACCGAGCGCCACATCGAGCTGCTCAAGAAGGCCGGGTGCGTGTACGCGCGCATCGCTTTCGAGGCGGCCAGCGATTATGTGCGCAACGCCGTGTTCAAGAAGCACACCACGCGCCAGCAACTGATCGACGCGTCAGGCTGGATCAAGAAACACGGCATCCGCCTTGGTTCGTTGAACATGCTCGGCGGTCCGGGCGGCACGCTCGAAGACGAGTTCGACACGGTCAAGCTCAACATCGAGTGCAAAGTCGACCACCCGCTCGTGTCGTTGATGCAGCCGTACCCCGAGTTCGAGATCAACGACATGACCCGCGAGATGGGCTACTCGATCGCGGGCTACGACGACTTCCCGACCAAGTTCAACCGCACGACGTCCATTTTGTTTGACAACAAGGTGGAGATCGAGAACTTGCACAAGCTCTTCCCGATCCTCGTGCGCTTCCCCTGGTTGATGCCGCTGGCACCCAAGGCGATCAAGCAGCGTTGGATGCAGAAGCCGCTGCTGATCATGTACATGCTGTTCAGCGAATGGATGGTCGCCGAGCAAGCGAAGATCTACGCGCACGCTCAAGGCCTGTCTGGTCCGCGCTACTGGGCGTGGGTGGACTTCACCTATCGCTTGGGCACCAAGGGTGTGCTGCGCGTGTACACCGCGCTCTTCGCACGCTTCTTCGACCGCTTCTTCACTCCCAAGCAGGCGCAACTCGCCTTGCAGATGGGTGACGAACGCGTGGTCGCTCACATGGACTGAGGGCGCCCCGTGCCTCGCACGGAGCACCCTCGCTTCTAACCCTCGGCAATCTCAGGGCACCCAAGTCACCGCCAGCGCGTTCGTCGCGTTGTTCTGCGAGGCCGTGCAGAACGGCGCCGCGTTGCGGTAGATGATCTGGTAGTGCCAGGTCCCCGGGGCGACTCCGCCTTGCACCGAGATGGGCAGTTGTCCCGGGACGCTGTAGCCGTACTGGATGTTGCCGGCGTTGGCATTGCGGATGTAGACCCGCTTGAGGTTGCCGCCCACACAGCGCAGACCATCACCGAAGGGCGTCGGCGGGTTGGCCAAGGTGCCTTGGAGCAGCACCGTGGTCGCCGTGCCCGGCATGCCCGAACCCGAGAGGATGAGCGTGTCGTTGCTGATCGAGGGGAAGCCGTTGCCCCACAGCACCGCACCGAGAGGATTGACCGAGTTGCCGCAGCCGCGTCCCGCAGCACCGTTGTTGCCGCAGGGGCAGATCGGGGCCGTGCCGCTGTCGCAGTAGCTGATGCCCGCTGCCGGATCGTGCATCGTGTCCAGAGCATCGAGGTCATCACCGGGCGTGCCGGCGAACTGGCGCGGCGACATCAGGCCCAAGGCCTCGGCCGGGATCAGGATGCCCGGGCGACCCGCACCACCCAGCGGCGGAACCAGGATGTCACCCGGCATGATCGGCGCGCCGAAGATCGAGTCCGGTTGACCGATCACCGCCGAACCGCGACGCACGCTGAAGAGCAGCATGTCCGTCTGGCCGGTCATCCAATCGAAAGGCTGCGCGCTGACTTGGTAGCCGGCCAGACCGTTCTCAGCGATGGCCAGGGCATCGAGGTCGTCGCTGTCGATGCCGTTCAGGTCCAGACCCAAGATGCCGGCTGTGGCGTACACCGCCAGCGCGCCGCCCGGAGCGGTGAAGAGCACATCGCCACCCACAAACCCGTGCAGCACAGCCGAGCCGCTGTTCGGCATCATCGTGATCGGGTCGATGAACTGCGCATCGAGCGAGAAGTAGGTGCGCGTGGTGCGGGCAAAGTTCGGATCCGGCACATCGCCGTCGAGCGCATCCAAGTTGTCACCGAACGGCGTACCGGGAGGATTCTCGATCAGACCGAGCCCGGGGTAGACCGCACCGCTGCAGCTCGCGAGGCCGTTGCCGTCATGGAGGCCCACGTTCCCGCCGACAAAGGTGCCCGGCATGATGGGCATCGGGGGCAGGCCAATATCCATGAAGGCGTCGGCAGCCTGGTCATTGCAAGGTGCCTCGTTCCAGACAGCCGGGGCGGCCGGCGTGCCCACGATGCCGCGCGACCAGTAGTCGACCGAGAACGCGATGCGGCGTCCGGGATTCAACGCGCCGGTGGCGCTCAGCTCCAGTCGACGATCGAGGCCGTGGCTGATGGCGTCCACTTCGATGCGGCCCATCGTGCCACCGGGGTGACCTACGGTGATGGCGTGCTGGGCCAAGGCCAAGCCAATCGGCGGGAAGACGCCGGCAGATTCGGTGATCCCGGGCACGGGCAAGGGGCCCAGCGCCGGGACCAAGGTGGCCGGCAAGAGCAGGTCACCTTCGGTGATCGGAGTACCGGTGAACGAATCGGGGATTCCGACCGTAGGGCTCTTCCAATCGACCCCGAAAATGGTGAGTTGCGGGTTTTGGGCGATCGCGGTCGCCGAGAGGGCAAAGACGGCGAGGGTGACGGTGTACTGGCGCATGGCTGTGTCCTTGTGCGTGGCTTGAGAAGGTCGTGGGCCGCGCCTCGCGGCCCCTACACCTCCTCAGGACGGACAGCGCGGCCTCGTGGAACGAAAACCGCAACGCAGCCATGAATCGACCTAAGTAGCTTATTTTCACCTAATTACGATTCCCGTCAGCCCTTCTTCTCGTCCTTCTTGGGAGCCGGCGGAGTGGTGATCTCCTTCCAGGCCGTATTGCCGCGCTTCACAAAGTCCGCCGGGTCCTTCTGCCACTTGGCACGCGTGTCCGCGAAGAAGCTCTTGTAGAAGAGGTAGAGCTTGCCATCACGCACCACGAAGGACTCGGGATCGACTTCGACCTTGTCCTTGCTCGGGATCGCGTAGGCGCACCAACCGCCGTATTGAGGCTCGAACTTGGCCGGTTCCTTGAGAAAGGCCTCCTTGTTCTTCTCCGTAGCAAAGCGATAGGTCACGCCTTCGTGTGTGGCGGTGATCTTGTCACTGCCCTTTTGCGCCTTGCTACCGCCCTCGGGGAAGTAGGCGACGGGGTCCCAGCCTTGAATGGCGAGACCCTTGTCCAAGTTGAGGTGCGTGGTGTCGCGCTTGGCCTGAGCCCACAACGACACCGGCAGAAGCGCGAGGGCCATCACCACCAAGAGAGAGAGCGTGCGTGTCATGCACGCAGGATAACGCGCAGGGCGCTGGCTTAGAACCGCAACTGCAACAGGGACACATCGTCCTCGAACTCAGGGCGGCCTTGGATCTCTTGCATAGCCGCGTGGATCTGCTGCGGGCCACCCCCAGCGCCGGCGACGCGCGCCACGACCGCGGCGAACTCGTCGTACTCCATGCGGCGGCCACCGAGCTCCACCTCATAGATGCCGTCGCTGAAGATGTGCAGCAACGAGCCAGGCGCGATGTGCGTGTGCTGCGCATCGAACTCCATGTCGGGCACCATGCCGATGATGGGGCCGGCCGAGAGGACTTCATGGTGCTGGCCCTCAGGCGTCACCAACACGGCGCCATGATGACCGCCGCTGGCGTGGCGCAGCACACATTCCTGCGCGTCAAAAACACCATACCAGATGGTGAAGTACATCTCGTTCTGCGACTCCATCTGGAAGGCGCGATTCAACGCAGCCAACACTGACTCGGGCGAATGAAAGTCCGTGTCGGGCAAAGTCTGCGAGCGAATGACATTCATCGCCGAGGCCGACAACAGCGCGGCGCCCACACCGTGCCCGCACACATCCAACAAGTACACGGCCATGTGGCGCGCGTCGAGCCAGTGGTAGCCGAACGCATCGCCGCCCAACGAGGTCGAGGGCGTGTAGGTCCAATCGATGCGCACCGGGCCTTCGTGCAGGCGTTGCGGCAAGAGCGACGCAACATACGCTGCAGCCTCGCGCAATTCGGCGGCCAAGGCTTCTTGGCTGGCGACCAACGCCGCGTACGTGCGCTGCTCTTGATCGCGCAGTTGCTTCTTCTCGAGCGAAGCACCAACGCGCGCGCGCAGCAGCGTCGGGTTGAAGGGCTTGGGCAAGTAGTCCTCGGCGCCGGCCTCAATGCAACGTACCACGCTGGACAGCTCATCGAGTGCAGACACCATGATGACGGGCACATGGCGCAAGGACTCATCGGCCTTCATGCGCAGCAACACGCCGTAGCCGTCGAGCTCGGGCATCATGATGTCCAGCAACACGAGGTCGTACTGCGTGTCAGCTAGCTTCGCGAGTGCATCCAAGCCATGTACGGCTGTGTCGACGCGATAGCCATCCTTCTCAAGACGGCGCGCCAACATGTCGCGGTTGGAGTCCTTGTCATCGACGACCAAGAGTCGTGAGCCCACGCCGCGTGCTGGATGGGCGGTGTTGGTCTCTTCGGCCTCAGGCAAGGGCAACTCGGTGGTCCCGGGCGCTTGGAAGGCTGTTGCCGCAGCCCCACCGGGCTGCAAGCGCGTGTTCACCGATTCCAGCATCGTGCGCGCAGCCAGCAGGATGCGCTGCAGGTCGCCCGCTTGCTCGCTGGCGGTAGCGCTGTCTTCGAGCAACATCTCGCTATAGCCGATGATCTGGTTCAGCGGTGTGCGCAAGTCGTGGCGCAACTGCGCTAAGGGATCACCTTCGTGCGGCGCGCCCATCAGCTTTTGCCTTCCGGCGCAGACACTCCCAATCGCGCTAGCTGTGTGGCAATCTTCTCCGTCAAGCGCGCAAAGTCGACCGGTTTGGTGTCGTAGTCATCACAACCAGCGGCGAGGCACTTCTCGCGATCGCCGGACATGGCGTGAGCTGTCAAACCAATGATGGCCATGCGTGCTCCGTGAGCGGTGGCTTTGATGCGGCG
>Ga0079301_1000642_pt1 | contig 17020 bp, 16 predicted proteins | sample Wag4_2014_7_11_3_FD_74797 | JGI IMG/M metagenome (GOLD analysis project Ga0079301, IMG submission 74797) | Fresh water mixed with fracking chemicals microbial communities from Ohio, USA - Utica-2 Time Series FC 2014_7_11 | ecosystem: Engineered > Industrial production > Chemical products > Input... | reverse complement strand
GCATAACATCATGATCGACAGAATCGATAACTTCGCGAGCTCCGTTGATTGCTGCCTTAGCTTGCAATAAATCTTGTGTTGTCTCGATAAGGAGCGCATCAGCGCCAGAATCAACTAAGCCTTGAGAAGCAATCCGATATGCCTCTTTGAGTTTCTCATAGGTCGTATGACCTAAAGTTGGCAACTTTGTCCCTGGACCCAGCGAACCGAGAACAAATCGAGGATGATCCGCGGTCGAGAATTCATCTGCGACTTTACGAGCGATATCTCCCCCGGCTTTTGCGAGTTCATAGATCCGATCTTCAATGCCATATTCAGCGAGATTTGCCCAGTTTGCTCCAAAAGTATTTGTCTCAATGGCATCTACCCCAACTTCAAGATAGGAGCGATGGACAGATTCAACGATATCGGGACGTGTCACATTGAGAATTTCGTTGCAACCCTCATGATTTTGAAAATCTTCAAGAGTTGGGTCGGCCGCTTGAAGCATCGTTCCCATTGCACCATCAGCGATGACGGGACCTAATGAGAGAGCTTTACGGAGAAGTCCGGCCTCTTTGCGCGTTACTCCTTGAGAAATAACGTGGTGGGTCGTCATGGCGCCAAGGTTACCGTAAGGTGGCGCACATGGAGATTTATGCGATTCCTGAGCTACGAGATCCCATCCTGATCTATGCCTTCTCTGGATGGAGTGATGCCGGCGAAGCATCTACTGGACTCCTGAACCATCTATTAACAAATCTTGCAACTATCGAGGCGCCTGCCATTCTTATCGCTCAAATTGATTCTGATGAATATTACGATTTTCAAGTAAATAGACCCGCAATCTCTCTCGACTCCAATTCTGTCCGCTCAATCAAATGGCCTGGAGTCGAAATATTTGCGTTACGAAATCCCAGAGGTGCGCGGGATTTCATTGTAGTTCGAGGGATTGAACCATCCATGAAGTGGCAAGCCTTTGCTGATGAGATTCTCGATTTCGCCGAAGATTGCGAAGTAACACTTGCCATCTCTATTGGTTCGATGTTGGCAGATGTCGCGCATTCAAGACCCATACCGGTTAGTGCCACCGGATCACATCCCACGATTGCCAAAGCTATGGGTATTGAAGTTAGTAGGTATGAAGGGCCGACTGGGATTATGGCGATTATTCAAGATGCTTGCATCAAAAGAGAGATAGATTCAATAGCACTTTGGGCAGCTCTCCCGCATTATGCCCATGCATCCTTTTCACCGAAAGCCACTTTGGCTCTACTTAACGGCTTGGAGGATTTTCTCGAAATCTCGCTTCCACTTGGTGTTCTCCTTAAGGAATCAGAAGAGTGGGAGATGGCCCTGACAAAGGCGGTAAATGAAGACTCTGATCTAAAAGAATACGTTGAAGGATTAGAAAATAGTCACGATGCAAATGATGAAGATCAAACCGGCGATGCGATTGCACGAGAAGTTGAACGTTTCCTCAGAAGAGAGAGCTCGAAAGAACGGGATTCAGAGGGCTAGTCCAAGAACGGTGTCCAGAGCGCGGGATAGTTCACCTGCCTCTCCCCCAATCGCTCCTTCTTCAGTTTCTCTAATCCAACCCTTGATATGGTGCAAAGCTTTTGGGGTATCGAGATTCTCGGAAAGACTTGCAATTATTTGCGCGATTACAGGTGTAGTTGGCGCGACATCTACACGCGATAGGGCTTTGCGAAGCCGCGAAATCCAGTCGATAGCATCGTCTAGAACAGCTTGACTCCACATTCGGTCCAAAGCAAAATGAGAGGACATCAAAGCCCATCGAATAGCTGAGGGCGAGATGCCCTGATTAATTAACTTAGAAACAAAGACCAAGTTTCCCAAAGACTTGCTCATTTTCTCGCCATCAAGACCAATCATTCCAGCATGGACATAGTGAGAAGCAAACTCTCGGTTGGTTATCAATTTGCATTGAGAGGCTGACATCTCATGATGAGGAAAGATTAAGTCGCTTCCCCCGCCTTGAATGTCAATGGATGTTCCACCCGTTGAACCTGTTAGGTAAGCAAGTGCTATCGCTGAGCACTCAATATGCCAACCAGGTCGACCAGAACCAAATGGAGAATCCCAGAAAGGCTCTCCGGGGCGGTGACCTCTCCACAACAAAGCATCGAGCGGATTCCGCTTGCCTGCTCTATCTGGATCTCCGCCTCGCTGTGAGAATATCTCTGCCATCTCAGAACCCGTTAAATGTGATCTCTCTCCGAACTGCGAGTCAGCATGTACCTCGAAATACAAATCCGAGTCTATGTAGTAAGTGTGTCCAGTATCTACTAAGGATTGGATTGATTGAATGATTAAATCCATCGCTTCGACAACACCGATGTACTGATCTGGAGGAATGATTTGAAGATTAACCATATCCCCACGGAAGAGGTTGATCTGTGACGTAGCGAGCTCTCTCCAATCGACACCATCTCTTATGGCCCGCTCCAAAAGAGGATCGTCAACATCTGTAATGTTCTGCACGAAATGCACTTTTGCCCCTGTTAGCCGCAAGTAACGATTGATAAGGTCAAAGGTGAGATATGTAGCGGCATGACCTAGATGAGTAGCATCGTAAGGCGTGATTCCACAAACGTAGATTCTATAAACATCCTGCTTTTCAATAGGTTTGATGGTCTGAGAAGCAGTATCAAATATCTTGAGGGTGGGGATGTCGAAGGCATGTGAAATCGTCGGCAAATCCACATCGGCCCAAGAATTCATTGTGTAAGAGTAATACCTAAGCTCTGGAAAGAATATCTAAAACGGAGGCCACGGCACCGCTGGCCATTCTGGATTAGGCTCTGGAAAACGAGTCTGATTAATCAGTCTTTCTATCCTCATGATAAGAGCTTCTCTCTCAACGTCACTTATTAAAGTTAAAAGTTCGGAGATCTCTTCCTTCATCAAAGAATCTAATAACCGGTTGAGAGTCTCTATCTCAGAACTTCGCAGCTCCTCCCCTGACCACTGCCAAAGAACAGTCCGTAACTTATCCTCTTCATGAAAGGTAACGCCATGGTCGCAGACATAGAGCTCGCCACTTTGCGCAGGAAGAAGGTGACCAATCTTGCGATCTGTATTGTTAATCACCGCATCAAAAAGCGCTACCGACCTGAGGTTGTCATTAGTTTCTCGAAAATAAAGCGCGAGATCGATACTTTCATCGATATCAATCCAGAGCTGAAAAGCACCTTGCCCAAATGGTCCATCCCGAAGAATTGTTAAAGGCACAAGGTTGAGACCCATAGCTTCACTGATTAGAAATGCAGCCCTCTCCCTAAATGCGAGATTTCCGGACTGAAAGTCCCACAGAGGTCTCTCCCCAGAAATGGGTTTATAAATTGCCCGGATACTTTCGCCGTTAAGTTCTAACTCTGTAAAGAGAGTGGCATTTGAGGCATCCACCAACCTGCCCTCAACCTTTACGGATCCCTCTTTCAAAATTTGTGCAGTTGTATTCATCGTCGATATCCATTTGCGCGGGCGCAAATATGGCCAAGGGGGTCGATCGGTAGGGCGCAGAACGGACAAGGGGGTCTACCCGCCCTAACCAGCGCCTCTGCTCTTTTTGCGAAAGTTTTTACTTGCTGGAGTGTGAGGAAAACTCTCACTACTTGAACACCGTCGAGTGATGGCGAATCAATTTCGAATAAATCTTCTTCATCGACATCAATATTTACTTCTCGAAGATCCACCTGCACTTTCTCAGTAAACTCATCGAAAAAAATAGCTATTGCGCCAATTCGGAACTCTCCAATAACAGGAGTCTCCAAGGGCTCTCGATCTTCTATGACCTCAGGACGCTCGATACTTGGGTGAGCAATTCGAATCTCTTTCAGCATTTCCATAAAGCGCTCACCTAGAACGGAAACTTGGCTCTTCTCTGCTGCCACCGAAATGAGTACGTTGCCTGTTCGTACTTGTATCCAGAATGAACGAGAGCCCGGCTCACCCAGAGTTCCGACTGTGAATCGAGAAACGTTTTCGAAAGTTCGCAGCATTAGAGTAAGTCCTTAAGGCCACCCATGTTGTTAATCGTTCTTACGGAGAGATGACCCTTTGAAAGGGAGAGTACTGAGAAAGAAGCTGGATCAATTTGTAGCTTCTGAAAGGAATCCAATTTCATGTCAAGGTACTTTGATAAAACAAGTTTGATTGTGTCCGAGTGAGAGAGAACAAGATGAGTTTTCGAGCCCCGTTGGGCGGCAATCTTTTCGATTCCCGCGCATGCGCGCCGTTGCGCGCCACGAAATGACTCTCCTTCTGGAAATCTCATCTGCGATGGTTGATTCTGAACGACCTTCCAGAGCGGATCCCTGCGAAGGGCGCTAAGTTTTCTACCACTCCAAGATCCGAAATCAATCTCAGTTACGCTCTCATCGATCTCAAAACTCTCCAAAGAAGATGAGTATTTAGAACGAAGCCAAGGGTCAATAGTTAACTGACAGCGTTGCACAGGACTAATGTGCAATCTATCAATCGTGTTTCGTCCGATTCTTTCAACAAGCCCCTCGGCTTGCGCGAAACCTTTCTTGGAAAGGGATACTCCTGGCAATCGACCTGTCAAAAGTCCAAGATCATTCGCTGCAGAATGTGCGTGACGCAAAAGGACGATGACTGACATCTGCATCCTCCTTCGTCGTGGGCCGGTTCTCAAACGGATATTGATTGACAACACGCAAGGGAAGGTTACACAGGAAATGCGTCGTAAGTCTGCCCAACCCTTGCTAAGGTCGCGCTCATGGAGATGCGCAGAGCTGGGTCGAGTGGTCTGATGCTCTCAAGTATCGGCTTAGGCACAATGACATGGGGGCGCGACACCGATACCCATGAAGCAGTTGACCAGGCTCGCGCCTACATCGAAGCGGGCGGCAACTTTTTAGATACCTCACCCGTCTACGGTGATGGAGATAGCGAGCGAGTCATCGGTGGAATGATCGGAACTCTCTTCTCACGCGATTCGATGATGATCGCCAGTAAAGCGGGAACCCAGATTGTCGATGGCAATCTTATGGTGAGCAATTCTAGGCAGAGTTTGATAAATGATTTAGATAAAACACTTGCTCGATTAGGCACTGATTACATCGACATTTGGCAAGTTTCACAGTGGGATTACGAAAATCCACTCGATGACACACTCTCGGCTCTCGACTATGCATTCAGTACAGGACGCGCTCGATATGTTGGTATTTCAAACTTTTCAGGATGGCAAGCTGCTAGAGCAGCAACATTGCAACAAGGACATTCAATGAAAGCGCCAATCGTCACCGCAGCGCACGAGTATTCCCTTCTCAATCGAGATGCTGAGCGCGAAGTTATTCCTGCCGCCGATGAAATTGGTTTCGGATTCTTAGCCTGGGCTCCATTAGGACGCGGCGTTCTCACCGGTAAGTATCGAAAAGGAATTCCAAGTGATTCACGGGCAGCTGCGCCTCATTTCATAAAGCATGTTGAGCCATATTTAAATGCTCGATCTACTCGAATTGTTGAAGCTGTCGCTGTTGCAGCAGAAGGACTTGGTTTTGCACCATTAGAAGTATCTCTAGCTTGGGTTCGAGACAGTCCATTCGTGACATCAGCGATTATCGGTGCAAGGACAGGGGCGCAACTACGTGGCGTTCTCAAGAGCGAAGAGATTGTGCTTCCCGCAACAATTAGAAATGTTCTGGATGAGGTTTCAACACCGTCGTAAGAATGAGTCAAGAGCGCGCACTCCAAAATGCAAACTCTCGATAGGTACTCGTTCGTCAACTCCATGAAAGAGCGCCATAAAATCTAAATCTGCTGGTAATCGCAATGGACTAAAGCCATATCCGGTGATACCCAGCTCTGAGAGCGCCTTGTTGTCGGTTCCACCGCTCATTAAATACGGAACAGGAATGCCCTCGCGATCCTGTTCAATAATCGCAGCACACATCGCATCGACTAGTGGACCAGTGAAGTTAACTTCTAGGGCGATATCTCGTGTCAGAGTTTCAATCTCAATCTCAGGACCCACTATCGATCGAATTGTCGAATTGAGCTCATCTTCATATCCGGGGAGAAATCGCCCATCGATTACGGCCGAGGCACTTCCTGGTATGACATTAGCTTTGTAGCCAGCATCGAGCATCGTTGGATTGGCGGTATTTGAAAGCGTTGCCCCGATCATGCGTGCGGTCGGACCAATTTCGTCTAGCAATGGTCGCAAATCTTCCTCGTTATATGGGCGACCGGTTGCCTCTGCAATCTTTCGGAAAAGAACTTTTACTGTCCGCGTGTATCGCTGTGGCCAAGAATATTGACCTAGTTTGGCTACAGCATCCGATAACTGTGTAATCGCGTTGTCATCATTGACCATCGAACCATGTCCAGCACGGCCGTTGGCGGTGAGTTTGATCCAATGAATGCCCTTCTGGGCTGCTTCAATAAAATAGAGACGCTTTCCATTGTGAAGCGTCACAGAAAATCCACCGACCTCTGAAATCGCCTCGTTGTAACCGTTGAAAACTTCTGGATGTTCACGTGTCATATATCGCGAACCAAAGTTACTACCGGCCTCTTCGTCGGCAAAGAATGCAAGCAAGATATCCCGTGGAGGTTTAAATCCGCTTCGTTTCCAGTTTCGGACTATTGCAAGAATCATGGCATCAACATTTTTCATGTCAACAGCACCACGTCCCCAAATAGCACCATCACGAATCTCTGCCGCAAATGGATCTACTTGCCAATCATCAGCATTTGCCGGCACAACATCGAGATGTCCGTGCACGACTAAACCAGGTCGCGCTGAATCAACGCCTTCAAACTTTGCAATGACATTACAGCGACCTGGAGCTGATTCATAAATCTTGGCTTGGATTCCTACCTCTGCAAGAGAGGCGACCACGTATTGCGCAACAGCCTTCTCATCACCTTTTCCATCCCCGTAATTGACCGAGGGAATGCGAATAAGATCCTGGCAGATTGAAACAACCTCATCTTCAAGTGATGTCATAGGAACATTCTCTCTCAGAAGCGGAGAAAGTGACCCGTATTCCTACGTTTTGCTTCGGGGGTGAAGCATTGCTATCTTTGCCCCGTAATTCAGCTAGCGGAGCTCTTCGCTAGTGCACTCGTCCGGGTGGCGGAATTGGCAGACGCGCTAGCTTGAGGTGCTAGTTCTCGCAAGGGATTAGGGGTTCAAGTCCCCTTTCGGACACTAAAGTTCATCCAATGAAGAGCTACCGAGATGCCTTATCGCTCATAAGGCTTATTCCCGATTTTCCGAAGGCAGGGATTCTTTTTCAAGATATCACTCCCCTGTTATCTGATGGGCAAGCTTTCCAAGCAATCGTCTCCGAGATTGCTACTCGCAGCTCTGAAGTTGATTTTGTTGCAGGAGTCGAAGCTCGTGGCTTTATCTTTGCCTCAGCTGTAGCAAATAACCTTGGTGTTGGCTTTATTCCCATTCGCAAGAGTGGCAAACTGCCTGCTCAATCAATCTCAAGGAGCTACGGACTTGAGTATGGAAACTCGGTTCTAGAACTTCATAGGGATGCTTTTGCGCAAGGCTCGAGAATACTTTTGATAGATGACATTTTAGCAACCGGCGGAACAATTACAGCCTCCATAGAATTGATTGATGAGCTTGGCGGAGTCATCAGCGATGTGGCTTTCATTAGTGAGATAACTGAGCTTGATGGATATAGCGTCATAAAAGAACGATATCCAGCAATCGAGATTCATATTCTCAGCAGATAAATATGAAGACAATCCGCGAACCTCACATTCAGAGTTTAAGAGCCCTTGCGGCCCTACTTGTTCTGATTTATCACGCCGATTACCTACCGGGTGGATATATCGGCGTTGATATCTTTTATGTGATCTCTGGTTATTTGATTACCAATCTCCTTCTTCGAGAATTAGAGCAAACCCGACGCCTCGAGTTTATGGCTTTTTATGCTCGCAGATTCAAGCGTTTGCTACCAGCATCATTCGTCGTCGTGATTACAACCGGAATCGTTGGCTGGATCTTGTTGCCTAATTCTTATCGGGCCGACTTCGGACGAGACCTAATTGCTGCATCAACATATATATCAAATTTTCTCTTCGCCTTATGGGACGCTGATTACCAAAACCTGGGATCTACGCCATCACCATTTATTCATTTTTGGTCCCTTGCTGTGGAAGAGCAGTTTTATCTTTTCTGGCCAATCCTGATTCTCATTTTTTTCCGCATGAAGGGTCGCACCGGAGTCTTCTATGGCGTCCTTGCAGTTGCACTGACATCTTTTCTCTTTTCGCTCTACCTCACCGAACGATCACCTGTGTGGTCGTTCTATATCCTTCCAACTCGTGCCTGGGAGATGGCATCGGGTGCATTAATTCTCTTTGCTTCCAAGAGATTGCGCGAAGGACTTTTTAACCGACCACAGTTAGGTCTTCTCTCACTCGTTCTCATCTCTTTCTCTACCTTTCTCTTCAACGAGACAACTTCATTTCCTGGTACTGCTGCTCTTCTACCCGTCATTGCTACCACTCTGCTGATACTCAGTCGAGAAAATTGGCCACCTTTTCTAGATGCCCTGTCCAGGTTTCCTCTGACCCAATGGCTCGGAAAAATCTCCTATCCGCTCTACCTCTGGCACTGGCCTGTCCTTGTAATCCCGGAGATTTCACTCTCTCGAGCCCTAAGACCCCATGAGTTAGTTGCAGGCATACTTCTTATTCTTTTACTCTCCGAATTAACCAATAGATTTATCGAAGAGCCTCTTCGTTATTCTTCACTTGCTACGAAGAAAATCTTTCTCGCATCGCTAGCAGCAACACTGCTTTCTGTAACTCTGGGAATTGCAATTTCAGCGTCATATACCAGTTCTATAACTTCATCGTCGGGTTTCACCTTTGACATCGATGAGGTCCGATCTAAGCCTAAAAATAATCTCGACGGTTGCCATATACATGTTGGGGTAACCATCGCACCCAAATGCGAGTACGGAGATACTGATAGCGAGAAAACCATCGTTCTTTATGGAGATTCGCACGCGGCACAATGGTTGCCAGCTCTAGACATAATTGGTCGTCAGAATGGTGTGAGAATAGTTTCGCTCACCAAATCTGCGTGTCCATCGGCCGAAGTTATAAAAGAACTCTCATCACAGTATCGAGTTGATGATTGTCAGAAGTTTAGGGATGAATCTATCTCTCGGATACAGAGAGAGAATCCAGATGCAGTGATTATGACGGGGATGCAACCCTTTACCGCACCAAATTCAAATATTAGTTCTCGAGATTGGTGGCTTAAGGGTGAAGCAATTGCATACTCTCGAATCAAGAATCAAACTAAATTCCCAATCTATCTCACCGACACTCCTCTTCCGAAAGTTGATATTCCTAGCTGCGTTGCTGAAGCAAAGGGCAATGAATGCGATACATCACGTCCGGTATCGCCTGAGGTAGCTCCCGGATTGATTGCCATTAATCCGACTCCTTGGTTATGCGATTCATCATGCCCGGCAGTTATTGATGAAATCGTTGTATATCGGGATAAATCACATCTCACCGTTGCAATGAGCGAGTATCTGGCCCCATTTCTTGCCAAGGAACTGAAACGAATCGGAGTTGTTCAGTGATCTTCTTAACCCTCGAGATGGCAAGATAGCGCCATGGCTGAACTCATTTACTACTGCGGAACGATGGATAGCGGAAAATCCACCCTTGCGCTACAAACAGCCCATAACCATCAAAGTCGTGGCAGAGGTGGCTTGATTTTTACAAGCCACGATAGAGCCGGAAGTGGGGTCATCTCCTCACGCTTGGGCTTGCAGAGTCCTGCCATTGAAGTACTTCCTGAATTTGATATTCATAAGTTTGTGCTTGAAAAGCTCTCCATGGGTGAGCGTATTGATTACATCATCTGTGATGAGGCGCAGTTTTACCAACCAGAACAGATTGATTCGCTAGCAAAAATTGTTGATGGATTGGGTATCGATGTCTATGCCTTTGGAATTTTGGCAGATTTTCGAACCAAGCTTTTCCCCGGTTCTGCCCGTCTAGTCGAGTTAGCTGATCGAGTTAATACTCTGCAAGTCGAAGCGCTCTGCTGGTGCGGTTCAAGAGCCACCCATAATGCTCGAACAATCAATGGAGTTATGGTTACCGAAGGAGAACAAGTAGTTGTCGGTGATGTTGGCAAGAGCGAAGAAGTTGCCTATGAGGTGCTCTGTCGTAGACACCATATGCGCAATGTCACCGCACGTGCATCACGCGCTGGTCATATTTCAACTGATCCCCTGCCTTTTGGCGAATAAAGCCTTTAATCAAAGTTCTCTCTTTTAAATCGCACTCGCTACGAATGCGACTAGTGGCGCCAAGAAGAGTGCTGGCAAGAGATTTGCAACTGCAATCTTCTTGATATCCAGAAGGCGTAATGCGATTCCTATCAGCAACAATCCTCCAACTATCGACATCGCATCTATCTGATATGGATCAAGTACATTTCCGGCATACCAACCGATGACAGTCCAGGCGCCTTGATAAATTGCAACAGGGATTATTGATGCGGCGACTCCCCATCCGAGTGTTGAGGCGAAAGCCATCGCCGCGAACAAGTCGAGTGAGGATTTAAGAATAAGTTGGTCGATTCCCCGAGAAGCACCATCACTGACACTGCCGAGGATCGCTAAAGGCCCAATCACAAAGAGCAACGACGAACTTACAAAACCCTCAATAAAGGGACTCTCTTTAGATGCACGAAACTTTTCGCGAAGATACTCTCCAAATACATCAAGGCGGCTTTCGAGATTGAGCGCACTACCAATTAATCCCCCCACGATCATCGTCAGAAGAATCACCAAAAGCGGAAGACCATCTGCGAATTTGTTTCTAAAGGATTGGTTCCAAAGCGGAGAGAGCGCAGAGACAGCGCCAAGTGCGGTAACAAGCCCTAATACATCAGTGATAAGCCTTTGAGAAGAGCTTTTCAATCGAGCGCCTAGAAGAACTCCAGCTATTGCGCCGACTAAAATTGCCAGAACATTCAGGAGAGTTCCGGATCCAATGAATGAGAGGCTATTTATTGCTGGCATGAGTTAACTATAGAGTGAAGTTTGCTAAGGTTATGAAGTGAATCTCAATTCTGTGGCGTCGTTCTTTGCTCCCCATAAGACCATCCCGATAACGAGCTGGCGAGCCGAGCATAAATGGCAACTCTCTCCCAAACGAATTGCAATTCTTTTTTTTGGATTATCCATCTTTGGTTTAGGTGATGCCCTTCTTATCCAGAGCCATATTGGAAATGCCCCATGGACCGTCTTTGCGCAAGGACTATCAAACCGGTCAGGTTTATCGATAGGCGAGGCAACATTCTTCACATCGATATTTGTTTTGCTGATTTGGATTCCGCTTCGAGAGCGTCCTGGTTTTGGAACTCTCTCCAACATTGTTTTGATAGCACTTTTCATTGAGATCGGGATTCACCTATTTCCAGCACAAGAAAACTATTTCCTCGGAATCATCTTTGCTCTCGTTGGGATTGCACTGGTTGGAGCCGGATCCGCTCTTTACATCACCTGCGGCTTAGGCCCTGGTCCACGAGATGGAGCAATGACGGGCCTGCATCGTGTCACTGGGGTGAGGGTGAGCAGGGTGCGGATGGGGATAGAGGTCACCGTTCTGGTAGCTGGATGGGCTCTTGGAGGCACCGTAGGTCTAGGGACACTCCTTTTCGCTGGGCTTATCGGGAATTCGATTGCAATTTCGCTCGGCCTGCTGGCGCGTCAAACCAGAAAGTAGCCTTCTTAAAACTTTAGGATGAGGCCTTCCTTCGGTCTGTGAGCCGTCATTTCACACGGGGTCGCAAACACCCCCGTTAACAAAATCAGGAAGGTACAACAATGCTCGATTCGTACTTCAAAATATCCGAGCGAGGATCATCAGTTGCACAGGAGATACGAGGTGGACTCGTAACTTTCTTTACGATGGCCTATATCGTCGCTCTCAACCCACTTATCCTCGCAACTACAGATGGAGCTGGTCAGTTCATCGGTGGTGGCGATAGAACAAATGCCATCATCATCGTGGCAGCTGGCACCGCATTGGTCGCTGGAATCCTCACAATTCTTATGGGCGCAGTGGCTAACTTTCCGCTGGCTCTCGCTACCGGCTTGGGATTAAACACCTTTGTCGCTGTTTCAATCGCAAAGAACTCCACATGGGAGCAAGCGATGGGATTGGTCCTTATCGAAGGTCTTCTCATCCTCGTTCTTGTTTTAACTGGATTTCGTGTTGCGGTCTTTAAATCAATTCCTACCTCTCTCAAGGTAGCAATCTCAGTTGGTATTGGTCTCTTCATCGCCCTCATCGGTCTCGTTGACGCAGGCTTCGTAAGAAGAACTCCAAACGCAGTTTGGGGAAGCAGTAACTCAAAGCCATCAGCTGTTCCACTTGAACTTGGTGATGGCGGTCAACTTGTTGGATGGCCGATCGTTATCTTCGCATTTGGTCTCTTCTTAACCATCATTCTTATGGTCAAGAAGGTTAAGGGTTCTATTCTGATCGGAATCGTAACTTCAACTCTTCTCGCCATCTTGGTCGAGGCTCAATTTAAGATTGGTAACAGCTTTGTAAGTCCAACTGAATCCAATCCACGTGGCTGGGCTTTAAACAATCCAGCTCTTCCAAAGGATGCCGGTGGTAATATCAACATTGCTGATACCCCGCGCTTTGACACCCTAGGAATCGGGTTCAACGACATATTCGGCGCGTTTACAAATCCAAAGACAGGTTTCCTTGCAGCTCTGCTCTTGGTCTTTACGCTCCTTCTGGCTGACTTCTTCGACACGATGGGAACAATGACCGCCATCGGTAATCAAGCTGGCCTAGTTGACCGTGACGGAAATGTAGAAGGTGCTAACCGCATTCTCATCGTCGATTCAATTGCAGCTGCAGCAGGTGGAGCAGGTGGAGTTTCATCAAACACCAGCTACATCGAATCTGCAACAGGTGTCGGAGAAGGTGCACGGACCGGACTAGCTTCAATCGTCACAGGTATCGCATTCCTTCTCACCACATTCTTGGCACCTTTAGTTGCAATCATTCCTTACGAGGCTGCAACACCAGCACTGCTCGTTGTTGGATTCTTGATGATGGCACAAGTAAAGAACATCGATTGGGATGATCTAGGAATCGGAATCCCAGCATTCCTTACTATCATCTTGATGCCATTCACATACAACATATCTGTAGGTATCGGGGCAGGCTTTGTAACTCACGTAGTTATTCGTGCAGTTCAGGGTCGCATCAAAGACGTACACCCACTCCTTATCGGGGTAAGTGCTCTCTTTGTTATCTACTTCCTGCAGTCACCAATCAAAACTTGGATTGGCTAGTCAAAGAAGGAGAAGTAAAGAAAAGCGCCCCCTAGTCCAACTAGGGGGCGCTTTTCTTTATGGAAGTTTCCAGTTAACTGGTTCTACGCTGAGCTCTGATAGCAAAGCGTTGGATCTCGAAAATGGCTTTGAACCGAAGAAACCTCGGTGCGCAGATAATGGGCTGGGGTGGACCGATTCGATCTTGTAGGAAAATGCAGACCCGAGTTTCTTTGCAGAATTTCCCCAAAGGATTGCAACAACGTCTCGAGAAGAGAGCTCTTTGAGCACATCTCTTATCAATTTCTCCCAACCAAGTGAACTATGAAGATCTCTTGAACCTACCTCTGTTGTCAAAGCGGTATTAAGGAGAAGTACCCCTTCTCTGAACCATGGGCTTAAATCTCCTGAAGTAGGTCTAGCAATGCCGAGATCATCACAATATTCGGTGTAAATATTTCGAAGAGAGGCGGGGATTGTCTCGTCAGAGGTAGAGAAAGCTAGACCATCGGCGACTCCGAAACCTGGATATGGATCTTGCCCCAGAATGACAACTTTGATCTCATCTGAAGGCTGAGTGAAAGCCCGAAAAATCTTTCTTCGAGGCGGAGTAATTTCTTTGCCTTCCAGCGAGAGAAGAATGGATTCAATTTCGCGCAGATTTGGCTCAAAGACACGATGCCAAGAAGAATCAATTTCGGCGAGATCAAACATTGGTTTCGTTGACTTATCCCTTATCTAAATTCTCTGACCTAACATCAACAACTAACGTTGTGAGCGAGCAAAGAATCTTCCCGCTTCTTGGGTAACGCTAATTGGGATCCCAAAGACCGCGGAGATATGTTCTGTAGTGATAACCTCAGCGACAGGTCCCGAGACGGCAATCTTTGCGCTCTTGAGTAGCAGAGCATGCGTTGTTCCTTCTGGTATCTCCTCAATATGATGCGTAACAACAATCATCGCTGGAGATGCTGGATCAGATGCAAAAGCGGAGAACCTTGAGAGTAAATCTTCACGACCTCCCAAATCTAGGCCCGAAGCTGGTTCATCTAAAAGAAGAAGTTCTGGATCAGCCATAAGCGCACGAGCTATTTGGACTCTCTTACGTTCTCCCTCGCTGAGTGAACCATAAGTGCGATCAGCGAACTCTCGAACTCCGAAAGTTGTGAGAAGTGCTACCGCCCGAGACTCATCCCATAGGTCATAGGCCTCGTTCCATCTGCCGAGAATTGCATACGCGGCAGTTAGTACAACATCGCGAACTACTTCATCTGAGGGGATATCCTCTGAGATAAGTGCGCCGCAGATGCCAATGCGTGTTCGAAGTTCTGAGAGATCGTACTTACCCATCTCTTTATCCAGAATACGAACCTTGCCGCGGGTGGGAAAGATTCGAGTGGCAAGAATCTGCAACATTGTTGATTTACCTGCCCCATTGGGACCCAGAATCACCCATCGCTCCTGCGGCCTAATTGCGAAGTTAATCGGACCAAGAATCGCTCGACCTTCACGTTCCACAGTGACGTCGTGGAGCTCTAATACATACTCTCCAGCCATAGGGAGCAAGATATAACTATCTATCGCTATTAGAAGGTAAGCGAGCCATATATATCAACGATTCGTACTAATCTAGCCCCATGACCGAGCCAGGCCGCGCAAACTCTCTACCTGCAAGCCAATACACTGGATTGATACTCCTCTCTGGTGTAGATACTCCTGGAATCACCCAAGGCCTATTCACCGCTTTGGCCCCTTTCTCAATCACTATCATCGATATCGAACAAGTTGTTGCAAGAGATAGAGTGATTCTCACTGTCCTGATTTCCCTTAATCCTGATCATCGTGAAGCTATCGAAGCAGATTTAAATGCTTGTGCCACAGAGCTTGGCGTTGATATTGCGACCTCTTTCCAAGTTCAAGAGATTTCATCCATAGCGGCCAAGACAGGTTTGATGCATGTAGTTGCGCTCGGCAATCCTTTAGCCCCATCTGCAATCGCATCTATTGCGGCAGAGATAGCTGAACACGGTGGAAATATTGAACGTATTCATCGCACAGCGAGCTATCCAATCACTGCAATTGAGTTTGTAATCTCTGATGTCGATCAGAAATGTATCCGCGAAGGGCTTGTACCTATTGCCAATAGCGAAGGCGTCGATATAGCGGTCTCCCCTGGCGGGTTAATGCGCTGGGCCAAGAAGCTCGTCGTCATGGATGTTGATTCAACTCTCATTCAGCAAGAGGTAATTGATCTTCTGGGCGCCCATGCTGGCGTTGAGACTGAGATTCGCGACATCACTGAGCGGGCCATGAGAGGTGAGTTGGATTTTGAGGCGAGCTTGCGAGCACGTGTCGCACTCTTGGAAGGTTTGGATGAATCCGTACTCTCTCAGGTGCGCTCTCAGATTGTACTAACTCCCGGAGCGAGAACTCTCGTATCAACTCTCCAGAAATTGGGTCATAGCGTTGCAGTCGTCTCTGGTGGATTTACGGCGGTAATCGAGCCACTACTTCTAGATCTCCATATTGCACACTATCGCGCCAACACACTTGAAATTGCAGATGGAAAACTAACCGGAAAACTCTCTGGAAAAATTATTGATCGCGCTGCTAAAGCCGAAGCACTTCGAGATTTTGCAAAGTCTGAAGGTGTAGAACTTGAGCAGACTATTGCTATCGGCGATGGTGCAAATGATCTAGATATGATCGCGGCTGCTGGACTCGGTATTGCATTTAACGCTAAACCTGCTGTTAAAGCAGCAGCTGATAGCTCTGTTAGCGCTCCCTATTTAGATTCAGTGCTCTATCTCTTGGGTATCACGAGAGAAGAAGTAGAAGAGGCGAGCTCTAAAGCCGGCAAGCGTGAATAACCGAAACAAGAATTCCTCTTGCCCCAAGGGCCCAAAGCTCATCCATTAAACGATTGGTCTCACTGCGTAGGACCATTGCACGAACCGCGACCCAATCATCTTTCTGCAGAGGAGAAATCGTGGGCGACTCAAGTCCTGGTGTAATTGCACAGGCCTTCTCTACCGCGCTCTTCGGAATGTCATAGTCGAGCAGGACATATTGGCGGGCAGTTACGACTCCTTGCAATCTGCGAATAAGGATATCTAGGCCCGAAGGCACGCTCTTTCCGCTTCCCTTAATGACTATGGCTTCACTATTAAGAATTTCAGCGCCAAAGATTTCTAATCCTGCCTGTCGTAGAGTATTTCCGGTGCTGACAACATCGGCAATGACATCAGCAACACCGAGGCGCACACTGCTCTCAACTGCACCATCAAGGCGTACCACGCTCGCCTTAACTCCATTTTCTTTTAGATAACTCTCTACCAACCCGGGATATGCGGTAGCGATTCGTAACCCTTGTATCTCGGAAAGGTTTAGCTTTGATCCCGCAGGTCCGGCAAATCTGAAAGAAGAAGATCCAAAATCAAGAGCGAGAATCTCTTCTGCTTTAGCACCAGAATCAATGAGGAGGTCCCTGCCAGTAATTCCAGCTTCTAGCTCGCCAGAGCCTACGTAGATAGCGATATCGCGCGGGCGAAGATAATAGAACTCAACTCCATTATCGCGATCAGCAAGGATGAGATCTCTAGAATCACTTCTTTGTCGATATCCGGCTTCCTTTAAAATCTCAATGGAAGACTCCGCTAAAGAGCCTTTATTTGGAACTGCGATTC
>Ga0079301_1000641_pt1 | contig 17022 bp, 15 predicted proteins | sample Wag4_2014_7_11_3_FD_74797 | JGI IMG/M metagenome (GOLD analysis project Ga0079301, IMG submission 74797) | Fresh water mixed with fracking chemicals microbial communities from Ohio, USA - Utica-2 Time Series FC 2014_7_11 | ecosystem: Engineered > Industrial production > Chemical products > Input... | reverse complement strand
GTGCTGCATCTGGGCCATAAGCCGATTAGCTTCGATGAGGTGACGGGCACCGGCAAGGCGCGCATGCTGTTCAGCGAAGTGCCTTTGGATAAGGCCACCGCTTACGCCGCCGAAGATGCGGATGTGACGCTGCGGCTTTGGCTGCTGCTCCGTCCACGCTTGCGCGCTGATGGGGCGCTCGCGAGTTACGAACAGATCGAACGCCGCATGATCCCCGTATTGCGCGCCATGGAAGCCGCCGGCGTGAAGGTGGATGGCGCGGAATTAGCGCGCATTGGGGACGATTTCGCGGGGCGCTTGGCGGTGCTGGAAGCGGCCATTCATAAGCTTGCCGGGCGCGCCTTCAATGTCGGCTCACCCAAGCAATTGGGCGAGATTCTGTTCGATGAAATGGGGCTTTCGGGCGGGCGCAAGGGCAAGACCGGCGCCTATTCCACCGATGCGGCGGTCCTGGAAGAACTCAGCGCCCAGGGGGTGGAATTGGCCGGCAAGGTGCTGGAATGGCGCCAATTGGCCAAGCTGAAATCCACCTATGTTGAAGGCCTCGCCGCGCAAATAGACCCTGCCGATAAGCGCGTGCATACATCCTATCAGATGGCGATCACCTCGACCGGGCGGCTTTCTTCGACCGATCCCAATTTGCAGAATATCCCGATCCGCAGCGAAGAAGGCATGCGTATCCGCCGCGCCTTCATTGCCGATAAGGGTAATGTGCTGCTGGCCGCGGATTACAGCCAGATTGAATTGCGCTTGCTCGCGCATTTGGCCGATGTGCCGACCTTGCGTGAAGCCTTCGCGGGCGGTGAGGATATTCACGCCCGCACCGCATCGGAAATTTTCGGCATTCCGCGCGACAAGGTGGATAAGGAAGCGCGCCGCCGCGCCAAGATGATCAATTTCGGCATCATCTATGGCATGTCGGCCTTTGGCTTGGCGAGCCGGCTTGGTATTCCGCCAGGCGAAGGTCGCGCCATCATTGACGCCTATTTCGCGCAATATCCCGGCATAAGGCAGGAGATGGAGCGCCTGAAGGAAGAAGCGCGCACGCATGGTTTTGTGCGCACGCCCTTTGGCCGCAAACTTTGGATCCCCGATATCGCAACGCGTGACCCGGTGCGCCGCGCCGGCGCCGAACGGGCCGCGATCAATGCCCCTTTCCAAGGCGGGGCCGCAGAGATCATCAAACGCGCCATGGTGCGCCTGCCGCGCGCCTTGCACGATGCGGGGTTGAAGGCGCGCATGCTGCTGCAAGTGCATGATGAATTGGTGTTTGAAGTGCCGGAGGCGGAGGTGGAAGCAACCAGCGCGCTCGTGCGGCAAATCATGGAATCGGTTGCGACACTGCGCGTGCCGCTATCGGTGGATATCGGGCAGGGCCATTCCTGGGCAGAGGCACATTGAATATGGCAACGGGGTGGAGTGCCGCTGAAAAAACCACGCTGGCGCAAATCTGTGCCGCGCATTTCGTCAGCCATTTGCACATCCTGATCCTGCCGCCGCTTTTTCCGCTGCTACGGGAATCGCTCGATGTCTCCTATATTGAACTCGGCCTGGCGCTGACGGTGTTCAATATTGTCTCAGCCTTCACCCAGGCGCCGATGGGCTTCGTGGTGGACCGTATCGGCCCGCGCAAAATGCTGGCGGCGGCGCTGATGTTTGGAGGTTCCGCCTTCATTTTGCTTGGCCTGTTTCCCAGTTGGCCCATGCTATTGGTTGCCGCGGCCATGGCTGGGCTTGCCAATAGCGTCTATCATCCGGCGGATTACGCGGTGCTGGGTTCACATATCAGTGAAGGTCGAGTGGGCCGCGCCTTCTCACTGCATACGGCTTGCGGCTTTTTGGGTGGTGCCATTGCGCCCGCCTTTATGCTGGGTGTGGCTGCGCTCGGCGGCATGTCCTCCGCGATGATCGCCGGCGGCTTGATTGGCCCGCTGGTCGCGATACCACTGATTTTCGCGGCGCGGCGCGATGCAGCCAAACCCCGCCCGGTGGCAACCGCGCAGCGCGCATCCGAAGCGGGCGGCGTGCGCCGTGTGCTGACCCCGGCCGTGATGGCGATGATGGTGTTCTTCATCATGCTGGCCCTTGCCAATGGCGGCATTCATGGCTTCTCGGTCGCTGCCTGGGTGGCGCAGGGCATGACTTTGGAACTCGCGAATGGGGCTTTGACGGGCTATCTGTTCGCGAGCGCGATTGGTGTTCTACTGGGCGGTTACATTGCGGATTGGACCAAGCGCCATGGGCTGGTCGCGACTTTCGGCTTTATCGCCGCCGCATCCATCATGCTGCTGATCGGCAATGGCGTTTTCCAGGGCTATGCGCTGGTAGCAGCCATGATTTCATCTGGCTTGCTGACGGGCATGATCATGCCATCGCGCGATATGCTGGTGCGCGCCGCCGCACCACCGGGGCAGGCAGGGGCGGTGTTCGGCATTGTTTCCACCGGCTTCAATATCGGCGGCATGGTGGGGCCGCCGCTGTTTGGCTGGTTATTGGAAGCGGGTGAACCGCGGATGATCTTCATCACCAGCGCGGGCTTCATGCTGCTGACGGCGGTAATGGCGATTGGGCAGGAATGGCGGCTGGCGCGCCGCCGCCGCGCTGCACTCACTGCCGCGGAATGATCAGGCTTTGAAGTAAGCGAGCAACACGGAAAGTGTTGCGATGGATATCAGCGTGGAAAGCAGCACGGTCGCACCGGAAGCGCCCACGCCGGTTTCATAACGCCGCGCCAGCAGAAACGCATTGGCGCCGGTGGGCAGCGCTGAGACCACCACCGCCACCGCCGTTTCCAAAGGCGAAAGCCCCAAGGCCCAGCAGGCGCCCCAGGCAAGCGCCGGCATGAGCGCGAGTTTCAGGAAGCTGGCAAAAGCAACCTCGGCCCGCGCGCCAGCGAGGGAAAACCCCGCAAGCGATCCGCCAAGGCAAAACAGCGCCAGCGGCGGCCCAGCCGCGCCGAGCAATTCCAAGACGCGCCGCATGGGTGCCGGGACGGGAATCCCAAGCGCTTGCCACACAAAGGCCAGGAATACTGCCATCACAATTGGGTGGCGCAGCACGCCAAGGAGCGTGGCGCGCAACACGCGTGACAGCGGCGCCTGGCTATGCAGCCCAATCTCCGCCACCACGGTTGCGACACTCAGCAACACCATGGAATGCAGCGCGAGGATCGCCAGCAATATGGTCAAGCCCGCCTGACCGAAAGCCGCCGTGATCAAGGGAATACCAAGCATGACCGTATTGCCGAAGCTGGCGTTCAACGCGAATAGCCCCGCCGCACCAACCCCCTGCCGCAACCTTGCGCGGCCCAACCACAGCGCAACGCCATAAATCAGCATGGAGGCGATGAAGAAGGCGAATGCCGCCGGCCCGCCGCCTTCATGGCCCGATGTGCCGCCATTGAACAACAGGCAGGGTGAGGCGATGGAGAAGGTGAAGAAATTCAGCCCACGAAAGCCGCCATCATCCACAAAGCGCCAACGCGAAGCGGCATAGCCCAGCGCGATAATCGCAAAAACCGGCAAGACAATGCCAAGAACAATATTCACGCGCCAAGCAAGCCCTTGATGAAGCCCGCCATGCCGGGCTGGCGCGCACGCGTACTGCGCGCGGCATGCAATACGGCGCGCGCTGCCGCCACGGTTGCATCGAAATCCTGATTGATCAGCACATGATCGAATTCATCCCAATGGGCGATTTCTTCCCGTGCGGCGGCCATGCGTTTCACGATTTCCACGTCACTATCCTGGCCACGATTGCGCAAGCGCCGTTCCAGCTCTGCCATGCTGGGTGGCAGCAGGAAAATGCTGGTGACATCAGCCGCCATGCTAGCCTTCAACTGCCGATGGCCCTGCCATTCGATGTCAAACAGCACATCGCGCCCTTCGGCCAGCGCCGCTTCAACAGGCGCGCGCGGCGTTCCATAGCCGCGGCCCAGAAACATCGCATGTTCCAGCAAATCGCCACGCGCGATCATAGCCTGATATTCCGCCATGTCACGAAAATGATAATGCACGCCATCCTGTTCCCCAGGGCGCATGGCGCGTGTGGTGACGCTGACGGAAAGCGTGAGATCAGCCTCGCTTTCCAACAATGCGCGCGAAACACTGGTCTTGCCCGCCCCGGGCGGTGCCGCAATCACCAGGCAAAGGCCGCGACGCTTCATGGGCGCTTACTCCACATTCGCCGCTTGTTCGCGCAGGCGTTCAATCGCGGCTTTCAGATCAAGCCCGAGCCGCGTCAGCGCCACACTCGCGGATTTGCTGCAAAGCGTATTGGCTTCGCGCACGAATTCCTGCGTCAGAAATTCCAGCCGCCGGCCCACCGCGTCGCCGGAAGCAAGCAGCGCGCGCGCTTCGGCGATATGGGCGTTCAGCCGGTCAATCTCCTCCCGCACATCGGATTTGGCGGCGAGTAAGGCGACCTCGGCGGCCAGGCGTTCTTCCGGGACACGGCGTTCGCCTTCCAACAGTGCCGCCAGGCTTTCCCGCAAGCGTGCCTTTTGCTGGGCTGGTTGATCCGCCGCAGCATCACGCGCCAGAGCCACAAGGGCGGCAATTTCATCAATCAGCACGCCCAGAATCTCCGCCAACCGCGCGCCTTCCGCCGCGCGGGACTTCGCCAAGGCTTGCAGGGCAGTGGTGAAGCCTTTGGCCACCACCGCACGGCGCGCTTCTTCAGCCGCTTCATCCAACTCGGTGGTTTCCGCGCGCAGTACGCCGGGCAGGGTCAGCAGCGCTTCGGCGCGCGGCGGGGGCGCGCCCGGGATGCGCGCGGCCAAATCCAGCGCGAGGCGCAACGCCTGATCCAAGGCCGCGGGGTCCGGCGTCAGGCGCGGTCCTGCCTTCTCCTCCCGCTTGATGTTCAGCGTGGCCGAGATATTGCCGCGCTTGAAGACCTTCCCCGCCGCGTCGCGCAGAGCTGGTTCCATCGCGTCAAAGCCATTGGGCAGGCGCAGCCGCAAATCGAGCCCCCGCCCATTGACGCTCCGCACTTCCCACAGGAAGGAAGCGCCATCGGGCAGGGTGCCATCGGCACGGGCGAAACCGGTCATGGATGCAAGCTTGGCCATGCGCGGTTTTTGCCCCAGAGGAGATGTTATGCAAGCGCTTTGGCAAAATGTGCTGATTACCGGCGCCTCATCCGGCCTGGGCAGTGCCCTGGCGGAAGCCTGCGCCGCGCCTGGGGTGGTGCTGCATCTCTCGGGCCGCGATGCCGCCAGGCTTGAAGAAGCCGCTGCCGCCTGCCGCGCCAAGGGGGCCGAAGTGCTGCCCCGCGTTATGGATGTATGTGATGCCGATGCCATGGCGGGCTGGATCGCGGGCGTCGGCCGGCTTGATCTGGTGATTGCCAATGCTGGCATTTCCGCCGGCACGGGCGGCACCACGGAACCCACCGCCCAAACCCGGCGCATTTTCGAAACCAACGTCACCGGCGTCCTGAACACGGCGCTCCCCGCGCTGGAGGTGATGGCCGCGCAATCCCCGGGCGCCGATGGGCTGCGCGGGCGCATTGCCGTGGTAGCATCCGTGGCCGCCTTCGTGGCCGCGCCGGGTGCGCCGACCTATTGCGCCAGCAAATCCGCAGTGCAGCGCTGGGCGGAAGCTTTGGATGCGACAGAGCGCACACGCGGCATTCGGCTGCACGCGATCTGCCCCGGCTATGTCCGCACGGCCATGACCGCGCGCAACAAATTCCCGATGCCGTTCTTGATGGATGCGGATGAAGCCGCGCGCCGCACGCTGGCGGGGCTGGCGCGCGGCAAGACGCGCATCGCCTATCCCTGGCCCACCTATATGCTGGCGCGCTTCGCGGGTGCCTTGCCGATTTCCTGGCGGGCTGCGATCTTCAGCCGCCTGCCCGCCAAGGATGGCAATATCTAGTCACTCAACCATTCGGCTTCAGCATTTGCCGCAGCACCGTGCCATCGGATAGCCGGTCAAACCCTTCATTGATTTCTTCCAGCGTCACAACGCCGCTTTTAAGCTTATTCACCGGCATCTTGCCGCGCCGATAAAGTGACAGCAGGCGCGGAATGTCACGTTCCGCCACGCAGGATCCCATATAGGATCCGCGAATGCTCTTTTCTTCTGAAACTAAATTCGCATGGAGATAAGACACCGAAGCATTCACATTCGGCAAGCCAGCGCTGATGGTGCTGCCACCACGCGCGGTAATGGCAATGGCAAGCTGCATGGCGGGAATGGTGCCGGCGGTTTCAATCACCGTATCCACGCCGCCATCGGTCGCATCGCGCACCGCCGCGGCGCAATCATCATTGCCGGCCAGGAAGACATCAGTGGCGCCCCATTCCTTGGCCTGTTCCAGCTTTTTCGGGTTGGTATCCACTGCAATGATACGATCCGCGCCTGATGCCACGGCGGCAAAAAGCGCATTCATGCCAACCCCACCCAAGCCCACCACGGCAACATTCTCACCGGGCTGCAAGCGCGCGGTATTGATCACGGCGCCCGCGCCGGTCATCACCGCGCAGCCGAAAATCGCCGCGTCATCCAGCGGGATGTCCTTGTCAATCTTCACCGCTGAACGCCGCGCCACCACGGCAAACTGCGCGAACAACGACAAGCCGCTATTGTGATTCACATAATTGCCATCCAAGCGCTTGATGCGCTTCGCGCCACTGACAAGCGACCCCGCCGCGCGCGCGGCATTGCCACTGGGGCAGATATTCGGTCGGCCACGCGCGCAGTAACGACACGTCCCGCAGGATGAAGCGAATACCGTGATCACGTGATCACCGGGCTTCAAGTCCGTCACACCCGCGCCGCATTCGCGCACAATGCCCGCACCTTCATGGCCAATCACAATTGGCAACGGGCGCGGGCGCTGGTTTTCGATGGTGGAAAGATCAGAATGGCAAAGCCCCGCCGCCGCGATTTCAATCAGGATTTCACCGGGGCCGGGTGGGTCAAGCTCCACCTCCTCCACCACCAAAGGGCGAGTCTTGGCATAGGGGCGCGGCAGGCCCTGTTCGAATAGAATGGCGGCTTTCATGCGCATCGGCGCTTCCTCCTGGTACTCTTGACCTTCAGCTTGCACCCGCGGCGCGCCATTCGGCAATCAGGGCATCCGCGGCGCGGTCCATATCATCACTGCCATTATAGCCATGGAAGGAAATGCGAATGCGCCCGCGCCCATTCCAGGCGAGCACACCACGCTGCGCCATGCCCTCCACAATCGCCGCTGCTTGCGGGTGTTCCGCGCAAACACTCGCACCATGCCAGCGCGGATCGGGCGGTGTGGTCGAAGGGATGCCGGCATCACGCAGCCGATCAAGCAAACCCACCGTCAGGTGCTGCACATGGGCTTCAATCGCCTCTGGCGCATGGGCTTCCAGATAACGCAGCGCCGAGTCCAAAACATAAAGCCCGAGATGCGATGGATTGCCGCGCGTGAAGCGCGCACCACCTGGCAGCAGCGCCGGCGTTTCGGACCAATCCGGCCGCCCCATGGAGGCGATGGAATGCCACCCCGCCGTGCTCGGCACCCAGCCTGGCTGGCGCTTGGGGTTCCAATAGGCCAGCGCAACACCAGTACACCCCAACATCCATTTATAGCAGGCAGAGAAAGCAAAATCCGCAACCTCGGTATGAATGGGTATCCAGCCGGCCCCTTGCGTGAAATCCACGACCAGCAGCGCGCCTACGCGATCCGCCGCGGTACGCAACGCGACCAAATCATGCCGCGCGGCATTCAGAAAAGAAACCGCGCTGACGCCAACCATGCGCGTGGAGCCATCAATGGTGGCGGCAAAGCTCGCGGGATCGGCCGCCTTGGCAAAGCGGAGCGTCACTTTCGGCTGGCGTTGCAGCGTGATTGGCGCGACGACCGATGGATATTCATCTGGGTCCACCAGCACCGTATCACCCGCGTGCCAATCCAGGCTTTCCACCACCATGGAAACGCCCTCAGCCACCGATGACACAAAGCCGATATCGGCGGGCGCCACATGAAACAGCCGCGCCGCCCGCGCTCGCGCGCTTTCCATCATGGCTTCCTGCCGATGGCGCCCAGCCGGGCCATCCGACTTATCGGCGGCATAAGCGCTAAAGGCCGCATCATGTTGGCGGAGAAAGGGGGTTTCCCCCGCCGCGCAAAGATGCGTGATGCCGGGCGCAATGCGAAAATCAGCAGGATCAAATAATGGGGCGAGTTTCATGGCGTGACCTTAAGTGAATGGCAAAGCGGCCAAGCAGGGAGAATGTCATGCAGGGCTTCCTTCACATAGCCGTATTCAAGGCCCGAACCACGTATGCGTCAAAACCAAGACTTGCCGCGCAAACGATGATAGACTTCGCGCGTGCTGAAAGATGATCCGCCCTGCCCGCCCTTGTGATCCTTGCCGCCTATGCCCTGCTTGTCGTGCTGCCGGTGGCACTTGGCTGGTGGCTGATCGGCCCCGCGCGGCCATGGTTGGACGAGGCATCCAGCGCTGTCGCCATGATGGCGACTGCGGCGCTATTGTTGGAGTTTCTGCTCTCTGGCCGGTTTCGCGTGATCAGCGCTGGCATCGGCATGGATCGCAGCCTGCGCTGGCATCAAATGTTCGCGCAGCTGCTGACCATCGCGGCATTGCTGCATCCGCTCTTTTATCTGAGCCCCAGCGGTGCGGCATTTCAACGCCCGGATGACCCTTCTGGCGCGCTGGTGCTGGGCTTGGATGCGGCATCGCTCATATCCGGCACTTTGGCCTGGTTGCTTTTGGGCTTGCTCACACTCACCGCCATCTGGCGCGATGATCTGCCCTATCGCTATGAAACCTGGCGGATCAGCCATGGGCTTGGCGCGGCGCTGCTGGCGGGCTTGGCGCTGCATCATGCCATCTCTGCCGGGCGCTATTCTGGCGTGCCGGCGCTGATGGCCTATTGGGCGTTTATGCTGGCCGTGGCTTTGGGCAGCCTAGTGGCAGTGTATCTGCTGCGGCCCTGGCGCCTGGCGCGCTGGCCTTGGCGCATTGCAGGCCTGGAACGCGTGGGGGACCGGCTGTGGTCGCTGACATTGGAACCCGATGGCCATGCAGGGCTTGCCTATCGCGCTGGGCAATTCGCCTGGCTACGGCTGAACTGCTCGGCGTTTTCGGTGCGCGAGCATCCTTTCTCCATCGCCTCAGCGCCCGCGGATGGGGGGCGCTTGCGCTTTCTGATCAAGGAAGCGGGGGATTTCACGCGCCAGATCGGCGGGCTGCCCTTTGGCGCGCGCGCCTTTGTGGATGGCCCGCATGGCGCGCTTTGTCTGGAAGGCCGGCAGGAGCCCGGCATTTTCATGATCGCCGGCGGAGCAGGGTTGGCGCCCATGCTCTCCCTGCTGCGGGACGCCGCGGCGCGCGGCGAGGCCCGCCCCATCACCCTGTTTTATGGCAATCGGCATGAAGGGCAGATCATGGCAGCGGCGGAACTGGCCGCGCTGGCGGGGCGCTTGCAGCTTGATCTGCACCATGTGCTGCAGGAACCCCCACCTGGCTGGGCGGGCCTCACCGGCATACTGACGCCAGAGTTGATCCAGGCCGAAGCAGCGCAGGCCGCGCAGGAAGGTTGGGTTTTCCTGCTCTGCGGCCCCGGCCCCATGATCCGCGCCGCGCATCAGGGGTTGCGCGCACTCGGCGTGCCCCGGCGGCGCATTCTGGAAGAACGTTTTTCGGTGTTTTGACCGCCAGCCCCCGCCTTAATCATGCCCGGCTTTCGCGGCATAAGAGAGTAGAAGACCAATCCAGGGGAATTGTCCTGTGCCGTTGAAGCCGCTCAAGAAAGCCGTGCTGCCCGTTGCCGGGCTTGGCACGCGTTTCCTGCCCGCCACCAAGACCATGGCGAAGGAAATGCTGCCCATCCTGGACAAGCCGCTCATTCAATACGCGGTGGAAGAAGCGCGCGCGGCGGGGATTGAACAAATCTGCTTCGTGACCGGGCGCGGCAAGACCATGCTGGTGGATCATTTTGATGTTGCTTACGAATTGGAGCGCACCCTGGCGGAGCGTGGCAAGGAAAAGGAACTGGCCGCATTGCGTGCCGATGCCGTGGCGCCTGGTTCCATCATGTCGGTCCGCCAGCAAGTGCCCATGGGGCTCGGACATGCCATTTGGTGCGCGCGCGCCTTCATTGCCGATGATCCCTTCGCCATCCTGCTGCCCGATGATCTGATGCAATGCGAAGTGTCTTGTACCGCGCAGCTTGCCGATGCCTATCGCGAAACCGGCGGCAATGTGGTGGCGATTGAAGAAGTGCCGCGTGACCGCGTGAACCGTTACGGTGTTTTGGATGTGGCGGAAGATCACGGGCGGCTGGTTTCCGTAAAGGGCTTGGTGGAAAAGCCACCGATTGAGAAAGCGCCTTCAAACCTGACCATCATTGGCCGCTATGTGCTGATGCCCGAAGTAATCGGCCATTTGGCGCGCATGGAAAAAGGCGCGGGTGGTGAAGTGCAATTGACGGATGGCATGGCGAAGCTGATCGGCACGCAGCCCTTTCATGGCGTGCGTTATGAAGGCCGCCGTTTTGATTGCGGCGACAAGGCGGGTTTCCTTGAAGCGCAGGTGGCTTTTGCGCTGGCCAGGCCCGATCTGGCGCCGGCCATGCGCGATATTCTGAAGCGTTATTCCTGAAAATTAGTTGGGGCGCATGCAGCGCACCAGCTCTGCCATATCTGGCGCGCCATCCAAGCGCCAGATCGCGTCCCGCAGCGCCATCGCACCCGCCTTGCCCAGCAGCGGTTCGGCATTGTCGCGGTATTTCGCTTCCAATTCGCCATCGGAAAGTGGCGCGCCGGGATCGCCTTTCGGCAAAAGCACGGTTTCCGTCAGCTTCGTGCCGTCATCCAAAGTGATGGTGACGCGCGCCGGGAATTTCGCGGGGTAGAGCTTATTCAACTCAGCATCCGGCACCACTTCCGTGCGCGCCAGCACTTGCCGGATCAACGGGTCATGCACACGCCCGGGCGCGAATTGGCGCTGAGTCAATTCCCCATCCACCGCGGCAGCGGCGATGCAATAGGGCACGGAAACCCGCGCACCCATGAGCGTGGTGACATCCTTATTGGAAAAATGTGATTTCACCGTTTCATAGGTTTCATTGGTGATTGAAATAATGCGCTTCGGGTCCGGCTTGTGCTTGGCCACAATGGCGAGCGTCGCCTGAATGGGTGAATGGCTCGCCAGGATGGAGGGGAAATATTTGAAGCCGTTTTGCAAAATCTCCCATTCCGTCCCCAAGCCCGCCGTCAGCGCAGCCGCTTTCGGTTCCAGCGAAAACGCCGCCAGATAGCCTTTCGGATGTTCCAGAATGCCGGGCGGGCTGGTTGCACCCAGCGCTGCCAGTTGCGCAGACAGAATGCCATTCAACGCGGCCTTGCCGGGATGGATGGATTTCGTCATGTCGCCGGATTCAAAAAACGTATTCAGCCCGGCCGCTTGTGTGCCGGCCAGGCCAAGCGCGCGTTGCACGCCATCTGCATCCAGACCCATGGCATGGGCTGCGCCGGCTGCCGCGCCAAAGGTTCCATTCGTCGCTGTCGAGTGCCAGAAGCGGTAATGCGTCGGCATCACGGCCATGCCGACACGCACAGCAACCTCATACCCCGCAACCAAGGCTGCCAGCATCGCACGCCCTGAAAGCCCACGCGCTTCGGCCAGGGCCAAAGCGGTTGGCACCATGACAGAGCCCACATGCAACAAGGCGCGCTTATGTGTGTCATCATTATCGGCGGCATTGATCAGAATACCATTGGCGAGTGCGGCGAAAGCAGGCTGCACAGCCGCGCCCTTCGTGCCCATCACATGCGCGCCAGGTGCGGCGGGATAGAGTGCCGCAATATCGCGCGCGATGCGGGATTTTTCCGCATCTTCCGTCCAGGCCGCCATGGCGCAGCCCAAGGCATCCAATACAAGCCGCGCGGCTTGACGGCGAACGTCAACCGGCAGCGCATCCGGCTTGATGGCAGCGGTAAATTCCGCCAGGGCGCGCGTGGTCATGCTGCTGTTTCCTTCTGAGATTTTTCTGGGGAGGCATAGATCAAGCTGTAGAATGTGGGCGCCGCTGTAAAGCCTTGGCCGGTAAGTGCCGCCTGGACCATTTCGGTATTCGTACCTTCCACAACCATGATGGTGGCGAAGGACGCATCTCCTTCGGGGCGGAGTTTTTCCTCAGGGCTCGGCACCGTCACGCTTGGATCACCCTGCCATAGCCGCACGCGCGTCACGCCACGGTGCTCAAGCATTGCCGCCAATTGCGCTTCAAGGTCGGCCGGTGGCGCTTCTTGCTGCGCGATCAGCGCCAGCACACCGCCGGCACCTGCCTGCCCTTCATCCATTACGACGCGGCAAATGCTGCGCGACATGGTGCGAAAATACGCCATGATGTGCGCGGTCCAATCCGTGGGCTCCGCCAAGCGCTTCAGGTAAGGCGCCGAGCACAGCACCTCGGGCGTTGCGGTTTCATAAAACGTCAGAAACTCCGCCCGCGGCCCATTCAAGCGGCGATAGCGCCTGGCATGCTGAAAGCCCGGAATGCCGAGCCGATCCGGCACGTGATCCCGTTGATACCAGGCTTCATAATCGCGCCGGTCGCACGCTGGCGCGATATCATTCATCACACAAAGCAACCCGCCACCCTTGGCCATGCCGTTCCGTCCTTTATGTCAAGGTGCCGAGTATTGCCCCGCTCGCGCGCCAGGGAAAGCGGCGCCCGCGCTGGACAGATAGGGCGCGCCCGGCCACGATGCCGGCACGTAAGAAGGGAGGAAGCCACCATGAAAAGACGTTCATTGATCGCCGCTGGCAGCGCGCTACTTGCCGCGCCAGGTATTCTGCGCGCCCAAGGCACCTGGGTCGCCACACGGCCCATTCGCTTCATCGTGCCCTGGCCGCCTGCCGGCACCACCGATATCCTCGCGCGCATGATCGCACCGGCCTTGCAGGAAGCGCTTGGTCAAAACGTGATCATCGAAAACCGTGCCGGGGCGGCGGGGCTGATCGGCACGGAAGCCATTGTGCGCGCCGATGCGGATGGCCATGCCTTCGGCTTCATCATCAGCACCCATGCCGCCAATGCGCATCTGGTGAAGAACCACCCCTTTGATGCGGTGCGCGATGTCACGCCGCTGATTCATGTCGCGAATGTCCACAACATCCTCTCGGTCACCAACAACCTGCCACCGCGTACGGTGCAGGAGCTGATTACCTGGGGGCGGAGCAATCCACTCGCCTTCGCCTCCTCCGGCACCGGGACTTCGACGCATATCAGTGGAGAGATGTTTCGACTCGCAACCGGTCTCACGATGACGCATGTGCCCTATCGCGGCGGTGGGCCGGCGCTCACGGATCTGATCGCCGGCAATGTGCCGATCATGTTCGCCAATGCCACTTCCGCGCTGCCGCATGTGCGCGGTGGGCGCATTCGTGCGCTGGGGGTAACAGCCGCGCAGCGCCTGCCTTTCCTGCCGGAAGCGCCCACCATCGCGGAAGCGGCCATCCCCGGTTATCAGATTGCTGAATGGTACGGCATCGTCGGGCCGCGCGGCATGCCGCCGGCCGCCGCGCAACGCCTGAACAGCTTGATTGGCGGCATCATCACCGCGCCGGAGATGCGCCAGAAGCTGCTCGATTCCGGGGCAGAGGTTGTGGGCGGCACAGCGGAAAGTTTCGGCACACTCATCACCAATGATGTCGCGCGTTATGGTCAGGTCATCCGCGACGCCGGGATCACCGCGCAATGACCCAGCCGCTTTCCGGTAAGATCGCGCTGGTAAGTGGTGCCAGCCGCGGCATTGGTGCAGCGATTGCCCGCACGCTCGCGCGTGATGGCGCCAGGCTGGTGCTGCTTGCGCGTAGCGAGGCCGATATGCAACAGGTCGCCGCCGATTGCGGCGCGGATTGCGTGGTGGTGCCTGGCGATTTACGCGAAGATGCCGCCGCGAAGGCAGCGGTTGAAGCGGCCATTCAGCGCTTTGGCGCCTTGGATATCCTGGTTCATAGCGCGGGTGCGACCAAGCGCGGTGACTTCCTGGCACTTTCCGATGATGATTGGGCGGATGGCTATGCGCTGAAACTATTCGGCGCAGTACGGCTGGCGCGCGCTGCCTGGCCACATTTGTGCGCGGCCAAGGGCGCAGTCGTGAATATCGGCGGCATCGGCGGGCGTTTGGCAAGTGCAGATTTCACCATTGGCGGTTCGGTCAATGCGGCGCTCATGAATTTCACCAAGGCGCTCGCGGATCGCGGCGTGGCGGATGGCGTGCGCGTCAATCTCATCAATCCCGGCAATATCCATACGGATCGCCTGACACATCGCATCCGCGCCCGTGCCAAGGAATTGGGCGCGGATGATTCGGCAGCAGCGGCCGATCTGGCACGCGAAGCCGGCATCAAACGCTTCGCCACGCCCGAGGAAATTGCCGAGGTCGTCAGCTTTCTGGTCAGCGACCGCGCGAGCTATGTGCAAGGCACGCTGATGGATGTGGATGGCGGTTGGCTGCGGGCGGTCTAAGGAAGGAAAAGCGCTATGTGCGACAAGGCAAAAGAACGTGGGCTTGGCTGGCGCGGTTGGATGCCGCTACCGCCTCGGACGGCAACCACACCACTCGGCCCCTGGATGGACCTAACGCACCCGATAGATGAGGCGATGCCGCGCGTGCCCACCTTCGGCCCGCCCAAGGTGAAGAAACTATTCTGTCTGCCGGCTGATCCGCTGACTGTCACCAGCTTCGAGATGGTGGTGCATACCGGCACGCATGTTGATGCGCCCTGCCATTTCTTCAGTGATGGGCCCAGCATGGAACAAGTGCCGCTGGAACGCTGGAATGGCCCTGGCGTTGTCTGGCGTTTTGATCTGCCGCCCAATAGCCTGCTTGAACCAGAACATCTGGAAGCCGCACGCCCCTTGCTGCGCCCGGGCGATATCCTGGCGCTGGATACGGGTTCTTCGCCGCATATCAACACGCCCGCCTATGATGCGCATCCGTGCCTGAGCCTGGCAGCAGCGGATTGGATTGTGGCGAAGCAGGTGAAGCTGCTCGCCTGTGATTTTCCAACCCCTGACCTGCCCGTGCATCGCCGCCCACCCGAGGGCTTCACCTGGCCCGTGCATCAGCGCCTATTGCGTGATGGTGTGCTGATTTGTGAGCATTTGCGCGGACCCCGCCCGCTTGCCGGCAAGCGCGTGGAATTCATTTTCGGCGCGCTTGCCATTACCGGATCGGATGGCGCGCCGGCGCGCGTCATGGCGCGAGAAATCGCAGACTAAATCAAAGGATGCGCCCCATGGGTGAAGCATTATCGGCCACGCAAATCCTGGGGCGTTTCGTAAGCGAATCGCGGTTTGATGCCTTGCCCGAAGCGCTGCGGCATGAAGGGCGGCGATCCATCCTCAATCACGTGGGCTGCGCCTTGGGTGTCGCACGTGATCCGGCGGTGATCACGGCGCTTGAAATCATGCGCGATGCCTCTGGCAAACCGAGTGCCACCGTGCTGGGGCAGCGTGATCGGCTTGGCGTCATGGAAGCGGCCTTCGTCAATGCCATTGCGTCCAATCTGCTGGATTATGACGACACGCATTTGCGCACCGTGATCCATCCAAGCGCACCGGTCGCGCCTGTGGCCTTTGCACTGGGTGAGGAGACCGGCGCCAGCGGGGCCGAGGTTTTGCACGCCTTCCTGCTGGGCGGCGAAATCGCCTGCCGCCTTGGCAATGCCGTCTCCCCCGGCCATTACGCGCGGGGCTGGCATATTACCGCGAGCTGCGGGGTTTTTGGCGCGGCGGCGGCGGCGGCGCGGCTGCTACGGTTATCGGCGGAAGAAACCACGCATGCGCTAGGCATCGCCGCCAGCCAATCGGGCAGCATCGTCGAGAATTTGGCGACGGCGGCCAAGAATATCGGCGTCGGCAATGCGGCGCGGAATGGCATTCTGGCCGCGCGTTTCGCCGCGCGCGGCTATCGCGCTGCGCCGCTTGCCATTGAAGGCCCACTCGGCTGGGCGCGCGCCATGGGCGATGAAGCGGTGCTGGCTGAGATCATCGAAGGGCTCGGCCAAAGCTGGGAGATCGCGCGCAATACCTACAAGCCCTATGCGGCGGGGATTGTTTTTCATGCGGTGATTGATGCCTGCCTGGCGCTGCGCGAACAGCTTGGCAATGCGGTCGCGCACATCAAAAATGTGACAGTCGCCGGCGATGCGCTTTTGCTCGCGCGCGGGGATCGCGTGGTGCGCAATGAACGCGACACGCGCGTGAGCATCCATCACTGCACTGCGATTGCGCTGCTGCTTGGCCGTGCGGATGTGGCGGATTTTGAAATGCCAGCGGTGCAGGATGCTTCCCTTGCGGCGCTGCGCGCCAAGGTGATCGCGGAATGCGATCCCAGCCTGCCACGCGGTGCGGCGCGCGTTACCATCATGCTGACTGATGGCAGCACGCATCAGCACTATGTCGAACATCCGCGCGGCAGTGCTGAACGGCCGCTCAGTGATGCGGAACTTGCGGCCAAATACCGCGCCAATGCCGCACTTGGCGGCACCACTTCCGATGTGGAAGCGCAGATTGCGGCGCTTTGGGCGTTGGATCAGGCGGCTTCCATCGCGCCGCTGATGGCGCTGCTCAGTAGCCCGGCGCGCAATGCAGGAGCGTAAAACCGGCCGAGGTAATCACCAGATCAATCTTGTCCGGCGTGGTCCAGCCAATATCCTGTTCACTGCTACGCGGGTTCTGATCATCGAATTCCGGCAGCCCGAAGCGCGATATCAACCTTTGGCGCAGCGCATCGCCCTGCGCCGCGTCGCCGCGCCCTGAAACGCATGCCAGTCCGCCAGTCCTTGTATCAAACCCAAAGGCAACATTCATGCGCAGCCCCTCCACGCTGAAGGCGCCACGTGCGCGATATTCCACCCACGCATCCATCATGCGCCGTTCCGCCGCCGGCAGGCTGCGCACCGCGCGGCGTGATGCGGTTACCGCCTGCGCTTCATTCATGCCCCAGCGCGTATATTCCCAGGCCGCGTCAGCAGGTGTGGCAAACACCAGC
>Ga0079301_1000640_pt1 | contig 17024 bp, 15 predicted proteins | sample Wag4_2014_7_11_3_FD_74797 | JGI IMG/M metagenome (GOLD analysis project Ga0079301, IMG submission 74797) | Fresh water mixed with fracking chemicals microbial communities from Ohio, USA - Utica-2 Time Series FC 2014_7_11 | ecosystem: Engineered > Industrial production > Chemical products > Input... | reverse complement strand
ATTACCGTCAATACGATTTGCCCCAATCACGTGACGACCGGACTTGGTGCGTGGCAGAACCAGTTCTTTAGCGCAGCGACCGGTCGTAGCGAGGAAAAGTATTTGGCGGATATGCGTGCACGCATTCCGCTCGGTCGCCCGGGCTTGCAGGACGATATCGCCAAGGCCTGTGCCTTTTTGGCTTCGGGTGAGGCGGCCTACATCACGGGCGAAGCCATGAACGTCTCGGGCGGCGAGGAGTATCACTAGTCATGAGTTACCACTGGCCAAGTGGGGCGCGTCTGGCGTTATCGCTCGTCGTGAACGTCGAAGAGGGCGCCGAGTTCAACATCGAAGATGGTGATCGAGGTCCTGAGCCCGTCGACGAGCTCGGAATCACCTTGAAAAAGCCAGTTCGTAACTTTGGTAATGAATCGAACTACGCTTATGGCATCAACGAGGGTGCGCCGCGCGTTTTAGGGCTACTCGATCGCTATGGCTTCCCGGCGACCTTCACTGCTGCGGCGGTCGCGCTCGAGCGCGCCCCGCAGGTCGCACGTGCTATCGCCGGTGCAGGTCACGAGGTGTGTGCGCACGGTTATCGTTGGGCACACCAACTTGGCATGAGCGAGGAGGTCGAGCGTGACTTCATTCGCAAGGCAACCGACAGTATTGCGAAGACGACTGGCACTCGTCCGGTCGGCTGGTTATCGCGATATCTGCATACGGCAGAGACGCGACGCTTGTTGAGTGAGGAGGGATATCTCTATCACATGGACGATTTCAGTCGGGATGAGCCCTTCTGGGATCGTTCATTGGCGAAGCCGATGGTGGTGTTGCCCTACGCGCTCGATTCGAACGACATGAAAATGTGGAACGCACCCGCGCTAACGCCAAGCGATTGGTTGACCTATGCCAAAGATACTTTCGATTGGTTATTGGCGGAATCGGTCGGTCGGCCACGCATGATGTCACTCGGAGTGCACTTGCGCATCATCGGACGACCCGGACGTATCGTCGCGCTTGATCGATTCTTGCAACACGTGAGTCGGGCCGAAGGTGTCTGGATCGCAACTCGCCGCCAGATCGCCGAGCACTATCAAAACCTGTAGTCAGGCCGATATCTGAGCGGCAAGCGATAGTCGCTCTGCGAGTGCGATCACGAGTTCGTCGGTACCCGCTCGCCCCACGATTTGCAGACCGACCGGTAAGCGAGCGCTCGGTATCGGAATCGAGGCGGCGGGTGATCCGGTGGCGGTGGCGATCACCGTCAGGTCCGCCAGGGAGTCGGGTGTCGCGCTCGCATGCGCGAAGGCCGGCACGGGACTCGTCGGTAACAACACGGCATCAAACTCGCGAGTGGTTTGCCGCCATCGCGCTGCAAACTCATCGACGAGCTTGCGATATTGAGCCAACTTGCTCGCCTCGAGTTTGCTCCCAAATTCGAGCATGCTTCGCAGTGGCTCATCGAAATCCTCTGGCCGTCTCTCCAAGTGCTCACGATGTGCAAGCCACATGCGGTGTTCACAGAGCGCGAAAATCGCTCGACGGATCTTGCGCAGTTCGAGTCCGCCCATCGCATCCGCTGGCCAATCAAGTGTCGTGATTGATAGGTCTGGATGTTCAAAGGTCGCAAGAGCCGCGCGAAATGCTGACTCCACTGTAGAGTCAACCTTCACGTCACCAAAAGTGCAAAGGGCAGCGCAGCGCACTTTCGTCACTGGCGGCGTTCTGTTTAACGCCCCCAACACTTGCAGCAGAGCGCGCGTGAGAGGGAGATCGCGACTGAGCGGTCCGAGATGATCGAAGTGCTCGTGTACGGGCAGCACACCTTGCAAACTAAGGCGCGAGGTGGAGGGTTTAAAGCCATAGATGCCGCACAGTGCGGCGGGAATACGAACCGAGCCGATCGTATCGCTACCGAGAGCGATATCGCAGTGATACGCCGCAACAGCAGCGGCAGAGCCACCGCTTGAGCCGCCCACCGACAATGTAGGGTCAAGCGGGTGTCGGATCGGACCTTCGATGCTGCGGCCACTTGCACCGAGTGCACCCGCATCCATGGTTGTTTGTCCGATCAGGATGGCTCCTGCAGCTCGCAGCGTGCTGATGATCGCCGCGTCGTTCTCAGCGAGCACGTGCTGACGGCTGCGCAAACCGCCCGCCCAAGGCCAGCCCGCGACTGCGATGTTGCCTTTAATGCCGAGCAAGAGGCCGTCGATGGCGCTCAGTCTCTGATCCCGCATGACTCGTTGATCGCAGACACGCGCCGCCTCGCGCGCCGACTCTAAATCCAAATGCGACCACGCATTGAGATCATCCGCTTCGATACGCGCGATGGCCGCTTCGAGTCGGGTCGCTACGCCCTCGCGCATCATGATCTTAAGCGCTCGCTTTGGGCCGCTCGTCGAGCAGGCGGATGGGTTTCTGTCGACTTTCGATTTGAGTGAGGCCGGCCGTTTGTCCGGGCGCCACGAGTTCCACTTCGATTTCAACGCCAACGCGTCGACTGAGTAGGGCCGCAAAGGCGCGTGCGATCTCGGCGTCCTGATGCGCACCGCCGCGAGTTTCGATGATCACGCAAAGATTGTCTCGGCCCGAAGCATCGCGTCGAGCGCGGCAGATGTATTCACCGGCGAACTCGCTGCGTTCATTGAGGATGGCGGCAAGCGCGAGCGGATAGACATTGATGCCGCGCAATTTGACCATGTTGTCACTACGGCCGAGTACGCCGACGGTGCGCTGTAATTGATAGCCGAGCGCGGAGGTGCCGGTTTTCCAGGCCGATAGATCGTGCGTGTTGAAACGGATCAGCGGGTAGACGTCGTCGCGATAAAGAGAGGTGACCACCATATCGCCAGGCTCATCACCTTTGACCGCACGGCCAGTGCTCTCGTCTATGAGTTCGAGATACTGGGCATCTTCCATGACGTACATGCCGTCGCGATCAGTGCCTTCGGCGGCGATGGGTCCGGTGTCGGCAACGCCGTACCAGTCAAAAATTTCGGCGCCACCCCAAGCGCGCGAGAGCGCGCTGCGAGACTCGCGACCGACATGACCGAAGATAGCGCGTATCGGTAGGTCACGACCGGGTTCGAGGCCCATCTCGCGCGCAGTTTCGGACAGCTGTCGGATGTAATCCACGAAACCCACGATGACGGTGACACGGAGGTCGCGCATGAGCTCGATCTGTGTCACCGAGCGAGTTTCTTTGCCTGTGCCGGCTGACAGAAACAACGAGTTGGTGTAGTGCAAAGCGGCCTCGCGCACGAAGTGACCGCCGTTGATCATGCCGTGGCCGTAGACGGAGTGAATGACATCGCTCGATCGTAGACCTTGCATGCGCCATATCCGCGCGACGAGTAGTGCTTGTACTTCGCGTGACTTCGGGCTGAAAAGCACGACCTGCGGACGCCCGGTGGTGCCGCTCGTTGTGTGTATGACCGTCACGGGGCGTTGCTCGAGAGGCCATTTCTCGAAACCGTGGTAGTCACCATACGGCGGGTGATCGGCGAGGCTCTTCATCAACTCGGATTTGCCGAAGATCGGCAGTTTCTCGATGTCATCGAGTCCTGCAATATCGCCTGGAGCTAATCCGTGCGCGCCCCATAAGCGTTGATAAAACGGGATCTCCCATGCGCGCTGGACGCAGCGACGAAAGAGTCGATCTTGATGCGCCCGGATTTCGTCTCGCGAGAGCTTGGCAAAGCGCTCGGTGAAGTCCGCTCCGAGCGGAAAATCACGCCGCATCTGGGCATAGTCGAAGGACTCGAAATAATTCGGGTAACTCATGTGGCGTCCTCAAATACCAGTGCATCCACCAGTTGCATCATGTCGGAGAGGGCAGGAAGCTCGTCGACCAGTTGAATCACGTGAGCCATCGATTCTTCACTCAAGGCTCGGACCCCTGCAGCGGCGGCACGTCGAAACTTTGCGAGGTGGCGTTCCCGTGTTAATGGCCGTCCCGGCGCGCCGAGGACCGCGGGCAGAGGCAACTGCGCCCTGCGCCCTGACACAAGTTCGACTTCAACGCGTTGCGGGGCGAGTGCGTTAAGCGAGGGGTTGTCATCACGTAAGACGCGAATGCGCGTCGCGAGACTCAGTCGATCGGGCGAGCGTAATGCGGATGCATCGAAGTCGCTCACCGTGACATCGCCCGTCAGTAGTGCCGTGGCGACAACATAGGGCAGACAGAGTCTGGCATAGGCAGGAAGCATCTCGGCGTGAGCAGGGCGGTCCACCAACTGCACGACGAGTGGCGGTGCGTAAACACGGAGTTCTTTGATCTCATCGACGGCAAAGCCTAATGATCCCTGCAGTGTGAGAGCGCCATCGACGCCGCCATGTGTAGCGCGACCACTCGGAAATGGTTTGTGTGAAAGATGTTCGATCTCTGAGCGCAGCCCAACTTGATCGAAAGCCGATGGATCCCATTCCGAGTCGATGAGTGCGAAGTAGCCAAAGTCCCCTTCGAGGAAATGGCGAGGGCCTTGAACGCCACGGCAAGCCAAGTCGATAGCGAGTAGAGCCGCACGAGTGTTGACGCCAATCTGCAGCGGCAGCATCGGCGAGCCTTCGACGTGCGCCTGCATCGTTCCAGATAGTTGGCTGTAGCAAAGACCGAGTGCGCTGCGTGTCGTTTCTACATCGAAGCGAAGCATGTTGGCAATGCCCGCCGTCGCGCCTAATGCACCACACATAGCGGGCCTAAAAAATCGCAATTTATTTCTGGCAGCTTGGCCAATCGTCGTGGCGACATCGACAGCGACGTTACAACCACTGACGAAGCGTTGACCATCAATCTGACCGCGTTGCTCGGACCAAGCCATCAAGGTCGACAGCACCACGGCCATCGGGTGTACGACGGCTGGTTCATGCACGCAGTCCCATTCTTGATTGTGGATTTGGTAGCCGTTGACGAATGCGGCTGTGACGGCAGGAACTCGTTGACCCGTTCCCCAAATTCGACAATCGTTCGATTGCCCCCATCCGCGCGCTAAATCGATGAGCTCCGCCACTAGCGGCACGCGAGAGCCGGCGAGTGCGACGCCAATGGAGTCGAGCACGAAGGTCGACGTTGCCGTCACGGCGCTCGGTGAGAGATCGTCGAAGCGATGCGACGCCACATGCTCGACGAGTTTGCTGGTCACGCGATCGGACGGGCCCATGATCAGACACTCCACGCCCAAAAGGTCCAATCGAGTACGGTGGTTTCCGTCTCCGGTGTGCCGCGAGCAGCATGGCATTTGGCGTTGATGCGCAGCAGTGCTCCGCCATCTGCAACGGGTACTCGATCGAGGATATCGAAGCTCGTGCGCAGTCGATCGCCCTCTAGAACCGGTGCGAGATGATCGCAATTTTCCCAAGCGAGCAGCGTAAGCAAGTTGGGTAAGGCTCGCGTGATTTGCGCGAAGCACGTGAAGATCGTATGACCGCCAAATACGAGTCGCTCTCCGAGATAAGAGACCGCCGAATCCGTGTGTGCCATCGCCATATTCAAAGATAGACGTACGAGTTCGGGTGCCGAGGTCACCGTGTCACGCGCTTCGACGACGACGTCATCACCGATGCTCATCGCGTCATGACGCGAACCGAGCCATTGCTCGGTGGGCTTGAGATTCCATCCGCGCGGCAGTGCCGCGATCACATCGCCTCGAGTGGTGGCGGCACCGATTTGGTCGAGATCATCGGCGTGCCCTGTGTTGGCGGCGGGATCGCGACAGGGGATCATCGGGCAACGCCAGAAGTGCAGCACGGTCTCACCGCGTTGATTGGTGGTGGTCATCTCGAGGGCTACGATGCCCGTCGCGGCGCGATTTGCCTGGGTCTTATTTTGGCGCAGCCCGACTACTTTCGTGCGGGTGTAGAGCGTATCGCCCAAGTGCACGCTGCGATGCAGAATCAACCCTCGATAAAATAGATTGGCTTTAACGCGCTGCGATGCCCAGGTCGACTGACCGATGGCAATGTTGATCGCGAGCAAGGGGTGAACCATCGCCGTAGGGGCACCGGTGACGAGCGAGCTCGCGTGATGATCCAGCGGTAAACGCAGGCGATCTCCAAACAGTGCTTGGTGCCACGCGGCCTGTCCTGAATCGATGGTCACGGCCGGAGCATCGAATTCCAAGCCACGGTGAAAGTCTTCGAAGCAAGGCCCGGCGATAGAGTGGGTGGTCACGATGAGAGACTCCTGAAAATCATTCGAACGGCAACCAGACACAGGAACACGCCGAAGACCTGCGACAGTCGTCGACGATCGAGGCGATGGGCGAGACGTGCGCCGACCGGCGCCATCCACGTCGATGTGGGTACGATGGCGAGCAGGGCAGAGAGACTGATGAGTCCTACGGTCGCACCCGGTAGCTCGACCGGCGGCTCTGCCAGCAGGTATCCGATGGTGCCGGGAATCGCGAGAGCAAGACCGAAAAACGCCGCCGTACCGACAGCGCGATGAATGGCGCTGCCCGTGAGGGTCATCACCGGAACGGACAGCGTTCCGCCGCCGATTCCCATCATGGTGGACACGGCGCTGATCACGGTGGCGATGAGATTGCCGGCAAGTCCCCGTGGGACCGTCTCGCGAAATCGCCAATGGTCGAGTGGTAACACCATCTTGAGTGCGACGAGCAGCGCAACGATGGCGAATACTCCGGCCAAAGTTTGAGCCGTCACGCGAGCGGCGAGTGCGCTGCCGAGGAGACCGCCGAGCAACAGTCCGGGTAGCCAGGCGCGAACCAGCGTCCAATCGATGCCGTCTCGAGCATGATGGGCGCGGCTTGAGGCGATTGCGGTTGGGATGATCGTGGCAAGCGAGGTCGCGACAGCGACGTGCATGGAGCCTTCGGGCGGAACGCCGAGATATCGCAGGACGATATCCAGTACGGGGACAAGCACGATTCCGCCGCCCACACCCAGCAATCCTGCAATCAGTCCCGCAACGAGCCCGGTTGCGAGTAATAAAAGGGCCAGCGGCCACAAGTGAATCCAATCCATCACAGACGAAGTCTAGGACATGACGCGCCTTTCGGTCGGATGACGTGATTTACGCGCCGAAACTTGCGTGTGCGGGGCTCTGGCCGATACAGTTACCGAGGTTTTTTAGCGGATTTTCTAATCATCATGGCCGTTTCCCCTCCCGCCGACTGGGTCGTGCACAAGTTCGGCGGATCGAGCGTCGCAGACGCCGATTGTTTCCGTCGTGTCGCCACCATTCTCGATTCTTGGGCCCCGGCTCGTATGGGGGTCGTGCTATCTGCCTGTAAGGGTGTCACGGACGGATTGCTCACGCTCGTGAGCAAAGCTGAGCAGCGCGATGCGGGCTGGCGGGATGGTCTCGTCGCTCTACGACAGCGGCACGAGATCATCGCGAAGTCCTTGCTAGGTAAAGAGGCCGTTGGGTCTTACCTCGCCGCCTTCGATCGCGATCTGCAAGATCTCGAGGGGATTCTGCAGGCCGTCTCGTTGACGCGTTCGGCCTCGCGCAACGTGACCGATCTGATTTCAGGCTACGGTGAAATCTGGTCCACGCGCCTTTTTCGCGAATTCTATTCTGCGAGCGGTAAGCGCCGCGGCGAAGTCCGTTGGCTGGATGCTCGCGAGGTCGTCGTGGTCGAGTGGGGTCCGCTTGGACCGATGGTTCAGTGGGAAGAGTCACGCCGCCGAATCCAGAGCGTGATCCCCGCCCAATTCGATGGCACGCTCATCATCACGGGTTTCATCGCTGCGGATGCCCGCGGTGTGCAAACAACGCTCGGTCGCAATGGCAGTGATTTTTCTGCCTCGATCTTCGGTTCATTGCTCGACGCGCGCGAGATCCATATTTGGACGGATGTCGACGGTGTGCTCTCTGCCGATCCGCGTCGTGTCCCGGATGCTCAAGTCATCGACTCGCTCTCGTACAACGAGGCGATGGAGTTAGCTTATTTCGGCGCCAAGGTCATCCACCCGCAGACCATGGCACCGGCGGTGGGGCGCGAGATCCCGATTTGGATACGCAACACGTTTGCGCCGGATCATCCGGCGACCTTGATTTGTGCGCATCCGACCTCCGCACTGGCAGTCAAAGGTATCACCACGATTGAAAACATCGCGCTCGTGAATCTCGAGGGCGCCGGCATGATCGGTGTTCCGGGTACGGCGCATCGACTCTTCGGTGCGCTGAGAGAAGAGGCGATCTCGGTCGTGCTGATCTCGCAGGGTAGTTCAGAACATTCGATCTGTTGCGCGGTTCCCAAAGAACAGGCGGATCGTGCGGTCGAAGTAGTGCGAGCGGCTTTTTCTCGCGAACTCGGCGATGGTCAGATCCAATCGGTCGAGGTGGACCCGGATCTCGCGATCCTTGCTGTGGTTGGCGATGGCATGGCGGGTATGCCGGGCATTTCGGCCAAGGTGTTCAACGCCCTAGGCTTGGCGGGCGTCAACGTGCGTGCGATCGCGCAGGGCGCTTCCGAGCGCAACATCTCGGTGGTCGTTCCCGCGAAGGCGGCAACCCGTGCCTTGCGTGCCGTTCACGCGAGCTTTTATCTCTCGGCGCACACCCTGTCGGTCGGCATCATCGGCCCGGGTACGGTTGGCAAAGTCCTGCTCGACCAAATGGCCTCGCAGTCGGCGCGTTTGCGTCGCGACTTCAAGTTGGATTTGCGTGTTCGCGGCTTGCTGTCGTCCAAACGTATGCTGCTATCGGACAAGGGCGTCGATCTGTCGCAGTGGCAAAGTGAGTTTGCTGCAGCGGATCGTGCTGCGGATCTAGCCGCGTTTGTCGAGCATGTGGGAGTCGACTATCTGCCGCACCGCGTGATCATCGATTGCACGGCCAGTGGTGAAGTCGCTAAGCACTATGCGGATTGGCTTGCCGCCGGTATCCACATCGTCACGCCGAACAAGAAAGCCAATAGCGCGCCGCTCACGAGTTATCGCGCGTTACACCAAGCACGTCGTGTCGGCGGCACTCACTATCTCTACGAGGCGACTGTCGGCGCTGGCTTGCCGGTCGTGCAGACGCTGCGCGATTTGCGTGAGACCGGCGATGAGATCACGAGCATCGAAGGCATTTTCTCCGGCACGCTCGCGTATCTGTTCAATGTTTACGATGGCTCGCGAGAGTTCAGCGACATCGTCGCCGAGGCGAAGCAGCGCGGTTATACCGAGCCAGATCCGCGTGATGATTTGTCGGGCACCGACGTTGCTCGCAAACTGATTATTTTGGGGCGCGAAATGGGGCTCGAGCTTGAGCTCTCGGACGTGAAGGTCGAGAGCTTGGTTCCAGCTGGCCTCGAGCAGGGCTCGATAGACGAATTTATGCAGCGATTGCCGCAGCACGATGCTGCAATGAAAAGCCGCTTCGAGCGGGCAGCAGCAGAAGGCAAGGTTCTGCGATATGTGGGTCGTTTGTCAGCGGATGGTAAAGCGACAGTGGGTGTCGTTGAGCTCGATCGCAAGCATCCCTTCGCCAACATCGCGTTGACGGATAACGTCGTTCGTTTCGCAACGAGTCGGTACAACAATAATCCGTTGATCGTGCAGGGGCCGGGTGCAGGTCCGGAAGTGACGGCGGGCGGCATCTTTGCAGATCTGCTGCGTCTGTCTGCCTATCTCGGAGCACGACTGTGACACGTGAAACCGCTACGGCGTTCGCGCCTGCATCTGTCGGTAACGTGGGTATCGGTTTCGATATCTTGGGCTTCGCGGTGGATGCGCTCGGTGATCGCGTCCGCGCAACTCGAAGCACCACTCCGGGGGTGCGCATCACGGGTTGCAGTGGTGTGGTCGCCGATATTCCGCTAGAGGCCGAGAAAAATACCGCGGGGCGCTCGGTGATTGCACTCGCCGTTGCCGCCAAACCGCAGTTTGGTATCGAACTGCATATTGAAAAAGGGATTCCGCTAGGTTCGGGTCTCGGTGGCTCGGCGGCCTCGGCCGTCGCAGCGGTGGTTGCGGCAAACGCGTTACTCGATCAGCCATTCGAGAAGATCGAGTTGCTGAAGTTCGCCATGCAGGGCGAGGCGGTCGCAAGTGGCTCGATGCATGTCGATAACATTGCACCCTCGTTGTTCGGCGGCCTCGTCTTAACGGTCGGTATCGACAATCCGCGCGTCAAACGGATCCCGGTACCGAAGGGTGTCACCGCCGTCATCGTGCACCCACACATGTTTCTCGCCACCAAGCAGGCGCGTGCGATTCTCAAGCGTGATGTGGCGATGGCCGATTTCGTTTGGCAGACCGCGAACCTCGCTGGTTTCATCTCGGGTTGCTACACCGATGACCTCGAGTTGATTCGCGAGGGTTTGAATGATGTGGTCATCGAACCGCAGCGACGACAGTTGATCCCTGGCTTCACCGCGGTGCGCAATGCGGCATTGGCGGCGGGTTCGCTCGGCTGTTCGATTTCGGGCGCGGGACCCACCATGTTCGCTTGGGCGCAAACGGATGTTGCCGAGACCGTTCGCTCAGCCATGGTGGAGGAATTCGCGCGTCACGGTGTCGAGACGGATCACTGGGTTGTCCGCGTCGAGTCTGATGGCGCTCGTGTCGTCTCCGGCTGATCAGGCGGCGGGAGTCATGATGCGTTTTTTCAGCACTCGCGGTGAGCCTGCCAGCTTGGCCTTAAGCGAGGCCATCCTGCGGGGGCTTGCGCCTGATGGCGGCTTGTACGTTCCGGATACTTGGCCTCGCTTCGAGCTCTCGGATTTCGATCAGTGCGAAACCTTGGCTGACATCGGTGCGCGTCTGGTGACCCCCTTTGCCCAGGGTGATCGTCTCGAGTCGCTGGTCGCCGATATCACGGCCGATGCTTTCAACTTTCCAGCGCCACTCGTGCCGGTTACCGGCTCCGCCGGTCAATCGGAGATGCACGTCCTCGAGCTCTTTCACGGACCGACGGCCGCATTCAAAGATTTCGGCGCTCGATTTTTGGCGGCAACTTTTCAGCGCTTGCGATCCGCTAACGAACCGACGGTGAATATTCTCGTGGCGACCTCCGGTGATACCGGTGGAGCCGTTGCCGCCGCTTTCCATCGTCGTCCGGGTATGGCTGTGACCGTGCTCTTCCCCAAAGGCTTGGTATCTCCGACGCAAGAACGTCAGCTAACCTGCTGGGGCGACAATGTCCGCAGCTTTGCCGTCGCTGGCACCTTCGACGACTGCCAGAGAATGGTCAAAGAGGCGTTCGTCGACGAATCGCTGAAGGCGAGTATGAGTTTGTCGTCGGCGAACAGCATCAACTTGGGTCGTTTACTACCGCAGGCTGCCTATTACGCCTCGACCTCGTTGCACTACTGGCGCACGCACGCGCGCAAACTCAACTTCATCATCCCGAGTGGCAATCTCGGTAACGCCGTTGCCTGTATCTGGGCGCGTCATATGGGTTTGCCGATAGGTCGGATCGTCCTTGCGCACAATGCCAATCGAACTGTCGTCGATTACCTACAATCGGGCGAGTGGTTGCCGCGTCGAAGTCTTGCGACTTTGGCCTCTGCGATGGATGTTGGGCATCCATCGAACATGGAACGCCTGCGAGCCCTGTATCCAGATGTCGACCGTTTGCGCGATGCCGTGACGGCGGAGTCAGTTGACGATGCCCGTATCGCTGCGCGCATTCGTAGCGATCGTCAGCGCTTCGGACAGATTTGGTGTCCTCACACGGCCGTTGCCGCTGAAGTATGGGCGAACATGGATGAAGCGGTGCGACGCGATCTACCGTGGTGTTTAGTCGCTACGGCATCACCCGCTAAGTTTCCGGAAATCGTCGAGCCGTTGATTGATATGAGGGTGCCTGTGCCGCCGGCGCTCGCTGAACTATTACAGCGACCGACTCACGTCGAGTCGCTTGAGCCTCGTTTGGATGCACTGCGCTCAGCCTTGTTGTCGTCGCATCGATGACGATTGCATTTTCTTTGACAGATCCGATGAGTATCGCAGTCGGCGCAGCCGCTGTGGGCCTGCTCATCGGCATCTTGGCGGTGCTCGGCTATAAACGTTATCGCATTCGGCGTGAACGACGGGCACGCGAAGCGCGCATCGCCTCGGTATCGGTCGATTACTTGCGCGATGTGGCGCTGCCCGATGCCTCGGGCACCGAGCTGCACCTCGACTATCTTCTGCTCACGACCCGTGGTTTGTTGGTTCTCGACTTGCGCGATATCGCAGGTAACGTGTTTGGCTCGGACAGCATGACCGAGTGGACCGTCATGGCGGCCGGTCGGCGTTTTACTTTCGGCAATCCTCAGGCGGCACTCTACGACCGTATCGCGGCAGTGAAAGGGTGGGCCGGTGCGATTCCCGTCGAAGGACGAGTCGTCTTCTCGCGTGCTGCGACCTTCCCGAAGGGGCTTCCTCGCATGACGCTGAGGGAGGAATCGTTAGAGGCAGATTTTCTTTTAGGTGAGCGCGGGCATGCGGAGCGTGTCGTTGCACCTTGGATGGACGACTGGCAGCGCTTGAAGACGTCGGCGCGCCCGAGCCGTTTTCAACGTAGCTAAGTAACTAGCGCCGTTCACTCGGCGGGAAAGTTGAAGAATTCTCGTGCCGTTCGAGTGGTGTGTGCGGCAAGTTCATCCCGCGTCTCGCCACGCGCTTGGGCGATGACGCTAGCGATGTGCGCTAAGTACATCGGCTCGTTGCGCCGCGATTCGGGCTTGGGATCCAAGTCGCGCGGTAAAAGATAGGGACCGTCGGTCTCAATCATCAATTTGCCAACCGGGATTCGCGAGACGAGCTCACGCAGATGATGTCCGCGTCGCTCGTCACAGATCCAGCCGGTGATTCCGATCCAGAGTCCGATTGCGAGGGATTCATCGAGCTCCTTGGCATTTCCCGTAAAGCAGTGCAGTACCGCTCGCGGTAGAGCTGATGCGCGTTCGGTCAGCATGGCGATGAAATCGGCATGGGCGTCGCGTTGGTGTAAGAAGAGGGGCTTGCCCGTTTCAATGGCCAAATCGAGCTGCTTTTCAAACGCACGTCTTTGCTCTGACGGCGATGAAAAGTTGCGATGGTAATCCAGTCCCGTTTCGCCCACCGCAACGACCCAAGGGTTCTGCAAGAGCTTGGCGACAGTCGCATGTGCGTGGTCGTCATAATCGACTGCGTGATGCGGGTGGCAACCGGCAGTGGAGCGCAGGATGCGTGGCGATAGCGCTACGAGCTCCAGTGCCGCTTGCGAGCTCTCAGCCGAGGCTCCGGTGATGATGAATTGCCTGACTCCGCCATCGATGGCTCGCGAGAGCACGGCAGCTCGATCGTGATCGTAGCTATCGTGGGTGAGGTTGATGCCGATATCGATCAGTTCGAACATAGAGCGGCACAGAGCGCATCGACGTCGGCATCGGCTTGGCACCACGAGACCACGAAGCGCGCCTCGCCGGAGCCACTTGCGCCCCAATCGTAGAATTCGAAACCTGCGCTTCGCAGCGCGGCGATTCGCGCATCGCCCAGTTTGACAAAAACTTCATTCGCTTGCACCGGATGCATCAGCGCGGTACCTGCCGCAGCGCCGATACGCTGGGCCAAAGTATTGGCATGGCGTGCCAACTCGAGCCAAAGATCATCCTCGATATATGCCAAGAGCTGCGCGGATACATAGCGCGATTTGGACAGCAGGTGAGCTGCACGCTTACGTCGGAACTCGAAGTCGGCCACGAGTTGAGGGTCGAAGAAGACAACGGCTTCTGCAGTCAGCGCGCCATTTTTGGTGGCGCCGAAGGAGAGCACATCGACACCGGCACGCCATGTGATGTCGGCGGGTGAGCAGCCTAGCGATGCGACGGCGTTAGCGAAGCGGGCGCCGTCCATGTGCAATTTCAGACCTCGTGCATGTGCGAGTCTCGAGAGCGTATGTACCTCTGCAGGTGTGTAGACCGTGCCGAGTTCGGTGGCTTGCGTGATCGACAGCGCGCGCGGCTGTACGGTGTGAACTGAAGTGGGGTTAGCATCAAGCGTTCGAGCGAGCATGTCCGGAGTCACTTTCGCAGCTTCACCGGTCATGCAAATCAGTCTTGCTCCGGCGGACATGAATTCCGGAGCACCGCACTCGTCGCGCACGATATGCGATTCCTCGTGCGTCAATACGGCACCCCAAGGCGGAACGAGTGTAGCGAGCGCGAGCGCGTTTGCAGCGGTGCCTGTCGACACTGGGAAGACGCGAACCTCGTGTTCGAATAATTGCTCGAAACGCGCTTGGAGCGCCGAGGTCCAGCGATCATCGCCGTAGCCGCGGGCATACCCTTCGTTGGCGGCTTGCAGCGCTGCCATGATGGCCGGTGCCACCGGCGCCGTGTTATCGCTTTTGAAATAGATCGCCATGGGGCGCGAATGCTAACTCATGCCGCTATCATGTGCCGCATCATGAGCGAGTTGCCTATCGAGATTCGTCGCAGCCGCCGGGCACGCCGGTTATCGGCCCGGGTGCATCTCGATGGGCGTGTCGAGGTGGTGGTGCCGGTGTACGCGCCAGGCGTGATCGTTGATGACTTCATCGCGCGCCATCGAAACTGGATGAATGCGCGTCGCGCCGAACGCTTACAACAATGGGTCGTCGAGACCTTTCCGCCGCAGCAACTTGAGCTACAGGCACTTGGCGAGCGTTGGGAAATCACTCGACGAGGCTCTGAGTCGCCGCGGATGTACTGGCAAGAGACAGTCGATCGGGAGTTGTCTCTGTATTTGCCGGAGACTGCCAATCGCATGCAGTCGCGGGTGTTGCTGATCGAGTGGTTACGGGGCTACCTACGACCGCATTTCGAGCGTCGGCTCCGCGGGTTAGCGGATCTTCATGGGTTTCACTACGAGTCGATGCAGCTGCGACGTCAGCGAACGCGCTGGGGCTCGTGTTCCAAGCGAGGCGTCATCAGTCTCAACCTATGTGGCGTGTTTCAGCCGCCGGAGGTGCTCGACTATTTGATGCTGCACGAGCTCGCACACACGCGTCACATGAACCATTCGGATCGTTACTGGAAACTAGTCGATGCGATTTGTCCGGCTTGGCGCGAGCTTGATCGAGCGCTGACACGCGGCTGGCGGCATGTGCCGCAGTGGGTCTTTCGTTAAGTTGCACGCCTACGCTGATGAGCTCGGTGTAGACGGTAACCGAGCATTGCGGCTAGAGCGCCCAAGTAGATCAAAGGTTCGGTGATGTCGAGTTTGACCTGCCAGTAGTAGTGCCACACGGCGAGCAGGGAGACCGGGTAGATCGCAGCGTGCCAGCGTTGCCAGCGACGCCCCATTCGCCGCATCGCACGATCGGTAGAGGTCGCTGCCATTGGGATCATACCGATCAGAGCGATGAGTCCCACGATGATAAAAGGACGCTTGGCGATTTCAGCCCCAAGATCGCTCCAGTCGAGACCGAGTTCGAGGATGGCGTAGACGAGCAAATGCAACGTGGCGTACGCGAAGCTCGTGAGTCCGGCGACTCGTCGGCACCAAAGAAATTCGATCCGCCCCGAGAGCTCCTGCAAGGGTCTCAGTGCGAGCGTCAGCCAGAGTGCGTTGAGAGCGGTCTTGCCGCTAGTGTGCAAAAGCTCACGGCTAGGATTTGGCCCGAGCGATTGACCGGCCACCTCGAAGAGCGCCATCGCCATCCACGCGAGCGGCAAAAAGGCCGCGACCAAGGCCAACTGCTCGACGCCACCTCGACGGAGACGCGCAGTCGTCGCAGGCGACATCAGTAAAATCGACGCAAGTCGAGCCCGCGATAAAGGGCTGCCACTTCGTTGGCGTAGCCGTTGAAGGGCAGCGTGTCGATGCGCGAGCCAAACAAACTGCCACCGAGACGGCGCTCTTTCGCCTGGCTCCAGCGTGGGTGATCGACGGCGGGATTCACGTTGGCATAAAAGCCATATTCGTCAGGAGCGGCCTTGTTCCAACTCGTGGCCGGTTGCTTTTCGACGAAACGAATGCGGACGATCGACTTGATGCTTTTGAATCCGTACTTCCAAGGCACGATCAAGCGCAGCGGCGCGCCGCTTTGATTGGGTAGCCAGCGACCGTGCAGGCCGACGGTCAGCAAAGTCAGCGGATGCATCGCCTCATCAATGCGTAGCCCCTCAACATAGGGCCAATCGATGACGCGGGAGCGCTGGCCAGGTAACTGCTTCGGATCAAGTAGCGTCGTGAACTCGACGAACTTGGCGCGCGAGTTCGGCTCGAAGCGCGCGAGGACGTCTTTCAACGGTATTCCCATCCATGGAACGACGCGCGACCAGGCCTCGACGCAACGGAATCGATAAATGCGTTCCTCGAGTGCGTGGGGCTTGAGAATATCTTCGAGCGTGTATCGGCCGGTCTTCGCCGCTTCCCCTGCGATCTCCACGGACCAGGGCCTGGGCTTGAATAAGCCTGAACGCTCGGATGGGTCCGACTTGTCGAGGCCGAACTCATAAAAGTTGTTGTAGGTCGTGATCTCTTCCCAGGTGTTGGGTGGTTCGTTGACCGACCAGCGGGGGTTTCGTCGAAAGCTCGGCGGCGCGAGGGGTGTCGCGCTCGGACGAGGGGCGACGGCTGCCGTTTGTGCCATCGCCGGCGAAGCGAGCAGGGTTGCACCCGCCCCAGCAGCGACGAGCCCCGCGAGCGCCTCGCGCCGTGAGGTGGAGCGCGAGCTGAGCTCGGGCGGCGTGGCTTCGATCTCCGATGGAGCGATCTTGGGATATGTGAACTTCGCCATTTTAAGTCCTTTTAAAACAGGAAATTACGACCAATACTTAAACTCGACTGGAAGCTTTGCAGCAGCCCTTCGCAAGCGCTTTCCCGGATTGATCAATACCGCTCGGTCTACGAGTTGTAGGTGATCGAGATCCGGCGTCGAGTTGCCATAGCCTACCAGTCGCTTTCCCGGATGGCGCGAGGCCAGCTGTTTGAGCTGACGGGCCTTTTCGATGTCGCGCACATTGGCCGCAGCCAAATGACCATCGAGCGTGTCGTCCTCACGCCAACGCACTGGCGTACAGATGTGCTCACTGAACCCGAGCGCCTGTGCAATCGCAGGTACATACAGATCCACGGTTGCCGACATCAGCACGAGGTGATCGCCTGCACGCCGATGGCGCTCGATCGCC
>Ga0079301_1000638_pt1 | contig 17045 bp, 13 predicted proteins | sample Wag4_2014_7_11_3_FD_74797 | JGI IMG/M metagenome (GOLD analysis project Ga0079301, IMG submission 74797) | Fresh water mixed with fracking chemicals microbial communities from Ohio, USA - Utica-2 Time Series FC 2014_7_11 | ecosystem: Engineered > Industrial production > Chemical products > Input... | reverse complement strand
GCCCGCAACCCCGGCGCCCATGATGAAGGCATTGGCCGCGGGCACGGTGCCGGCAGCCGTCATCATCATGGGAAAGCCCTTGTCATAGGCGGTCGAGGCTTCAACCACGGCGCGGTAGCCGGCCAAATTCGCCTGGGAAGACAGCACATCCATGGATTGCGCGCGGGTAATGCGCGGCAGCAATTCCATGGAACAAGCGTCAATCCCGGCCGCGGCATAGCGCCCGGCGGCATCAGCATCGGCGGCAAGGGTTGCGATCAGCAGCGCCCCGCGCGGGATCAGCGAAAGCTCATCCACCGTGCCTTCGCCGGCCGCGAGTGGTGCGCGCACCTTCAAGACGATATTGGCACCCGCCAAAGCCCCGGCGGCATCGGCAGCCAGGCTGGCACCCGCCTCCGTAAAGGCCGCATCGGTAATGCCAGAGGCCAAGCCGGCACCGGCCTCAACAGCCAGGATGCAACCCATGCCAATCAGCTTCTTCACGGTCTCCGGCGTCGCGGCAACCCGCGTCTCACCGGCCCGGCGTTCTTTCAGAACGGCCACTTTCATAAGGGATACCCCCAAAGGACTAGATTGTGCGCCGCACTACAGGCGCCGCGCCCGGGTGTCCACCCGGTCCGGGCCTTCCAAAAGGGGGCGAGGCGTAAAAATACAAGCCCCAGGGCGGTGAAAGGGGCGATCCTCTACCCCTGTGCCGCGGTTGGAGGTACCCCCGCCTCAGCGATCGCTACCTGCTGGCGTTCGGCGATTTTCGCCACATCGAAATCGGTGATCAGTTCCTGAAACAGCTGATGCCAATTGAGCTTGGCATTCAAGCGCAGGAATACCGCACCAAGGCCAATCGCCGCGCGATCCATCAGCGGGAATTCGCGCGGGATACGCACGCCGCCGGTGCGCTTCAGCCCGGCATGCACTTCCTCCGCAATGCGCCGCCCATATTGCGGATCATCGCTTTCCTGAATGGGCCGCACCCGGTCATCCAAAAGCGGTTCATAGAGGAAGCGCGCCCAAAGGTTCAGCACTTCCATGGTCTCGCGCTTCAAATCCCTGAAACCCCAGATGCGATAGGCTTCCGCCGCCTTGTCGAAATCCCCATCGCGCACGGCTTCATAAAGCATGATCACGCCGCCCACGAAGCGCGGTTCAAAAATCCGCACCACGCCGAAATCGAGCAGATTGATCCCAAAGCCATCATTATCGGGCAGGTCAGATCGCACCTGGTAATTCCCAAGATGCGGGTCGCCATGGATCACGCCGTAACGGTAGAAGGGCACATACCAGGCGCGGAATAGCGCGCGGGCATAAGCCGCGCGTTCCTCCTCCGGCGGGTCTTCGTCAATCCGCGCCTGAATGGCGCGGCCATCCAGCCAGGACATGGTCAGCAAGCGCTTGGTGCAAAAAGCTTCCACCGGCACGGGCACGCGCACACCCGGCACATCACGCAGCATGATGCCGTAAAGCCGCTGCTGCGATGCTTCGCGCAGGTAATCCAGTTCTTCGCGCAGGCGTTCGGAAAGCTCCAGATAGGCTTCCTCATTTTCAAGCGCGCTATCCATGCGGCGATACAGGCTCATGGCGATCTTGAGTTGCCGAAGGTCAGCCTCCACCACGCTCGCCATATCCGGGTATTGCAGCTTGCAGGCCACGCGCTGGCCATCCGGCAACACGGCGCGATGCACCTGGCCGAGGGAGGCTGCGGCCGCAGCCTCACGCTCAAAGGATTTGAATTTGCTCTCCCAGGCCGGGCCCAATTCGCTCATCATGCGCCGGCGCACAAAGGGCCAGCCCATGGGCGGTGCATTGGCCTGCAGCGTCGCCAATTCCTTGGCGATTTCGGGCGGCAGCGCATCCGGCACGGTGGAGAGGAATTGCGCGATCTTCATCATGGGCCCTTTGAGGGAACCCAGCACCGCCTTCAAATCCTCGGCGTGCTTTTCATCGGATTTCAGGCCAAACAGCTTATGCCCGGCCACGCGCGCCGCCATGCCCGTGACGGCACCGGAAGTGCGCACCATGCGGCGCACTTCGCCAAAAATCGAATGCGCTTCGCGATCCTCAGCCATCCGCGCGCTCGATCTCATCAATGAAGCCCGAAATCACATCAAGCCCGCGCGTCCAAAAGGCCGGGTCAGCGGCATTCAGCCCAAAGGGGGCGAGCAATTCCTTATGCCGCAAGGTACCGCCGGCACGGAGCATGTTGATATATTTCGCTTCAAAATCCTTCACCCCGCCATCACGATAGACGCCGTAGAGCGCATTCACCAGGCAATCGCCAAAGGCATAGGCATAGACATAAAAAGGCGTGTGGATGAAATGCGGGATATAGGACCAATAGACGTTGTAATCAGGCGTAAATTCGAAGGCCGGACCCAGACTTTCGGTCTGCACTTGCATCCAAAGTTCACCGATCTGTTCTGACGATAATTCGCCCTTGGCGCGCGCGTCATGCAGCAGGGTCTCAAAGCGGTAGAAGGCGATCTGGCGCACCACCGTATTCAACATATCCTCAACCTTGGCAGCGAGAAGGCCACGGCGGCGACGCGGATCGGCTTCCGCATCCAGCACGGCGCGGAAGGTCATCATCTCACCGAAAACGGAAGCAGTTTCCGCCAGGGTCAGTGGTGTTGAGGACATCAGATAGCCCTGCTCAGCCGCCAACACCTGATGCACGCCATGGCCCAATTCATGGGCCAGCGTCATCACATCCCGCGCTTTGCCGTGATAATTCACCAGCAGATAGGGATGGGCCGAAGGCACGGTGGGGTGCGCAAAGGCGCCCGATGCCTTGCCGGGGCGCAGCGCCGCATCAATCCAGGGCTTGTCGAAGAACTCACGGCCAATCTCGGCCAGGCGCGGGCTGAAGGCGCCATAGGCATCCAGCACTTGCGATACCGCCTTGGGCCAGGGAATCAGGCTGTCATCCTGATCGGGCAGCGGCGCATTGCGGTCCCAATGCTGCAATTTCGGCAGGCCAAGCCATTTCGCCTTCATGGCGTAATAGCGATGCGAAAGCCGCGGGAAGCTGGCGCGCACAGCGGAAACCAACGCCTCCACCACCTCATCTTCCACCATATTGGCGCGGTTGCGCGCGGAAGCGGGGCGCGGGTAGCGCCGCCACTTGTCAATGATTTCCTTGTCTTTCGCGAGCGTATTCGTGATCAGCGTAAACAGCCGACCCTTTTCGGCGAAGGCCGCCGATACCCCCTTGGCGGCGGCCGCGCGCACTGCGCGATCACCATCGGAAAGCCTGTTCAGCGCATCAGAAACCGTCAGGCTTTCCGTGCCGGCCGGCAGCGGGACGCTCACCTTCATGGTCGCGATGGTTTCATCAAAAAGCCGGTTCCAGGCGGACCGGCCCGTCACTTCTTTCTCGTGCAGCAGTTTTTCCGCCTCATCAGAAAGCTGGTGCGGGCGGAAGACGCGAAGGTCGCGCAGCCAGGGGCGGAAGCGGGCCAGCGCGGCGGAATCGGCGCATTTACGGTCCAGCACGGCGTCTTCCAGCCGGTTCAATTCCAGCGTGAAGAAGATCAGATGGCTGCTGATCGTGGTGGCGCGTTCCTGCATGGTTTGATAGAAACGCCCATTCGCCGGATCTTCCGCATCGCCGCTGAAGACCAGCTGCGCATAGGACATGACGCGGCCGAGCACTTCCTCAATCGCCTCATATTCGGCAATCGCCGCCGCCAGATCATTGCCTGAAATGGCGCCGAGCTTGCCGGAAAGCTTGGCGGAGAAGGCCCGTGCCTTGGCCTCAGCGCTGTCAAGGTCTCGCGTGAGCGCCGGGTCATCCGGCGCCTTATAGAGATCGGACAAATCCCAGACGGGCAGGTCGGCGGCGGCGGCGCTGCCATCAAGCGGGGCGCGGAGCGGAGCGGGAGAGATGATTCTGTTCACTCCCCTCATATAGACCGAAGCAGCGCATGGCCAAGCGGCAAGCTGTGCCCTACATGAAGCGTTGAGGCACAAAATCGGGGGAGGCAAATGCCCTATACGGATCAGGGATGGCCCAATCTGCCAGCCATGATGCTGGCGCGGGCGCGGGAATGGCCAGCCAAGCCGCTGTTTCGATTCTGGCGCGATAAGGCGTGGCAGAACCTGACTTGGGCTGAATTCGCGGGCCAGGTCGCGGCGCTGGCGGCGTTTCTGCGCGCGCAGGGGGTTGCGCCGGGCGATAGGGTGCTGCTGGTTTCCGAAAACCGGCCTGAATTCCCCATTGCGGATACGGCCATCATGGCCATCGGCGCCATTACCGTGCCGACCTATATCACCAACCTGCCGACCGACCACGCCCATATTTTGCGCGATTCCGGGGCGCGCTTCGCCATTGTATCCACCACCGCGCTCGCCGCCCGTGTGCTGGAAGGCGCTGCCCTGGCGCAGGGCTTGGATGGCTTGCTTTGCTGCGAAACCCCGCCCGAGGCGCCGGGCCTTGCCCGCCATCTCTGGGCCGATGCGCTGGCCGCGCCCGCCGATCCCTTGGCCCTTGAAGCGGAGGCGCATCATATCGCGTCCGAAGCCTTGGCCTGCCTGATCTATACCTCGGGCACAGGCGGCGCGCCGAAGGGGGTAATGCTGCCGCATCGTGCCTTGCTGGCCAATCGGCAGGGCGCGCTGCCGCTGGCCGAAAAGCTGGAATTGGATGGCAAGCCCTATCTGTCCTTCCTGCCGCTATCGCATAGCTATGAACACACCGTGGGCGGTTTCCTGTTGCCGTCTTACGGTATGGAAGTGGTCTATTCGCGCGGCGCGGATCGGCTGGTGCAGGAAATGGCCGAAATCTGCCCCGCCGTCATGACCGCAGTGCCGCGCCTGTTCGAAGTGTTGCGTGCCCGCCTGCTGGCAGCGCTGGAGAAGGAAAAGCCCATCAAGCGCTGGCTGTTTGACCGCGCCTTGCTGCGCGGGCAGCAGCGCATGGCCGGGGTATCGCTTGGCGTGATCGGCGGCATTGAAGATGCGATCCTGGAAAAACTAGTGCGCGAGAAAGTGCGCGCGCGTTTCGGCGGCGCGTTGCGGGCGCTGGTTTCCGGCGGCGCGCGGCTTGATCCTGATTTGTCAGCATTTTTCATCGCGCTCGGCCTGCCGGTGCTGCAAGGCTATGGCCAGACCGAAGCCGGTCCGGTGGTGAGTGTGAACCTGCCCTGGGCCAATCGCCATGACAGTGTGGGCAGGCCGTTGGCAGGGGTTGAATGCCGCATCGCCGCCGATGGTGAAATCCTGATCAGAGGCGATCTGGTCATGACCGGCTATTGGGGCAATGCGGAAGCGACTGCATCCACCTTGAAGCCCGAAGGCGATGACCCGCGCCCCTGGCTCTATACCGGCGATATCGGCGAAATACGCGATGGGTTCCTGTACATCACCGACCGCAAGCGCGATTTCATCAAGCTAATGGGGGGTGACATGATCAGCCCAGCCAAGATCGAAAGCCTATTGATGGCGGAACCCGAAATCCACCAGGCGCTTGTCGCTGGAGAGGGCAAGGCCGGTCTGGTCGCCCTGATTGTCCCGGCTGAAGGGCAGGAAGGCAGCGTCACCGCAGCCGTCGCGCGCGTCAATGCCCGGCTCGCCATCATTGAACGCATACGCCGACAGGGGGTGACGGCGCCTTTCACGATTGAGAATGGCTTGCTGACGCCGACCATGAAGCTGAAGCGGCGCGCCGCTCTGCAGGAACGCGCCGCGGAAATTGAAACCCTTGCAGGATGAATGCTGAATCCAGCAGCCAAATTGCCAAGTCATGCCATCCGGCCGGGGGCTGACTGATGGTGCGATGGATGCTTTCCTTGCCCGCCCCAAAAACATCCTCGCGCCCCACGCGCCAGAAGGTTGGTGGGCCGATCCCGGCTGCGGGAGCGTGTTGCGTTCACATGGCTTGACGCAACTCGCGCTGCATTATTGTTTTTTCGAGCATCTTCCCCCGTCCAGATGATTCGATCTGAACGGGATTTACCCCAACAGGGGCCGGCCCCAGCGATAGGACCGCTTGGCGCTATTTCAAACAGCGCAGAAAAAGCGTTGAAGCATGCGCCACCTCGCCCACCGCATCGGCGGCGCGCGGCGATTGATCGGCTGTGCCTGGCGTCACCGCAACATTCTGTTCCCGCAGAAACGCCTCAGCTTCCGTGTGCTTCACGGCGAAATTCACATTCTGCGGAATATCGCCGGTCTGCCGCGCCACCTGACCCGCATTGAGCTTCGAGACCACAACACCAATCACCTGCCCGCGCATATCCAAAAGCGGCCCGCCGGAATTGCCCGGCTGCACCGGCGCGCTGATTTGCAGATGGCGCTGATTATCGGCAAGCCCGGCAAGGGCCGAGACCTCTCCGGTAGTGAGCGTGGGGCCGGATGAAAGCAAGCCCGCCAGGGGAAAACCATAGGTCACAACACCTTCGCCGCGGCGATAGGTGCCCGCGCTGCGGAAGGGCAGCACGGGTCCGGCTTCGGCTTCAGTGCTGAGCAAAGCCAAGTCACGCGTCGCATCGCTTGCCATCACGCGCGCCGTCAATTCCCGCCCATCGGGCAGGCGTGCGGCAACCTCCGCGCAACCATCAATCACATGATGATTGGTCATAATCCGCCGCGCCGCGACCACAAACCCAGTGCCAGATGAAACCGCGCGCCGCGCTGCGCGTTCACCGGGGGCGAGTGGCGGTGGCTTGTCGCGCGGCAGATCGGCCTGCGCGCCGCCTTGGCGGGGCAGGGGGGGCGGTTTCTCACTGGGTAGCGCGGCGCGCGGCGTTTGCGCCTGCGGCGCCGGTGGTGGCTTTTGCGCCATGGCAGCCGCAGCGAAGCCAAGCCCGATCAATCCCAACAGAAACATGCGCTGCATCATCAGCCCACTGTGCCGCGCCGGTACGTGGACGGTCAATGCTGGTGCAGGGCTGTTTTCAATTGCCGGAATTGTATTCTAGCCTTCAGCCAAACATTGCTTGAGGAAACCGCGCCATGACCAGCATTCCCCCTGCCGGCGAAAAACCGGAATTGCTCGCCCTCGCCAAGCGCGTGCTGCCGGGCGGACATTTCGGCAATTTCCCGGCCGAGATCATCCTGCAGGAAGGTCGCGGCGCCCATGTCTGGGATGTTTCCGGGCGCGAGTATATTGATTATTTGCTCGGCAGCGGCCCCATGTATGTGGGCCACAACCATCCCAAGGTGACGGAAGCGGTGCTGGCGCAGGTGCCAAAAGGGACCACCTTCTTCGCCAATAATGAACACGGCATTCGCCTTGCCGCCGCTATTGCCGATGCCATGCCCTGTGTGGAACAGGTGCGCTTTGTCTCCTCAGGCTCTGAGGCTGATCTTTATGCCATGCGGCTCGCGCGCGCCTACCGCCAGCGCCCGAAGATCGTGAAATTCGAAGGCGGCTATCATGGCATGAGCGATTGGGGGCTGATGAGCCTCGCGCCCAAGAAGCTCGCGAATTTCCCGGAAGCCGTGCCGGATACGCCGGGTATTCCGGATAGCGTGCGCGCCGAAGTGCTGGTTGCCCCCTTCAATGATGCGGAAGCGGCGGTGCGGCTGATTGAAGCGCGCCATAATGAGATCGGCGGCGTGATCATGGAGCCCTTCCAGCGCCTAATCCCGCCCAAGCCCGGCTTCCTGCAAGCGATCCGTGACGTCACCGCGCGGCTTGGCATTCCGCTGATTTTCGATGAAGTCGTAACGGGCTTTCGCTTCGCCTATGGCGGCGCGCAGGAGTATTACGGCGTGACGCCCGATATCTGCACCATGGGCAAAATCATCGGCGGCGGCTTTCCGCTGGCGGCGCTTGGCGGGCGGGCTGACATCATGGCGCAGTTTGACAAGGCGCAGGTGGGCGAAGACCGCTTCCTGACACAGATCGGCACGCTATCAGGCAACCCTGTCGCCTCGGTCGCCGGGCTCGCCACCATGGCGGTGCTGCGCGAACCCGGCGCCTATGAGCAGATTTTCGCGACTGGCCGCAGCCTGATGGAGGGCCTGACGGGCCTGATCCATGAAGCCGGCATCCCCGCCCAGGTGGTAGGTGAGCCGCCCTTATTCGATGTTGTCTATGCCACGGGCGATGTTCGGGATTACCGCAGCGTGATCCGCCAGGATGCGGCGATGCAGCGGCATGTGAATGGCGTCTTCCGTGACCGCGGTATTCTGAAAGGGGAGAGCAAATTCTACATCTCGCTGGCGCATACCGCCGCCGATGTGGCGCAGACCCTGGATGCCTTCCGCGCGGCGATGAAATCCCTCCCGGCCAAAGCGGCCTGAAAGGGGCCTTTTTGGCCAGATTGGCCTTGTTTTTTACAGTTTTCTGATCCAGTTAGCGCTCCAAGGGTCCATCACCACACAGTGATGCCCCAAAATCCTTACCGGAGGTCACGCTGAACATGGATCGTCGTTCCGTATTGCTGGGTGCTACCGGCTTGGCTGCGGGGCTTGCCGCCCCCGCTATTGTCAATGCTCAGGGCGCCTACCCGTCTCGGCCGGCGCGCCTGATCATCCCTTGGCCTCCGGGCCAGGCGACGGACTTGATGGCTCGGGTAAATGCGTCAAGGATCGCAGATAATTGGGGCCAACCCATTGTGCCGGAAAACCGCGCTGGCGCGGGTGGGATGATCGGCACTGATCTGGTCGCCAAGGCGGCGCCCGATGGCTACACCATCTTGGCCGCTTCCACCGGGCCCTTCACCACGGCGCCGCTCGTGCAGCGCACCCCTTATGATGTGACGAAGGACTTCGCGCCGGTCGCGCAAATTGGCATTTCCCCTTATGCGCTGATCGTGCGTAAGGATTTCCCGGCCCAGACCGCCGCGGAATTCGTGGCCAAGGTGCGTGCAGAGCCCGGCAAATACACCTATGCCACTTCGGGCACCGGGGCGGCGGCGCATCTGATTACCCTTATGTTCCTCTCCCGCGCCAAGCTTGATGCCGTGCATGTGCCCTTCCAGGGCAGCGGCCCGGGGCTGACCGCTGTTACAGGTGGTCAGGTGGATTTCGCCATCGAAACCCTGGTCGCCACGCAAGCCCTGTTCCGCCAAGGCGCGGTACGTGCCCTTGGCGTCAGCCTGAAGGATGGGACGGAATTGGCGCCCGAATTGATGCCCTTGGCACGCCTGCCTGGGGTTGAAGGCTATGATGCCGGCGCTTTCGGCGGCTTCATGCTGCCGGCCGGCACGCCGCGCCCGATTGTCGAGCGTTTGGCCGCGGAGACCGAAAAATCCATGGCAACGCCGGAAGTGAAGGCCCGTCTCGCGCAGATCGGCTTCCAGCCTCAATATCGCAACACGGCTGATTTCATGGCCTTCCTCGCCCGCCATCGCGAGGAATTCCGTCAGGTTATTCAGGCCAATAATCTCCGCGTGGATGGCTGATCTGGCCTGTCTTAGGCGGGGGCGTCTGTCTCTCGCAGCGTCGGGGGCGGCCTTCGGGCCGCCCTTTTTTATTTTCTCCCCCTCCAATGGCGCGGCGGGCGGAAATCTGAGAAATTAAGCCCGTATGAGAGGAACGCCATGACTGAAGACACCCGCCTTGATCCGCCCAGCCTGGAGATTGCGGGCAGCCGCGCCACCATTCGGCTGCATCGCTCCCGCCACCGTAATCGCATTGAACCCGGCGATATCATCCGCATCATGGATTATCTGGAACAGGTGGATGCCAACCCCTCGCTCCGCGTGCTTGTCCTGGCCGCGAGTGGCCCGGCCTTCAGCGCGGGCTTTCATCTGGGCGGCTTCGCCGAGGACAAGGAAGCCGCCGCCCGCGCACCCACCTTTGAAGCCATGGTGGATCGCTTTGAAGCGGTGCGCGTGCCGACCATCTGCCGACTGCAAGGCGGTGTTTATGGCGGGTCCACGGATTTCGCGCTGACCGCGGATTTTCGCATTGGCGTCACGGGGATGGAAATGTTCATGCCCGCCGCGCGGCTTGGCGTGCATTACTACCCGACCGGGCTTTCGCGTTACGTCTCTCGCCTTGGGTTGAACAATGCCAAGCGGCTATTCCTGACGGCCGAAAAGCTGGGGGCGGAGGAATTGCTCCGCATTGGTTACCTCACGCAGTTGGTGGCGCCTGAGGCTTTGGATGCGGCGGTGGACCAGCTTGCGACCACGCTTGCCAATGGTGCGCCGCTCGCCATTCAGGGCATGAAAAGGGCACTGAATGAAATCGGCCATGGCAAGCTGGATGTGGCGGCTTGTGCCGAACGCGCGCGGCTTTGCAAGGAAAGCGAAGATATCCAGGAAGGCCTTGCCGCCTTCCGCGAAAAAAGAGCGCCCGCCTTTCGCGGGCGGTGAGGCACGCGCTGCGGATGAAACTATTGGTGCGATTCAGGCTCACCTCTGCCAATCCAAAGCTGCCCCCACGCACCACTAGCCTTTCAGGTTTCATGAATTTGTCATAAACACGAAGACCATGTCTCGATAGACCGGTCGAGGTCCAAAAAAACGGAGATGCCGGATATGATCAGACGCATTTTGGGCATGATAGCCCTTTTCCTTTTTCTCTCTCCCGTCGGTGCGGGAGCGCAGCCAGCGCAGGATTGCCCGCGCGGAACCTTGGACGCCCGGTACTGTGACCGTGATGGCGATCTTGTTGCCGATGCGCCGACCGATCCGCGCCAATTTGTGGATCCGCCCGTTCTGGTTTTTGCCTATACGCCGGTGGAAGATCCTGCCGTTTATCGCGCGGTTTGGCAGGAATTCATGGATCATTTGGCGCGTGAAACTGGCAAGCGTGTTCAGTTCTTTGCCGTGCAATCCAATGCGGCGCAGCTTGAAGCCATGCGGGCAGGGCGCCTGCATGTGGCAGGGTTCAATACTGGGTCCAATCCGCTTGCGGTCAATTGCGCCGGCTTCGTGCCCTTCGCCATGATGGCCAGCAAGAAGGACGAATTCGGCTACGAGATGGAGATTATTGTCCAGGCCGATGGCCCGATCCAGAAGATCGAGGATTTGCGCGGCCGTCTTGTGGCCTTTACGTCCCAGACATCCAATTCCGGCTTCAAGGCGCCCTCTGCCTTGCTCGAAAGCCAATTTGGCCTGCGCGCGGACCGGGATTTTCGCACGGCATTTTCCGGCCGGCATGACAATTCCATCATCGGGGTCGCAAACCGGGATTATGAAGCGGCGGCCATTGCCAATTCGGTCATGGTGCGCATGGTGGAACGCCGTGCCGTGGACCCGCAGCGGCTTCGTACCATTTTTCGCAGCCAGACCTTTCCGACGACAGGCTATGGGTATGCGCATAATCTGAACCCGCAGCTTGCCGAGCGCATCCGCGCCGCCTTCTTCAATTTCAACTGGGACGGCACGGGCCTCGCGCGGGAATTCAACAAGTCTAGGCCGGCGCAAGAAAAATTCATGCCCATCACCTATCGGAATCATTGGGAAGTGATCCGTCAGATCGATGCGGCCATGGATGTGCGTTATACCTGCCGCTGAGGCGGTTCTTGTCAGGCTGGCCCGGGGTGAAGGCGCCCGGGCCAGCCATATCTTGCTCCGGGAATGATGGATGTTGCTGACCCTGTCTGGCCTTACCAAGCGCTATCCTACCGGAGATCTTGCCCTCAGCGGCGTTGATCTGGCAGTGCCCAAAGGGCAGGTCATGGCGCTGATTGGTCCCTCCGGCGCCGGTAAATCCACCCTCATCCGCTGTGCGAACCGCCTGGTCGAGCCAAGCGCCGGCAGCATCATGCTGGATGGAACCGAGCTCACGAGGCTTGGCGCCAGGTCACTGCGCCGCGCCCGGCGACGCATGGGCATGATCTTCCAGGAATATGCGCTGGTCGAACGGCTGAGCGTCATGGAAAATGTCTTGTCCGGCCGGCTTGGCTATGTTGGCTTCTGGCCTTCCTGGTTTCGGCGCTTTCCACGCAAGGATGTGGAAGAAGCCTTCCGCTTGCTGCACCGCGTTGGTCTTGAACATATGGTGGACAAGCGCGCCGACGCCCTTTCCGGGGGGCAGCGACAGCGGGTTGGCATCGTGCGCGCCCTGATGCAGCGGCCGCAATTGCTGCTGGTGGATGAACCCACCGCAAGCCTGGACCCCAAGACCTCGCGCCAGATCATGCGGTTGATCCTGGAATTATGCGAAGAAAGGGGCCTGGCTGCGATCATCAACATCCATGATGTCGCGCTGGCGCAGCAATTCGCCCGCCGCATTGTGGGCTTGCGTGCGGGTCAGATCGTATTCGATGGCCCGGCCACGGAACTCACCGCCGAGGTGCTGACAACCATTTATGGTGAAGAGGATTGGTCGCGCACCATTCGCGCCGCTGGTGAGGATGATGATGGGGCCATCGCAGCATGAGCGCTGCTGCCTTTGACCCGGCCGCTGCGGCACGCGATTGGCGCCCGCCGCCGCTGATCGCATCCCCCATGCTGCGATATGCGGTCTATCTGGGCGCGCTGGCCTATGCCCTACTTGCGATGGGCAGCATCGAGGTGAATTGGGCGCGCGCGTCTGAAGGGGTTGAACGCGGCCTACGCTTCATTCTGGGTTTCTTTCCGCCCGATTTTACCTCCAAGCGCCAGGATATTGTGGAAGGATTGCTTGAGAGCCTCACCATGACTGTTGTCTCAACCGTGATTGGGGTGGCCTTGTCCATCCCGGTTGCGGTGGGGGCGGCGCGCAATCTGGCGCCCTTGCCGATCTATCTTTTCTGTCGCGGCATCATCGCCCTGTCACGCACGTTTCAGGAAATCATCATTGCCATTGTCTTTGTCGCGATGTTTGGCTTCGGGCCGCTTGCCGGTATGCTCACCCTGTCCTTCGCCACCATCGGCTTCATGGCGAAGCTGATCGCCGAGGATATTGAGGATATTGCCGAAGAACAGGCGGAAGCCATCCGCGCAACCGGCGCATCCTGGTTCCAGCTTTTGGCGTGGGGCATCCTGCCGCAAGTGAGGCCACGGCTGATTGGGCTTTCGGCTTATCGGCTGGATATCAATTTCCGGGAAAGCGCCGTGCTTGGCCTTGTTGGTGCTGGCGGGATCGGGGATACGCTCAACACGTCCTTTGACCGCTATGAATTCGATACGGCGGCGGCGGTGCTTTTGATCATCATCGTGATTGTGCTTGCGGCCGAGTATTCATCCTCATGGCTGCGTCGGAAGGTGCAGTAACATGCCGGTCAGCACGACTGACGAAGCCTTGCCCATTTGGCGGCGCCGCACCCCGCGCGGGGATTTGCTTGTTTGGGCAGGATGGCTTGCTGCACTTGCCCTGACCATTGCCTGCTTTGAATTCATTTCCGAGCGCACGATCTGGGCGTTTTTTTGGGATGCGCCAACCCAAGGGGCCGATCTGGTGGATCGCATGTTTCCCCCTGCCTGGGGTTACGCTTCCGTGCTGTGGAAGCCGATGTGGGATACCATCAATATCGCCACCATCGGAACCTTGCTCGCGATCCTGATCGGCTTCCCAATGGCCTTCCTGGCCGCACACAACACAACACCATCCGTGCTTTTTGTGCGGCCTGTCATGATTTTCCTGATCGTTTCCTCGCGTTCCATCAATTCCCTGATCTGGGCGTTGATCCTTGTGATTGTCTTCGGTCCCGGAATGCTTGCCGGCATTCTTGCGATCGGGCTGCGCTCGGTCGGCTTCATTGCCAAGCTGACCTATGAGGCGATTGAGGAGATTGACCGATCCCAGGTTGAAGCTGTCACCGCCACTGGCGCGTCGAACCCTCAGGTGCTGGCCTGGTCCATCGTACCGCAGATCATGCCAGCCTTCGCGGGCATCAGCGTGTTTCGTTGGGACATCAATATCCGAGAGGCAACGGTACTCGGCCTGGTCGGGGCTGGTGGGATCGGGATGCAATTGCAGGCGTCCATCAATACGCTGGCATGGCCGCAGGTGACCATGATCTTCATTCTGATCCTGCTGACGGTGGCGGTATCTGAATGGCTCTCGGCGCGTGTGCGCCACGCGGTGATTTGATCTGCGAGGGAAGCTTTCGAAAAGCAAGACCTTTGCAGGATGAGGTGAAGGCGCTGCGCCATGACGCAGCGCCTTTTTTGTTTTATGCTTCCCCGTAATGGATGCGGCGATAGGGGCGGGACACCACCGTATCATCGGTGTGCACATCCCAAAGGCTGGCGCTATTGCCGCTTTGATGCGCCTCGAACATCGCGCCCATTTGGCCAAGCGCGCTGACCGTCTGGCCGCGCACACCAAAACCATTGGCGACACCCGCCAAATCGCCGCGGCCATGAATGACGATGCCGGCATCAATATTGCCCGCGCGGAATTTGTGAATCTCCGCGCCATAGCCGCCATCATTGATGATCGCCATCAGGAATTTGGTGCCATGCCGGCGCGCGGTTTCCAATTCCTGGATGTGCATCAGTAAGCTGCCATCGCCTTCAATCAGCAACACCTTGCCATCCTTGCGCGCGGCAGCAACGCCAATCGCCGCCGGCAGGCCATTGCCGATGGCGCCGAAATCGCTGACCACATGATAGCGTTCCGCCGCGCGGCCCTTCAGATAGGTCATGGCAAAGCCAAGGTAATGGCCGCCGCCAATCACCACATCCCAATCCTTGGGCACCACCGCATCCAATTCCATGATCGCCTTGCGCGGATCAACCGTGCCAGGCGCAATCGTGAATTCCTTGCGGTCCGGCACATCGGCGGCAATCAGCGCGGCCATTTCATCGCTACGGAAGCGCTTGCCCGAAGCCCCATGGCGCTTGATCGCCGCAGTCACCGCTTCCGCCGCCGCCTTGGCATCGGCGCGGATATGCAAATCCGCCGTGCGCAGCCCCTGCCATAGCCCGCGCGGGCCGATATCAATCTGCACCGTCTGCGCGCCGGGATAAAGATAACCGCTTTCCGTCGTATAGGCGCCAAGCCCAACGCCAAGCCCGATCACCAGATCAGCCTCGGCAAAGCGTTCGCGCGAGAAATCGCTGGCATAGGCGCCCGAGATATCCATGGCGAAGCGATTGCCGGTAAACAGCCCCTTGGCTTGCAAGGAAGTGGTGAGCAACGCGCCCATGGCTTCGGCCATTTCCTCAATCGCTTCGCGTGCCTGGGACAACTTCGCCCCGCGGCCTGCGATGATGATCGGCTTTTCGGCAGCAGCGATCATTTCGACGAGTTTTTCAACGAGCATCGGGTCCGGCTGCGGGCGTTGCGCCGCGGGCAGATAATCAGCGGACGGGATGTAATCCACCATATGCGGGTAGGCCTGCTTTTGCAGGTCCATCGGAATGCTGATCACAACAGGGCGGCGTTCAAGTGCTGCGAAATGGAAGGCTTCGCGCACATTATCCAAAGCGCGATCCATGGTCTTCACCGAGATATGATGCGCACCCGTTGCCTGCGTCAGCGGCGCCATATCAATTTGCTGGATGTAATAGGGTGCGGCGATGGGTGAATCGCCCGCAAACACCACCATCGGCGTATTGGCGCGCGCGGCGATGGCAAGCCCGGTCATGATCTGCGTGAAGCCCGGCCCGCAGGTGGTGGAAGCGACACCCACCTTGCCGGTGGCGCGCGCATAAGCATCGGCCATCGCGACAGCGCAATGTTCATGCCGCGCATGGATGATGTTCATCCCCGGCTGGCGCTGCATCGCCTCGGTCCAATACATATTCGCATCACCCATCAGGGTGAAAAGCGTATCGCAGCCTTCTTGCGCGAAGACGGTTGCCAGAACATCAGAAAGCTTGGGCGCTGCCATGGTTATTTATTCCCTTTACCGAAAAGACTGCTGATCCAGGATAGAAAAGCCCGCCAAAGCAGGCCGAAAGCATTGAGCTCCGCCGCCGGTGCGGGCGGCGGTGGCGGCGGTGATGCTGCGGGCGTTGCCGCGGCGGGCGCCTCTGGCGCGGCCTGTTCGGCTGGGGGTGCTGCGGCGGGCAAGGCGGCCATGGCACGATTCGCCATGTTGTTTGCGAATTCCGCCAAAAGCGCGCGCGCCACATGCACGCCGCCGGCATTGGCGAAGGTCTCCAAGGGCCCGGTCACGGTGAAGCTGCCATTGACCGTGAGCCGCGTCGCCTCCCCTTCCGCCACCGCCAGCACATCACCATTCGCCAGCGCGCGTGATGCCCCGCGCTGATCAATCCCGCGCCCTTCAATGCGGCAGCGATGCGCATCATGATCGTAATCAAGCTTTGCCTCACCCCGAAACGCCGCTGTTGTCGGGCCGAATTTGACCTTGATGGAACCGCGCCACAGCCCATCCCCGGTGGAGGGCGCCAATTGCGCGCCGGGAATACAGGCAGCGACCTCCGCCGGGTCGCTCAATAAGGGCCAAACCACGCCAAGCGGCGCGGGGATCAAGGTTTGTTCCGAAATATCGGGCATGGTGCTGAAGTGGTTCCTGCAAGGAAAACGCACCCTGCGCAAAGCCGGCGCCGGGCGCAAGCCCGGGCCTCAATCAACCCCGCAGGCGGATGACTTTCACGGCAATGAGGTGTTTTTCAGGTCAATCCACATGAAGCGGCCGCGTCACCGCTACACCGCGTTCCAGCCCCAGCAATTCCAGCCTGCCGCTTGCCGGGCACATCATGGCGGCAAGGCGTGATCCCTCATTCGCGATGGGTGGCTTGAGCCAGCCGAATTCATGTGGCACTGGCCCTGACAGCAGCGCTGCCATGGCGGCGTGGCGTTCGGCGCTATAGCGCCAGCGTGGCACGCCCGGATCGCCGATGCCTTGCCAGCCATTGGCGGCGACGGCGTTGGGTGAGGCTTCGATCACGGCATGCGATGCCTCGGCCCTTTCGATCACCGCGGCCTCTCCGGGTCTGGTGCCGGCGAGCGAAAAGATCGTGCCCGCTGCCAAGGGCGTGTCGCGCAGCATGGCCAGGGCGGCGGTGTAATCGGGCGCAGTTTCGCATACCATGCGCATAAGATGCGCGGGCGGCAGGCCGCGCTGGCGCCAGCGCGCCGGCCGCACCGCCAGCCAATCCACGGCAAGCCCCAGGACATTCGCACCCGCCTTTCGTGCCATCCGCGCGAGCGCGCGCTGCGGCAAGGGCGGTTGATTGATCGCAAGGCAAAAGCGCCCAGGCGCCAGTGCGGTGATAGCGCCAGCAAAGCCCGGCCACCCCAGATTGAGC
>Ga0079301_1000637_pt1 | contig 17062 bp, 13 predicted proteins | sample Wag4_2014_7_11_3_FD_74797 | JGI IMG/M metagenome (GOLD analysis project Ga0079301, IMG submission 74797) | Fresh water mixed with fracking chemicals microbial communities from Ohio, USA - Utica-2 Time Series FC 2014_7_11 | ecosystem: Engineered > Industrial production > Chemical products > Input... | reverse complement strand
TTTGGATAGCCTCGATCCCGCCGCGCTGGATCTGCATCTGGTGCGCGAAGCAAGCGCGGCTGTGGCGGTGGTACGCGATGCCGGCCTGCCGGTGGAGGCGATTGAAACTGTCTTTACGCTGGATATGCATTACGCGGGGCAGACGCATACGGTTGCTGTGCCTCTGCCCGTGACGGTTGCAGGCAATAGCACGGGCGTGACGCGTGAGATTGTGCGTAACGCTTTCGAAGCCGCCTATCAACGCGCCTTCAGCCGCTTGTTGCCGGGATTGCCGGTGCGCATCGTCTCCCTGCGCAGTGCCGCGATTGGCCGGCGCCCAGCATTTGATTTGGCAGCGCTTGCACCAGGCGCGGATGCAAGCCTTGCAAAAGCCGCACACGGCGCGCGGCAGGTCTGGTTCGATGGCGCCTGGCATGACGCACGCATCTATGCACGGCTTGAACTGCCGGTGGGCGCTGAAATTCCTGGCCCCGCCATATTGGAACAACCCGACGCAACCGTGGTGGTGGATCCTGGCCTGATGGCGCGGGTGGATCGCTTCGGCAATCTGATTATCGAAAGGGCGTGAGCATGGCAGGCGCCATTCCCATCAGCGAAACCGCTTTGCTGCTGTGCGATTTGCAGAATGATTTCATTCACCCCAAAGGCGCTTATGCGCGTGGTGGACAAGGTGACGCCAGCATTGCGGCGCTACCCGCACGGCTCGCGCCGCTGTGTCAGGCCATGCGCGCAAAGGGCGGCTGGATCGCCTCCACCCATTTCACTTTGGTGCCGGGCAAGGGCGGTGAGCCCTTCATTGCGGAGCACCTTCTGCAAATGCGGCCCTTTTTGCGCAAAGGGGATTTCGCGCCGGCATCCTGGGGCCAGGCTTTGGTGGCTGAATTGGCACCATCCGATCTGATGGTCGAGAAAATTGGCTATGATGCTTTCTGGAATTCGCGCCTGGAATGGGCCTTGCGCAAGGCCGGCATTCGCAAGCTGGTTGTCGCGGGCATTGTCACCAATGGTGGTGTGGCTTCCACCGTGCGCGGCGCGCATGTGCGGGAATTCGATGTGATGGTTTTGGAAGATGGCTGCGCGGCGTTTTCCGCTGCTGTGCATCAGGCGGCGATTGAAGGGCTGCGCCCCGTGGCGCGCATCACCTCTATCGAACAGGCTTTGCAGGAAATAACGGGGAAGTAGGTCATGGATAAGTTTGGCATTGGTCAACCGGTACGGCGCAAGGAAGATGTGCGGCTGCTCACAGGGCGCGGCACCTATACGGATGACATGAACCGCCCGGGCCAGGCACATGCCGTGGTGCTGCGCTCACCGCATGCCCATGCGCGCATCCTTTCCATGGATATCAGCGAAGCCTGCGCTGCCCCTGGCGTGGTGGCGGTACTGACCGGGCATGACGCGATTGCCGATGGCATTGGCGCGCTGCCAGTGCAGGTGGAAGTGCCGGGCAAGGATAAGCCGCTTTTCGCCCCCATACGCCATATCCTGCAAACCGAACGCGTGCGTTATGTGGGGGACCCGGTGGCGCTGGTGGTCGCTGAAACCCGTGATCAGGCCATGGATGCCGCCGAGCTGATCCAGATTGATTACGAAACCCTGCCCAGCATCACCGAAACCGGCAAGGCGCTTGATGCTGACGCGCCGGTGATCTGGCAAGACCAGGGCAGCAATCTTTGCGTCCATTGGGATAGTGGCCGGGCAGCCGAAGCGGATGAAGCTTTTACCCGTGCCGCGCGTATCGTCTTGGTTGATCTGGTGCAAAATCGCGTCGTCGGCAATCCGATGGAACCGCGTGTGGCGCTCGGTGATTGGGATGGTGAGAGGTGGACGCTGGTTTCGCCATCCCAGGGTGCGGTCAAGGTGCGCGACAATCTGGCGAAGCTGGTCTTCAATGTGCCGCTTGAAAAAATCCGCGTCATTTCCCCCGATGTTGGTGGTGGCTTTGGTTTGCGCGGCAAGCTTTTCCCGGAAAGCGCCATGGTGCTTTGGGCGGCGCGCAAGCTCGGGCGGCCCGTGAAATGGCGTGCGGGCCGGACCGAGACTTTCCTGTCAGACCCGCATGGGCGGGATCATGTGACGCATGCCGAAATGGCCTTTGACGAAAACGCCAGGGCGATTGGCGTGCGCATCCGCACCTTGGCTGCGATGGGCGCCTATTTGCTTGATTTCGGCCCGCGCGTGCCCACCATGGCGGGTGGGCGCATCAATGGCACGGTCTATGACCTTCAGGCCTTGAATGTGCAGGTGCGCTGCGTGTTCACCAATACAGTGCCAACGGATGCCTATCGCGGCGCCGGTCGTCCTGAAACCGCCTATGTGCTGGAACGCTTGTTTGACCAAGGCGCGGCAACTTTCGGCATTGGGCGTGATGAAATCAGGCGGCGCAATTACATCCGCCCGGATCAAATTCCCTATCGTAACGTCGCGGGCAATGTGATCGATTCCGGCCACTTCGCGGAAACCCAGGATATGGCGCTGAACTTGGCCGATTGGCAGGGCTTCGCGGCGAGGCGCGCGGAAGCGGCCAAGCATGGCAAGCTGCGCGGCATTGGCCTTGGCTATTTCATTGAAGCTTCAGGCGGCCAGCCTTTCGAATGGGCGCGTGTGGCCCTTACGCCCGAAGGTCGCGCCAGGCTCACGGTCGGCACGTTCAGCCATGGCCAGGGGCATGAAACGGCCTTTGCGCAAATCCTGTCTGAGAAGCTTGGCCTGCCTTTTGATGCCATTGATCTGATCCAGGGAGACTCAGATGTGGTGCTGAAGGGCGGTGGCACGGGTGGATCTCGATCATCCCAAATGGGCGGTGTCGCTACCAGCCGTGCTGCGACGCTGATCGTTGAAAAGGCCAAGCGCATCGCCGCGCATCTGCTGGAAGCCGGCGTGGCGGATATTGAATTCCTCAATGGCCGTTTCAGCGTGGCGGGGACGGATATCGCCACAAGCTGGCCCGCGGTCATCGCCGCCGCGCATGACCCTGCGCGCCTGCCGCCGGGTGAAACCCCCGGGCTTGACGAACAACTGACCTATACCCGTGATACGGAGTGCAATTTCCCCAATGGCTGCCACGTCGCCGAGGTAGAAATTGACCCGACAACCGGCGAGGTCTCCATCGCCAATTACGCGGCGGTGGATGATGTTGGCGTGCCGATCAATCCCATGCTGGTGCATGGCCAATGCCATGGCGGCATCATGGCCGGCATTGGTCAGGCCATGCTGGAACATGCGCAATATGATCCGGAAAGCGGCCAATTCCTGACCGCGACTTTCCAGGATTACTGCATGCCGCGCGCTGGTGATGCGCCTTCCTTCAATCTTGATCTGAATGTGGTGCCTTGCCCATCCAATGATCTGGGCGTGAAGGGCGCGGGTGAGGGCGGGGCATGCGGCGCACCGCCCGCCATTATTTCAGCGGTCTGTGATGCGCTGGGTGTGGCGCATATTGATATGCCGATCACGCCAGAAGCGGTTTGGCGTGCGGTGCGGTCAAAACCAGCGGCTTAAATCAGCCGGCGCGCCCTTTACGCTTCGGCGATTGCCGCACTCCAGGGGCTCATCACATCGGTAATGCCGGTGCGCAGCCCATCCGCGCCGATGCGGATCAGATTGGGGCAGGCGAAATTCACCGGCAGCACCGCGTGTTCGACTTCAGTCACCTCATCCTCGGCGGCCAGCGCGGCCAGGGTTTCCGCACCAAGCCGGATATCGGCGGTGACACCCTCGGGCGCTGAGACATCAAGGCGCGGATGATGCGCCGCCTGTTCCGGTTCCATGCCGAAATCCGCAACGAAAGACAGCATCTGGAAGACGGAAGCCATAATGCGCCGCCCGCCGGAAGCGCCCGTGGCAAGCACGGGCTTGTCACCCTCGGCAGCGATAACGGGGCACATATTGGTCAAAGGCCGCTTGCCGGGCGCCAGCGCATTGGCAGCTTCGGGGCGCGGGTCGAACCACATCACGCCATTGTTCATGAGCACGCCCGATTTCGGCAGCACCACACGGCTGCCCATGCTGGACAGCAGCGTGGTCGTCATGGCGACCATCATGCCGTCTTTATCCGTCACGGTCAGGTGGGTGGTGCAGGACTCAGCCGCTTTCGGTTCCGCATCCCCAAGCCCCGCCAAGCGTTCCGCATAGGCCGCGCGCATCACGCGGGCCAATTGCGCATACCAGGCGGCAGAGGGCGCCTTGCCGGAGAAATCCGCATCGTGCATTCCATCCAGCACGCGCATCAGCGTCGGCGCTGCGGTCAGCCCATTGGCCAGGAACAAGCGCTTGCCGCGCCAGGCGGCTTCAAGGGCCGGCAGCACCCGCGCCTTGCAGTTCGCCAAATCCTCGGCGCTCACAAAGGCGCCCATATCCTTGCAATCGGCGGCGATGGCGGCGGCGATATCGCCGGTGTAGAAATCAGCCAGCCCCGCATGCGCCAAGCGTTCCAAGGTGGCGGCCAGATTGCCCTGTGGGAAGAAGCCCGGCGATCCCTGATAAGGCGCCACCGGCGGCAGCCCGCCCGGCAGGTAGATGCGCGCCGATTCCGGATAGATCTTCAGCACGGATGCGGAATTGGCGACTTTCAGCGTGGTGAACCAATCCTGCGCCAGGCCGCGCTTGGCCAAGGCAACGGCCGGCGCCAGCACATCCTTGATCGGCATGCGGCCATGGCGCGCATGCAATTCCATATAGCCGGCCACCGCGGATGGAATGGCGAAGGAAAGCGGGCCATGCACATTGCGGTCTTCCAGCACCTCGGGCCATGTAAACAGATCCGCCTTCATCTTGCCCGTCATGGGGTAGGCGGAAGGCTTCAAGCCGCGCGGAGAAACCGGACCAAAATCAAAGGTCTCGGCCGCGCCGCCCGGCGACATCACCTGCGCGAAGCCAATCCCGCCCAAGCCGCTATTCCAGGGCTCCAGAGTCGCCAGTGCAAAGGCCGTGGCCACCGCCGCATCCGCCGCCGTGCCGCCGGCTTCCAGAATGGCGACGCCCGCTTCGGCCGCGCCGCGCGCCTGGGACGCCACCATGCCCTTGCGGCCAGAGGCTGCGGGCTTCGTGACATGCCAATGCTGGGAAGTATGACGGGGCGGGGTCCAGGCCATGATCGGGTTTCCTCGAGATTTTGTGCCTCTAGCCTCGCGCCGCTTGGGCCTCCCGGCAACCCCCCGCCGGTTTGCCCCGCCGTCCCTTTCCTTTTATGGAACCCCCGGATTCTACGGGCGGGCCAAGACCCGCCCCTTGTTCGGGAGCGCGCTAATGTCTGCATCAAAGGGGCTTTTTGTTGCCCCCATTCTGAAGAATTTCATTGAAACCGAAGCCCTGCCCGGCACGGGCGTGGAGCCCGCGCGCTTCTGGGACGCGATGGAACGCACCCTGCGAGAGATGGTGCCGACCAATGCCGCGCTGCTCGCCAAGCGCGATGCGTTGCAAGAAAAGATTGATGCTTGGCACCGCGCCAACCCCGCCAAGCCGATTGATCAGGCGGCCTATACGGCCTTCCTGAAGGAAATCGGCTATCTGCTGCCGGAACCCGCAAATGTGACGGTCGGCACCACCGATGTGGATGCGGAGATTGCCTCCATGGCTGGGCCGCAGCTTGTCGTGCCGGTTTCCAATGCGCGTTATGCGTTGAATGCCGCCAATGCGCGCTGGGGCAGCCTGTATGATGCGCTGTATGGGACCGATGCCATTCCCGGCACGGCTTCCGGCAAGGGCTATGACCCGGAACGTGGTGCGAAGGTAATTGCCTATGCGCGCGGTGTGCTGGATAGCGCCGTGCCGCTTGCGAAGGGATCCCATGCCGATGCCACGGGCTATCGGATTGAAGGCGGCGCTTTGGAAGTGACGTTGAAGGACGGCAGCAAAACCGGCCTTGCGCGGCCGGGCCAATGCGTGGGCTTCCTCGGCGAAGCGCATGCGGCATCATCGCTGCTATTCGTCAATAACGGCCTGCATCTTGAAGTGCGGCTGGACCGCACGCATCCCATCGGCAAGACCGATCCGGCGGGCATTGCCGATGTTGCCTTGGAAAGCGCGTTGACCACCATTCAGGATTGCGAGGATTCCGTCGCTGCCGTGGATGCGGAAGACAAGGTGGCAGTCTATCGCAACTGGCTCGGCCTGATGCGCGGCGATCTGGAAGCGAGTTTTGAGAAGGGCGGCAAGACCATGGTGCGCCGCCTGAACCCGGACCGCGTGTTTCAACGCCCGGCGGGTGGTGCCATCACGCTCCATGGCCGTTCGGTCATGCTGGTGCGTAATGTTGGCCACCACATGATGATTGATGCGGTGAAGCTGGATGGCGCGGAAGTGCCGGAAACCATTCTGGATGCCTTCTGCACGTCAGCCATTGCCATTCATGATATTCGCGGCAAGCGGCTGAATTCCCGCGCCGGCAGCGTTTACATCGTGAAGCCTAAAATGCATGGGCCGGAAGAAGTGGCCTGGGCGGATACGCTGTTCGCCCGCGTGGAAGATGCGCTTGGCCTGAAGCGCGCCACGCTCAAGATGGGCATTATGGATGAGGAACGCCGCACCACGGTAAACCTGAAGGCCTGCATCGCGGCGGCCAAGGATCGCGTGGTCTTCATCAATACGGGTTTCCTGGATCGCACCGGCGATGAAATCCACACCGCCATGGAAGCGGGCGCCGTCATTCGCAAGAATGACATGAAGGGTGCCGCCTGGATCAAGGCCTATGAGGATTGGAATGTGGACACGGGCCTCGCTTGCGGGCTGCGCGGCCGCGCGCAGATCGGCAAGGGCATGTGGGCCATGCCGGATGCCATGGCGGCGATGCTCGACCAAAAGGTGGGCCACCCCAAGGCGGGGGCTTCCACTGCCTGGGTGCCATCACCCACCGCCGCTACCTTGCATGCGCTGCATTACCATCAGATCAGCGTTGCCAATCGGCAGGATGAAATCACCAAGGGCGGCCCGCGTGCGAAGTTGGATGATATCCTGACCGTGCCGCTGGCGCGCGATACCAATTGGTCTCCGGCTGATGTGCAGGCAGAATTGGACAATAACGCGCAAGGCATTCTGGGCTATGTGGTGCGTTGGGTGGATCAGGGCGTTGGCTGCTCCAAGGTGCCAGACATCAATGATGTCGGGCTGATGGAAGACCGTGCGACGCTTCGCATCAGCAGCCAGCACATCGCCAATTGGCTCCGCCATGGTGTGGTGAGCGAAGCGCAGGTGATGGAAACCATGAAGCGCATGGCGGCCGTCGTGGATCGGCAGAATGCCGGTGATGCGGCCTATCGCCCCATGGCACCGGCGTTTGACGGGCCGGCCTTCAAGGGTGCTTGCGATCTGGTGTTGAAGGGCCGTGAACAACCCAATGGCTATACGGAATTTGTGCTGACGGCGCGGCGGCGGGAAGCCAAGGCGGCGGGGTAACATTCGGGCGCCGCTTGTCTTTCCGGGCAAGCGGCGCAAGCATGATGCGAAGCGGGGGCGGTGAGCTTCCGCGCAGGAGGAACGCATCATGGATTTTTCAGGCAAAATTGGCATTGTGACAGGCGGCGCCAATGGCATTGGCGCGGCAGTGGCGCGCGGTTTTGTCGCGCGCGGCGGCAAAATGGTGATTGTGGACCGCGATGCTGCCGCTGGAGAGGCCCTGTCAGCTTCCCTTGGCGCATCGGCCCTGTTTCGCGCCGCTGATGTGACGAAAGCCGCCGATGTCGCGGCTTATGTGAAGGCAGCGCTGGATCGCTTCGGCGCGATTGATTGCTTCCACAATAATGCTGGCATTGAAGGCCGCGTCGCGCGGCTCGCGGAATATGAGGAAGCCGTGTTTGATCAGATCATGGCCGTGAATGTGAAGGGCGTGTTTCTGGGTCTTCGTCATGTGCTGCCGGTGATGATTGCCGCCGGGCGCGGGGCTGTTGTGAATACAGCCTCCATCGCGGGGCTGGTGGGTTCACCTGGCATGGCAGCCTATTCCGCTTCCAAACATGCGGTGAATGGGCTGACCAAAAGTGTCGCGGGAGAAGTCGGGCCGCAGGGCATTCGCGTCAATGCCGTCTGCCCCGGCCCGATCGCGACACGGATGATTGAGGAAGTCTCCCGCCAGGTTTCGCCCAATAATCCGAAAGGCGTTGAGGAACGCTATGCGGCGGGGATCCCGCTGCGCCGTTACGGCACGGCAGAGGAAGTGGCCAATCTGGTGCTATTCCTGCTGTCCGACCTCGCCAGCAATATGACGGGTGGGGAATATACCGTGGATGGTGGGCGCACGGCGGCACCGGCAGGAGTTTCGGGGGGCACGACGCAATAGAGCGTGTTGCATTCACACGTGTTCACGCCACCCGCTCTACCTCGTTGTTTTTCGAGCATCTTCACACGTTCAGATTTTCCATCTGAACGTGATCTGCTCTTGGGCCGCCCCGGATTTGCCGCGCCCTACGCACGCCGCTTGAGCGCAACATCATAAGCAAGCTTGCGCCAGCTTGATGGCATCTCCTTGCCATCAGGTCCTTTTCCCGGCGGGTGTTGCGTGAATTCGGCGATCAATTCCTGCTTGACGCCAAAGACGGCATCGCTATCCAAAAAGGGGTCGCCCGCGGCAAAAACCTGCGTCACCAGGGTTTCATGCCCCGGTGCCGCAATCATGAAATGCACATGCGCTGGGCGCATCGGGTGGCGGCCCGTCGCGCGCAGCAGCTCCCCAACCGGGCCATCATCCGGCACGGGGTAGGAAGTGGGTGTCAGGGTCCAGAAATGAAAGCGCCCTTCGCTATCGGTACGAAACCGCGCACGCAGATTGGCATCCGGCTGATCGGTGCATTGCACATCGTAATGGCCGTCCTCATCCGAATGCCAGATATCCACGATGGCGCCAGTGATAGGGCCGCCGCCTGCGGTTGAAATACAACCAGACACATGCAGTGCTTCGCCCTTGATGGCGCGCGCAACCTCTGCGCCAAGCGGCAATTCCGGTGCGCTTTCAACATAGAAGGGCCCGAGCACGGTGGTGGGCGTGGCATCTTCCGGCATCCGGTGATTGATCGCGTCCACCAGCATGGAAACGCCAAGCGTATCCGACAGCAGGATGAATTCCTGGCGCTTGCCATCGCACATCTGCCCGATGCGTGTCAGAAAATTGATCGCCGCTTGCCATTCTTCAAAGCTTGGCTCCACGTCGCGCACAAAGCCATGCAAATGCTTCACCAGGCTTTGCGCCACATGGTGCAGGCGGGGGTCCTTTGTGCCCGCCAACCGTTGCAGCACGGCAGCGGTGATGGCGTTTTCGTCAAAGTCGCGCATCAGCCGTTTCCCCTATCAATCCCGGTTTGATCAGGCGGGCCGCACAGAAAACCCTAATCCAAACCCATCAACCCGCGCGCGTAATCCCGCGCGGCGAAGGGGCGCAAATCCTCGGCCTTTTCGCCAACGCCCACCACATGCACGGGCAGGCCGAATTCCTGCGCCAGCGCGACCACGACACCGCCCTTGGCCGAGCCATCCAGCTTGGTCACCGCAAGCCCGGTGACATCCACCATGTCCTTGAACACCTTCACCTGCTGCACGGCATTCTGGCCCGTGGTGGCATCCAGCACCAGCAATACGGAATGGGGTGCTGCTTCATCCACCCGCTTGATGACGCGAATAATCTTACGCAATTCTTCCATCAGCGCGGATTTATTGTGCAACCGCCCGGCACTATCCACCAGCAGCAGATCAAGCCCCTCCGCCCGCGCCACCGTTAGCGCATCAAAGGCAAGCCCCGCCGCATCGGCGTCTGGCTTGGCGGGCGCGAAAAACCGCGCCGAGGTCCGCCCGGCCCAGACCTGCAATTGCTCCACCGCCGCGGCGCGGAAGGTATCGCCCGCGACAAAGCCAATTTTAAGGCCCTGTTCGGCGTAATGGCGGCCAAGCTTGGCGATGGTGGTGGTCTTGCCCGTGCCATTCACACCCACCACCAGCACCACATGCGGCGCGTGGGCGGGGATCACTTCCAGCGGCTGCGCGACGGGTTCCAGAATGGTGGCGATTTCATCCGCTAAAGCCGCCTTCACTTCCTCATCGGTCACTTCCTTGCCGAAGCGCGTGCGGCGGAAGCCTTCCACAATGCGGCGCGATGCGGCGACGCCCAGATCAGCCGTGATCAGCGTTTCTTCCAGCTCCTCCAACGCCTCATCATCCAGCCGCCGCTTATGCAGCAGGGAGACGACGCTATCCGTGAGCTTGGCGGTGGAACGCGATAGCCCGGCCTTCAGCCGCGCAAACCAGCCGGTTTTGGCGGGTGCTTCGGCACTTGGCGGTGGGATTTCGGCGGGTGGCGCTTCCGGCGCGGGTTCTGGCACGGGGGCAGGGGTTTCCGGCACCGGATTCGCAGGCAGTTCGGGGATTGGCGCCGGCACCTCGGGCAGGCCGGGAATCGGGATTTCGGGCGTTGGCTGCGCCGCACCACCGCCGCGCAGCCGGCCAAAGAAATCGCGCAACGCCATCAGGCGGCCTCCGCCAAAAGCCCATCGGCATCGGCACCGGTCACGCGCAAGCGGCGGATTTCACCCGGCTGGCCTGCAGTGCCCAGCAAGCGGAGCGGCGCAAAATATGCCGTATGGCCGCGATCGGGATGTTCCAACAAAACCTGTTCCTCCTGCCCCAAGCGCGCCGCGTAATAACGCGCCGCCGCCGCTGCCCCGGCTTCGCGCAGCCGTGCCGCCCGCGCGCGACGTTCCGGCACCGGGATTTGCGGCATGCGCGCGGCCGGCGTGCCTGGGCGTTCCGAATAGGGGAAAACATGCAGGAAAGAGAGGTCGCAATCCGTCACAAGATCAAGGCTGTCCTGGAATTGCGCTTCGGTCTCAGTGGGGAAACCTGCGATCAGATCGGCGCCAAAGACGATATCGGGCCGCAGCCGCCGGGCCCTCGCCGCCAGCGCAATCGCATCCGCGCGCAAATGCCGCCGCTTCATGCGCTTCAAGATCAAATCAGACCCATGCTGCAGCGAAAGATGCAAATGCGGCATCAGGCGGGGCTCTTCGGCAATCAGCCGCCAAAGGTCTTCATCCACTTCCACGGGATCGAGCGATGAAAGCCGCAGCCGCGGCAATTCTGGCACGAGCGCCAAGACCCGGCGGATCATTTGCCCAAGGGTCGGGCTGCCCGGCAAATCCGGCCCGTAGGAGGTGACATCAACGCCCGTCAGCACCGCTTCCCGATACCCCGCCGCCACCAAGGCACGAAGCTGTTCGACAATGACGCCAATGGGGACAGACCGCGACGGCCCGCGCCCGAAGGGAATGACGCAAAAAGTGCAGCGATGATCGCAGCCCTGCTGCACCTGCACGAAAGCGCGCGCACGGCCGGCAAATTCCGTCACGAGATGGGCAGCGGTTTCACGCGCGGCCATGATGTCTGTCACGGGGGAGGGCGGCGCATCCAAAGCGGCCCAGGTTTCAGGCTTCAGCTTATCGGCATTGCCGATGACGCGCTCCACCCCTGGCAGCCCAGCCCATGTATCGGGCGCGATTTGCGCCGCGCAGCCGGTCACGATGATGCGCGCACCCGGATTGTCGCGATGTGCCTTCCGGATCGCCTGGCGCGCCTGGCGTTCCGCTTCCGCCGTGACCGCGCAGGTATTGACGATGATGGCATTGCCCTGGCCGGCCTTGCTGGCCAGGTCGCGCATCGCCTCACTCTCATAGGAATTGAGCCGGCAGCCGAAGCTCAGCAGCCTGGGGGCATCGGCGGCACTCATTCGGCCAAAGCCTTGGGATCCACCTGTCCGGTGAAGGCCGTCGCGACCGGCCCGGTCATCAGCACATGCCCATCCTGGCGCCATTCCATGAAAAGATCGCCGCCTGGCATGGAAATCCGCGCCGCGCGCCCGGTCAGGCCGCGCCGATGGGCATTGACCATGGCGGCGCAGGCGCCGGAGCCGCAAGCCAGCGTCAGCCCCGCGCCGCGCTCCCAAACGACAAGGCGCAGATGATCCGGCGCCATTACCTGCACAAAGCCGATATTGGCGCGGTCCGGGAAGATCGGGTCGCGTTCCAGGCACGGTCCGATATCGCTGATCGGCAAGGCATCCAGATCGGGCACGAAAAATGTCGCATGCGGATTGCCCATGGAACAGGCCGCCGGGTCCGCCACGGGTCCGCAAGACAGCGGCAGGTGCAGCGTATCCACCTCCCGCGCGAGCGGCACATCCCGCCAGCCGAGTCGCGCTGGCCCCATATCCACTTGCCACAGCCCATCAGGGCGGGGTTCACTCGGCAAGTCGCCGGCAATGGTTCGCACCACCACCTGCGCCTTGCCGGTTTCAGCGGCGACAAGGCTTGCGATGCAACGCGTGGCATTGCCGCATGCGCCCGCTTCCGACCCATCCGGATTATGGATGCGCATGACGACATCGGCACCCGCTGGCGGTGGTTCCATGATGATCAGCTGGTCGCAACCAATGCCGCGCCGGCGATCCGCAAGTGCCACCATCTCGGCCCGCGTCAGGCCAAGCGGTGCGGCGCGCCCATCCAGCACCACGAAATCATTGCCGAGCCCATGCATCTTGCGGAAGGAAAGCATGGGGGAGGATATAAGCCCCCCGGCGCGGAACCGGAACCCGGTGCAGGGGCCGGATGCGCGAATTACCCGTTCAGCAGGCGGTCAATTTCATCCTGCGCCAGATCGGGCCCGGCCTTTTTCGGGTCTGCCACGGTTTGCACCACGCCCTTGAGCTCCACCTTGGGCCGCGCGGCATTGGGGCCGGGCTGGGCGTTTTCAGGCAGGATGTCCTCCAGAATGGATTCCACCTGCTGCAAATCCCGGATGGCGCGGCGGATACGCTGGCCGGTCAAATCCTGGAAGGAACAGGCCTCAAAAATCGCATTCACCCTTTCGGTGATGGCAGGCAGCGCATCCGGACTGCCAGAGCCCTTTTCCAGCCATTCCTGAATGGCCTCGGCTGCTTCCAGAATGGTATTGGCGGCGGCTTCGGTCGCCTGCACCACTGCTTCAAGTTCCTGGCCAGATGTCCGATTGCCCGGCTGAGGCGCGGAAATCATGCCAGCGATTCTTTCATGAACGGAAGATATCTGGCTGGCCAGGTTTTCCTCGCTCATGCCCAGAAGCTGGACGCTGGCGGAGACCTCGGCGCTGACTTCCGCGATGCGGCGGTCCATAAAGGCGCGCAAATCCCCGAAAAGGGGCTCCATGGCGGCCCTGAGCACTTCGGGGTCCGGCAGCGTATCCGCTTGCGAATGCGACATGAGACTTCGTCCTGAATCCAAGGGGCGGCCAAACCGCCGGGTGATCACGGAGGCATTAAACACCCATAAAGGTGAAATCTCCGTTTCTGTGGCGCGGGTCTTGTGTGGAAAACTTCTGGGCGCTATAGCCCCGCCTCCCGCGCCGTGGCCCCATGGACATGCCCGGCCGGAACCCCCTTCCCACCGCATGGTGCGGCCCCGGCAACGGGTGCAAGGCGGAAGGGCTGACCCCATACAGGAGGGCCAAATGTCCAAGATGAAGACGAAATCAAGCGTGAAAAAGCGCTTCCGTCTGACCGCGACCGGCAAGGTCAAGGCAGGCGGTGGCTTCAAGCGCCACATGCTTTCTTCCAAGGCTTCCAAGATGAAGCGCCAGAACCGCGGTACCTTCGTGCTGGATAAGCAGGATGGCGATACCGTGAAGCAATGGCTGCCCTATGGGCTGGACCGGTAAGGGGAGGGACGCAAAATGGCTCGTGTCAAACGCGGCGTTACCAAGCACGCCCGCCACAAGAAGATTCTCAAGCTTTCTGAAGGCTATGTTGGCCGGTCAGGCACCGCCTATCGCCCCGCCTTGGAGCGGGTGGAAAAGGCGCTGCAATATGCCTATCGCGACCGTCGCAACAAGAAGCGCGACTTCCGCGGCCTTTGGATCCAGCGCATCAATGCTGCCGTCCGTGAACATGGCCTGACCTATTCCCGCTTCATTGCCGGCATCAAGGCGGCGGGGATTGAGATGGACCGCAAGGTGATGGCGGCCCTTGCCTTTGACGAACCGGCGGCCTTCGCGGCGCTGGTGGAAAAGGCGAAGGCGGCCGGCGCCGCCTGATTTACGGGCGCTCGGGGGTTTCCGGGCGCCATCCCAGCGTTTAGCAAGGGCCGCTTCCTCGGAGTACCTGGGGATGCGGCCCTTTCTTCATGTGGACCTGCCATCATGACCGATGATCTTGCTGCCCTTAGGGCCGAAACCGAAGCCGCGATTGCCGGCGCTGCCGATCCGCGTGCGCTGGAAGCGGTGCGCGTCGCCGTCCTGGGCAAATCCGGCAGCCTGACCGCGTTGCTGAAGGGCCTTGGTGCGGTTGCGCCCGAAGCGCGCAAGGAACGCGGCGCGGCGCTGAACCAGGTGAAGGGCGCGATCGAAGCGGCCTTGGAAGCGCAACGCGCCGTGGTGGAAGCCCGCGCCTTGGATGCGCGCTTGGCGGCAGAGCGCATGGACGTATCCCTGCCGCCGCGCCCCTTCGCGCTCGGTACCGCAGCGGAAGGCGGCATCCACCCCATCGCGCGCACCATGGAAGAACTGACCACGCTGTTCGGCGCCATGGGCTTCAAGGTGGCCGAAGGCCCCGATATCGAAAGCGATTGGCATAATTTCGGCGCGCTCAATATCCCAGATCACCACCCAGCGCGGCAGGATCACGATACGTTTTATGTGCCCGCAGTTGATGGGCGCCGCCCCGTGCTGCGCACCCATACCTCCCCGGTGCAAATCCGCACCATGCTGACCGAAGCGCCGCCCATTCGCGTAATTGTGCCCGGCCGCACCTATCGTGCGGATCATGATGCGACACATTCGCCGATGTTTCATCAGGTGGAAGGCCTGGTGATTGATCGGAACATCCATCTTGGCCATTTGAAGGGCTGCCTGATTGATTTTCTGCGCGCCTTTTTCGGCATTGCGGATTTGCCGGTGCGTTTCCGCGCTTCCTATTTCCCCTTCACGGAACCTTCCATGGAAGTGGATATCGGCTGGAGCCGCAAAACCGGTGAATTGGGCAAGGGCGGTGATTGGCTGGAAATATTGGGATCAGGCATGGTGCACCCGAAGGTACTGGCGAATTGCGGCATTGATCCGCGCGAATGGCAGGGCTTCGCCTTCGGCATGGGGATTGAACGCATCACCATGTTGAAACACGGCATTCCTGATCTGCGCCCCTTCTATGAGGCTGATATACGCTGGCTGAGGCATTACGGCGCCGATCCGCTTTCACCACCTTCTTTGGTGGAAGGAGTGTAAGGCGATGAAATTCACCTTTTCTTGGCTGAAGACGCATCTTGATACCGAAGCCACTTTGGATGAAATCCTGGCCGCGCTGAACACCATCGGGCTTGAGGTTGAAGGTGTGGAAGATCGCGGCGCAGCACTCGCGAGTTTTCGCATCGCCCATGTGGTGGAAGCCGAACAACACCCCAATGCGGATCGGCTGCGCGCGCTGAAGGTTGATACGGGCGATGGCAAGCTGCTTTCCGTGGTGTGCGGCGCGCCGAATGCGCGCGCGGGTATGAAGGGTGTGGCGGCTTTGCCAGGCGCCTTCATTCCCGGCACCGGGATTACGTTGAAGGCGGGCGAAATTCGCGGCGTAAAATCGGAAGCGATGATGCTCTCCGCACGCGAAATGGGCCTGGGTGATGACCATAACGGCATTGTGGATTTGCCCGCCGAGGCACCGCTCGGTGAAGCCTATGTGCGCTGGGCGGGGCTGGATGACCCGATTATTGAAATCAGCGTCACGCCCAATCGCGGCGATGCGCTTTCCGTCCATGGCGTGGCGCGGGATTTGGCCGCCGCCGGGCTGGGGCGTTTGAAGCCGCTACCGTCACCCGCCATCAAGCCCGCCTATGCTTCGCCGCTTGCATGGGAAATCGCCGACCCGCGCGCTTGTGACTATGTGCTGGGTCGCGCCATTCGTGGCGTGAAGAATGGGCCTTCGCCGAAATGGTTGCAGGATTGGCTGGTGGCGATTGGCCAGCGCCCAATCAATGCGCTGGTGGATGTGACCAATCTTTTCACCTTCGGCCTTGGCCGGCCCTTGCATGTGTTTGATGTGGCGAAGGTGCATGGCACAACACTGACCATGCGCATGGCGCGGGAAGGTGAAAGCCTGCTGGCGTTGAATGGCAAGACTTATGAATTGACGCCGGAAGATGGCATCATCGCCGATGAAGCCGGGCCGGAAGCGCTTGGCGGTATCATCGGTGGCGAAGCGACGGGTTGCGATGAAGCTACCACCGAATGCTTCATCGAATGCGCGATTTTCGACCCCGTGCGCATCGCGCTATCGGGCCGGCGCCATGATGTGCGCACCGATGCGCGCGCCCGCTTCGAACGTGGTGTGGATCAGGCTTTGCCGCGCCTCGCACTTGATCTCGCGACACAAGCGATGATGGAGATGTGCGGCGGTGAGGCCAGCGAAGTGGTCGGCGCCGGCCCTGAACCCGCCTGGCAGCGCCAAGCCAGCCTGCGTTTTGAACGGTTGGCGAGCTATGGCGGCGATGATGTGGCGCCTGACCGCGCCGTTGAAATCCTGCAAAGCCTGGGCTTCACCGTAGCGGCGCGGGATGCGACGCGCGTCACCGTCAATGTGCCAAGCTGGCGCAATGATGTCGCGGGCAAGGGCGCCTTGGCTCAGGCCGCTGAACTATCCCCTGAACGCGCCAAGGCCGCTGCCGAAGGCTGCGCCGAGATCGAACCGGAATGCGATTTGATTGAGGAAGTGCTGCGTATTCGTGGGTTGAACACCATCACGCCGGTGTCACTGCCGGTCGGCGGCATTATCCCGCCGCCGGCCTTTACGGCGAAGCAGGCGCGCGCATCTCTCGCGCGGCGCGTGTTGGCGGCGCGCGGCATGCAGGAAGCGGTGACCTTCGCCTTCATGGAATCGAAAACCGCGGCACTGTTTGGTGAAACGCCGGCAGCGCTGCGCCTGGAAAACCCCATCGCGGAAGATCTGGACCAGATGCGGCCAACGCCGGTGGCGTCACTACTGCTGGCGGCGGGGCGCAATGCGGCGCGCGGTTTTGCCGATGTCGCGCTCTGTGAAATCGGCGCGGCCTATCAGGATGTGACGCCCCAAGGC
>Ga0079301_1000635_pt1 | contig 17083 bp, 14 predicted proteins | sample Wag4_2014_7_11_3_FD_74797 | JGI IMG/M metagenome (GOLD analysis project Ga0079301, IMG submission 74797) | Fresh water mixed with fracking chemicals microbial communities from Ohio, USA - Utica-2 Time Series FC 2014_7_11 | ecosystem: Engineered > Industrial production > Chemical products > Input... | reverse complement strand
ATCCAATCGAGTAAGAACGTCGGTGTGCCGGTTTCAAACCAATAGGGCCGGAAATCGCGTTTTTGAAACAGCAACAGCACATCAAACGGGTTGTAAACGGACTCACCTAGCCAGTTATAACCGTTGTACCACTCGCGAATCTGCTCTCGATCTAATCCAGCTAACTCCGGTGCAAAAACGGTGTCAATATCGTGATCAGTGTAACCACAAATCGCTGAATACTCGGCATCAAGGGTGATGTCATTCAGGTTATTTAAACCTGAAAATAAACTCACTTTACTGAATTTTGATACCCCAGTCAGGAACACGAACTTCATTACTGCATCCTGATCTTTTATCACTGAGTATAAGTTTCTCAGCTCATCGCGCATCGCTTTGGCGAGTTCTGGTTTGGTCAGATTGTCTAGGATAGGTTTATCGTATTCATCCACCAACACGACCACCGGTTGTCCCGACTGTTTGTGTGCGTGTTGAATCAGATCAATAAAACGATCAACCACTGAAGTCGTACGATAGCTCAGCCCAAATCGTTCAGCCTCGGAATATAAAATATGCTGGATACGTTCTTGTAGTTCCTCAGGGGAACGCATCACCCCACCGCCAAAGCTGATGCGAATCACTGGATAAGACACCGACCAATCCCATTTATCATGAATCCACAGCCCTTGAAACAGCGCCTCATTCCCTGCCCACAGTTCAGCCAAGGTATCGAGGAACAAGCTTTTACCGAAACGACGGGGACGGGATAAAAAGTAATGACTGCCTTGTGTCGCCAGTTGGTAAGCCATCGGGGTTTTGTCGATGTAGTAATGGTTGTCTTCGCGAATTTTGGCGAAGGTTTGAATACCAATAGGGAGTTTTTTGCGCGACATCATGCAGCCTTAAATCAATAGATGATTGAGAAGGATATGGGGATTGTACTGCGGTCTGGCGAGGCAGCAGGAGAGGCAAAAGAAGGAAATACAGGGGAGAGTCTAGGCGGGATGGCGAGGGAAGGGCTCGCCATCGAAGGGATATTACTTGTAGGCCTGACGCAGTTTTGCGGTCGTGTGGACCGAGCCGAGTTCTTCTCGTAAAACCTGATGGCGGTCACGCACGAGATGGCTGACTTCTTCGTGGCAATCGAGAATTTGCCGTAGGCGATCAGCACAAAATTCGCGGCTACCTAGGCGGTGTTCAGCCCAATCGGGATGATTGGCTTGATAGCTTTGCAGCGCATCAAATTGCAGCAAAAATCCATCCCATAAGTCCGCCACTTTGTCCCAATCTTCTGCTCTTGCCGCGTCACGCAAGGCAAAAGCAGCGTCCATTAGATCGTTGTAGCGTTGTTCGACATCAGACATTGCCATAGCTCATTGGTTTAGCACGAGGAGGAGGTTCGGTGCTGTTTTCAGCGGCTTGCCGAGCTGGGTTGATTTGTTCCCAAGCATCGCGCAGTTCAGCCAATAAACGTGACGCCTGTTCTAATTTAGCATCATCGTTATTTAAGTTGGCTTCTAATAAAATATTGCTCACATATTCATACAGGGCATCGAGTTGTTCTGCCAACTCGCCCCCAACTTCTTTGTTCAAAGACAAACGCAAGCCTTCGTCAACAATCGCAATCGCTTTGCTGATCATACGCCCTTTTTCAGGGATATTTTTTTCTTGCAGGAAGCGACGCGCATTTGCGATAGCTTGTATGGCACCGTCAAACAGCATCAGAATCAGTTTGTGAGGGCTGGCAACCATCACTTCTGTTTCTAGTGCAGATTGTGTGTAGGCAGCATAAGGATTTTTGTTCAGCATAGTTGGCATCTTCAACAAGAAAAAACAAGCGGGAGATCGTTACACGCCATCATAACCATCCCCCGCCCGATTGTCAGCGTAACAACATACTTAATTGTTGCTGCATGTAACTAGACATCTGTTGCATTTGGCTCAAAGTGGAGTCAAGACGACCAAATTGAGTACGCAAACGCTTCTCCGTATCGTCGATACGATTCTGCATCGCATCTTGTTCACGACCCAAAGTTTTGATGGTGGAATTGATACTTTCTGTCTTAGATTCAATAAGCCCTTTTTTCATGACCATTGATTCAAGCGCATCATCAATTGCGAAACCGAACCCTTTTGTCACCGTCATGGTTCCGCGAGAGCCTAACGCCCCACCCGTAATTTCAATTTTTAAGCCCTCGGTATCTTTCCCTGTCGAGCCAGAAAGCGTAATTCCGTCACCCAGAGCAGAGATGCCACCAATTGTCCCAGCTACTTTAGCAGGACTGATACTGCCGCTAGTTAGACCAAAATGGGTCGCTGCATTTGTGCCGATACTGGTGATTTCAATACGGCTATCTTTGTTTTGTTTTGCAGCAGTAAATTCAAATTTATTGTCAGTACCATTAAAGGCAACAGAGACGACATTCGAACCAAAGGCACTATCTAATGCCGCTTGTAATGTCGAGATAACATCGCCATTTGTTGCTTTTGCAGTTGAAAAAGCAGTATCAAGGTTAATAGTTGCAGCAGTACCATTAACCTTCATCGTCATCGATTCACCTGAGAACTGTCCAGCCGTCGTGCCAGCACTACTTGCCGTATTGCTTTGTAAAACCCATGGTGCATCAGTCAAAACAACTTCATAACTACCTGCTTTAGTTTTGCTGGTTGCACTCATTAAATTCAAGCCAGTATCAGCGGCTTTACCAGATGCAGTAAACAGCTTCATCACCGCCTGAGGATCGGCCTCTAGTGCTTTGGTCAATTTGGTTGAGTCAATAGTCATATTGCCAGTTTTGGCATCAAACCCAACACCAACGGAAGCAGGTAAGGAGTAATCACCAGAGATACCCGAGATCTGGGTTGAAAAAGCAGCACGCAACTGGGTACGAATCGAGCGAATGCTACTGTCTCCATTCAAGATACCAGCATCAGCTGCTTGCCCAGCTTTTGCTGTCTCAGCTTTGAAGTAGGTTAGGTTGTCTAACACTTTCATCAACTCATTATAAGACTTCGCAATCCCCTCAATCGTTGATTTAGCCGATCCGGTGTCTTTCGTCACATTGACTGTCAAAGGCTTACCGGCCTCTGTTTTTTTAGATAGCGTCAACGTTACCCCGTCAATCGCTTTTGTCAAAGTGTTACTTTTATCAGTGATTGTTAAACCATCAATTTTTACTTGTGCATCAGCTGCAGCCTGAGTTTGGCCAGCATTCGACGCTGTTGGTGCACCACCACCACCGGCATACAGGATTTTATCTAGGTCAGAACTACTAGATGTAGAGGAAACAGTGATAGTGTTCGACGCACCCGTTTCTGTTGCTGACAATGTTAAACGATAGGCTGAACCATCGTTCACTACGTTGGCGGTTACCCCACCATTTTCCTTATTAATTTTGTCTCGTAATTCTTCAAGCGTCAGATCCGCAGTGAAGTTCAGCTCCAATTTTTTGGTACCGACTTCAATAGTCAAGTTTTTACCATTGGTTGCCAAGGCAGTTTTACTATTTGAAAAACCACCAGAAGCAATTTTGTGAGACTGAGCGAGATCAATGACTTCAACCGAGTACTTACCTGCCTGAGCAGCACCAGAAGCAGAAACAGAAGCATAGTCCTTATCGCTAACGGACGCTTTGGTTGAGCTAAATTTGCTGTTATCTTGAAGCGCCTTGATAGAAGATTGAAAAGTAGACAGGGCACTCTTAACTTGACCGTAAGCGGAGAGCTTCTGTTGCTCTTTGGCTTCTTTGGCCTGCAGTTGTGAAAGAGGCCGTGATTCTACTGTCATCAATTGGCCAATGATGCTATTAATATCTAACCCAGAACCGACACCAGCAGATGTGATAGCCATGATGGGGTACCCCTCAAGAAGTAGAAATTCAATAATTGATGTGACAAGTATCGTCCAATCGAAGTAAAACTTAAAGTATGTTGAGTTACTGTCGTAATTTTCTTTTTTCGGAGTGTCAAATGTCGCAAAAAAAATCAAAATACACAAAAATCAAATCACCATCTCAAGCAGAAATGAGTTCGATAGTTGAAGCATATTATAGCGGTGATGCAGCGTTGTTGTTAGAACGAACAAATGAGCTGGCTCAAGCATACCCGCAGCACAGTTTCCCTTATGAATTCATGGGTTTAGCATACGAGATGCTGGGAGAGATTGGGCAAGCCATCGAAACGCTACAAAAAGCAGCATACCTTGCCCCGCAAGATCCTGAAATTCAAACCAATCTCGGCAACTTAGTCATGAAGACAGGCGATCTAGCAGAAGCGGAAAGCCACTACAAAAAAGCGATTCGTATTAAACCAAGTCTGTTTCAAGCTCATAACAGCCTAGGCTTGTTATTAAGTTACAGAAGTGATTTCGAAATGGCAGAGAAACACTTCAAGAAAGCATTACAAATAAAACCAAACTATATTAGTGCCATGATTAACTTAGGAGAATGTTTAAGACTACAAAAAAAATATCACGAGGCAGAGGACATAACGCAAAAGGCAATCAATTTAGAACCGAATGTTGCAGAGTCTTACCATAACCTTGGCCATATTTTACAAGCACAAGGTAGAAACGAAGAAGCAGAATTATTCTATAAAAAATCCTTGTCAATTTCCCCAAACCTGATAGAATCACATTGCAATATCGCGGCAATTTTTAATGCAAAAGGAAACTATCAGCTTGGTTTTCATCATGCAAAAGAGGCCATAAGTCTAAATCCAGAATATATTGATGCTTATAACAACTTGGGGATTGCATTAAAGGGTTTAAACAACTTAGATGAAGCACAATCTATTTTTGAACATATCTTGGAGAAAAACCCAGGTTCTGATGTCACTCTCAACAATATAGGTAATGTTTATCATCAAAAAGGAGAAATAAAGAAAGCAATCCAATATTTTCAACGTGCAGTTCACTCAAAAATCTACAACACTGAGGCGTATAGTAACTTATTGCTATGCTACAACTTCGTGGACAGAGGGGAAACGCTACATCATGCGATTGAATATGGGGAATGGCTAAAACGTCATACAAAAAATAGTTATTCCAACAAACATCAGAATCACAACCATGAGAAGCTAAAAGTCGGTTTTGTATCGGCAGATTTCCGTGAACACTCGGTAAGTAAATTTTTGGGATTTATGAGTGAAATTAAGCAAAACAATGAATTTGAACTGTTTGCTTATTATAATCATAGCATTGAAGACGATACCACACATCAGTTAAGAAAGTATTTTGATAGCTGGAATAATATCTTTGCGAAATCAGATGAAGAAGCAGCGGAGCTTATTTATCAGCAAGAAATTGATATATTGATCGACTTGTCAGGCCATACAGCAGGCAATCGTTTACCTGTATTTTCTTATAAGCCTGCACCACTACAAATTACTTGGCTTGGCTATTTTGCAACAACAGGTATTGAAGAAATCGACTATATTCTCGTCGATCAAACGGGTGTCCCTGAAGAATACCAATTCCAATTTGCTGAACAAGTGCAATATCTGCCTCATACAAGGTTATGTTTTAACACCCTAAGCGAAGCACCAAAGGTATCCAATTTACCCGCTTTAGAGAAAAATCAGTTTACTTTTGGTTGCTTTCAACATCTTAGCAAAACAAATGATGAAGTCTTTTCTTTGTGGCGGGACATTCTTAATCAAGTCCCTCACAGCAGTTTACGTTGGCAGGCAATGCAGTTTGCTGATGAGACAGTCAAAGAATCCACTTTGCAAAAACTAGAAGCACAGGGTATTTCTCGTACACGGATCCATCTTTTAGCTGCGACTTCTTATCAAGACTATCTACAGGCACATGCAGAAGTGGACGTGCTACTAGACACCTTTCCCTATACGGGAGGCACTACAACATGCGAAGCGCTCTGGATGGGTGTCCCAACTATCACACTTGCAGGAGAGACGTTACTTTCGCGTCAAGGTGCTAGCTTGCTCACTGCGGCAGGATTAGAAAGTTACGTGACCAATACCAAAGAGGAATATGTGGCGCTAGCATGTTCAGTTGCTTCTCGGTTAGAGGCATTGTCTTTATTGAGACAAAACTTGCGAGAACAAGTTACACATTCTGCCTTGTTTAACCAAACACAGTTTGCTAAAGATTTTTCACAAACAATCACAACGCTTTGGCAACAACACTTCTCACATTAAAAGATATAAAACAAAAAAGCTACCTTATTTACCTAAGGTAGCTTTTTTAGTTTCTTGCACTAGGCTTTTTGATTAACAAACATGCCAGCAATTTTATCAATACTCTTAGCAATTTCTAGCATTTCTTCTGAAGGAATCTGTCGAATGATTTCATCATTCGCGGTATTGATAATTTTAACGACAGGGATCTCCAAGTCTTCATCGACCGAAAATTTCAATTCGCTCGCGTACATCTGCACCACTTTTTGTACTTTTTCTGCGGCATCTTGTAAATCTTGTGGATTGGCTTGGAGTGCTTGTTGTTTCTGTGCACTGGAAACAGCTTGCACAGCATCGCTTGAAACTTCTACCGTTGGGGCAGACGATTGCGAGGCAGGCAAAGAAACGGGCCGGTTGTTCGTATCTTGCGGCAACGAATAAGACGGCAAGTTGCTGCTGTTGATGGGGGGAATCGTACTCATGAGCAAGGCTCCTTACGCGAAAAACCCGACGGGGGAGGCTCCCGCGCCGGGTTGTTCGAAAACGGGCCACCGCGCGGGGCGGCGGCTGTTTCTTTTTCAGATTAACGCAAGAGCTGCAGAGCTTGCTGTGGCTGTTGGTTAGCCTGAGCCAGCATTGCAGTACCCGCTTGTTGCAACACGTTGGCACGAGCCAAGGATGCAGATTCGTTAGCGAAGTCAGCATCTTTAATCCGGCTACGAGAAGCGGAGATGTTTTCGCTAGAAGTTTGCAAGCTAGTGATTGCCGAGCTGAAACGGTTTTGGAAAGCACCCAGTTTTGCGCGGAAAGCGTTCACTTCTTTGATTGCGTTGTCAATACGAGCAATCGCGTTGGTTGCATTTTTGCTGTCGTGGCCAGTGACGGTCAGGTCAGTAATACCTAAGGTGTTGTTACCAGCTAAGGAAGCACCGCCTTTAGTGGACAAACCAGTTTTCGATGCACTCCAACCACCAGTCAGGCTGAAAGAAGCCTTTGACAACTCACCCAAAGAACCGTTGGAACGCACTTGGATCTTGTTGTTCTCATCCAGTGTAGCGGTCACGCCAGTTTTTTCGGACTGTTTGTTGATCGCTTCAACAATTTGACCGGCACGTTGTTCACCAGTTGAAGCAGCACCAATTGAACCTAAGCTGACAGATTGTGCTGCGCCGTTGGAATCTGTGTATTTGATTTTCAGGCCGTTAGCAATGGCATCTACACCACCGGTGCCAGCTGCTTTACTGATCGAACCAGTCGCAACTGCAGATACACCACGGACATAGTTACGACCACCTAAAGAACTCAAGTTGGTGTTTGCAACGCTATCGATAGTAATTGCCTGACCTGCATCAGCACCCACTTGGAAAGTTTTTGCAGTGAAGGAACCGTCCAACAGTTTGTTGCCGTTAAACGAAGTCTGTTCAGTCATACGCTGAATTTCGTTTTTCAGCTGAGTAATCTCGTCTTGAATTGTCTGACGGTCACCGAGTTTGTTGGTGGAGTTGGCTGCTTGCACGGCCAATTCACGAACACGTTGCAGGTTGTTACCCACTTCGGTCAACGCACCTTCAGCAGTTTGTGCCAAAGAGATACCGTCGTTTGCGTTGCGCTTAGCCTGATCCAAACCTTTGACTTGGGCAGTCATACGCTCAGAGATCGACATACCAGCAGCATCATCTTTCGCGCTGTTGATACGCAAGCCAGAAGACAGACGCTGAGTTGCAGTTGCCAACAGACCGGTAGAACCAGCCAATTGACGTTGGGAGTTCAGCGAGGCAACGTTAGTATTGATAAACATAGTGATTCTCCTACTGAAGAGAAAAAAGTTAAACGAGGCGCTTACTATCAAACTGCAGGTATCGCGCTCTTGTTAGTGTTTTCGGATCACTCAGAAAAAACTTTAAGAAATTTTCTGCTTTTTACAGCATTTTTTTATTTTCCCAATAAACTCAATAACTTAGGCAAGCTTTTCAACTCTGAATTTGCTAAAGACATCGCAGCAGCAAACAACATTGGAGACTCCTCTACCCATTCACGATGAAATGCTGAGCCTACCAAACAAGCCTGTTGCTCAAAATCATTACCATAGGCACTCGCAGCCGCAGCCAAAAACAACCGTTGCAACAAATAAAATAGCAAGAAGGCCAACAGATTGGTTCGTAAATCATGTTCCACTGACGCTACAGGAAACGCATACGCTAACCAGTGGTTCAACACGATATGCTCTAAAAAATGCGGTGATGCTAATAGCGCCTGATCAAGATCCGCTAAAGCCTCTCGTATCCTAGGAATAGCGGCTAACGCACGTTCTTCTAGTGGACGAGATTGATCCGCCAAATCAAATGCCAACACAACATCATTCAGCACTTTTTCATAGCTACCCACCCCTTGCTGTCGATCGTGACGAAGTTGTAACAGCTTTACCAACAAAAGTGCATGTAGAGACTCATCAAATGTAATTTGCGTAAAGTGCAATGTCTCGTCGTTCTGTTGGATTAAGTTAAAAAGGCTGTCAATCGAGAGCGCGATGTGATCGACTTGATTGGCTTCATACACCTCACTAATCTGTTCCGTCAGGAAGTACAACAACATTAAGCGACGCGAGAGTGGGAGTTCACGAGTTTGCAACAACGTCGCACCCGCTTGCCGCAGTAACAAGTAGCGCTGTTGTTCTACCTCGGGTAGATCCACTGTTACCATGGATTCCTGTCTCATCATGACGGGTGCAATCGATAGTGCCAGTGCATCGGGGGTTTTCCACAATAGACGACCCACTTCTGGACAGGACGGCGATAAGAACTGCTGCGTCCCATCAGGCAGCCATCTGTTAATAGCAGGGTATTCAGCACAACGCGTCGGTAAAGCAGGGTTATCATACAGCCGACACTTTTGCTGACGATCCAGTAACCAACACTGCCCCGTTACAGGATTCATTCGGCTAAACGCCTGCATCTCGCCGAGTTTGTTTTTTGCGACACCAAAAGCAAGTCTCAACCAAGGCTGATAGGCTGTTTGATTTGTTAATTGCGCCATCCCATCCATGTCTTGAACAGAGGGAAAAAACAATACTTTCTGACAGCAGGAATTCACGCAGATGTTTGAACCAACACAGTTAAATTTTTGTAGATACTGGGGAACTAATGTATCAGTTTTCGAAAACGAAACAACAGAATTTGTCATCGAACAGCCTTTTTAAAGAAAATAACTCAGCAGAAATGCTCTCGTATCAACTCTAACTCAGAAAGAACACCACAGATGGCCAAAAACCTCAATATAGAGATGGAAAGAGCTTCAAAAAATCAACAATGGGCGGATGCGGCGGTGCTTGCAGAACAAGTGTGTGTACAGTATCCCAAACACAGTCGAGCTTGGCTGATCCTAGGTGTGAGTCGATTTCATTTATCAAACTTAACACAAGCACAAGCTGCAATCGAAAAAAGTTTGGCGCTCAATAGTACACAACCAGAGGCTTACTTTTGGTTAGCAAGAATACTCAGTAATAAACAAGAACCCCTACAAGCTGACATATTTTTCTCCAAAGCAATCGAACTTGATCAAACAAATCCACAATATCCTATTTTCAAAGCTGTCAACTTATACAACAATCATCTTTTTATCGAGATAAAGAAAGACCTACCTTCTCTCGTTAGAAAATATCGAGAGAATCCAATTTTCCCTATTATTTTGATGGCTGCATTTGAAGAAACAAAGCAAGAGATTGACCTCGATATTGAAACACTCAAGGTCATCACGGGTGCAGCAGAAAACAGCGAAGATGAAAACATCCATTTTCGCTATATAAATATCTTAGCCATTCAGGACAAGAAAGAAAACCTATCTCGCTTTTTAACTAACAACAAAGTGGCGAAGCATTTACTAATTTATGGCAAGGGTAAGATATTTGAATTAGAAGACAATATTGAACAAGCTGAAATTCATTATAAAGAAGCCTTTAAAATTAAGAAAACAGATTTTTTATGCAGAAGATTATCAGAGATTTTATTCGAACAAAACAAATTTGAAGAGTGCACTTCTGTTATTAAAGCTTTTCTTGAAGAAAACCCTAATGACCCACAGGGGTTAATACAACTTGGCATGATTTATTATGCCCTACCAAAAGAACAAGAAAAAGCAATTGTATGTTTTGAAAAAGCGATTGAAGCAAAACCAGATCTTGACATGGCCAAATGGAACATGGCGCACCCCCTGTTCAATTTAGGTAGAGTAAAAGAAGGTTGGGATAAACACCGTTATCGCGAGTCTTTATTTTTACCAAGAAAATTTCATGCCGAGATTTGGAAAGAAAACGAATCACTAAAAAACAAAACCCTTATGGTCTGGAGTGAACAGGGGGTTGGCGATTATTTTATGTTTGCTAATTGTTTCCCAGACTTAGTAAAAAAATCAGGGGCCAAACATATTATCTATGAAACAGACCCTCGTTTACTTGCACTGATGCAACGCAGTTTTTTAGAAATTGATGTCAGACAAAGCCCACGTTTACAAAAAGATGGGGCGCCATACATTACTGATTACACACATCATATTCCTATGGGGACGTTGCCAGTCTTTTACCGAAAACAAGTTAACGCCTTCCCGACTGGTTCTTATTTAAAGACAAATCCAGAATGGGATGAGGAATGGAAAAAACGCTTAGACCATAGCAAGAAAAATATAGGTATTTGCTGGCGAAGTGGTGTACGCAGTACGTTTAGAGATAGATACCTCACAGATATAGAAGTTTGGGGCCCATTGTTCAGTATTCCTAATGTAAACTGGATCAATCTACAATATGGTGATTGCGATAAAGAACTTGAATTTGCCGCTAAACATTTTGGTGTAAAAATTCAATCTTGGTCAGATATTAACCTAAAAGATGACTTTGATGCAGTGGCTTCTCTAATAAAAAGTTTAGATCTGGTCATTACAGCCCCAACCGCAGTTATGCAGTTAGCAGGTGCAGTAACAGGGGGCAAAAACGTTTGGCCATTTATTACACACCCAAATTGGAGTTTATTAGGTCAGAACTATTCCCCTTGGTTCCCAGAAGCACGAGTTTATAGAACAGAAGTTCCAACCCCGATTCACCATACTTTTCCACGCATGAGTGAGGATTTAAGGAAATGGCTACAAGGGGAAAATATGTCTGCTGGCGTTGTGATGTGTGAAGAACAAGATGAATCGTTGTTTACAACGCAGATTTCTGAGAAATATTCTGATGCCCTTAGCTGTGAAGAAAAACTGGCTCGAGGAGATATCACTACCAAACAAGCAATTGAAGCAACCTTCTCACAGTCTTTAATTAAGCGACTCAACACGCTCAGCGAATATAAGCAAGTAGAACCTCTAGAAGAAGAAGTGCTCAAATATGGAGGAACACTAGCGAATTATATACAAAAAAAAATAAACCAGCCAATACTAGAAAAAGAGCTATTAATAAAAGGCACAGGCAAAAAAACCTTACTGATTTTTTTCCAAGGTAACATTAATATGGCCTTACCTCAGTCAGAGGTCACGCCCTATCTTACACCCAAGTTTGCTGGGGTAAGGTTATTTGAAGAAATATTGCAGGATTACCCTGATACTTGTTACTTAGGCGTTCGCGACAGTTGGCAAATGTGGTACCAAGTTGGCCCTCTTGGAACGGCATTGGCTGATCAAGGCCTTTCAGCACAACAAAGATGGCTGTCGCTATTAAATGCCAAGATAGAAAAATCAGGTTGCCAAGAAATCATTTGCCTTGGCACTTCAGCAGGGGCTTCTGCTGCCATTCAATTTGGAGCAAAACTGAACGCAAAAGCAGTGCTTGCGATCTCACCACAAGCCAAACCACTCGATAATGAATGGGAAATTAAAGAAGGAAAAGCTTCTTTTATGGTAACAAAAGATGTGCAATGGAGAAAACAGGTAAAGGAAAAATTCAATATACCGGCACTTGACCTAAAGCCTTATGCTGAAGAGCTTGGCTCTCGGTTACAGCTCTTTGTTCCTAAACTGTACGAGGCTGATCTCATTCATGCAAACTACCTTGCGAATACCAACCCGAATATTCAAGTTCACCGAAGCCCCGGGAAAGATCATGCAGATGTTAGTAAAGCTTTATTTAAGAAAGCACTGATCGAACAAATTATTAAGTAGATCATTTCTCTCGGTTTTGGTAAGCAAAAATCGACTCGGCAAAGTGAAAATCTAACGCCGAGTCGATATCAACAGAATGTTCTGTTGGCATAATAAAAGCAATCGTTTTTGGTGTCAGAAAAGTACGCTGTTGAATGAGACATTCAACTTTTGCCAAATAGATCGCCCCATTCAAGCGATAAAACTTACCTAGTGCCTGTCGTGGTTGGTCTCGGATTGCCTCAGCAAAGGAAACCATACATAGATCTTCTGCTAAAGGCTGTGTCCAAAGCGGCGGATGTTCTGCCGGAGCCACACTTATCACGCTGGGTGCTTCTCTCTCAGTCATCAGGGAAACAGCCTGTTGAATATCTTGTGCGGTGCGTAGAGGAGATGTCGCCTGTAGTACAGCAACCTCATCAAACTTTTTCCCCCTAGCAGAAAAATAATTCAACACATCCAACACCACGTCTATTGTACTGGCTTGATCTGTTGCCAAGTGTTCAGGTCGTAATATCGGAACGGAAACACCTGCTTGCTCGGCAATTTCAGCATACAGTTGGCTATCCGTCGATACGAAAACCTCGCTAAATACACCAGAAGCAAGAGCAGCTTCAATCGTCCAGTGTATAAGCGGCTTTCCAGCCAAAGGTAAAATGTTTTTGTTTGGTAGTCCCTTGGATCCAGACCGCACAGGAATAATAGCAAGGCGTTTGACATTAGATTGAGGCATATTCTTCTTGCGCTTTCTGAAAATCTTCCATTCGACCAATATCAAGCCAATAGCCGGGAATAGTGAATAAATTAACTTGCTGATGGGTCTCAACCTGTTGTTGCAAGAGAGTCGGCATATCTATTATTTGACCCGGCATCACCGTTTTTACCAAATCGGGGTCTAATAAATAAATCCCAGCATTTACCTTAAAACGGTAAGTAGGTTTTTCAACCATATTTCTCATCTGATACCCCTCTGACTCAATAACACCATAGGGGATTTGCTGTTCATACTCACGCACACACATTGTTGCAACACCGCTTTGTTCTTCATGAAAGGCAAGGAGAGAAAGAAAGTTAAGGTCAGTTAATAAATCGCCATTCATCATAAACAAAGGATAGTCGATTTCGTCATGTGGTAATAAACCAAGTGCCCCACCCGTTCCAAGCGGTGTCTGTTCGTGTATGTATTGAATTTCAACATTCCAACGACCACCATCACCAAAATAAGATTGAATTTGCTCTGGCATATAATGTGTTGAAATATAAAAACGATAAAAACCAGCGTTAATAAAACTTTCTAAAATCAATTCTAAAATAGGTTTGCTACCAATCCTGAGCATAGGTTTAGGACAAGTATTTGTTAGAGGTCTCAGACGCGTACCAAACCCACCTGCCATCAAAAAAACAGGATTGTGTTGTCGGGGTTTTTGTAACAGACCATGTAAAGTTTCAAGTCCAACCAATACACCAGAACTGTCTAAGATAGGTAGCTGTAATAGACTGTCCTTTTCCATCAAGGCCAACATTCTGGCCTTGCTCCAATCATGCCGCGCCACTTTGGGGTGGGTTGTCATCACCTCGCACAGAGGCGTAGAAAGAGGCTGTTGTCTTAATAAAGCACGGCGTAAATCGCCATCTGTCAGTGTGCCTAACAAGCGATTTTGTTCATCTACAACCAAAACAATTCGTAGAGCACCGCGATCAAGAATAGGAATCGCATCAGACAGTGAGATATTTGGATGCGCTAAAGCAGATTGCCATTTTTGCATTGATTAGATTCCTGTGATTGGGCAAGTGGTTTAGCCGGTGTACCGTATAGCGTTGTAGCAACGGCAATCGATTTAACAACAGTAGCACCAGCAGCAACAACAGTATGTGGCGGTAAAACTACGCCTTGAATGATGGAACTACCACTGGCGATATAGCTCATTTCACCAACGGAAACGCCACCGCATAAAGTTGCACTGGGTGCGACATGACTATGAGCACCAATTACACAGTCATGGTCGACTATTGCGCCAGTGTTAATAATGCAATTATCGGCAATCACTGTATCTGCTTGAATCACAGCGCCAGCCATCACTTGCACACCCACGCCTAAATTCACATTTGAACCTAACACAGCAGCAGGATGAACAAGCGTTGGAAATGAAAAACCCGCTTGTTGCCAGCGGGTAAATACGTTCTGACGTACGAAAGACCTAGGTAGTAAACCGATGCCCAAGGCCAAGTTTACTTCTGTGGGAGCTAAAGAGAGCTGAGATTCATCTGCGCCCAAGACAGGAATTCCTCGCCACTTTTTAGCACTATCGTTAGCAAAACGAGGATCAAAGACCCCAATAACGGGGTAATCCAAGGCAACTAACACATCTAGCACAACCTTAGCATGGCCACCTGCACCAAACAGCACAAAAGGTTTTTTCATAGCAACTCGACTCACAAGTGCTTATAGAGGATCGCCTGCCATCATATTTTTTGTCGCAGATTCACCCTGTAATACATCCCACCATTCCATCGGTGAACGTCCGCCACCAGCACGGGCAGTTGTAATATTCTCAACACTAAACACCTCGCCCACAGCAATATCGCGTGAAGCAATGATGTTTTGTCTAGCAGCACGTCGAGTATCCCATTCACTTGGCTGAGGGGCTTTAATACCAGAACCTAAAGCTTTGGACAGCGCACGAATTTGCGAAATCAAATGTTTTAATTCACTCGGCTCTAACGACGCTGCATGATCAGGCCCTGGTAAGTGACGGTCTAATGTAAAATGTTTTTCAATCAACACAGCCCCTTTTGCAACAGCAGCAATCGCAATCAAATCCCCTTCGGTGTGATCTGAATAACCGACTTTCATGCCAAAAGCGTCACCTAAAGTATTCATTGCCTTGAGATTCACTTCTTCCATTGGTGTCGGATATTGTGAAGTGCAATGCAATAATGTGATCTTGTCTCTCACTTGTTGTTGAGCTTTTTCACTACTCCAAAATGACCATATTTCAGAAAAGTTTTTTGGTGGCTCAACATAAGACATACCATAGCTAAGCACGGCCAAAGCTTGCTCAATTTCACCTAGAGTTGCCATCCCTGTTGATAAAATCAAAGGTTTACCTGTACGTGCAAAATGCCAGAGTAAAGGCGCATTAACTATTTCACCAGAAGGAATTTTATAAACAGATAAATCTAGGGTTTGCAGAAATTGCAAACTATCTACATCAAAAGCTGTTGATAAGAACTGAATCCCTAGCGACTCAGCATGCTTTTTAAGTGGGGCATGCCACTCTAATGGCAATTCCAGTTTACGCAACATCTCAAGTTGAGATTCTTGATGATCGGTCAGCTTTTTTTGATAAGCGGCTTTTGGCGCACGAGTGGCAGCTAATTTTTCAGCATTAAAAGTTTGAAACTTCACGGCATCAGCACCAGCAGCAGCAGCAACCTCAACTAAAGCGAACGCTTTTTCTTTTTCACCATTATGGTTGACCCCTGCTTCAGCAAGAAAAAATACTTCTTTGTTAGACATGATCTTCTTCCTTATCAATCATTTTAATAATTGTCTGCAGAACCTTATTAGAAACATTTCCTCCACCATAAGGAGAAACGGCTTGTAATCGAGTATTTTTAAAGATCATTGCTTTTTTTATAGCCAAAACAATACTGTCTTGGTCAGGCTGACTATGGAAAGTAGAGTTGGCGTATAAACGCCCCTTCTGTCGACAACCTATGTTGACAGTGGGTATATTAAACAGTGGTACCTCAATGATCCCGCTAGACGAATTACCAATCACAACATCAGAGAATTTAACTGCGCTTAAATATCGCTGAGTCCCTAAAGAAGGTACCGCTACAGCTTTTTTGGGATAACGTGCTACATAATTATCAATCTGGGCAATAATTTCCCTACCTCCATTATCTGCATTCGGATAGCAGAAGATAACTTGATGATTGGGAAACTGATCTAGTGCTTCTAATATATTGAGAAATGTTAATGTAGGTGACTCATCTCCCAAAGTAACAGGATGATAAGTCACTAAAAAGAAAGGCGACTGCAAAGTAAAATTGAGTGTAACAGCCAGTTCAGATAAAGACAGCAATGAGGTATGTTCAACATGATCTAAACCAATTGCACCGACACAAAACACGCTGTGCTCTGGTTTTCCAAAAGATAGAATTTTTTGTCGGTAAGGCTCAGCCGCCGTGAAATGCCAAGTTGCCATGTGTGTAATCGAATGTCGAATTGCATCATCATAAGCCCCTTCTGTTGTTTCCCCTCCATGCAAATGAGCAATAGGTATTTTCATTACCATTGCAACTTGTGCGGCTGCGAGGGCTTCAAATCTATCGCCAAGGATAATCAGCACATCTGGCTGTAAACGATCAAGGGCATCTGCAAAACCAATACAACCTAACCCCATTGCTTTGGCAACCCCAACAGCACTATCTGACGACAGTAAAATTTCAACCTTTGCTGCGACATCAAAACCATCATCTATGATTTGTTGCCATGTTGAGCCAAATTCAGGGGAGAGATGGGAACCCGACACAATCAACTGTAATTCGCAATCCGGTTCATCTTGAATGGCTTTGAGTAACCAAAAAAGCAAACCATATTCAGCTCGTGTTCCAGTAAAAACAGCAATTTTTTTCAACATATTTAAGACGTTTTCACACTACTTGGTAGATTCACCACTCGGTCTGCTAACCATTCAGAACAAGAGAGGTGATCACGAATCGAGTCACGAAACATCGGCAAACGATGCATAAGTTGCCATATCGGTCTTGTCATCACGCCACTATCGTTGGTATCTCGCAAAAGATGGTCTCTCTGCTCTCTGTCTTGGCAAACCACGGC
>Ga0079301_1000634_pt1 | contig 17083 bp, 13 predicted proteins | sample Wag4_2014_7_11_3_FD_74797 | JGI IMG/M metagenome (GOLD analysis project Ga0079301, IMG submission 74797) | Fresh water mixed with fracking chemicals microbial communities from Ohio, USA - Utica-2 Time Series FC 2014_7_11 | ecosystem: Engineered > Industrial production > Chemical products > Input... | reverse complement strand
GTGTAAATCTTTATTTCGGTAGGGTGGGCACGGGGGTTTGTGCTTACCAAATTCGGGCCATTAAGCGGTGGGCTGTTTGGCTTAATCCCTTTAACAACAGGGCTGAATTACTACCTAATCCTGCGCAAACAATTGTTACTGCATTTCAGACGTCTTAATCCCTTTAACAACAGGGCTGAATTACTACGACCTCTACGAATACGCTTTTCCGTTGAGCGTATTGTGTCTTAATCCCTTTAACAACAGGGCTGAATTACTACCCTTCGCTCTGAATTTCCCTTACAAATCAAGGGCTTCTAGAGGGGGTTACCAACTTTTTAAAGATCGAAAAAGCTGGGCCGTTAATTGCAGTTATTCCTACAACGCGGCACATTCATTAAATATAGCAACACCACAACAACAACACAAGAAAAAATCACACCTGCACCAAACGATAACTTCGGCAGTGGACAAAAAAACCTGCCTACCCTTGGCTTAGCTGCCGGCCCCATCCGCCCCCCAGACAAAAAAATGCCACCCCTCACAGGGTGGCACAAGTCTCGTGAACGGTTGTCGGTGTTTATTCGCCCAAATAGGCTTTTTTCACCGCATCACTGTGTAGTAATTCTTGTGCAGGGCCGGACATAGTAATTTTACCGGACTCCATCACATAACCTCGGTCGGAGACTTCTAACGCCAACTTCGCGTTTTGTTCAACCAGTAAAATGGTCACACCCTGCTGAGAAATCATTTTCACAATTTCAAAGATTTTTTGCACGATAATCGGTGCTAAACCCATCGAAGGTTCGTCTAACAACAACAGCTTGGGTTTCGCCAAAATCGCACGTCCCATCGCTAACATCTGTTGTTCCCCGCCCGACAACGTCCCAGCCAACTGTTTATAGCGTTCTTTCAAACGAGGAAAGAGCTCGTAAACATGCTCGATTTCTGCGTTGATAGCATTTGGGTCGTTGCGGTAAAACGCGCCCATCCGCAGGTTTTCTTCAACGGTTAAGCGTGAAAATACACCACGGCCCTCGGGCACCAAGGACAAACCTTTCGACACAAAATGATGCACCGGAATTTTCGTGCAGTCGTTGCCATCGTAGCTAATCGAACCTGACTTAGGCTTGACCAAACCCACTAAGGTTTTCAAAGTCGTGGTTTTACCTGCACCGTTGGCACCAATCAGCGTCACCAATTCGCCTTGCTCAATATGCAAGTCGATCCCTTTTACCGCTTGAATGCCACCGTAGGCAACTTCAAGCTTTTTCACTTCAAGCAGGCTCATGCGTGGGCAGCTCCCAAATAGGCCTCGATCACGCGAGGATTGTTTTTCACCTCGGCAGGCAAACCTTCGGCAATTTTCTTACCGTAGTCCAGCACCGCAATCCGGTCACATAAAGTCATCATTAACTTCACATCGTGTTCAATCAACAACAACGTAACGCCGGTGGCGCGGATTTTTTCCATCAACACCTGCAAGTCTTCTGTCTCACGCGGGTTCATGCCAGCAGCAGGCTCATCCAAGGCCAACAAAGTCGGCTCGGTAGCCAAAGCACGCGCAATCTCTAAACGCCGTTGGTGACCATAGCTGAGGTTTTTTGCCCGTTCATTGGCCACTTCGGAAATGCCAACATAGGCCAACAGCTCACGCGCCCGTTGTCGGATGGCTTTTTCTTCGTTGCGAGTTTTTTTATCCCGCAACATCGCACCCAACGCCCCAGCAAAAGTACGGACATGACGGCCAACCATCACATTTTCCAACGCCGTCATTTCACCAAACAGACGGATGTTTTGGAATGTCCGAGCAATCCCTGCTTCCACAATCACATGCGGTTTTTTGCAGAACAGGTCTTTACCGTTAAAAGTAAACACCCCTTCATCAGGCTGATACAAACCGGTTAGCACGTTAAACAAAGTGGTTTTACCCGCCCCATTCGGGCCAATCAAACCGTAAATCTCACCTTTGTTGATCGTCAGCCCAACATCGTTGAGCGCATGCAGACCACCGAAGCGTTTGTGAATACCTTCAATTTTAAGTAGTGCTTCTGCCATGATTTACCCCTTGATTCCTTCTTGACGTGCCTGAGAATCAACAGCAGGCAAATCTTCGTCGAGGGCATCGTGGAACTCAGCTGCCCGACGCTTATTCGGCCACAGGCCTTCTGGACGCAACAACATCACCAAAATCAGCGCTAAACCGAACAACAACATCCGTGCATTTTCTGGATCGATCAACATTTTGCCAAAAACAGCCATTTGGACTGGGCCAATCACATCACGCAGCAATTCTGGGGTAATGGTCAGCAAAATCGCGCCCAAAATCACACCCGGAATATGTCCCATCCCGCCCAAGACCACCATCGCCAACACCATAATCGACTCTAACAAGCCGAAGGATTCTGGTGACACGAAACCTTGGAAGCTGGCAAACAAACCACCGGCAATCCCACCAAACACCGCACCGAGGGCAAAAGCCAACAGTTTGATGTTGCGAATGTTAATCCCCATGGCAGAAGCTGCAATGTCATCTTCACGCAATGCCACCCATGCCCGACCGATGCGAGAGTGTTGCAAACGCGAACACACAATCACGGTTAAGACGCAGAGAATCAGGAACAAGTAGTAGTAGAGATACACCGAGTTAATTTTGGTACCAAACAGCTCAATCGATTTACCTAAGCTTACGCCGGCAATTTCAACAGGGGCGATCATATTCACCCCTTGTGGGCCGTTGGTAATGTTGATTGGTGCGTTGAGGTTATTCATAAAAATCCGAATAATTTCCCCAAAACCTAAGGTCACAATCGCCAAGTAGTCACCGCGTAGTTTTAATACCGGTGTCCCCAACATAATCCCCGCACATGCAGCAAGAAAGGCTCCCACGGGTAAGATGGTCCACCACGGTAAGAAGATACCGAAGTGTGGCGAGTTGAGCAGCGCGTAGGTATAAGCCCCCACCGCATAGAAAGCGATAAACCCTAAATCAAGCAGGCCAGCAAAACCAACCACGATATTCAGGCCCAACGCCAGCATGATATACAGCAGGGCAAAATCGAGGGTACGGACCCAAGAATTCCCCAATGTCCCGCCGACAATAAAGGGTAGGCAGGCCAAACCAATCGCTGCCAAGCCGAAAACGGCCAGTTGTTTTACCTTGTTGACTTGTGTCATCTGTCTGTCTCCCAGTCAATCAAGCACGTTCGGCCACGCGTTCGCCCAACAAACCAGACGGACGGAACACCAACACTAAAATCAATACCATAAAGGCAAAGATGTCTTGATAGTGGCTGCCGAGGAAACCACCGGTTAAATCACCGATATAACCCGCGCCCAACGACTCAATCACCCCTAACAGAATGCCACCCACGACGGCACCACCAAGGTTGCCAATCCCACCTAACACCGCAGCAGTAAATGCTTTCAGACCAATCAAGAAGCCCATGTGCGAGTGTGCTTGGTCGTAGTTTGCCGCGACCATCACGCCAGCAATCGCGCCTAAACCGGCGCCAATCACAAAGGTCATCGAAATCACGGTGTTGACATTGACCCCCATCAAGCCAGCCACCGCTGGGTTTTGGCTGGTAGCACGCATGGCACGGCCAAGCTTGGTTTTTTCTACCATCAGCAACAAGCCAATCATGATGGCAATGGCCAAGAAGATAATGACGACTTGCAACACGGTAATCGAGGCACCAAAGATATTGACGCTATCGTGAGGCAACAAGGGAGGGAATGGGATGTAGTTACGACCCCAAATTAAGATGGCCAAGTTCTGCAACACAATCGACAGACCAATCGCCGTAATCAGCGGTGCTAAGCGCGGTGCATTACGCAATGGCCGATAGGCGACCCGTTCGATGGTGAAACCCAGCAACATACACACCGGAATTGCCACCATGAGGGCCAACAACACCATCACTGCCCCCGGTAAATCAACACCGGCATTGGCTAAAACACCCAATACGGTAATCGTTACCATGGCACCAATCATCGTCACTTCACCATGGGCAAAATTGATCAAGCCCATAATGCCGTACACCATGGTGTACCCAAGCGCAATCAGCGCATAAATACTGCCGAGCACCAGCCCATTCAGTATCTGTTGTAGAAAGATATCCACAGCAGGAACTCTCCTTTGCATGGGGTTAAACTTTGTCGAGCAACAAAGTTAAGCAAGGACAGGTCAGAAATTACACACCTCGTGACCCCGTCTTTTTTATTTGAAAAACCGCTTGCGCGGTATGGGGCGGATTATGGTTTTGACTGCCCACCCTGTCAACGCAATAAAAAAATTATTTGCTGCAGTTACGCTAACAGACTGGGGTTTTACACTACCTTAGCGCAGTTTTATGGAAAATTCCCCTATGTTTTCACTATTTTGCAATGTCGCAGCGCACAATAATCTGGCATAAAACATGCCCCAAAACAGGGAAACGCAGCACTGTTTTGCAACGCAATCTGCAGAATGTGAATATTTTTTTAAACGCGAGGAAAAGCCCTGTCACCCTATTGTTTTACTCGAAAAGGCCAACAATAGCTGTAGAGAAAATGGCATTTTTTCTGTCATAGCAGAAAAAATATTCCATAAATTGCATAAAAAGGGCAGAGCATGACCAAGAAAGCCGAAAATTATTTCGTCATGCCAAATTTGAGAAAGGTCAACGTAAAGTCTGCAAAATCATCGTTGAGAATCTTAAACAGTTTGAGTAGGAGACAACCGTGGGATGATTTCAGGATGCACTGCACCGAAATGGCGCAGCGCTGGTGATCACATCTATTTCACCGCACAGGCACTGGACAGGCCCGCACGGTATCGCCCACTTGTCGTAATAACGCTGCAGCCACACCGGATGTCAGCTCAATTTCTTGCCGCTCGTGATAACAGACAGCCGAAGCAAGCACCGCCCGAAACTGTTGATCCACTGTATTGCTCAGAAGATAGGGCGTAGCGGTTGCAGCAAGTTGTTCAACCACCCGCAATTGATAACACCGACTGGCAGCAATGGTACGAATGTGCTCAGTCGCAGCCACCAGCGTTGGCCCACCATCAAAAATATCGACGTAGCCTTGTTGCACAAACCCTTCATCACGCAACAGCGCTTCTGCTAACACCGTATCGGGATGCGTTTGCGCCAGCACTGCTTGAGCTTCAGCAGGCAGAAAATCCAGATAAACAGGATATTTCGGCATCATTTCTGCCACAAAAGCTTTGTGGCCGAGTCCTGTTAAACGATCCGCTTCGGCAAACTCAATTTGGAAAAAATGACGGCCTAGGCCTTCCCAAAAGGGAGAACGCCCTTGGCTATCACACACGCCGCGCAATTCAGAAATCACCCGAGAGGGAAAGCGGTCGATAAATTGTGCAATGAACAAAAATCGCGCCCGTGATAACAAAGCCCCGAACCCTTGGCCTCGGACACTCGGATCGAGATACAGTGAGCACAATTCAGCACAGCCGGTGTAGTCATTTGACAGAAATAAACTTTGATGTTGGCTCCAAATCCCTAAAGCAGGAGAAGCGTGTACCATCGTGCCAATCCGATAGTGATAACACGGCGCATCCAAACCCACCGCGCCACGAATCGCGCTGATCCCCAAGACTTGTTGCCGCGATTGATCTTCTAGCACGAATAAATAGTCGGCTTCAGCCAAGGGACTATTACCGGCAAAAGCACGCTGTGATGCAGTAATCCGTTGAGCAAGACGCGTTTCATCCACCGGCAAGGAAGTCACCCCCACCCCTGCGGCTGCCGCAAAGCGTAGCAAGATGGCAAGATCGGTTTCGGCAATTGGGCGCAGCACTAACATAACGATTCATCCACAGATAAAGCACTCACCACTTCCCCCTCGCGTAGCCCCAGTGCCGCGCATGTCTCTGCTGGGAGATACAGTTTATTGGCTTCGACCATACCAGCGGTGACAGTGGCGCGAAACTCGGCTGTGGCCGTGTTAGCTAAGAGATAAGGTTGGAGATGCGGTGATGAGGGGGGGGCTTGACGCACAAAATAGCGTTTTGCCGCTGCGATTGAACGGACATGATCGGTGCGTGCAACCAAAGTCGGGGCACCATCAAAAATGGCCAAATAATCTTCATCTTCAAAACCTTCTGCCATCAGAATCGACCACGGTAATTCAGCATCAGGATGAATTTGTCCAATCACATGCTGGGCAGCATCAGGTAACAAACTGACATATATTGGATAGCTGGGCATTAACTCCGCAACAAAGGTTTTACTGCGTGTGGCAACCAAATGCTGCGCTTGGGCGTAATCCATATGGAAAAACTTGCGCCCAATCGCTTCCCAAAATGGTGATATCCCTTTTTCATCACTCCACCCCACCATTTCTGCAATCAAACGCCGCGCAAAACGCTCGCGGTGTTGTGCGATAAACAATAAGCGTGCTCGCGACAACAGTTGTGCCGCATAAGGATGGGCGTGATAGGCAGGTTCTAAAAAGAAGGCACATAACTGGCTTTCGCCAGATAAATCATGACATAACGTTAAAGCGTGAATTTTATTGTGGACATCCAAGCTGGCGGAGGCATGGATAAGGGTTTCGTTACGATAGCTATAAAATGGCTCCGAAAACCCAGCCGCCGCCGCAATCGCCGCCGTCCCACACAACCGGCCTTCATCCTCCAACACAAATTGATAAAACTCGGTGCCATAGGTTGCCACATCGGTTTCAAACGAACGCACCGATAAACAAATGCGTTCGAATAAGGTATCTCTTTGATCGGGAAGATTGGTGACGCCCACCCCACTATCGTGAGCCATGCGTTCGATAGCAGGCAGGTCGGACACCCGTACCGGGCGAATGATCATCGCATTACCCTTGTTGAGCCACAAAACGAGCCAATGCACGATCCAAGCGTGCTAAGCCTTCATCAATGTCGGCATCGTCAATCACCAGCGAAGGGGCAAAACGCAACACATTCATCCCCGCCACCAACACAATCAACAATTCTTCTTCTGCTGCTTGCATCAGGGCTTTGGCTTGATTTTGATAACGCTCATTCATCACCGCACCCAACAACAGCCCCAAACCGCGCACTTCGGCAAAGACTTGATAACGGGCATTTAACGCTTCCAGCCCCGCTACTAAACGCTGATGTTTGGCTTTCACACCGGCGAGAGTGGACGGTGTATTGATGACATCCAACACCCGTTCTGCCACAGCACACGCCAAGGGATTGCCGCCATAGGTAGTACCGTGCGAGCCCACGCCAAAACTGGCCGCCACTTTTGCGGTACTTAAAATGGCCCCAATCGGGAAACCACCGCCCAACGACTTAGCCGAGGACAAAATATCGGGAGTCACGCCATATTCCATATAGGCGAACAACGAGCCCGAGCGCCCCATCCCTGTTTGCACTTCATCAAAAATCAGCAAAGCCTGATGACGGTCCGCAATTTCACGGGCAGCCGCTAAAAATTCACGCTGGGCTGGCAAAACACCGCCTTCACCCTGCACCGGCTCCACAATAATGGCGCAGGTATTGTCGTTGACGGCGGCTTCGAGCGCGGCAATGTCGTTATAAGGAATGTGCTCAATGCCAGATGGGGCAGGGGCGAACCCTTCAACATACTTTGGCTGTCCACCGGTCGAGACCGTGAATAAGGTTCGGCCATGAAATGAATTGAGGGTAGAGACAATATGGTGCTTATGTGGCCCAAAATGGTCGTGGGCATATTTACGCGCCAATTTCAAAGCAGCTTCGTTTGCCTCGGCACCGGAATTGCAGAAAAACACTTTTTCAGCAAAGGTCGCCGCTACCAATTTGCTGGCTAAACGCAGCGCCGGTTCGTTAGTCATCACATTCGAGACATGCCATAACTGTTGTGCTTGTTCTGTTAAGGCCTCGACTAAGGCGGGGTGGCAATGGCCAAGAGAATTCACTGCAATGCCGCCGGCAAAATCCACAAATTCACGCCCTGCTTGATCCCACAGACGCGCGCCACGCCCGCGCACCGGAATAAAGGCGGCAGGGGCATAGTTGGGAAACATCACTTCATCAAAGGTGGCGCGGGTGATCGCAGCAGACATCACAGTTCCTTTTCAATATTCAGTCGAAAAACACAGGCTAACAAAAACAGATTGCAATTGTTGATTTTGCAACAGAACCGCCAGATTAGGCGACAACTTTCACCGGCAAGTTTCATTGCCGCACGCAAACCGCGTGAGATTGGCAGGACAAATTATTTTTTTGGCATGACCCAACCCCCAGCAAAAAAAGCTATTGGGATTTTTTGCAAAGCAGCAAATCCCTGTCTTTACAAATATTTATCGCCCAACGCTTGACGCAAAACAAAATAAAACATACGTTTGAACCCCTCAATTCACCGTCGAGTGAAATAACGCATTAGGCAACACCCCATACTAATAACGAGAGGAAAACATCGTATGCAGCAACGCCCATCGCCGACAGAATGGTTTATCCCAGAACACATACGGCAACAACCCGAACAAATGATCCGCGCCCGCACCACTGTGGGCGTGGCACTTTTAGCTGGCACGATTGCCCCTCTCTTTGCCTTGTCCTATTTCAAACTGCAGCATCCAGCGATGGGGTGGGGGATTGTGTTAGGCGGGGCGTTAATGTTTGTGATGGCGTTTTTCTTACGTCTCAGTGGTGCGGTAACCGTTGTAGGCTATGCCGTCAGTGCCGTGATGTTTGGCATGGTGACATGGATGGTGTATGTCAACGGTGGCATTTTATCGACCAGCATCGTGTGGTATGCCTGTGTGCCGGTCGCAGCCACCTTTGTGTCAGGACGGCGAGCCGGCATGATTTGGGCGCTGTTGAGCTTTCTTTGCATTGGTTTGTTTTTATTTTTACACGGCCAAGCCGATGCCTTGCCCCATAGCCCGATTGCGGTGGAGCGGATTCCAGAGCTACAAGCAAAGTCACTGATTGGGCTGATTTTGGTGGTGTTGGCGCTGAGTTTGGCATTCGATAGTGCAAAAACCCGTGGTTTTGCCAAGTTGGAAATTGCCCGCGAACAAGCAGAAACCGCCAGACAACAGGTCAGCGAGATGCTGACACAATTAACCCGTTCGGTGCGCTCGGCCAGCCGCGAAAGCAAAGAGATTGCCGATTCCACGCATTTCATGGTGCAAACCATGGAGGCGCAAAGTGCGCGCACGCAAGGCATGGTGGTCACCGTACAACAAATGTCCACCCTTGCCGGCCAAACCGCTGGTCAATCAGAAGAAGCGGCACAAACCGCCCGTTCAGCCGGAGAAGAAGCCACGGACGGCGGCAATATTATGAATCAAGCGGTATATCGACTTGATGAAGCACAACAGGCAATTTTACTGTCTTCGCAGGCAATTGAAGAATTAGGGCGGCGTTCGAGCGAGATTCGCGGCATTATCGAAATGATTAACGAGATTGCCGAACAAACGAATTTGCTGGCCTTAAATGCAGCGATTGAAGCGGCCCGCGCCGGTGAAGCTGGGCGCGGTTTTGCGGTGGTCGCCGATGAAGTCCGCAAATTGGCCGAGCGTACCCAAGGTGCAACGCAAGACATTACTCAGCGCATTAACCTCATCACCAGCGGCACAGAATCAGCCCTCAACGCCATCCGACAGGGTTCTAGCCGGATGGCTGATGGCACCGAACATACGCGACAGGCACAACAGCGGTTGGAACAAATTATTCGTGGCGCGCAACAGATTGCCCGTATGTTAGGCCGTGCAGCGGAAGCCAATAAAACACAATCGGCAGGTTTCGATACCTTTAGCCATGACATCACTGATTTTGGTCAGGCCACGCTCGCCTTATCATCCGAAACCGCCTCGATTGCACGTTCTATCGCTCGTTTAGACAAACTGATGACCGAGTTGGGCGAATTTGTACGGCGTTTGGATGCAGAACGTGAAGACGAAGTTATTCCCACGTCACGGTACTGACAAACAAATAGCCAGCGCCATAGACGGTTTTAATTAAGCGCGGATTGTGGGTGTCATCGCCTAATTTACGGCGCAAACGCGAAATCCGCACATCAATACTGCGGTCAAACGGGGACATATCGTTTTGACCGAGTAATTGTTCACGCGGCAACACACGGTTTGGACGCTCGAGAAAACGCTGTAGCATTTGCCCTTCGCTGGCACTGATGGATTTTTTACTGCCATCCGGCGCAAACAAGGTATAGCTCTCGGGGTCGTAGCGCCAGCCAGAAAAACACGCAATTCGCGTATTGTCTGGCCCTAGTTCTGCCGCTTGTTCACAACGCCGCAGAATACTGCGCAAACGCGCCACCAATTCGCGGGGTTCAAACGGTTTCATCACATAGTCATCCGCGCCGATTTCCAAGCCCATGACGCGATCTCCGACATGACCTCGTCCGGTCAAAATCATCACGCCACAGCGGGTTTTCGCCCGTAGCTGACGCACGATTTCCATGCCGTCCATATCTGGCAAACCGAGGTCGATAATGCACAAATCGGGGGTCGCCGTCCGTAAGCGGCGGAACAGTTCGCTGCCGGTGCGGAAACACTCGCACTTGAATTGATAGTCGCGCAAGATGGTGGCGATTAAACGCGCCACCGACATATCGTCTTCTACCAGAAAAATCAATTTTTCCTGTCGAGTGGTGGTTTCCATAGCGGTTAAAGGGGTCGTTGACACATTATTACCTCATCCAGGACCTGTGATAACTGTTCCTGGGTAAACGGTTTTTCAAGAATAGGGACAGCCTGCAAGCTGGGATGCGAGACATTCGAACCCGCCGCATGACCACTCATCAACACCACCCGCAAATGCGGACGATGACGACGAGCAAAATCTGCCAAGGTGCGGCCATTCAGTTGGCCGGGCATCACCACATCTGACAGCAGCAGACCAATTTCAGCGATATTTTCCACCATTGCGGCGGCTTCATCACCATTTTCTGCTTCAAGGACAGGATAGCCCAAGCCAGTCAGTTGCAAACGCACAATCCGCCGCACTTCAGGATCATCCTCGGTTAACAGCACCAAGGGTTTGTCACGGCCACCCGCCCGACCGCTGAAATTCAAGCGTCCAGTCGGCACCGACTCCTCATCAGCGCAAGGCAAGAACAGCGATACCACCGTGCCTTTGCCCAATTGGCTATCGAGGCGAATACCGCCGCCAGATTGCTGCACAAAACCATACACCATCGCCAGCCCCAAGCCACTGCCCGAGCCAAAACGCTTGGTCGTAAAAAAGGGCTCGAACACGCGCATTTGGATGGTGGGGTCTATCCCAGTGCCGTTATCACGCACCGAAATGCGGATATATTCCCCCACCTGCATCTGGCAATCTTGCGCTTCTTCTTCGGTCAGTGGATGGCGAGTGGCTTCAATTAACAATTCGCCACCTTCAGGCATCGCATCACGGGCATTGAGCACCAAATTAAGGATGGCGCTTTCCAGTTGATGCGGGTCAACCGTGGCATATAGCGGTGTCTCACCCAGTGCCGTGTTCATGGTGATATTTTCCGGCAACGAACGCCGCAATAATTTCATCATGCCAAGAATCAAACCGCCGATTTGTACGGTTTTGGGTTCGAGTGGCTGTTGTCGCGAGAAAGACAATAAACGCTTAATCAGCTCGACGCCGCGCTCGGCAGCATGGAGCGCAGGCTCTAAAAATTCGGTCACTTGTGGGTCTTGCCCACAACGATTTTGTAACTCGGCCAAGTTACCAATCACCACCGTCAACATATTGTTAAAGTCGTGCGCCAGCCCACCGGCCAGTTGCCCCACGGCTTCCATTTTCTGCGCTTGAACCAAGGCAGCTTGTGTATGTTTTTGCTCAGTAATGTCAAATGACAGCACAAAACACCCTAACACCTTCCCCTCTGGCGAGACCTCGGGCACCAAGGTGCTGCGGGCAAAAATGGTGCTGCCGTCCTCTTTTTCCATCGAATATTCATACGTGACGCGCTCCCCAGTCAGCGCCTGTTCAACATAACTTTTGACGGCGGCATAGAACTTAATCCCGAGCGCCGCTTCGATATGGTGGCCTACGATGTGCTCATTACGGCGACCAAACCAATCAGCGTAGCCGCGATTGGCATAGCGATAGACTTGTTCATGGTCAAAATAGGCAATCAGAGCCGGAATGGTATCGGTCATCAGCCGCAATCGTTCCTCACTGCGTTGCAATGCAGCAGTCATTTGACTGTTGATTTCACTGGCTTCGCGCAAGCGCGCATTGGCCGCTTCAAGTTCAGCCGTTCGCCGCCGCACACTGTCTTCGAGTTGAGCATGATGTTGTTGTACCACCTGCTCTAAAGCGCGCTGTTCTGTGATGTCGGTATATAACGTGATGTAACCAAGTTCGGGCAAAAACTCGCCATGTAGCTTCAAAATGCGCCCATTTGGCCGCACCCATTCGGTTTGATCGGTTAATACCGCCCGTGCTTGCTCCACAATCAGCCGCACCCGTTGTTCAGCATCGCCTTCGCCATATTCTCCATGCAGTGCGTTATGACGAATAAACGCTTCAAACGGTGTTCCCACTTTTGGCAGCGACTCGGGGAAGTCTAAAAGCTGTAAAAAGCGACGATTCCACGCCATTAAGCGTAGATCTGTATCGAACAGCGTCAGACCCTGATCTAGCCAATCTAAGCCCACCAGTAAATGCTCATGGAGATGAGTTTGGGGTTCGTTAGCCGAAGGGGCTGGACGGACGCTTTCAGTCATAGAAAACCTCATACAATAAAGACCGCGCTGCGCAAAAAGCAGGCGCATAGTGAACTAAAAACACCACAAAATGGTGCACTGCAAACATTCGTTACGATTGGTACAAAGTTTTGCAAATTGTTCCATGAATTATGAACGGATAAAAACCAAATGAAGGAGAACTCATGCAAGCGGCTAACCCCTATCAAATCGGTTTGGACAAAACCCCTGCTAATCACGTTTCTTTGTCGCCTCTGACGTTTTTAGAGCGCGCAGCAACAGTTTATCCAAATACCATTTCCGTCATTCACGGCGATCAGCGTTTTACTTGGCAAGAAACCTATGCCCGCTGCCGTCGTCTGGCTTCTGCTTTACAACAACGCGGCATCGGTAAAGGGGATACCGTTGCGGTGATGTTACCTAACATCCCAGCCATGGTTGAATGTCATTTTGGCATCCCTATGACCGGTGCGGTGCTCAACACCCTCAACACTCGCTTAGATGCCGAGGCAATTGCCTTTATGCTCAAGCATGGTGAAGCCAAGGTATTGATTACCGACCGCGAATTCTCTGACACCATCGCCGGTGCATTGAAATTGTTGGAACAGCCTCCGCTGGTGATTGATGTCGATGATGTCGTTTACACCGGCAGCGGTAAATGCTTAGGTGAAATCGAATACGAAGCCTTCATTGCTACAGGCGATGCCAATTTTGCTTGGGGTATGCCAGCCGACGAGTGGGAAGCGATTGCCCTGAACTACACCTCGGGCACCACCGGCAACCCGAAAGGTGTGGTTTACCACCATCGCGGCGCGTATTTGAACGCGGTTTGTAACATCTTGGAATGGGGCATGCCACGCCATGCGGTGTATCTGTGGACGCTGCCGATGTTCCATTGCAATGGCTGGTGCTTCCCGTGGACGATGGCAGCCAATGTTGGCACTAATGTTTGCTTACGCCGTATTGATGCCCGCGCCATCTTTGATCTGATCAAAGAACACAAAGTGACGCACTACTGTGCCGCCCCGATTGTTCACAATTTGCTGATCAATGCCCCTGCTGATTGCAAAGAAGGCATTGAACACGGTGTGAATTGCTTGGTTGCCGGCGCTGCACCACCCTCATCGGTGATTGAAGGCATGGAAAAACTGGGTTTCAACATCACCCACGTTTACGGCCTGACTGAAACCTATGGCCCTGCTTCGGTGTGTGCTAAACATCCAGAGTGGGATAACCTCACCTTGGCTGATCGCACCGAGAAAAATGGTCGTCAAGGCGTGCGCTATTCGATGCAAGATGGCATGACCGTCATGGATCCTAACACCATGACCGAAGTGCCACATGATGGCGAAACCATGGGCGAAATTATGTTCCGTGGTAATTTGGTGATGAAGGGTTATCTGAAAAACCCCGATGCTACCAATGAATCTTTAGCCGGCGGCTGGTTCCATACCGGTGACTTGGCGGTGATTCAACCTGATGGCTACATCAAAATTAAAGACCGTTCCAAAGACGTGATTATCTCGGGTGGTGAGAACATTTCTTCGATTGAGGTGGAAGACGTGTTGTGCCGCTATCCCGGCGTGATTACAGCGGCGGTGGTTGCCTTGCCAGATCCAAAATGGGGTGAAGTGCCTTGCGCCTTCGTTGAATTAGCCGAAGGCTTAGAGGGCAATGAACAAGCGGTGATCGAGTATTGCCGTGAACACCTCGCTCGCTTCAAAGTGCCAAAACAAATTCACTTTGGCCCAATTCCCAAAACCTCGACCGGTAAGATTCAGAAGTTCCTGCTGCGCCAACAGGTGAAGTCGGCCTCTGCCATCGAGTAATCGTATTACCCCCTGTTTCACCTACCCCATCAACCTGCACAACGGGTTGATTGGGGTAGTTTCACCCAGAAAAACCTAAAAACGTATCGAGAAGGATGAAATATGAGCAAAGACCTATATCAACGCATGCGCGACAACCCGCGCTTTAATGAGTTGGTCACTAAACGTTCACGCCTCGCTTGGGGTCTCGCTATTCTGACCTTGGTGATTTACTACACCTATATGATGCTGGTTGCATTTAACCCTAAAGTGTTACACGCTACCTTATCCGAAGGCGGCATGTTGACAGTGGGTGTGCCAGCCGGTGCTTTTATTATCTTTATCACTTGGGCCATGACCGGTTATTACGTCTGGCGTGCAAACACCGAGTTTGACTCCCTCAACGAAGAAATCGTGAAGGAGGCTAAAAAATGAAAAAATTTGTTTCCGGTTTAACAGGCGTTGCCCTGAGCTTGGCAACCACTTTAGCCATCGCTGGCCCTGCAGCGAGTGGCGTAGTAGAAAAACAGCCATTGAACATTCACGCCATCGTGATGTTCTTTATCTTCGTGCTCGGCACCTTGGCCATCACTTGGTGGGCGGCGAGTAAGACACAATCGACCTCCGATTTCTATACGGCAGGCGGCGGCATCACTGGCTTCCAGAATGGTTTGGCGATTGCGGGTGACTATATGTCCGCAGCCACTTTGTTGGGTCTGTCCAGCTTGGTGTTCTCTAAAGGCTATGACGGCTTTATCTATACCGTTGGTTTCTTCGTCGGCTGGCCGATCATCACCTTCCTGATGGCGGAACGTCTGCGTAACTTGGGTCGTTTTACCTTTGCTGATATTGCTTCCTATCGCCTCGACCAAACCAAAATTCGGACTTTTGCCGCATTTGGTTCGCTAACAGTGGTGTGTTTCTATCTGATCGTACAGATGGTGGGTGCGGGTCAGCTGATTCAGTTGCTGTTCGGTCTGGATTACCCTATCGCTGTGGTGGTAGTGGGTGTCTTGATGCTGGTGTATGTGATTTTCGGCGGCATGATTGCAACCACTTGGGTGCAAATCATTAAAGCGGTGTTGTTGTTGGTGGGTGGTACTACGCTGGCAGCGTTGGCGATGAGCGAGTTTGGTTTCAGCTACGAAACACTGGCACAACAAGCTGTTGAAACACACAAAGATGGCTTCAAAATGATGGGCCCAGGCCCAATGTTGGCCGACCCAATCAATGCCGCATCGATGTCCTTGGGCTTGGTGTTTGGTATTGCTGGTTTGCCACACATCATGATGCGTTTCTTCACAGTGCCAAACGCTAAAGAAGCACGTAAATCGGTGTTCTACGCAACAGGTTTCATCGGTTTCTTCTTCTTGGTGGTATGTACCATTGGTTTTGCTGCAATCGTGATGATCGGTAAAGATCCACAATACTTTGTCGGTGGTGAGCTGGGCGGCAAGTTGATCGGTGGTGGCAACATGGTTGCAATGCACATGGCGAAAGCGGTGGGCGGCAACTTGTTCTTAGGTTTCTTGTCTGCGGTGGCGTTTGCAACGATTTTGGCTGTGGTGGCAGGTTTGGCCTTGGCTGGTGCATCGGCAGTGTCGCATGACTTGTATGCAACCGTGATCAAAAAAGGCAAAGCCAACGAGAAAGACGAACTGAAAGTATCGCGTATCGCTACTATCGTGTTGGGCTTGATTGCTGTGGTGTTGGGTATTCTGTTCGAGAAGATGAACGTTGCATTCTTGGTCGGTTTGACCTTCGGTGTAGCGGCTTCGACTAACTTCCCAATCTTGTTGTTGTCGATGTACTGGAAACCATTGACCACTCGCGGCGCTTTGGCCGGTGGTTTTGTGGGTCTGATCTCGGCGGTGTCTTTCGTGGTGTTGTCGAAGTCGGTGTGGGTGACTGTGTTGGGTAACGAAGCAGAAATCTTCCCATACGAACATCCAGCTTTGTTCTCCATGCCGCTGGCCTTCTTGGTCACCATGGTGGTGTCGCTGTTGGATAACTCGCATCAAGCCACTGAAGAACGTGCTCGTTTCGACGATCAATTCGTTCGTGCACAGACTGGTGTAGGTGCTGCAGCTGCATCGAACCACTAATTATTAGTGTGGTTGTATTAAAGAAAGGCCAACAGTTCGCTGTTGGCCTTTTTGTTTGAGGGAAGAATCGGTGTATCCCCCTTTTATCGCGTGTTACTGTTTCCCCTGCATCTCAGGTTTTTGCCACCAAGTATGAATCATCCATTCTTGAGCCTGATAATACAAAGGCAGTTGTTGGGGATAGGCAAATTTATCCCACCATGCCACGCGATGGGTAGCCAAGTGCCAATTTGGTACCAGCAAATACTCTGCCCGTAACACCCGATCTAATGCCCGTGAAGCGGTGACCAATTCATTGCGGTCACGGAATGACACAAAATGATCTAACAAACGCTCTAAAGCCGGATGTTTCACTCCCGCTAAATTCAACGAACCCAACTGATCGGCGCTGGCAGTGGAAAAATAATCGCGCAACTCATTCCCCGGCGACAACGACATCCCATACACTGCCACCGTCATATCAAAATCAAACTGATTGAGCTTTTGTTGGTAAATACTCGAATCCACCGTGCGGATAGCCAACTC
>Ga0079301_1000632_pt1 | contig 17092 bp, 13 predicted proteins | sample Wag4_2014_7_11_3_FD_74797 | JGI IMG/M metagenome (GOLD analysis project Ga0079301, IMG submission 74797) | Fresh water mixed with fracking chemicals microbial communities from Ohio, USA - Utica-2 Time Series FC 2014_7_11 | ecosystem: Engineered > Industrial production > Chemical products > Input... | reverse complement strand
CTCTGCACGATATTGCTCCACCCACCGACGCACTGCGGTTTGACCCACCTTCATCGACTCCACCACTTCCATCACGCTCAGGCCTTGGTCAACTACCATCCTCGCCACTTCTAGCTTGAAGCTCGCATCATATTGACCACGTTTTGAATTCATTTCTTCTCCCTCGTTAAGATCTATCATGCCCTATCGAGGTGTCTACGGGTATTAGACCATTACACACTAACGCTGCCAAAAACATTCTCGCGGCGGGACTTCGCCGTCTGGCCGCAGGAATCCCCGCTCTTTAGGGCGGGGAGGAAGTCAACAGTTAATGACCCTCGCCAACAGCAACCCCCAGGTGCAGGTGCTTTGGCTTTACGGCTCTCGTGCTAAGGGGATTGCTGGTCCTGCCAGCGACTGGGATCTGGCGGTGGCCTTTGATCCGATCAAACAGAGTGGGCCACTGGGTACTGCACTGGAAAACCGGTTGCGCCCTGAGCTGTTGGCGTTGGATTGGCAACGCGCCCTTGGGCTAGAAGAGGGGAGACTTTCAGTTGTCGATATCAATCAGGCCCCGATCCCGTTGGCTTTTGCGGTAGTCGACGCAAATTGTCCTCTCTATAGCCGTGATGAGGGGCGACGATTGCAAGAGGAGGCGCGGATCATGTCGCAGATGGAACTTGGTTATCCCCATCGCCAGCCCTATATCAGCAAGCCTCATTCTGAGGAGTGGAGTAAAGATGAGTGATAACGCCTATATCGGTGCTTTACGCATCAGCCTGTCGCGCTATCAGGCCGAGTTGTCAGAGATACGGGCTATTCTGGCGCTGCGTGCGCTTTCCAATCTGGAGTACCGCGCAGCTGAGCGAACTTTGCAAGTGTCTATCGAAGCGTGTATTGGCGTGGCAAAGCACTGGGCTAAAGCATTGGCAAGTCATACTCCACAGGATGCCTATCAGGCATTCGAAATCTTGGCCCAGCGTGGTGAACTATCCCCCGACACCTTAATCGGCTGGCGCAAGATCATTGGCCTTCGCAATGCGCTGGTGAACGACTATCTGAATATTGACCCCGAGATCATCCGTAGTGTCATTGCTCAAGGCTATAGCGACCAACTGTTCACGTTTGCAGAGCAAGGTCTCGACTGGTTGGCTGCCCATATCAACTGAAACTTCGACATTATCTCCCCGTTTGCTTTTCTCTTACCCGCTATGGAGGGTAAATGTCATGGAAAATGCAACCAACCCTAAACATGATCTGCTTTTGGGCGTTAAATCTCCGCCCACATCCGCACCAGATTGTGATAAGTCGCGGTGAGGCCGATGATGGTTTCTTGATCGCCGTATGCCTCACGCAAGCGCATGATGTTCATATCCATATCAAACAACAGTGCCCGTTTACTGTCATCACGGATCATCGATTGCAGCCAAAAGAATGAAGCCACGCGGGCACCTTGAGTAACAGGTTCGACCCGATGGAGACTGGTTGAAGGATAAATCACTGCATGGCCAGCAGGTAGTTTCACCGAATGCACGCCATAGGTGTCTTCAACAATCAATTCTCCGCCATCATAGCTGTCTGGCTCGGCCAAGAATAGGGTGCACGACACATCGGTACGGATATGCTCGCCAGTGCGGGCAATGGTGCGGACAGAATTATCCACATGATTGCCAAACGCCATTCCACCTTGATAACAATTAAACAGCGGCGGAAATACCCGTTTTGGCAAGGCAGCGGACATAAAAATGGGGTGATGACCTAAAGCCGTCAAAATAATATGGCCAGCGGCTTGGGCGGCGGGGCTGTCTTCGGGGAGCTGCATATTGTTTTTGACTTGGGCCGATTGTGTGCCAGCAGTGACTTTGCCATCGACCCATTCGGCTTGTTCCAATAACTGTTGCACTTGTTGTAGCGATTCACCACTGAGCACTTCAGGAATATGGAGCAACATAGTATGACCTTTCTGGTATATGAGAAACACGGCACAGAGTTGTGCCGTGTTGTGGTTCGGTGTGAGGTCAGCTCAAATTAGAATTTGAAATTGACTTTGACGTGGGCAGAACGCTCGGTGCCTGGTAAGGCATGACCGCCATACAGACCTTCGTAATGTTTCTCGTCAAACAAGTTGTAGACGTTTAACTGTGCATCCCAGTTTTTGGCGTCATAGCCCACCATTGCATCCCAACGGACATAAGACGGCATCTTATTGACGTTGTTCGCGTTAACAAAACGACGGCCCACGGCGTTAAAACCACCGCCGACTTTCCAGCCATTACCGACTTCGTAGGTTGACCACAAGTTCGCAGTGTACTCCGGCGCATTGGCTGGGGCATTGCCCTCGGTGCCTTTGGCCGAACCAGCAGCTTTGGTGATTTTCGGGTTCATCAAAGCGACACCCGCGAAGATCTTCCACTTGTCGGTGATACGGCCAGCCGCTTCCAACTCGATACCATCGGTATGACGGGCACCGGACAGCAGATACACATCGGTCACCAGCGGGTCGGTATTACGCTCGTTGGTTTTTTCGGTGCGGAAAATAGCGGTTCTCAACAACAAATCGCCCTCGAACAAATCCCACTTCGCGCCAATTTCATAGTTACGGTTTTTCTCGGGTGGGGTATTGGCGCCACGAGGATCTAACGCATACGCTTCACCAGAAGGGTTGAACGACGTGCCATAGGAAATGTAATAAGACTGTTGTGCATCAGGTTGCCAAATCAGGCCTGCGCGCCAGTTCCACATCGAGTCGGTACGCGAAGTGTCTTCCTTGGTTTTATTGGCCAGATTGACTGTGGTGTAATCACCCGAGAAACGATCCCAACGTGCGCCCAACAGCACTTTCCATTCTGGCGTGATCGACATCATATCTTGCACATACGCCGATACCGTGTCTGCCGTGAAATTGACATCTGTGCTATAGACTTTGGTGGCATTGGTGATGTTGTCACCATTATTGGGGTTGCCGACCGTTGTTGGAGGAACCGCACCATTGACATTAGCCCAACGCAAGGTATTCGATTTTTCACGACCCAATTCTAAGCCGGCCAACACATCATGTTTGATGTCGCCAGTAAACAATCGGAACGAAAAATCGGTTTGGTTCGACCAAACTTCATCTTTACCACTGCGGCCGGGGCGGCTGCGGTTGACCGTGGTTTTATCGCTAATCGACGAGGCCCCGCCGAGGCTGATACGTGGCGCGGTTGGCCATACATCACGTTCGTATTCTGCATAACGCAGGGTGTTCTTTACGCTGGCTGTTGGGCTGAAGCGATGTTGAATGGTGGCGGTGGCAATATGGGTTTCGGTGTGTTCGTAGTCATGGTTTTTCAAGCCATAGAAACGATCCACCGGCACATCCAAAGGCTCGCGGGTAAAGGAATTAAATGGCACGCCATAATCGGGGACATTTTTTTCCTTCATATAGAAATAAGACAGCTCAACTTCCGTTGGTGTATTGATCCCAAAGCGAACAGTTGGTGCAACGCCCCACCGGTCACTGGTTGCACCCGAGCGGAAGCTTTCGGCATCTTGCCCCATGACATTCACCCGCAGGGCGGAGGTGTCATCTAATTTTTGGTTGATGTCCGCTTCAACACGATAGAAATCGCTGGTGCCGACAGTTAAACCAACCGTGCGTTCATTCTCTAAATGCGCCCGTTTCGATACTTGGTTAATCACCCCACCTGTCGAACCTCGACCAAACAACATTGAGCTGGCGCCACGCAGTACATCTACACGTTCAATGTTAAAGGTGTCGCGGTTGTATTGACCGGCATCACGCACCCCATCGAGGAACAAATCGGTGGTCGCAGAGAAACCCCGCAAAGCCAAAATATCACCCGTCCGACCGCCTTCACCGGCGTTAAATGTGATGGCGCTGACAGTTCTCAACGCATCTTTTAAGCTGGTTGCACCAGTATCTTTCAACACTTCTTGTGTAATGACGGTGGTGGATTGTGGAATATCGCGTTGTTGCTGGCTGCCTTTGCCAACACTGGTAAAATTGCCGGCATAGCCATTTTGTGGTGTGCGGCCAGTGCTGTTTTGACCCGTCACATTCACCGGCTGTAAAACTTGGGTGTTAGCGGCAGTATCAGCAAAAGCGGGGGCGGCCAAAGTGCCTAATAAACCTGCCACAGTGGCAACACTGAGTGGAACTTTAGCAAAGCTGTGGACTGCAGAAGACTCTTTCAGGCATTTCATCATCAGGGTGTGCTCTTGAATTTGCGTCAAAGAAAGCCGTCCGCGCCATACGGTGCGGGCACAGACGGTTGGATGGTTTTGATCCAAACGTGGGCAGTGGCTTGCAGTTGACGCTGACCCGATTATCCTGATCAGCTGCTGCTGGCTAAATGCGGCCAGAATTCTATTGAGAACTCGTCTCAATTGCAACTTAAACAAAAAGGAAAGTTTTGCATGCGATTGCGTGATGTATGGCGAGATTGTTCGCTCTCGGCTATTTTGGCCGGTTTTGTGACGGTGTTGGTTGGGTTTACCAGCTCGGCAGCATTGGTGTTTCAAGCGGGACATGCCGTAGGTGCAACGCCGGCCCAGATGGCGTCATGGATGTGGGCATTGGGTATCGGTATGGGGGTGACTTGTATCGTCTTATCATTGCGCTACCGTGTACCTGTGGTGACCGCATGGTCTACTCCGGGGGCAGCCATGCTAATTACTTCGGCTTCTGGGGTGCCGATGGCTGAGGCGATTGGCGCATTTATTGTGTGTGCTGTGCTGATGGCGGTGAGTGGTTTTTCTGGTTGGTTCGAGCGTGCATTAAAGCGTATCCCGTTGTCGTTGGCCTCGGGTATGTTGGCTGGTGTGTTGTTGCGCTTTGGTTTGGATGTGTTTGTCTCGCTACAACATGCCCTATCGATGGTGTTGAGTATGTGTGTGGTATACCTACTAGGGCGCAAATTTTTACCTCGCTATGCGGTAATTTTGGCGTTGGCGGTGGGCACGGTTGTGGCGGCGGCACAAGGTGAATTGCACTTTGAACGTTTTGAACTGGCGATAGCCACACCAGTATGGATTGAGCCCAGTTTTTCATTGTCAGCGATGGTGGGAATTGCCTTGCCTTTGTTTATGGTAACGATGGCCTCGCAGAATATCCCGGGGGTGGCGGTCATTCGGGCATCGGGTTATGAAGCGCCGATTTCACCCTTAATTGGTTGGATTTCAACCGTGACGCTGTTGCTGGCACCATTTGGTGCCTATGCGTTGAATCTCGCCGCCATTACTGCTGCTATTTGTATGGGCCGCGAAGCACATGAAGACAGTCAACGCCGTTATGTGGCAGCCATTGCTGCAGGTGTGTTTTATCTGTTAATCGGTGTTTTTGGGGCAACAGTTGCGGCTTTGTTCAGTGCATTGCCGAAAACCTTGATTTTAGCCATTGCTGGATTGGCATTACTCGGCACGATTGGCAATGGTTTAGCGACCGCTATGCGCGATGAACAAGAACGGGAAGCGGCATTGATTACGTTTTTGGTGACCGCTTCGGGGTTGACCTTATTGGGTATTGGATCGGCCTTTTGGGGCTTGGTGGCGGGGGGTGTGGCCAGCTTAGTTTTGCATAGTCAACCACGCCGTAACTAAGCAAAACAGGATTCTTTAAAGAAAGTGACAGACGATGAGTACACCGAATTTGGCAGATATTCGCCAAGATTACAGCAAGAAAGAATTGTCGCCGGAAGAGTGTTTGGCCGATGCCGTGGCACAATTCGAAATTTGGCTCAATGAAGCCATTACCTCGCAAGTGCATGAGCCGACTGCGATGCACCTCGCTACGGTGAACGCCGATGGTAAACCCAGTGCGCGGATGGTGTTGTTAAAAGGCGTGGAAGCGGGTCAGTTGGTGTTTTACACCAATTATGACAGCCGTAAAGGGCAGGCAATTGCCAGCCATCCTGATGTGGCCTTGACCTTTTTTTGGCCTGAGTTAGAACGACAAGTTCGCATTGAAGGCCGTGCTGAAAAAGTCTCGGATGAGGTATCAGATACCTACTTTAACAGCCGTCCCTATCAAAGCCGTTTAGGGGCATGGGCGTCGGAACAAAGCCGCGAAATCAGCAGTAAAACCGAGTTGGTGACACGGGCCGCCTTGTTTGCAGCGCGCCATCCCTTGCATGTGCCACGCCCCCCTCATTGGGGCGGCTATGCTGTCACCCCTGAACGAGTTGAATTTTGGCAAGGCCGTCCCAGCCGGCTGCATGACCGTGTGTTATATCAACGCATCCCTGATGGCTGGGCGCGTAGCCGCTTAGCTCCCTAGTGCTGTATCGCAACATGCCCGCCATCATGGCAGCGATGGCGTGGCACTTTTTTCTAACAGCCCTTGTAACTGTTCAATCGGCATCGGCCGGCCAAACAAATAGCCTTGGAAGGCATAACAGCCCTGCGTCTCCAAAAATGCGCGCTGTTCCTCGGTTTCTACCCCTTCCGCGATCACCTCTAAACGCAGGCTATGGGCCATCGCAATAATGGCTTGCACAATCACTTCATCATCACGATCAGCAGGCAGGTCGCGCACAAACGACTGGTCAATTTTCAATTGGTCAATTGGTAACCGCTTGATATAGGTGAGTGAGGAATAGCCGGTACCAAAATCGTCCATCGAGAATTGAATGCCCAATGCACGTAGCGCTTGCATGTGCTGAATCGAATCACCGACGTTATCTAACAATAAACTTTCAGTGAGTTCCAACTTTAAGCGGGAAGGTGGAAAACCAAATTCTGTGACCAAACTACGCACTTCCTCGACAAAGCTGGCCTGATGAAATTGTTTTGCACTGACATTGACGGCAATTTGCAATTCAGCAGTCATCGGTGAACGCGACCAAGTGGCCAACTGTCGGCAGGCTTCGCGTAATACCCACGACCCCAAAGGAAGAATCAAGCCGGTTTCTTCGGCCAAAGGAATAAATTCGGCTGGCGAGACCATGCCCCGCTCGGGGTGTTGCCAACGGACTAACGCCTCTGCCCCTAGCACTTGCTGGTGTAGGCCCATCTGTACCTGATAAAACACCCGCAACTGCCCGTCTTGGATGCCGTGCCGCAGTTCGGCTTCGAGCCGCAAACGCGATTCCAACGCCGCCTGCATCGCAGGGACAAAGAACCGAGTGGTATTACGACCAGCGGCCTTGGCTTGATACATTGCCGTATCCGCATGTTTAATCAGCTCTTCCACTGTTTCTTGCTGACCAGAAAACATGCTGGCGCCAATGCTGCACGAACAATGATAGGCATAACCTTGTAAGGTAAACTCATGTTGCACCACCGAGATCAGATGTTTGGCCATTTTTTCTGCCTCGCTGACTGCCATTGCAAAATCTTCAGCAAGATCTTCCAACATCACTACAAATTCATCTCCACCTAAACGGGCGACGGTATCGGTTTCACGGACATGGATTTTTAGCCGGTGGGCCACTTCAATCAGCAATAAATCACCAAAGTCATGGCCCTTGGTGTCATTCAATGATTTGAAATTATCAAGATCGAGGAATAAAACCGCCCCATGCGTATTGGCATATTCACTGTGAACCAGTGCTTGTTGTAAACGGTCCATTAACAAACGGCGATTGGGTAACTCGGTCAATGGATCATAAAACGCTAAATGGCGAATTTGCTCTTCAGCATTTTTGCGTTCAGAAATGTCGGAGAAAGTGGCAATATAATTTTCAATATTGCCTGCCATGTCTTTAACTGTCGCAATTCGTAACCACTCTGGAAAAACCGAACCATTTTTACGGCGGTTCCAAATTTCACCGTCCCATTGCCCAGTGAGTTTTAATTTTTCCCACATCCGGCGGTAAAATTCAGCATCATGATAACCCGAAGAAAACATATCAGGCCGTTTACCAATCACTTCATGAGCGGCATACCCAGTGATTTTGGTAAATGGCTGGTTAACAGTGACAATTCGATTATCTTTGTCGCTGATCATCACAGCTTCAGAGCCGCTTTCAAATACGGCTGCGGAGAGTTTTAATCTTTTTGCGTTTTCTTCCAACTCTGCATTCTTTTGCGCCAAACTCGCTTGATAGCGGCGAATTAAAAAGCGCATTTTATGTGAGAAACCCCAAGAAAAAATCGTAGCTAGTAATAAAATCGCAATGGTAATGATAATGCCCACAACCACACGTGCTTCGAGACGACTTTCCATCGCGGAACGCTGGGTTGTCATTAAATGATCCACATCATCTAAATATACGCCTGTGACCAACGTCCAGCCCCACGGTTTGTAATTGGCCACATAAGACAATTTTTCGGTAGCAATTGAAGTGCCCGGGCGATACCAAGTATATTTCACTAAACCATTGCCTAATTGGGCCTGTTGTAAAATTTTATCGACAGACTTTTTCTCTAGCCCAGTTAATTCTTCTGCTGATTTGCCCTCTGATTCAATCCGTGAAGGAGACACTAACACCTTTTTATTTTGATCGAAAACAACGATATAACCATCGTTGCCAAAGCGAATGGAACGCAGTTGCTGTAGCGCATCTCGTTGTAAATCACGTTCGACGTTATAGACATATTCCCCTGCACCAATGACCCAATTAAAAGGGTGAAATGTGCGGACATAGGAAATTTTCTCGCGCATTATTTTTTCATTGGGTGGATACCAGTAATAACGAGAAAAACCAGCCTGTTGTGGGTTTTTGGTGGCTTCAACTAAACCCCGCATAATGTAATGACCCGTGGGATCACGATTATCCCACAGCGAAGTCCCTTCTAATTGGGGTGCAGTGGGTAATAACACACATACACCATCGAGGGTATCAATAAAATAATAACCTCGCCCTTCAAAAAATCGCAGCGAGCGTAAGGATTCAACAATTAAACTTTGAATTTGCCGATCGCTCATGGTATGGCGATTTTTTTGGTAAATGCTGTCGGCAATTTGATAGGCATCGTTGACACGCTGGCGAATCTCTCGCCGTAAAATGGATTCGGTATTACTGCGGCGGTAGTCAAGATCGTTTTGAATAGTCTCGATCTGTTTTGCCAGAATATTTTGCTGCTCCAATAACACTCTTTCCTTTACCGAGGTCAGAGTTGAATCAAAATCTTCGCGTTGTGCCCACAGAAAATACAGACTGAAAACACATGAAATCAGCAAGGAAATGCCCAGCATACCAATAAGTTGAATGCGGGCGAGCGAATGCTCAGTAGGGTCTTTGAACATGGATATCAGACACAGAAAAACGGGAAGGGTGCGAACAGAGAGACTATCTCGCTACGCTTGCTTGGCCGTATTATGCTCGTTTTCACGGTGAAATTTCGATTATGTTGCCCATTTCTGCCGCTCCGCTACACCATAATGCACAAGGGGTTCCTTATTCTGACACTTTTGATGATGTTTATCACAGTACAGCCGGTGGATTGGGCCAGGCTGAGCAAGTATTTTTGGCAGGCAATGGTCTGCCACATCGTTGGGCACAGCAAGCCTCTTTCACTATTTTAGAGACAGGATTTGGCCTTGGTTTGAATTTTTTAACAACTTGGGCCAAGTGGCGTGATGATTTACAGCGATGTAAACAATTTTACTATATTTCTGTTGAAAAATTTCCTTTTAGTGCGAAAGATTTGCGATATCTACACCAGCAATGGCCACAATTTGCCGAGTTAAGCGAATTGTTATGCAAACAATGGCCTCCCCTGATTGCTGGCTGGCATAAATTAGAGTTAGAACATGGCGTGACATTATTGCTCCTGTTTGGTGATGCACATGATGCCCTACCTCAGTTACAAGCCAATGTGGATGCGTTCTATCTTGATGGCTTTTCGCCGGCAAAAAATCCCGAGTTATGGAATGAAACTATTTTTCGCCAATTAGCGCGTGTCGCCAAAGCTGGCGCGACATTAGCCACGTACACCGTGGCTGGTCATGTGCGGCGCGGATTGCAAGCCTGTGGTTTCGCGGTCGAAAAGCGAGAAGGTTTTGGCGGAAAACGGCAAAGTTTGGCGGGGGTGTACGAACGTCGCGTGCCTGTTCGACAGTCACACTACGCCGTCAACCGTGCCATTGTGATTGGTGCGGGTATTGCTGGCTGTGCTGCAGCAGAACGTCTTGCGGCACGGGGCTGGCAGATTGATGTGATTGAGCAAGAGGCCGAGATTGCACAACATGCTTCGGGCAATCATGCCGGTGTGGTGATGCCGACTTTATCACTGGATGATAATTTGTTGGCACGATTTTCACGGGCAGGGTTTTTTTACACCTTGCGCCGTTGGCAAGCATTAACTGACGCTGGACAGGTTCTTCCCTTTCAACGCTGTGGTGTATTGCAAGTGGGGCGGGACGCGGCACACACTGAATTGCAACAGGCCATTATCGAAAAAGGGTTTTATCCACCGGCATTGGTCAGTTGGTTGAATGCTGATGAGGCCAGCGAACGCCTAGGGGTGAAACTTGCGCGCGGTGGCTGGTGGTTTCCTGATGGCGCGTGGGTGCAGCCACCTGCTTATTGTCGTGCTTTGTTGACCAGCCAACCGCAACGGATTCAGTTACATCTGCAACGACAAGTAAAACGATTGGCACAATTAGCCGATGGACAATGGCAAATCTTTGATGCCCATGATCATCTTATTGCAACTGCGCCAGTGGTGATTTTCGCTAATGCCACGGCTGCACGGGATTTAGCGCCTTGTGCGGGGTTGCCATTAGCCGAAAATCGCCGTTTTGTCAGTTTGTTGAAAACAACTGTTGCGCCGAAAACAGCAGCTATTTTATGTGGAGATGGCTATTTAACGCCCAATGTGGCGGGTTATGCTGTGTTGGGGGCGAGCGAGGTTGGAATGGAGCAAACATCTGATCGACACCATCAACAGAATTTACATAAATTAACGCAATTACTCCCCGATGTTGATTTGCCGGCCATCACGGAGTTAAACGGTCGCTATTGCCAACGGCCGACATCACCAGACCGCTTGCCATTGATTGGCGCCTTGGCTTCCACTCAACAAAATCTGCAACGGCCACCAGAACGGATTCAACGCACGACTGGTTTATTTTGTGCTTTAGGATTTGGGGCGCGTGGTTTGACTTGGGCCAGTTTGGCCGGTGATATTCTGGCCAGCCAGATTCAAGGGGAGCCGATGCCGGTGGAACAAAGCCTGTTACATGCTGTCGATCCAATGCGTTTTGCAATGCGGGCGGCGCGCCGTGGGCAAAGTGATTGAACGGGCTCGTTATTGCTCATTGATATTTTAGGATGGGAAAGATGTTAATCGGGGTTTGATAAAGCCCCTGAGACTAGACGGGCGGTGATTTCGACGATAGGAATCACTCGCTCATAGGCCATGCGTGTTGGGCCAATCACACCCAAGGTACCGACCACTTGACTGTTAATGCGGTAAGGGGCGGTGATGACTGAGCACTCCCCCAGCGGCATGACCCCCGACTCGTCACCAATAAACAGCCGCACACCTTGTGCTTGCCGACTGTTTTCCAATAGATGAAGCAATTCTGTTTTACGCTCAAAAATATCGAATAAGCCACGCAAATTTGACAGGTTAGACGATAAATCATCAACGCCCAATAGACGCTTTTCCCCTGCAATTACCACAGCTTGGCTGTCGTCTTGCAATGCTTGTTGCCCTGCGCGAATGGCAGCGTTCATCAAATTGGCAATATCGTCTTGTAGGCTGCCTAGCTCGGCCTGTAAATCGGCTACAACACGATCTAACGCTTGTCCGGCATAGTGATGATTAAGATAGTTAGCAGCTTCGATTAATTCACTTGAGGTGTAGTCTTTTGCAGTCAGTAAGAGATGATTTTGTACATCACCATCGAGGGTGACCAAAATCAGCAAAATTCGTTTTTCCGAAAGGCGCAAAAACTCGACTTGCCGAAAGGCCATATCTGGTCGTTTTGGCATCATCACCACACCAGCAAAACAGGTTAAATCTGATAACAACTGTGACGCAGCAGCGGCCAAGCGTTGAGGGCTATCAGGATGCAGGCCATTGTGCATTTGTTGTAAGGCAGCCTCTTCGGGTGGGGTGATGGTGATGAGCTGATCGACGAAAACGCGATAACCCCTTGCCGTCGGCACTCTGCCCGCTGAGGTATGTGGGCTAGCCAACAATCCCATTTCTTCGAGATCGGACATAATGTTGCGAATCGAAGCGGCAGATAAATCCAGATTCGAGACACGCGATAGCGTGCGTGATCCCACCGGCTGGCCGTCGGCGATATAGCGCTCTATCAGGGTTTTGAGTAAGAGCTGGGCGCGTTCATTTAACATGGCAACACAATTCAATCAGCAAGCAAGACAAAAGAAAACACAGTCGAAGAAACTTCTTGGACAAAATCATGCCATTTTAAGCAACGACAAGACCTGTCGCGGACTTATGAGATAATCTTCGCTCTCACGTCATTTGTTTGGCGTGATCCGCGGTTCATTTTTTTCCGGAGGCATTATGGCTATCGATCAGGGCGATAAAAGCAAAGCATTGTCTGCTGCATTAGCACAAATTGAAAAACAATTCGGCAAGGGCTCGATCATGAAGATGAGCGATAACCAAGTTGCCGAAAACTTGCAAGTGATTTCAACGGGTTCATTGGGGCTGGATTTGGCATTGGGCGTTGGTGGGTTGCCGCGTGGCCGAGTCGTTGAAATTTATGGCCCCGAATCGTCAGGGAAAACAACCCTATGTTTACAGGTGGTGGCAGAAGCACAAAAGCTGGGCGGTACTTGCGCCTATATTGATGCTGAAAATGCGCTCGACCCTGTCTATGCACAAAAATTAGGGGTGCATGTCGATGACCTATTGATTTCACAACCTGATACGGGTGAACAAGCATTAGAAATTTGCGACATGCTGGTGCGCTCCGGTGGGATTGACGTCATCGTGGTTGACTCGGTGGCGGCTTTGGTTCCGAAGGCCGAAATTGAAGGCGAAATGGGCGATAGCCATGTGGGTCTGCAAGCTCGGTTAATGAGTCAAGCCTTGCGTAAACTCACCGGCAATATCAAGCGTACCAACACTTTGGTGATCTTCATTAACCAAATCCGCATGAAAATTGGTGTGATGTTCGGCAGTCCAGAAACCACAACCGGCGGTAATGCACTGAAATTCTATGCTTCAGTGCGGATGGATATTCGCCGAATTGGTGGTATTAAGAAAGGCGAGGACATCATTGGCAATGAAACACGGGTGAAAGTGGTGAAAAACAAAGTGAGCCCACCGTTCCGTCAAGCCGAGTTTGATATTCTTTATGGCGAAGGCATTTCCCGTGAAGGGGAAGTGGTGGAGCTGGGGGTGCAAAACGGTATCGTTGACAAGTCAGGTGCATGGTATGCCTATAACGGCCAAAAAATTGGTCAAGGCAAGGACAATGCGCGTGAATGGCTGCGTAACAACCCCGCGATTGCACAAGAAATTGAAAATAAAATTCGCGAAAAAGTTGGGGTGAATCCGGCGGTTTTTGCTGCAATTGCCGAAGGCGAGGATGACGACCAAGGCATTCCACCGTTAGATTAAGCGATGACCGGATTACGCGATAAAGTGCTCAATTTGCTGGCTCGGCGTGAATACACTCGCGCCGAGCTGTGGCAACGTTTAGTGCGAGACACCACAAACGAGTTTGAGCAACAACAACTGGCCGCATTGTTAGATGACTATCAGGCGCGTGGTTGGTTGTCCGACCGGCGTTTTGCTCAAGCGTGGGTGAACAGTCATCTACGCCGTCATGGCAGTTTGCGGTTGCGGCAAGACTTGGCACAACGCGGTGTGTCTCGTGAAGACATTACTGAGGCGCTGGCGACGTTGCCAGATGAACTCAGTCGGGCGCGCGAGGTATGGCAACGTAAGTTTGGTCAGCTGCCACAAGACCAAAAAGAATACGCCAAACAGATGCGCTTTCTTGCTAGCCGTGGCTTTGCCTTTGACGTTGCGCAACAGGTATTGAAACCACCCCGCGAATAGCTTTTTCTGTCGGCTAGGACAGGCAGACACTGCCCTAGCCGATTTTTCCTTTCTTCTCTCGCTTGCTCAGCGAGACTAGGCGGACGCACAATAGCGTTTTTCGTATGCGTAACAGGATGTCGCTATGCCCGCTTATCGTTCCCGTACTTCTACCCATGGCCGCAATATGGCAGGGGCCCGCGCTTTGTGGCGCGCCACTGGCATGAATGACAGCGACTTTGGTAAACCAATTATCGCTATTGCCAATAGCTTCACTCAATTTGTCCCCGGTCATGTGCATCTGCACAACCTCGGCCAGTTGGTCGCCAAAGAAATTGAAAAAGCCGGTGGCATTGCCAAAGAATTTAACACCATTGCGATTGATGACGGGATTGCGATGGGGCACAGCGGTATGTTGTATTCCTTACCAAGCCGCGATTTGATTGCAGACAGTGTGGAATATATGGTGAATGCCCACTGTGCTGATGCGCTGGTGTGTATTTCTAACTGTGACAAAATCACCCCCGGCATGTTGATGGCCGCGTTGCGTCTTAATATCCCAGTGATTTTTGTCTCTGGCGGCCCAATGGAAGCCGGTAAGGTGCAATGGGGTGATGAGATTCGCAAACTCGACTTGGTTGATGCCATGGTCGAAGCTGCCAACGATAAAGTCAGTGATGAAGAAGTGGCTGCCGTTGAGCGTTCCGCATGTCCAACTTGCGGTTCCTGTTCCGGTATGTTCACTGCCAATTCGATGAACTGTTTAACCGAGGCACTCGGCTTGTCGTTACCCGGCAATGGTTCCTTAGTGGCGACGCATGCTGATCGTAAAGCATTATTTTTACAAGCTGGGCGTACCATTGTTGAGCTGGCAAAACGCTATTATGAGCAAGACGATAACACCGTGTTGCCACGCAATATCGCCACTTTCGAAGCATTCGAAAATGCCATGAGTTTGGATGTGGCGATGGGCGGTTCGACCAACACGGTATTGCATTTATTGGCAGCAGCGCGTGAGGCGGGTGTCAATTTCACCATGCAAGACATCGACCGTATTTCACGCCGTGTGCCTTGCTTATCAAAAGTTGCCCCTGCGACGCAGAAATATCACATGGAAGACGTGCATCGTGCGGGTGGGGTGATCGGTATTTTGGGTGAACTGGATCGTGCTGGTTTGATTCATCGCGATGTGCCAACTGTCCATGCCGCGACAATGGGCGATAGTCTCGACCGTTGGGATATTCAACGCCCAAGTTGTGATGAAGCGGCAAAAACCTTATATCGTGCTGCACCCGGTGGTGTCCGCACGACGATTGCGTTTAGCCAAAGCATGCGTTATCCAGAATTAGATAGCGATCGTGCCGAAGGATGTATCCGCAGCAAAGAACACGCTTATTCACAAGACGGCGGTTTGGCGGTGTTGTACGGCAATATTGCGGAACGCGGTTGTATTGTGAAAACCGCTGGTGTGGACGAATCTATTTTGACTTTTACCGGTCGTGTACGCATTTTTGAAAGCCAAGATAATGCTGTCGAAGCAATTTTGGGTGATCAAGTGGTGGCGGGCGATGTGGTGTTGATTCGCTACGAAGGCCCGAAAGGTGGACCCGGGATGCAAGAGATGCTCTACCCCACCAGTTACCTCAAATCAAAAGGTTTGGGTAAGGCGTGTGCTTTGTTAACTGATGGTCGTTTCTCTGGCGGGACCTCTGGCCTGTCGATTGGTCACGTGAGCCCAGAAGCCGCCGAAGGGGGCGTGATTGGTTTGGCGGAAGAGGGCGATACCTTAGAAATCAATATTCCAGCACGGACGATTCACTTGGCTATCAGTGATGAAGAATTGGCACGCCGTCGTGCAGCAATGGAAGCGCGTGGTGCTCAAGCATGGAAACCGGTTGACCGTGATCGCGTGGTCAGTCCGGCGTTGCGTGCTTATGCCGCAATGACAACCAGTGCGGATACGGGTGCAGTGCGCGATGTGTCTCAGATTGAACGCCGTTGAGTCGTAGCATTGATGAGCTAGCAACGACCGCAAAAGACTTCGGTTTTTTGCGGTTTTTTTATGTTTGGGGAGGCAAGATGAAACAAGGATGTTTATTGGTAGCGGCTTTAGTTGCGATGCTGGCCATACCCGCATGGGCACAATGTAACGCTGGTAGTAAAACAGTATTTACTTGTACCACGACTAAAGGGAAGCTGATTGAGTTGTGTGATGCTGGAAAAACCATGGTGTATTCGTTTGGTAAGCCAACTCAAACCCCAGAAATTGTGGTGCAAGTGCCGCGTGCGGCAGCATCAACGTATCAATGGCAGGGCGTCGGCCGTTATATGTCGTATGCAGTGGATATTCCGAATGGTGATACGGTGTATAGCGTGTTTTGGGGCGTCGATCGTTTGGATGACCAACATCCCATTGAAGCGGGTGTGAATGTCTCGGTCAAACAAAAGCAACTGGCTTCTGTTCGTTGTGATAACAACAAGAAAATTGTGCAAGAAATTGAGGGTATTAACCTGAAACCAACCGAATGAGACAACCCAACAAACCCACAATAGTTTGGTCGTGTGGGCACCGTTTTTGTGCCCACGACATCGGTAAAAAACGGCAAAACACCGCCGTAGGTGACATGAACTGCCTCGCCTTTGATTCGGTGGGGCGGTTTTTTTGGGCTGTTCTGGGCGATATGAATTTTGGTGGACAAACCCCTCTGCCAAACTAACTATGGGTTTCAGGATGAGATAGAGTCAACCCTCGAAAATATCCTCTAACCGCTGTGCTTGTGTTAACGACACTCCCCACTGCTGCAACTGCTCCGGCGTCGCAGCCCGCAACCGCGACAACACCCAATCCGGCAATGGCTGACTAAACCGCGCCTCGATCAATGTTCGGAGGAGGGTTTGCATGCCATCTTCGCGGCCTTTTTGAATACCTTTCTGCATGCCTTTTTCCAACCCTCGCTGCTCACCACATTCTTCTGCCACTTGAATCTCTGTGTTGTAATCCCACACCGCCCGTTCTCGCGCCAATGCCCGTAACCGTTCTTCGTTGGTCTGGCTCATTTGCTCTAGAGATTGCAAAACAGTCATTACCGGTGTGTGTGTCAGCTGTGCCATGATGTGTTGCTCCTGCCAGTGTTCAAACAGATCGACCCAATTCTTTAATGCAGTGGGCGCAAGTTGAAGACGGTCGGCTTTGTCT